>JAAUYB010048634.1_pt1 | contig 22275 bp, 22 predicted proteins | sample 7278071 | NCBI WGS metagenome assembly JAAUYB01 (sample SAMN14350121, study PRJNA611818) | marine sediment metagenome | isolation source: surface marine sediment (1.8m) | place: French Polynesia: Moorea | collected 2018-08 | reverse complement strand
GGATCGCGATGATCTGCTCCTCGCTGAACCGTGATCTCTTCATTCTGTCCGTCTCCTTCGTTGGGACGGACTCTACCTCAAATCGGAGGAGGAAACGGGTCTCAGGTCAACGCGCTTGCCGAGGAGGGGCGAATAGTCGATGTCTCCCACCTCACCGCCGATCAGGTTTACCTCTTTCACGGTGAAGCCGACGACACAGTGGCGCGCGCCTCAATGGACGCGGTGCGGCAGACATATGCCTTCCTCGACATACCGGAGGGTCAAATCACCTACGAGACCGAGATCGAGGCGGGCCATGGTTTCGTCACCGAAGAGGCAAGTCTTGAATGCAACATCACACGCCCGGACTTTCTCATCGACTGCGACTTTGACCAGGCGGGCGATATCCTCAACCAGCTATATAGCGGTCTTGTGCCTCCGACAGAGCCTCGCAGTGAAAGCCTGATCACTTTCGATCAGGCTCAGTACCTAAATGGTGCAGTTGGTATGGACGCCACTGCTTTCGTTTATGTTCCCGAAGACTGTGCAGACGGCGCCCTCTGTCGTCTCCATATTGCGCTTCATGGCTGCAAGCAGGGTCGCGAACGGATTGGCGATGCGTACGCTGTCCTGACCGGATACAATCAATGGGCCGAGACAAATGGTATCGTCGTGCTTTATCCTCAGGCGCTCACCATTCCCGCGCCGTGGTGGAACTGGTTCGGTGGCAATCCAAACGGATGTTGGGATTGGTGGGGATTTGCTGGCGACGATTACCTGAGCCAGGACGCGCCTCAGATCGCAGCTATCGCCCGTATGGCCGACGCTCTCGGCGCACGGTTTACGGATTAGAGGATCTCCCTACTCGCGGTCTGACTTCCGCGGGAAACTCTGTTCGCGGCCCAGACCGGCCAATCGATTGGAACTAGTCTGCTGCATTGCAGGGCCCCAATAGCGGACTTCCTGTAGATCTACCCGCTATTCAAGAATTTCTGACAGCTTGGGGGCCTCGCACAGATTGAGGCACCATCGGCGAATTTCACTGAGGGGACGGTAGACGGGCGCGTCGCCATACGATTTCCTACCGTCTCAGGGCCAAAGTGATCACCACGAGTTCGGCCTAGCAAGTGTCAATAGGTTGCTTAAGCCGTCCCACTCACTCCACCATGTGAGGCTCCAAGCTTGGAAGCGCGATCACGGACGCTTGTCACGACCCGAAATCAACCGCTGTGACTCCGAACCGAGCCTAGCAGCTAGTTCGTGCAAAGAGTCCACTAAGTGCAGAATAGGTAGGGGAAAACGGACGTACCGCATTGCGGTAATGCGAATGATCGCTTACCTCGCTCTAAAGCGGAAAATGGACTTGGTTTGGTAATGGCCAAACGCTAGGCAAGTCTCCTGTCCTTGCTCAAGTTTGGTTTTGTCTGAGATCACCAGACGCCTTGCTCGGGACCTGAGAAATCCACCGGCTCTTCCGCTAATGCTATTGTGTTCTGCTTGCCTGGCGTCAGAGGTCCCGATCCACAACGGTTAGGGAACCAAATTTGGGTGGTCTTCAATAAAGGCTTCGAAATAGTCGGCAAACGTTCCGACAATCGGGGGCAATTGCTCATAGGGTGGATAAAACAAGGTCAACCACAGCGAACTCGCGGACCATTTGGGCAGCAAGTCAACCACCTGTCCTGTGCGCAACCCTGCACCGGTGATGAAGTCCGGCAAGACGCAGATCCCTTCGCCAGCCAACGCCAGCGCATAGAGGTAATCGCCATTATTCGCGACGATGTGGTGTCCTGCCTTGATGCTGCGCCTGTTGCCCTGTTGGTGAAACTCCCAAGTCTCCGCACTGCCATCAGGGCTGTAAGACATGAGGTAGTTTCTGTCCAAATCATCGGGATGCGCCGGTGGTACGATGCGCTCAAGCAGGGCGGGGGACGCGATCGCGCGGCGAGGGACTTCGCAAAGCTTGCGCCAGATCGTGGACTTGTCGCTAGGCGGTCCAGACACTCGGATGGCAAGATCACAGTTTTCCTCGATCACATCGAGCAGGCGATCGGTGAAATTGACCTCGACCGAGATGTTTGGAAAGGCCAGCCGAAACCCGGCGATGACCTGAGGCAGAAGCGTGACCCCCAGCGAGACAGGAGCCGTGAGGCGCAGATGTCCGCTATCGGGCTGGATGGCGCGCTGCAGGTCATGTGTGACCTCGTCAAACCCTTCCAACAGGGGCCTGTAGCGCGCCAGGACAGTGGCCCCGGCACTGGTCAACGCAACTTGCCGCGTCGTGCGCACGAGGAGTTGCACGCCGAGGTCCTGCTCCAATTGTGCGATGATCCGCGTCACCGACGCGGGCGCAAGTCCAAGCTCCCGCGCCGCGAGGGTAAAGCTCTTCAAATCTGACACCGCACGCAGCACACGGATTGGTTTGAGTTCGATCATGGCAATCCAATTATTCCGTTTTTGACAACAGTAAGTGAATAAACGCGTCTATTAACTTTATCAATTGGCAGAGCATCTTTGGCGCATACGAACGACACGCCAAGGAGGCCACGATGATCACGGACATCAAAGGACTGCACCACGTCACATCGATGGCGGCTGATGCAAACACCAACAACGATTTCTTCACCCAAACGCTTGGAATGCGCCGTGTGAAGAAAACCGTCAATTTCGATGCTCCTGAGGTGTATCACCTCTATTACGGGGACGAGGTTGGCACCCCTGGTTCTGTCATGACCTATTTTCCGTTTGGCCGGATGCCGAGTGGCCGCCGCGGTGTCGGCGAGGTGGGTGTCACTGAGTTTGCTGTGCCCAAAGGCAGCCTGGGCTTTTGGCGGGAGCACCTCGCTGCCCAAGGCGTGACTGGCATCGCCGACGGTAAAGACTTTGGAGAGGCCCGCTTGAACTTTGCGGGGCCAGATGGTGACGGGTTTGCTCTTGTGGAAACCGAAGAGCGCGGTCGCGCGGCCTGGACAGGCAATGGCATTGGCTCTGATGTCGGCGTGTTAGGCTTCAACGGTGCGCGCTTCAGCCTGCGCAATGCAGACGCGACGGGCGAACTGCTGGAATTCATGGGCTACCAGAAGTCGGAAACCGACGGCAACGTGACCCGCTACCTCATCGAGGGTGGCAACGCAGCCGACACGATCGATCTTGAGGAATTGCCGGATGCACCGGCAGCAGGCGGAGGGGCAGGCTCGGTTCACCACATTGCCTTCGCGGTCGAAGACCGCGCTGCGCAATTGCGGGTGCGCCAGGCCCTGATGGACACCGGCTACCAGGTCACGCCTGTGATCGACCGCGACTACTTCTGGGCAATTTACTTCCGGACACCTGGCGGCGTGCTCTTTGAGATCGCAACCAACGAGCCCGGTTTCAATCGCGACGAGGACACAGCGCATCTGGGTGAAGCGCTCAAGCTGCCCTCGCGCTATGAGCCGCATCGGACGCAGATCGAGCAGATCCTGCCCAAGCTGGCGGCCTGAGAAGGGACGAAGGACATGAAGGATATGATGACACAAGATCTCTATCACGCGCGGGTGAAAGCACCCGTGCCGGGAGCTCCGCTGATCTTTGCCTTTCATGGCACGGGGGGTGACGAGAACCAGTTCTTCGCGCTGACAGGGCAACTTCATCCGGAGGCGGGCATTGTCTCGCCCCAGGGCGACGTCTCCGAGATGGGCGCGGCGCGGTTCTTCCGGCGCACAGGTGAGGGTGTCTACGACATGGCGGACCTTGCCCGCGCGACGGAGAAGATGACCCGTTTCATCGAGACGTACCGCGCGGAGTATCCGGACAGCCCGGTCTATGCCTATGGCTACTCAAATGGGGCAAATATCCTGGCGTCAGTGGCCATGGCGCGGCCCGATCTCTTTGATCGCATGGCGCTGTTGCATCCGCTGGTGACTTGGGAGGCAACCCCGCCTGCTGGGACCGAGGATCTCGATGTCCTGATCACCGCGGGTCGCCGCGACCCGATTACGCCCTGGCCTCAGAGTGAAGCCCTGATCACCTGGTTTCAGAGTTCAGGTGCCAAGGTCGCGACAGAGGTTCACGATGGCGGTCACGAGCTGAGAAATTCCGAGCTTGTGGCGCTTCAGGGCCTACTCACCAAGTGAGCACCGCCGGGCCAATCCCTCGTCAGGCTGCGTCGTGCTGCAACGCATTCAGTGTGGACAGCACCGCAGCCTCCTGGATGGCCCAAGCGAAGAAGCTCGCAATGAAAGGGTCGGTTTCACGACCACGTTTGCAGCAGAGGTAGTAGGCCAGACCAGATGGGATCACGGGGCCAAAGGGACATGTGAGCCGGCCATCGAGCAGCGCAGACGCCACCAAAAGCGAGCGGGCCAGCGCCAGACCAGAGCCGGCAACTGCGGCATCAATCACCTGGTCGGCTGCGTGTCGCTCGAAGGTGATCGTATTGGGCAGGTCGGACATGTCGCCCACCTGGGTATGGGCCGACCAAAGGGTCCAGCTCGGCGGCAGGCCAAAGGTCATCAGCGAGGTGTCGTGCAACAGCGGCATGTTGGACAAATCTTCCGGCCCGTTGACGCCACGCGTCTCACAGAGGTCGGGACGCATGACAGGAATAAGGAGTTCGCGATGCAACAGCACGTGGAAAAAATCGTCAGGCGGGGCAGACGTGTAGCGGATGACGACCTCCGGCTCGTCTCGCTCAAGCGTACTCAACGCATGGTCGGCTTCAATGAACAATTGGATGTCGGGATGACCTGCAGTGAAGCTGTGCAGCCTCGGCAACAACCACTTGCTGATGATCGGTCCGCTGGAATTGATCCGCAGCCGCGGCTTTTCGGACGGACACACGCGGTCAAAAGCTTGTCTGATTTGAAGGAAGGCCTCACTCAGCGCAGGCTGCAGACAAGTGCCCGCATGGGTCAATTGCACCGCGCGGGTTTTGCGCTCGAAAAGCGGGACACCAATGTCCGCCTCCAGCGCCTTGATGTGTTGACTGACCGCTCCCGGTGTTACCGAAAGCTCTTCCGCGGCTCGTTTGAAGGAGCCAAGCCTGGCGGCGGATTCAAAAGCGCGCACACTCGAAAGGGCAGGCAAGCGTCTGAGAGGCATGAGGCCTCCATATTCATAGTTTAGCCTGACTAAACCATAGGCGCAAAACTTCTGCTTTGTCGAGCAACCGCAGCAGACCCAATTCACCAGCATCGTCAGAACCAGCTAACGCGAGGCAGCACAATGTCCCTGTCCCCCTATCTCCTCTCACTCGCCGCCGGGCTGGCTATTGGCGCGATCTACGGGCTGATTGCCGTTCGGTCGCCCGCACCGCCGATCATCGCGCTGCTTGGCCTCTTGGGCATGCTGGCCGGCGAAGCCGCTGTGCAATGGCTGCGCGGCCATGGCGATGCCGTAGCCCAAGCCCTGCACATGAAATCCTTTGCGGTCACGGACTATCAGAAAGCCGACCGCACCCACTCTTCCACCAACCCTGAAGCTTAATCAAAACGGAGCCTAAACATGTCTAAACTAGATGTCCTCACCCCCTTGAACAGCCAGCTGATCTTTATCGATCACCAGCCGCAGATGGCCTTTGGTGTTCAGTCGATCGACCGCCAGACCCTGAAGAACAACACGGTGGCGCTGGCGAAATCGGCCAAGATCTTTGACGTGCCGACGATCATCACCACTGTTGAGACCGAAAGTTTTTCGGGCAACACCTATCCCGAACTGCTGGATGTCTTCCCCGATGCGCCGCTGCTCGAGCGGAGCTCGATGAATTCGTGGGACGACCAGAAGGTGCGCGATGCGCTGGCCAAGAACGCCGCCGAGGGTCGCAAGAAGATCGTCGTTTCGGGCCTCTGGACCGAGGTCTGCAACTTGACCTTTGCCCTCAGCTGCATGGCGGACACCGATTATGAGATCTACATGGTCGCCGACGCCTCGGGCGGCACGTCGGAAGACGCGCATAAATACGCCATGGACCGCATGGTGCAGGCCGGCGTGATCCCGGTGACCTGGCAGCAAGTGCTGCTGGAATGGCAGCGCGACTGGGCCCGCAAGGACACCTATGACGCGGTCATCGCCACCGTTCAGGAGCATTCGGGCGCCTACGGCATGGGCGTCGATTACGCCTACACCATGGTGCACAAGGCGCCCGCGCGCAGCACACACAAAGGTGAGACACTGGCGCCGATCCCCGCCGAAACCCCGCTGGCGGCCGAGTAATCGGTTGCCCAACGGCCGCGCCCCATCCTCCCCGGGCGCGGCCACTTTTCCAGACGTACAGCAAGGAGCAGGACATGGCCGACACGATCCTTTTCAACGGCAAGATCACCACGATGGACCCCGACCAGCCGGAGGCGACAGCCGTTGCGCTCAAGGATGGGGTCATTGCAGAGGTCGGCAGTGATGCGGACATCCTGCGCCTGAAATCCGCCGAGACCGAGGTCATCGACCTAGGCGGCCAGCGCGTCATCCCCGGTCTGATCGACAGCCACACGCACATCATCCGGCAGGGCAACAACTTTGCCATGGAACTGCGCTGGGATCATGTGCCGTCGCTGGCGGATGGCCTCGCCATGCTGAAAGCGCAGGCCCAGCGTACGCCGGCTGGTCAGTGGATCCGGGTTGTCGGGGGTTGGTCGGTTGATCAATTCGCCGAAAAGCGCCTACCGACAATTGATGAGATCAACGCCGTGGCGCCGGATGTGCCGGTCTACGTTTTGCATCTTTACGATCGTGCCTGGCTCAACCAGGCGGCGCTGCGGGCGCTTGGCATCGACAAACATTTCTACGAACCCTTCGTCTCGGGCCGTCTGGAGCGGGACCATCAGGGCAACCCGACGGGTCTGGCGCTGGCGCGGCCGAACGCGCAGCCGCTTTATGCGCTTCTCGACATGGCGCCGAAGCTGGACTTTGAGCAGCAGGTCACTTCGACCAAACATTACTTCAAGGCACTGAATGGTTTGGGCCTTACCTCGGCGCTCGACTGTGCGGGGGGCTTCCTGAACTATCCGGACGACTACGGTGTGATCACCGAGCTCAACAAGCGCGGCGAGCAGAGTGTGCGCATCGGCTACCAGCTCTTTGCGCAACGGCCGCTGTTCGAGCTGGATGATTTCAAGCGCTGGAATGACATCGTCAAACCGGATGCGGGCGACGATTACCTGAAATGCGTCGGCGCCGGTGAGATGCTGGTGGCCTCGGCCTATGACTTTGAGGATTTCTCCTATCCACGCCCCGATTTGCCGAAGCGCATGGAAGGTGACCTGAAGCCGGTGTTGGAGTTCTTGTTCGAGAATCGTTGGCCGATCCGCTTCCACTGCACCTACGAGGAAAGCGCGCATCGCCTGCTGAAGGTTGTCGAAGAAGTTGGTCGCGACAAAGGCCTTGAAGAGCTCAACTGGATCTTCGACCACGGCGAAACCGTGTCGGAGGCGACGATGGAATGGGTGGCGCGGCTTGGTGGCGGGATCAGCTATCAGAACCGCATCGCGTTCCAGACCACGGCCTACCGCGATCGCTATGGCGAAGATGCGCTGCGTGACGTCATGCCGGTGAAGAAGATGATGGCCTCGGGTGTGCCGCTGGCCGCTGGGACGGATGCAACGCGGGTGTCTTCGTATAACCCGTGGCTTGCGATCCACTTCGCGGTGTCGGGCAAGGGCCGTGGCGGCGACATGATCTGGGCCGCCGGCAACCGCCTGTCGCGCCACGATGCCTTGCGCCATTGGACGGCGGCGGGGGCCTGGTTCTCGCGCGAGCAGGACAAGAAGGGCCAGATCAAGGCCGGGCAGTTTGCCGACATCGCCGTGCTGGACCGCGATTACTTTGCCGTGCCGGAGGATGAAATCACCGAAATCGAGGCGGATCTGACCTTTACCGGCGGCAAGATCGTGTATGCCAAGGGCGCCTTTGCCGGTCATGCCCCGGCGCCGCTGCCCGAGCTGCCGGATTGGTCGCCGGTGCCGATGTTCGGCGCGCCGGGCGCCCCGCACCCGTCGGCCCCGCCGCTTGCGGCCGAGTGATGGCCGGTTGCACCGCCTTGCCCCAATCCGCAATGCGGTTGGGCTTTGGCATCACGCTCGTCCCACCCCCGTGGTTGGACGAGCCCCCCGGAAATGACGCGCGGTGGCCCACCCGCACGCCTTTTGAGGAGCCTAGAACCATGTCTGAACTCGCCACACCAACCATCTCGATCCAATACGTAGAAGGCGCCAGCAAAGCCCGCTACGTCGCCCAGGTCGACGGCCATGCCGAGGAAGCAGAGCTCACCCTGTCGAAACTCTCCGACAGTCTGATCATTGCGGACCACACCTATGTCCCGGACACGTTTCGCGGCATGGGCATCGCCCGCCTGCTGGCGGAGCGTTTGATCGCGGATGCAAGGGCAAAAGGGCAGCGGATTGTGCCGCTCTGTCCGTTTGTGAGGGCCCATGCCGCCAAGAACAGGGAGGCGCTGTCAGATGTCATCCAGTGGTAGCATGACCGCCGGCGCCGTGCCGCCCGCCCGCATGGGGGCGTTCTCGCCCTTTCAACACCGCGCCTTTGCGCTTTTGTGGACCGCCACGCTGATCTCCAACATCGGCACCTGGATGCACGATGTCGGGGCCGGCTGGCTGATGACGACGCTGAACTCCAGCCCGGCGGTTGTGACGCTGGTGCAGGCGGCAACGACGCTGCCGGTGTTTCTTTTTGCTTTGTTCGCCGGCGCCTTGGCGGACCGGCTCGACAAGCGTCGCATGCTCATCACCATTAACGTGGTCCTGACCGGGGTGATCAGCGCCTTGGCGCTGTTGGTCTGGCTGGAGATGATGACGCCAACCCTGCTGATCCTGTTCACGCTGTTGATCGGCACCGGCGCCGCCTTTATGGCGCCGGCCTGGCAGGCCGTGGTGCCGCAACTGGTGCCGCGCGATCGGCTGAAGCCGGCAATTGCCCTCAACTCGATGGGGATCAATATCAGCCGTGCCATCGGGCCGGCGCTTGCCGGCGTCTTGATCGTCAGCGTCGGTCTGGCGGCGCCGTTTGTCCTGAACGCCATCAGCCATGTGGTGATCATCCTCGCCCTGATCCTGTGGCGGCCCGACCCGTCGCCCGTGCGCGCGCATCATGGGTCGATCCTGTCAGAGATGGGCACGGGCCTGCGCCATGTGCGCCACAACGATGCGATGAAGGCCACGGCGATCCGCGCGGTTGCGTTCTTTCTATTTGCCTCGGCCTACTGGTCGTTGTTGCCGCTGATCGCGCGTGAGGCCGAAGGTGGCGGGTCGCAACTCTACGGCATGCTGATGGCGTTGATTGGCGCCGGTGCGGTCACCGGGGCGCTGCTGCTGCCGCGCTTGCAGGATCGTCTGAGCTCTGATGCCACCGTGCGTGTGGGCACCATGGGGACGATCCTGGCGCTTTTGGCCCTGTCGGTTTCGGCCACACCGCTGGCGCTGATGGCCGCGGCCTTTCTTGGCGGTCTGTCGTGGATTGCGGTGCTGACGTCGTTCAACGTCTCGGCGCAAACCGCTCTGCCGAACTGGGTCCGGGCGCGGGGGCTTGCCGTCTTCCTGATGGTGTTCTTCGGCTCGATGTCGCTGGGCTCGGTGATCTGGGGGCAAGTCGCCACGGCGACCTCCGTACCGGTGGCCCTGATGATCGCGGCGGCAGGTCTGGCTTTTGGCATCGTTGCGACGCGGTCCTTCGCGGTCGGGCAGGGCGAGGCCTCGGATCTCTCCGCCGCGTCGCACTGGCCGCAAGCGCCGGTTCTGTCCGAAACGCAAGAGCCCGACCGGCCCGCGATGGTTGTTGTCGAGTATCAGGTCGCCCCGGCGCAGACGGACGCTTTCATCACCGCCTTGCGCGCCTTTGCCAAGGAGCGTCGCCGCGACGGCGCCATCGACTGGAGCCTGCATGAAAGCGTTGAGACCCCGGGCACGTGGATAGAGTCGTTCCGGCTGCCAAGCTGGCACGAACACCTTGCCCAGCATGAGCGTGTGACCAAAGACGACGCGGCCCGACAGGAAAGCGTCCGTGGCTTTGACACGCGCGAGACTGGGCCGGTCGTGCGGCACTATATCGTGCCCAACTCCGCCTGAACCTTCCTAGCGGTCCCGGCTGGCGCCAGCCGGGGCCTGTTCCTTTCTTCAAAGGTGTCTTCCATGTCCAACCAACGAAACGCGCCAACCCGTCGCCACGCGCTGCAACTGCTGCTCGCGACGCCGCTCATCGGTCTCTCCATGCCCCGTGCCGCGCAGGCCAGTATCGACGAAGCCCGCACCCTGTTGTCGCAAGGGCGCGCCGTGGTCTATTTCCGCCACGGTGCCACGACATGGTCGGGCATCGACAGCATCGACTGGCCGCGCGAGCGTCAACGTCTGTTGTCGGACCTCGGCATCGCTCAGTCCGAGCGTATTGGCGCCGCGTTCCGTGCGCAGAACCTGCTCGTTGGCGAGGTCATCGCCAGCCCGTTTGCCCGCTGTCGCGACATGGCCGAGATCGCCTTTGGCCGGGTCGACGAACGCATGGAGCTGCTGGGTCTGCTGTCGGACCGGCAGGGACGCGCGGATCGCGTCGCGTATCTGCGCAGCAAGCTTTCCGAGCCCACGACAGGTGGCAACCGCATCATCGTTGCCCATCGTTCAAACATCGCGGAAGTGGCCGGGGTGTCCCTTGGTGAAGGCGACGCGGTTGTGCTGCGCCCGAACGGTGAGGGTTGGGACACGCTTGCCGAGCTCTCGCCCAACGATTGGTGACCCATTCTTGCTGCTTCGGCCCTTAGCGGACCTTCGTCAGAAGTTCTCCATGCTGCCGTGCTGCCCGTCAAAACGGGCATTCGATGCAGACGCTCGATACTCTGCGGCGCAGATATCAGCTACGGTCGCCAATCAACTGCTGCATCGCACTTCAACACGTCGGTTTAGGGAGCGTCCCGCCTCATCTTCGTTACTGGCAATCGGGTCGTCCTCTCCTCGTCCCACCGCAGACAAAACAGACGCCTCCATACCAAGAGCGACCAACGCAGAGACAACTGAAGCGGCGCGGCGCTGTGAGAGGTCGCGATTGTAATCATCCGCGCCCTCGCTGGAGGAGTGCCCCACAATTCGAACTGAAGATGCCCCAGCTTCCGAGAGACCGTTGTAGAGATCCGCCAGAACCACCCTTGAAGACGGGCGGATTACGTCGCTGTCAAAATCGAACTGAATCCCATGCAGGACTGATCCGCAGCCCAGTTTAGGCTGTTCTGACTCAAAGCAAGCGGCCGCCGCATCACTAACGTCACCGTCATAAGACTTGAACGGAGCGCCGTTGGTGGACCGCAATCCGCGGATCGAACCGTCTTCACTAGCTATCAGGATAAACTGCGATGAGATACCCGCATCGTTTTGACCCAAAGCACGAAGTACGTTTCCGTGCATGGTTCCTGAGAGCATTGCGTTGCCATCGTAGCATCCAGTGACGGTGGCGCCTTCCTGTTCAAGTTCAAGCTTCACACCGCGCCCGCGCCATACGCCGCTGAACCCCGTTGACAGCTCTGGTTCGTCTTGAACTCCGTGGCCAATAAGTTCAGAAAACTCCAAAAAAGTCTGATCACGCTGGACGTCGACTCCGTCGGTCATTCGCAGCTTGACCCACTCAACTTTGGGCTGTTGAGGCTCCATTTGAAGCTGAGTGATGTCACCTTCCTCGGCGCTGCTTGCCACTTCTCCGCGGGCCAGCAGTACAAACGGACCATTGGTTCCTTGCGGGGAGCCTAGCACCTCAATTGTCTTGAAGAAGGTCTGCGATGGACTGGGCGTTTCTTTGACATTTGGAACCGAGAATGCAGAAAACGTCGTCCCAGCCGGTAGCGCATACACAAATTCGACGAACTGTCCCGCATTTGCTGGTTTTCCCATTGCGACAAAGCGTTTGTGATTTCCATCTATTGCAGCGATGGCATGTTCCGGCTTGATACGCAGCTCTTCGGCGCCAACAGAAATTTCCAGCGGCAAGACACCCTGGGCAAAGTTCATTAGGTCTGGTTCTGCCTGTGTCTGAGCCGAGATAGTGTCTGCAAAGAGGACGGTGAACAGGGCGGCAAACGTGAATTGATTGATCGGGCTAAACTGTCCCATCGCCAGTATTCTCCATAATCACAGGTTCTCGAACTCGCCGATGATAGCCTCATCGCAACGCATCGAGCAAACCGAGAACTCAATCAAATGAATACTCCCAAACCTCACGCGCGACCTTGTCGTCAATTCCGTCGGATTTTCGAAGTCTAGCAACGAAGCACTTAGAATTCTTGCTTACCACGGATAAGGTGCAGAGGCTCAAAGGCCGGCCCAAAGCTGTTACTGAACCATTATCTCAATTGCTGCGATCGCAAAACCTATTGCTACATGCGTTGCAAGTGCGTTTTCCAATGTCCGGTGAACTCACTTTTTCGAGACGTAGCTATCGAATGAGTTTCTCGCTTCAACCGACCTAATCGGCCCTTTCTGCTGTTCAAAAAACATCGGCAACGCTGCGGTGTGACTTCCGCCAATCGGAACTTGGTTGATCTCGCTGCAATAGACCACCGTGGCGGACCCAGTACGAATAGCTGTCGAGTGTTCACCCATTGGAAGCGAGGCCGATTTCCTCACTTTCATTCATGCCAATGCAGATTACTGGCAATTGCCCGCACAGCTATGTAAACTGGCATAACATTGGCGCTCGCAAGTGCGGGAGGGTTTGAAAATGGACAGGCGGACTTTCAACCTTGGTCTGGGTGCTGCGATCGCGGCTGCTCCGGTCGTACGGCAGGCCAGCGCCCGGGAGTACACCGGCCCAAACGTCATTCTGATCCGCTTCGGCGGCGGGGTTCGCAGAGCCGAAACGATCGACGAGGCCGCGACCTACGCGCCGTATCTGCGCCATGTCCTGGCCGGGCGCGGGCTCTTCATTCCGGACATGCGGATCGCCCAGCTTGACGGTGTGAACACCAGCCATGCCGAGGGAACCCTGAACCTGCTGACAGGTCGTTACCTCGCCTACCGCGACGCTGGCTCGAAGTTCCTGCAAGACCGGCTCGAGCCGACCGAACCTACCCTTTTCGAGTATCTCCGCGATGCATTTGACATCCCGTCTCATCAGGCCCTTCTGGTCAACGGCGAGGATCGACCGCAAGAAGAGTTCTTCACCTACGGCGTCAACGAGCATTACGGAATCGCGTATCGCTCGGAAATGCTGAGCCTGCATCGCTTCAAGCTCTACAAGTTTGCGCGGATCGTCGAAGAGGGCCGCGCCGACGAAGCGACGCTCGCGGACGCGCAAAAACAGTACGACGCCCTCATCGCCGCGGACCCGCGCACCATCACGCCCGACCAATCGCCCGAGGTCACGGCTTTCTGGGAGGATTGGCGCGCCCATTACGGAGACGACGGCCTGAGAAATCCGCGCGGGGATCGCCTTCTGACGGCACTGGCGACCCGGGCATTGCACCAGCTTCGACCGCGTCTGATGATGGTGAACTATCAGGACCCGGACTATGTGCACTGGGGTAATGCAAGCCACTATACGCGGGCAATCCAGATCATCGACGACGGGTTGCAGCGCCTCGTCGAAACGGTCGACGCCGACCCCTTTTATCGCGGCAACACCGTCTTCGTGATCACGCCGGATTGTGGACGGGACGAGAACCCGCTGATGGACGTGCCGTTCCAGCACCACTTCAACAGCCGGGCGGCGCATGAGACCTGGGCCGTGGTCTTCGGCTCAGGGATTGAACGCGGGCGGACCCTCGACCGTTCAGTTGATCAGTCTGCCATCGCCCCGACCGTTGCGGCGATCATGGGGTTCCAGGCGAGCCGGGCAGAAGGCAACGTGCTGACCGAGGTCTTCGCATGACCGCGCTCGCGTCTCCCGCCGCCAGAGCAACGCCACCAGCGCGCCTGCTGAAGGCGGTATTCAATCTGGTGATGGGATCACTTCTCTGCCTGTCTCCGCTGACAGCCGTTCTGGTGCTTGGTTGGCTGACGCGCAGAATGGCAACCAGGGTTCATACCCGGCTTGGCCATGCCGCAGAGTACCCTGGTTGGGTTCTCGGACCGAGAGGCGAGGGTTGGATCGTCAGGCTCATGGGGGGCTTGGCTGCGAATATACGCGCCGGTGTAGTGTCCGCCGTGGGCCTGGCCGCGCTCACGTTGCCATTCACGACGCTGTGGCTCGGCGCCTGGTGGGCCGGTTGGGAGAACTCTTTCAACAAGGGATACGAGCAATCCGCCGTCGGCCCGGTCGTCTGGTTACTTGGCGCCATGATCGCCCTGCCGATCCTGTCCCACCTGCCGATGGCCCTGGCCTATTCCTCGGCCGAAGGTCGCCTGGGTGCGTTCTTCGAATGTCGTCGCATCAGAAGTGTGGTCCGGGCGGCGGGATGGCGTATGCCATGGCTCGCCTTCTTGTCGGTCGTTCTTTGCCTTCCCTTCCTAGGACTGCGGGCGCTTGCGGTCTTCATCGAGGGCATTGTGCCCGGCTTTTCCGACATGACACCGGCCGAGCAGATGCAGGTCGCGCAAGTGTTCGATGTCGCGGGTGCGGCAGTGACCTTCGTGAGCCTGCTGTTCCTTCGAGACCTTGCGAGTTCGATCTACGCCCGCGCCGTCCCACGTGCCGCGCGAGGTCGGTCGATGGCGGTCTGGCAGGACCACGAGGCTCTCGCCGCCGCGTCCAAGCGCCGCGAGCCCTCGCGTCCGACGGCGGCGCTCTGGCTCTTGATCTCGTGTGCGATCTGGTCGGGTCTGCCCATTCTCATCGTGATGAGCCAGTTCATGAATTACACACCGATCCTCTGGCTCACCCACCCTGTCTTCCTCCTGCCTTGGGCCGGGTGACGACTGCGACGGAAAGGCTCCTCGGGTGCTTGTTTGAGGCTTCTCTGGGCGCCGTCATCCGGGCATTCCGTTGGATTGTTGGGGTGTCTTTGCGGGCGTATACGTACCAATGCTGCGGTTTTTCAGAGCCGCCTCCGGCCCACAGAGGACTTTTGTCATGAAAGGGATTGCCGCGCTGCAGCTTCCCCAAAACTGACATTATTTGGCAGACCAACCAGGACGCTGCTCGAACGACTGCAACGCAGACAAAGAGGAGAATGCAGCACCTACACATTTCGTTGGCCTTACGCGCCTTTGGCCTTCAAACTACCTTACATTCCTGGGACGACTGGTTGGCGCATGACCGCTTGCTGTTGTTCGAAGGTCAAACCCCTGAAGTGGAACCGCATCCTGGAGATACAGTTGAAAATCTGCGTAGTTCAGCACAATCCGCAAGACGATCTGAAGGCATCCTTGCGCATTCTGTTTGAAACTGTAAGGCGCGCAGCAGAGGAGCGCCCCGATCTTATCGCTCTTCCAGAGTACTACGCCTTCATGGGGGATGGCTCAAAGAGCCTCGCTGCAAGCGGCGCGTGGTTTGAGGAGATCAATGGGCAAACTGCAGAGCTTGCAAAGACTTTAGGGATTGCGATCCATGCAGGCTCGATTGCTGAGAAACGTGAAACCGGAACGTTCAACACCACTGTAGTTCACGGGGCGGACGGGGTTGAAATTGCGCGGTATTCCAAGATCCACCTCTTTGATATCGACTTGCCCGATGGCACGCAGTTTCGGGAGTCTGATCTGATTTCCGCTGGGTCGAGCGTGGAGACTTATGAGCTTAACGGTTGGAAGATTGGCTGCACGATTTGCTACGATCTGCGCTTCCCAGAGCTGTTTCGCCGCCTGCGTGATCTGGGTGCAGAGCTCATCCTCGTGCCGGCCGCTTTCATGCGTGAAACCGGACGCGCGCATTGGGAGGTTCTGCTCCGTGCGCGTGCAATAGAAACCGGAACATATGTCGCGGCTCCTGCTCAGGTGTTTTCGTTCAACGAAGGAAAGGGGCATTGTTACGGTCACAGCCTGATCTGTGATCCCTGGGGTAATGTCATCGCCAACGCATTCGATTCATTGGGTTTTGTCGATGCCCGGCTCGACAAAGACTACCTCAATGATGTGCGCGCCAGGGTTCCCGTCCATCGGCACTACGTCTTGACGTGAACCCACGCCCTACAATGCGGGCCGCGCGCACCACGGAAGAATAATCCCGCAGATGCCATCGGTCGAGATTGCACAGTGGGCCACAGGGGAAGAAAACTTGTATTAACCAAGTGACGTCGTGACGTTAGAGGCTGAAATCCGCGCCGTCATCCCTGGTACAATTGAGCGGCAGGTCCGCAAGGTCATCGATCATATTGACGAACATGTCCGCATTTGGATTGAACGATCCCCATTCATGACAATGGCAACCTATTCGTTGAACGGCGCCGTTGATGTGTCGCCTAAGGGGGACCCCGCAGGCTTCGTGAAGGTGCTCGACGAAAAGACGCTGGCCATTCCAGATTGGCCGGGGAACCATCGGTTCGACAGTTTCCTCAACATCCTGGAAACGGGCAGGGTCGGGCTCATGTTCCTCGTGCCCAATCGGCTTGAAGTCGTGCGGGTGAGCGGCCGTGCCTAGGTGGTGCGTGACTCTGAACTCCGCGCAAGCATGGCTGTCGAGGGAAAGATCCCGGACTTTGCAATCGTAGTTCGTGTTGAAGAAGCCTTCTACCATTGCGGAAATGCGGTGATCCGATCGGGCTTGTGGGAACCTGAGAAGGCGGTTTCTGTTGAGGGCTTGCCGACCTACGGCCGCGCTTTGAAGGACCATGGAGCTTTGGATACGCCTCTCGAAGAGGTCGAGCGTTTGACGGAAGACAACCTGAAGTATCGGCTTTACGACGAATAGCGTGACCTTTGACGCGCAGGCGTCACCGCCACGAAATCCTTCGAACTGGGTCGAAAGAAAACACTTCAGTAGCAACGTCCAGCTCCCGTTTCAGGGACTTGTCTTCATTTACTGCACGTTTGCCATTGTCTGCTTTGGGATCGCAGCCGAAGTCAGAAGCTGTGCAGCATCGTGGCAGTAGTATGTCGGGCAGGTGGTTGTTCGCGGCCCAAACAGGTCACTCGGCAGGGGGTAGACTATGCGGAAATTGAAACCCACGTTGCTGCGGTTCGAATAGCCTAGCTCACACTCGGCTTAGCAAGACCTAAATCCGCTTTGTACCTTGAATGGCGCAGCTGCGAATTTCTGCCGAAGGTGACAGCGCGCGAAGCATGAAGACACGGTCGCGGATCAGCGTGAAGATCGCTGGCTCAGAAAGGTGGAGAGAACATTCCCGCCATCTGTTCTGTTTGCGGATGCGAAGCGGTGGCGGCGCCACCAGGATCCGCCCATAGGATCAGCGGGCCGGACCAGTGCATAGTACAGGTACTATGTAGCCGGCAGGAAGGCGCCGGGATCCGATCGAAGTGATCTCGCGGCCTTCGTCGTAGACGCAGCCGATCCTATCACGAAGGAACCTGTTAAAGGCGCGGTTGTCCAGTTTACGCAGCCGCGGCAGGTCGGCGCCGACACTACCGGGCATAACCTGGATGTAATTGGCATAAGGCGAAGGATGAATGAGCTCGAGGTTGTAGTTGCAAAGCTCCACGTCACTTCGCGAGGCCGGCCCTGATGTACATCCCGCGACAAGAGCTACCAGGGCGAAAATGCAAAGCACGTAACGCAGCACATTGACATCCCCACAGGCCATAGCAGTCATACCTATACCGCATCTCATGCCGCCATTTGGTGAAATGTGACTAAAAGGTTAACGGTCACGGCCGAATATTGCCCTGCTCTGATCGCATGCTAGGCGAAAGCCGGCTTCAGTATCTCAACGTGGAGCTCAAGGCTCGCTAGCGAGTTTTGACAGGGTGGAAATCTAGAGTGCAAGACCAACGTCAAGATCGGCCCATTCCTGCTGTCGGACAATGTGTAGAGATGCTGCGTGTGCAACCCGCATAGCTGCCATTCGCCGCGCCTGCACGATCTGAGTCGTCGCCAACGCCCGAAGAGTGGGACAAAGCCGCCTTCGGGTTTGGTAGCATCGAGCGACGCTTCCGGCCCACAGCGGTCATTGATGCAAAACGCAGCGAATGACTGGAATTGACCCAAAGCGGCCATCGATGCAAACCGCGGCGAATGTCTGGAACGAGCCCAACCTGGTCATTCGTCGGGGTGCGGCGAACGACCGGTTTCAGCCAAACCTACTTGCGCGCTTTGCAGTATAGCTTGGCGATCAGGCTTTCAACCAAGCTCAAATTTGGTTCTCGTAACTTGGGATCGGTTGAAGCAGCTGCCGTTTCACAGGCTGTCCTAAGATGCATAACGTCCTTAGGTGCCAATAAGCTGAAGTTTTCGGGATGACGCGCAATGGCCACCAGCAAGTCGCCTTCAAAAAAATCTCCTTCTGCGAAAGGGTCTTTTCGCAGAATCTCAATGGCTCTCGGAAGAAGGTGGAAAGCGCCGATGGACTGCCCGAGCATAATTCGAAAGTCTTCGACGCAATAATCCCCCAGCCTTTTATTCCGCGACTGATGGCAGGTTGTGACTAGGTGAGACGTGTATTTCGGTTCCGGCCATATCTCTTTTTCTAGTTGCTCAAGAGTCATGTCGTCTGTCGCTTGCATGTTCCGATCCTGACTGAAAGGAAAAAGTAGTCAATGTCTGCAAAGTCCGCCCAGCCGCCATCGATGCGGCACGCAGCGAATGACTGGACTGAGCCCACACTACCCATAGATGTTCTTTGCGGCATTGGGCGCAAGGTCGGTGACCTGCCGTTCGCTGAGCAAGTCACGAACGGCAGCAGCGCGCAGCTACTTGACTTGGGTGGTTACGACAATCGAACAGCGGGCTACGGAGCACTACCCCTTGGGATTTCGCCAATGGGCTGTTCAGTTTGGTTTGTGCCTCACCATTCTGCAAAAGCCTATGGCGGGTATTCTCGCTATGACGCTTTTCGCCTCCGGATATAGTGGCGTTCTCCCTCAGCGCTTCAACTGCGAAACAATATCTGAGGCAGTGATTTTGTCATCTGCGGCCAGCATGAAGGCTTTGGACAGGATCACAGACAGGCGCGCATCGCCCTCGAATGGCAGGGCCACATCAGCCGCCTTGGGCACGCCAGCGGCGACGATGCACAGATAGCGGTCGCCCGGAGCCATCAGGATATTCGAGCTGCCAAGGTGGATCTTGTAGGTGTTCAGCTTACCGTCGACGATCAGGTACTTACCCTCGATATGTGCCACATCGCGGATTTTCAGTCGGGGGATCAAGGCGTCCAGCACCGCCTTGCGGGTCTCGGCAAAGCCGTCGAGATCGCCGAAAGCGTAGGTTTCCCAGTATAGTCGCGCCTCGGGCGTCGGGCCTTGGTCGATCCACGCCGGATCGTTACCGACGCTGGCCACACCGACGAACAGATCAGCCTCGCGCAGAGTTTCCGACAGCAGGCGCACCGGCACGTCCTCCAACGGAACCTGCACGCCCCAACGGGTGAACCGCAACTGGTCTGTGCCGACATATAAGAGGATGCCCGCGTCGTTCCAGTTCTCGTCATCCCACTTCTTGTGAATGAGGTATTCGACGGTCAGATCGCTGGTGACAAAGCTCTTCGTCGCCCAACTGTCGTCGAAGCCGTCGTCATAGGCGCCCATCAGGCTGTAGCGCCAGCCACGCGCCGCCATCAGCGTCGCCATCTGGTGCTGTTTCAGCATATGCGCTGCCATGCGGTTTGAGTAGGTGCGGGTTGTGCGTTCGGCATCGGTCAGCAGGTAGACCTCTCGGAAAACCTGTTTCGTCGGTTGCACGATCTCCAGCGCCATCAGCCGGGCGCGCCATGCCATGACCGTATCAGTCCCGGCCTCTACGGGGTGCCATAGCCGCACGCGGGTGGCGTCGTCCACCACCACAGGCGCGCCGGTCACATCCTGCCACACGCCGCCCCGCCACAGTGCCGGGGTGGTGACACCGCCTGTGGTCAGCGACCAGATCAGCCGCGTTGCCAGGACGCCGACCAAGGGGTGGCCGATGTAATAGTCCTGCAACTCGGAGATCGGCCAGTCGAGATCCTCTGCAAAGAGCCGGTCCATACGGTCGCGCTGCGCGATCAGCACCTTTTTCAGCGCCTTAACCTCGCCCTGCAATTTGCTCAGCTTGGTTTTCAGCGCGGCTTTTTCCGAGACGACCTTGGGCTTGGATTTCTGCGGTGTGCCATCTGGTTTCAGCCATGTCTGGGTGACATGGCCCGGCCCGTCGACGGTGATCCGCAGCGCGTAGTCGTCGAATCCCACGGTCTTTTTCCCGGCCTCCAGCCCGTAATCCGGCACAACACGCTCTTCGAGCTGGATCGTGGTGATACCTGCGGTCTCGGCCTTTTGCCGAACCAGTTCTGCCACCTTGGCCTGCGTGCTTTTCTGCTTGATTGCAGTGCCAAGGCGCGACAGCCGCGCGGTGACCTGCGTGCCCGGTGTGACCTCCAGATACCACAAGCAGGCATTGGCGACGGATTGCGCCGCCGGGCCAAGGCCGGGCAGTTTGGTCATACCTTTCTCGCACAGATCGGCGATCAGGTTGACGGTCTTGTCATCGCGCAAGCCCTCTGCCGTCCAGACCAACCCTTTCAGCAGGGTCGCGTTGGGCTTGGTGAACAGCTTGCTTTCGGTGGTGGTGAAGTGATGCTCTTCGCCGGTTCTGTTATTGGTGTAGCTTTGACGATGCGTGATGATCTCGGGCTTGGCCACCAAAGCCTTGGCGAACCAGTCCTGCAGATGACGGCGGAGCCATTCCTTGCCCACCGCGTTGCGCAAGTCCTTAGTGGCGTTCGAGAACTTGACCGGCGGCTTGGCGGGTCCGGCGTCGGAAGCGTGGTTCAAGACCCGGTGCCATTTCGCGGCTTCTTCGCTGGCCTGCTTGGCGAGATCGGCAGCCACCGCATCACCGAAAGGATCGCCGCCCAGCTGGGTATAGGGTACGACGCTCAGGTCTTGCCCCTCGGCTGCGGCCAGCATGCTGCGGATGCGCTTGGCGACCTTGCGCAGGTCGGGGCCCAAATGCGGCTCAACATGAAGTTCCGGCCAGTCCAGCATTGCGCCCAGACGGTGCAGGTCAGCCTCTGCCAGCGCTGTTTTCTTGTGTGCACGTTCTATATTTTGAACCATGTGGGCGATCGGCCAATCATCAAAACGCTTATGCCCGCGCTGTTCCGCACTGACGTGCAAGGCTTCGAGCCAGTCGATCAACTCGGGCGCAGGGATCGGCAAACTGCCCAGCATTACCCCCTTGAAGATTTCCAAGGACGGCAGCGAGAAGAACTCTCTATAGCCATCCTTTGTCACACGAGGCTCGGGCATCAGAATGCCGCGATTGGCAAAGACATAGCGCGCCATTTTGGCGGCCATTTCCTTGTCCGCCTTCAAGGTCTGGTAGGCCGCGATCTCCTTGAGCCTCCAGTAAAAGGCGCTATCGCCCTGCTCCGAGAGTTTTTCCGTGATCTCTTCAAGCAAAGGGTTGTCCGGGGTCTTGCAAACGAGCATTCCGCTCATTTCTCAGCCCCCCTTCAACGGCGTCAACCGCAGGAAGGTCACGACGCTGTCAGAGGTCAGGCGCAAAGGTTGGTCCAGCGTGTCGACCTGAACGTTATCCACCAACAGAACAAACCCGTTGCCTTCGAAAGCAGCCAAAGCCACGTCGATCTGTGTGTCTACATCCGAACCAAGACCAGCGTTGCGCGGCGCATCGCGATCGACAAGCGGCGCGTCCCCGGTTTGGCGGTCTTGTTCGGCGCGCACCCGTTCCGCGATGAGATCACGAGCGGTCAGGGGCGCGCCGGAAAGTTGTAGGATCTGTTCAACGATATGGGAGCGCGGAATGCTTTCATCGCGAATCTTCAAGGGAAAGGTCGTCACAGGTTGCTCCGTTATGTCGATTTCTTCGTTGAAACTTGAAACCTATCATATTCATTTGCAATGCCTTCCGAAGTGTTGCCGTAGCGCTTTGACGAAACTTGTCGCCGGACACTTCTGCGACGTCTGACCGATTACATCGGCTAAGACGCTCGGTGTGGACATAGCGAAGCGTCTGCATGAAAACGGTCGCTTTCTGGCCGAGCAGCAGTCTCCGGCCAAAAAAATGCGCTTTACGCACCGCGCCTAATTGATTGAGCTGGGAGCGGTCATCCACCTCGCCCCCTCTCGAATGTCCGGTGAGGGCCGTCAGCGATCAGAAATATCATCCCAAGACAGTTCAAAGCGGGCCAAATACTTTCGGACTCGGTCTGAATCGTTCACGCTGCTTCGTTGTTTGCGCGAGACCTGACCTGAGACCCGTTTCCTCCTCCGATTTGAGGTAGAGTCCGTCCCAACGAAGGAGACGGACAGAATGAAGAGATCACGGTTCAGCGAGGAGCAGATCATCGCGATC
>JAAUYB010075545.1_pt1 | contig 22346 bp, 25 predicted proteins | sample 7278071 | NCBI WGS metagenome assembly JAAUYB01 (sample SAMN14350121, study PRJNA611818) | marine sediment metagenome | isolation source: surface marine sediment (1.8m) | place: French Polynesia: Moorea | collected 2018-08 | reverse complement strand
GGGTCGTCGATATGCTTCAGGGCCATGGTCAAGACGGCGGACCAGATCGGTTTCATCAGGATTTCGTCATCGATGTTCTTCAGGTCGATCAACTCGAAACCCTCGATCATTTTCTGCGCAAGGTCCTTATCGTCCACGGCGACCAGGTCCGCAATTTTCCTGGGGGCCGTGAATGTTTCCTTCCCGTTATACAGGATGTGCGTGATGATAAGCGGGACCTCATCTCGACCGGTGTCTTCCATGTGAAATTGCGCGATTTTGGGTTTATAAGTCCAATCGCGGTACGCTGTCAGTTTTTTGCTTTTGCGCAGATGCTCCGTCAGGAAGTAGAGGTAGATCGACGACTTGTCCGGGTCGATGCTTGGGGCGCGAAACAGGATGTCGGTAATGTGCTCGCTGAGTTCAGCATCGACGAACGATTGCTTGATCAATTGATGCTCATCCAACTTGCAGAGGGCCTTCACCTCGTCCGATACATAGGTTTCCAGAAAATCACGAGCGACAAGCCGATTCGCCAGGGCGACTTTGACAAAACGATCGTGCGGATTGGCTACCGGTTTGGTTTCGGGCTGTTTCGGCCGTTCATTTTCCGCCGATGTTCCATCCCGGTCTTTTGCATCTGACTCGCTCATCATTTCCTCTCCATGCGGGATCAACTCACGCGTCGCACAAGAGACCAAAAGCCAGGGTCTTATGTGGCGCCGTGAGGCCGTTTCGATGACAAGCCAGGATACCCCGAGATACCTTGCCGGGGCCAGGATTTTCTTATACCGGTGCTGTGGTTACCCGGACGCCATTCTCTCATGCTTGGAAGAAATGCGTGACAGATCCCTTCCATCAGGGCCGAAACCCACCGAAATGCAGCAATGAACGAAAAGGATTTTGCCGGGTTCACGGTGCCGAGCCCTCTCGGCTCGGTTCTGTTCTACTTTGCTTCTCCCGGGGTTTGTTTGACGCAACCGAAAGAGATCACTTTGGGTTCGATGTCCTCCGGCCTTCTTTTTTTAGAGGGATTGCAGCCGGGACCTTTTCATCGACCGGATTTAGGTTTCTTTAAGCGTATGGACAGTTGTTACTACCCAAAAACACCCTTAGAAGGCGTGAAGCATGGATTTTCGGAAAAATCCATCAACTTTTCCCCATTTCAGGGCCCTAAAAGGACGGCTAGTCGGTTCTTTGCTCGGGAATGGAACCACCTGAAGGTCGCGAAGGTGGTTCCGTTCCCGAGCACGGAACCGGTTTCGACATCAAGAGGTGGTTCCGTGCTCGGGAACGGCGCCCTTTTCCGGCCTTGAAGAGGTCGTGTTCCCGGGAAAATAACCCAACCAAATGTTGTTTCCGGTTGTTGTTTTGAAAATGACCGGTATCCGCCGCTGATCGACGACCTTGAATTTCGGGCCTAAGTTGTCAAATGATTTGCCTGAAAAGATAATTTTCGGGATTGGGGGTGGTCTTTGAGAATCGAAGGATCATTTCTCCGGGCAGAGAACCACTTTTTCAAGTACGGCAGGACCGGTTCCCGAGACAGGTATTGTGTTTTTCAAAGCAACAACCCCAATCCCCGGGAACTATGCCGTATTCCGCGAATCGCTCGCTTATCTTCTCGGGAATGAAAACGTGTTTCCCGCTGATCAGGACGGCTTTCCAGTGCAGACAAAGCGCCGACTCTTTATCGACCGGGGCGAATAGGCTAGAATGACCGCACCCTGACGACCGGCGATTCGGTCGATGATTGCGAGAGATCACCCATGAGTGACAAAGCCGGTTACAAACGTCCGCCCGGTCCCGACCGGAAATTGGTCCTGAAACATTGGATTCAATACATTCCTCTACGCATCCTGGCTTTTATCATGCGGCTGGTTCCCTTCGCCCTGGCTCGTTTGTTCGGGCGCTGTGTCGGGCTTCTGTTCTGGTCCTTGTTCAAGAGCAAGCGCAAGATTGCCACGGCCAATCTGGACGTGGTTTTCAGCGACCGCGTGACGGACCTGGAAAAGAAACGCCTGGGCCGCGGCTGCCTGTCCCATTTCGGCAATGTCATGGCGGAAACCCTGTGCATGCCGCAAATCAACCAACGCAACTTCCTGCGTTTCGTGGAGTGGGACAACGTACGTCCCTTCTATGAGGGCTTGGAAGGCGGCAAAGGCGTGATTCTCTGTACCGCCCATTACGGCAATTGGGAAATCATGAACCTGGCTTTGGGTTATATGAACCTGCCGCTGAGCGCCATGGCTCGGCCCATGGACAATCCCCTGGTCCACGACTACCTGGAAAAGCTGCGGCAATTGTCGGGTAACCGGATCATTTACAAAAGTCGTTCCGTTCGCCGGGTCTTAGGCGCCCTGGCCGAGAACCGCATCGTGGGCGTAGTCAACGATCAGGATGTGCACGACCACAACGCATTGTTTGTGGACTTCTTCGGCAGGCCCGCCGCGACGACACCCATGCCCGCGGCCATGGCTTACAAGACGGGTGCGCCTATCGTCACGGGCTACGCGGTGCCGTTAGGCAAGGGGCGCTATCGTTTGAGCTTCCAACCCTTGATCCGGGCCGATCAGGACGCGGATAAACAAACCGAAATCATGCGCATCACCCGGTTGCTGAACGAGCGGCTGGAGCAACAGATTGAAGCCTTCCCCATGTACTGGATGTGGATTCACAAGCGCTTCAAGACCACGCCGGAGGGTGTGGCCAATCCCTACTGAGGGAGGTGCTTGAAGAGAATCCACAGCACCAGGGTAGCCGTCCCCAAAGCTGCCGTTGCCGAAGTCACGGCGATCTTGCCCGAGAGCATGTGCTTGCGGCGGTTGGCCAGGTCTTCCCGGGTGGGGTGCTCCAAACGGTCCTTGAATTTGCGGGCAAACAAGCGCGCAAGGGTGCCGGAAACCAGCATGATCAGGATGAAAGCCTCGTGCGTGTAGAGGATGACGAAGTCAAGCGTGGACCAGCCTTCCTTGACCTCACGACCCAGGACCAGGACCTTGACCACATAGGTGCCGACGAAAAAAAGCAACAGGTTACAGGCCAGAACCATGCTCTTCATATGCGCTGCCAACTTGCCGGCTTTCACCTGCCGGATCGCTCGAAACGCGATCACCAGGGTAACGCTCATCAGAACGTACGCAAACAACCAATAAGCCAGATTCGCATTCATGCAACAAGCTCCCTCGATAGGTTTGGTCGGCGGTCCCTTTCGAGGGACGGCCTATTGTAGCGTAACCGGTGCCAACTTGCATCGTTTTCTCATCGACCGCGACGGTGCGTCGGCACTTCAGCTTGTTTTAAATCGGCTTGTGGAATCAGTGTCGGGTAGTGTAAGATGCTGATTCGGGTTATCTTTCTCTAAGACATTGTCAAAATCGTTTCAATCATTTCATTTTTGGGGATGATACCCGGCATACCCACCTTTAAGGAGAACTTTATGTTCAAGAAATTGAGTTTATGTCTTACCTTGCTCCTGTTCCTGGCTGGGGGCGCCTCCCAATTAACCGCTTCCTATTGCTTACCTGAATTCCTGGAGGGGCAGGGATGTTGCCCCTCCACTTATGCAGGCAAATCTTTTGTTCACGCGGCCGACATGTGCACCCACATCGAGTGCTACTACGCGGCCTCACTATCCGATTTCCCGTTTGAAACCTTCATTTGTAATTGAGTAAAACTCGCGCGGGTTCGGGCCCGCGCGATCCTACCTTTCGCCCGGCCGACGCATTCACGATTTCGCGTCCGTTGGAATGGATTAAACCGGGGCCAGGGAAGCGTAGAGGTCGTGGTCTTCGACTTTGTAGTACATGACGACCGTTTCGTCGCCCGGGGTCAGGCAGCGAACGGTTGCTTGCTTGTCCGCGTTCTGGGGCAGGCCGATGACCATATCCTTTTTCTCCGGGCAGACGATCGACATAAAGTGGCCCGCTGCCGTGTTGGTCAATTCGTTGATGAAATCGTCGAAGACCTCTTGCGGCACCTTGTCTATTTCCATATCCGGATAGACCTGGCTGAAACACTCGATCAGGTGGTCGTGCGTCATCATCAGGAAGAAGCGCAGTTTTACCGGCGCCGTCAACTCGATATAGGAGCAGTATTCGTCGCCCTTGGGGTTGTAGGGTTCTTCTACGCGCCGCTTTTCCAGAATCTGGGCGAAGGCAATGCCCTCGAAGGTGTCGCCGATGCATTTTTCCAGCGCGGTCAAGGTAGCCGGGTCGTGGAACTCTATCATTGCTTTCTCCTGGTCAATCCTGCAATGAGCTGATGGCCTCGTGCAACAGCTGGGGTGAGACGGGTTTGCCGATCACGTAGTTGGCGCCGAATTTCATAAAGCGTTTCTCGTTGTCCTTGTTGGCCGCGCTGGAGACGATGATCACCGGAATGCGCGCGTATTTGGGACGTGCTTTCAGGTGTTTCAGAAACTCGTTTCCGTCCATGACCGGCATGTTCATATCGGTGACGATCAGGTCGTAGGTTTCTTCTTTCAGTGCTTCCAGGGCCTTCTGACCATTCGGGACTTCCTTGAATTCCGCGCCCTGGCAGCCCACGATCTCCAGGTACTGGCGGATGATCATGCGCGCGGACAAGGAATCGTCCACAAGTAGAATCTTCTTAAACATCGCTACCTCCGGACTCCCCACTCAACTGCAATGCGTCCTGGTACTCCTTGTCGATATCCAAAAGTAGTTTTGGAAAGGTAATCGTATTCCATGCGGCATCTCTCTTGATGTAGTGATCCACGATCGGATCGACCGGGTAATCCATGCTGTCCAAATAGGTTCCGGTACCGGCCATCATGCTGAAGGTATCGCCCAGGTGTACGGATACGGCCAGGCTCCGGTATTCTTCCGGGGCCTCGCTGGGCGTGTGGTGATACCGCATGACGGCCGCAAACGATTCAGGCAGGTGCCAGTTCTTGGCGATGTGTTCGCCGATCACGGTGTGGTTGATGCCGAAGAGCGCGTCCTCCGCGGCCAGGAAATTGCCCTCGTTCTCGATATAGGCGCTTTCGACGAACTGCTTCGATTTCTCACGCAGGAATTCGGCGGTGACCACCTTGCCGATATCGTGCATCAGGCCCGTGGCGTAGGCCGTGTCGGCAAGTTTCTTGTCGTCCATCAGTTCAATCATAATCTTCCGAGAGGCAATGGCGGTTCGCAAGCCGTTGCGCCACAGGTCCTCCTGGTCGGAGTCGTAACCTTCCAGGTTCATTTTGAACACGGTACTCAAACCTGTTTGCAGGGCCATGGCGGCGATATTGCGCGCCCCCAAGAGCACCACGGCGCGGTTGATGGTTTCTACGCGGGATTTCAGTCCGTAGAGCGGCGAGTTGATGGATTGCAGGCAACGGCCGGCCAGGGTGATATCGGTCTCGATCAAACGGACGAGATCTGCAATATTGTAGTTCTCATCGGCAATCATGCGCGTGATGCCCAGCGTGGCCCGCGAGAGCGGGGGCATGGACTTGATATGTTTGATTGCTTTGACCTTGTACCGGCTCATAATTCCCACCTTCCCCGGCCCGGCGAGGTCACGAACACGCGGCCCGTGTTGACCTCTACCCAGACGGTGCGGGAGAAATTACCGCCCACGTCTTCAGCAATGGCGGCCATATGGTTCCGCCAGAGCGCCTTACGGCAGGCCAGCACGTTGCGCTTGCCGATGTCGAAGGTGCGGTTGGCGTCCATCACCGTGGCGCCGCCCGCCAGTTTTACGACCAGGTCGCGGTTGGATTTCACGTCGAATTTGCGGAACTCTTCCAACAGCGCCTGAATCCCGGAATCGGCAAAGTAGCCCGGCACCTCCCGAGCCCGGTCCATGTCGATCTTGGATTCGGGTAAAACGATGTGAGCCATCCCCACGGCACGCTGCTTCGGGGCGACCATGACGACGCCGATACAGGAGCCCAATGCCATAGTTTTGATGATCTCGCCGGGACTTCTGGAGACATGAATGCCGCCCAGTCCGACAATCTGCTTTTTTTGATCCCTTTGCAAAGTAAACCCTCATTCCGGGTGATGCAAACATTTCCACATGCGAATATGGATGGCCGCCCGATACCATTTCGCATCGGTATCCAGGACAAAAAGTTAAGGCCAGTCAGACAGAATTTTCTCACAGTTCTGAAAGTCCGCCGGGGGCGCTTGCTTGAAGGTCATCTCCTCGTTGGTCGCGGGATGACGGAAACGCAAAAGCGCGGCGTGCAGCATGGGGTGCGGCGGCATGGCCTCGAAAGATTTTGCCAGGTTTTTGTGCCGGTTCCTGCCGTACAGCGCATCGCCTACCACGGGATGTCCCAAATGAGCCAGGTGAACGCGAACCTGGTGGGTGCGGCCGGTGAGAATATGCACGTTCATGCGCGCGGCTTCCGGGTAGGCCGCGGCTACCTTGTAACGGGTTTTGGCATAGCGCCCGCCCTCTACCTCCGGCGCCATCATTTGGCGATAGCGCGGGTGTCGGCCGATATGAGTTTCCAGTTCGCCCTCGGTCGGGTCGGGCACGCCCCAGACCAGAGCCTGGTAGACCTTGGTAACCGAGGTCTCCTGCCATTGCGCGGCCAGGTGACGGTGCGCCTCGTCGGTGCGTGCGGCCAGGATGAGACCGGTAGTGCCCTTGTCCAAGCGGTGTACGATGCCGGGACGCAGGGCGCCGCCGTGGGTGGACAGGTTCTCGAAATGCCAGGCCAGCGCGTGAACCAGGGTGCCGGAATACACGCCCGCGCCCGGGTGGACCACCATGCCCGAGGGTTTGTTGACCACTACGATCGCGTCGTCCTCGTAGACGATATCCAGCGGGATTTCCTCGGGTTCGATGCGGTCCAGCGGCTTTTCCTCGGGTACCTCGATATCCAGCGCCTCGCCGCCTACCAGTTGGAAGGAACCCTTGCGGGCCTTGCCGTTCACCTGGACCCGGCCTTCCTTGCACCAGGTCTTCACCTTGGAGCGGCTCACTTCTTCCAGCTCACCGGCCAGGAAGGCGTCCAGGCGGTCGACGGTGTCATCGGGTACATTTAAAGATAGGATCTCGCTCACTTGACCTTTTCCTTCATGCGTTTCCAGTACCAGAAAACCGAGATGAGGATTCCGGCAATCGCAATCAACTGGGAAGTACTGACGGTATCGCCCAGCCATAGTTGTCTTTCATCATCGTCGCCGCGCAGAAATTCCAAAAGTCCCCTTGTCAGGCTATACAGGAACATATAGGCCAAAATCACCTGACCCTCGAACTTTTTGCGGCGCAATATCCAAACCAGAATCATGCATAGGACAATGCCGTTGAGCGTGCCCAGGGGTTGGACGGGGAACAGGGATTCGCCGGCGGGTGCGCTGCAATCCGGGTGATCGGGGAAGATTAAAGCCAGGGGGCCTTCGTAGGGCATACCGTAACAACAACCGGACATCAAACAACTGATGCGACCCAGGCCGACACCCAGCGCGGCAAAAGGCGCCATGGTATCCAGGGTGTTCCAAAGCGGTAGCTTACGGCGGCGAATATACCAGGCGATGCCGGCGGCGCCGGCGATCAGGCCGCCGTAGATGACGCCGGCCGAGCGTAGTGTGGTCATCAGCTTGCCGGGATCTTCCAGGTATTCGGGCAGATCGATCAGGATCAGTAGAAGTTTTGCGCCCACCAGGCCGAAGAGCAGGCCCATGACGGCTACATCGACGGTGGCTTCCGGGTTCAGGCTTTGGGATTTGGCCTCGCGCTTCAACAGCCAGGTGGCGGTAATGAAGGCCAGGACAAGGGCAGCGCCGTAGGAAGGAATTTGCAGGGGACCGATGGTAAAGAGGATCGGGTGCATGATGTCAATCCTGTGACGGGGTTCGGAAGAGGTCGAAAAGAACCAATGCCATGCCCCACAAAAGGGCTATATCTGCCAGGTTGAAGATGGGTAACATGCGAATATCGATAAAATCGACGACATAACCACGCAAGGCGCGGTCCACCAGGTTACCCAGGGCGCCACCCATCATACACGCAAATCCACAATGGCGCATGGTCTTTGTGGGCGCGGTGCGCAGGGCGGCTACCACCAGCGGGATCAACAGGACCGTGGTCACAACAGCGGCCAGGGATGCGGATAAGCCGCCGGGACCCGAACCCATGCCGAAGGCCAGGCCGTGATTCAATACCACGCGAAAGGCCAGTACCTCGGGGATCAGCGTGATCACTCCGCCGTGTATGGAAACCGCCAGAAATTTGGAAACCTGGTCCAAGGCGGTGGTCAGCGGCACCAGCAGGTATAGTGAGAAAGGGAGTTTATGCCTCGTCCCCGGCCTCCCCGTCACCGTCCATGGTCTCACTCAGCGCTTCCAGCTTGCGTTCCATGGCTTCCTTGACCTGTTGGTTCTCTTCCTCGGTCATTTCCACGTAATCCTCGCCGTCCTCGCGCATGAGGAAGAGGAACCCGTCTTCGCCGTAGACCTCGTCCATCTCTTCCTTGGTCATGTCCTCGGCGGCTTCGACATCTTCCAACGCGGCCATGACACAGTAAACGGCGTTCTCGACCTCGAAGCGGTCGATAATCACGAACTCTTCAACTTCTCCGTCCTCGGACTCCAACTCGACGACGACAAACTCGTCCATATCTTCATCGATTTCGGGATCGTCTTCGTGTTCTACCATGGTTTTCTCCCTTCGGGTCGTACCGCGACCCGGGTCTGCCCGAGCAAAGCCGGTAAAGCCGTTGTTCCAGCGCAAGCATATCTGAAGCCCGATGGATTGGCAACGACCATTTGACGCGGGGTGCTGTTTAAAGGTCGGCGGGGAGAAAAACCGGCGCGTTATCAGTGCGGATTTTGGCAGCAACGGCACCGGTAATTTTGGAGGTGAGCCAGGGCCAGGATCAGGCCGCCGGTCAGGGTCAGGGTTTTTTCGGCGGATTCGCCCCAGGTCTCCGCCAGGAGGAAACCCGCGATCATGGCAGCCATGCCGATCGTTCCCATGGTAATCACGCGGCGTTTGCCGTGTTGTCGGTAACCCATGCCCAGCGTAATCAGAGCCACCGGTAGTACCGAAAAAAGTAGGGCGGCGTGAATGAATTCGTTGTTCCAGCCGGCCGGAAGCCGGCCGGCGAACAGTAAACCGACCATGGGCAATAACAGGCAGTGCGCCAGGCAAATACCGGATAAACCGGCTCCCAGGTAATCTCCGGCCGTAAGGACTTAAAGTCTCATGTACTTACTCCTTTCTCCAATTCCTACCCTTTCCAGGCGGTATCTACTTTGCGCCCTTCCGGTGAGGAATGTTGTCGGATAGGCGACAACCTGTCGGTCGCATCAATGCCGGCAGTGCATGTCCCGCTGATCGATCAGAAGGAAAAACTCGCCGTTGGACGTCTTGCGGGTTTGCAAACGGCCGGCCTTACGCAGGTTGCCCAACAACCGCGTCACCGTGGTGCGGGTTGCGCCCACCGCACCCGCCAGTTGTTCGTGGGTGATCTTGATGCCCAGCAGGACGCCGTCATGATCGGGCTGGGAGAATTTTCCGGCGATGACCTGAAGCAGGCCCATCAGGCGTTCTTCCAGGACCGGCCGGGCCTGCATCGACGACCAACGTTCCATCTGGCAGATACGTTCTTTCAAGTGCGCATAGAAATCGGGTTGTCGGGAGGCCTCGGACCAGCGTTCATAGGTGACCGTCAGCGAGGTGTGCGCGGTCATTTCCACGTGGCAGGAGTGGGCGTCGTGGGCTACCAAGACATCACCGGGTCCATAGAAGCCGATCAAAACCTCGCTGCCGTCGGGATGAATGGAGGTGCAGCGCATGACGCCCCGGCCGATGCGAATGACGCGATCCTCCTCCAGATGAATGCGCTCGCCGCGGTTGAACTGTCTTTTGAAACGCAAAGCCGTGGTTTGGCGCGTACCCAAGGCGCCGATCAGCAGGTTGGCGTTGCGCAGAGCGGAGAGCAGCGGCGGCGCCGTCAGTTCTCGAGGCAGGACGCATAGGGCGCCGGTTTGGTAGGATATTTCTTGAATTTCCGTCGCGTCGGTGCGATTCCAGACCAGCAGGGGAAGGCCGTCGTCCGGAAGCGTGATCTCCTCCGCCAGGGTCGGGGCATGGAGTACCGGCAGAGGGATGCCGTGGCTGCTCTCACCGCTGGACAGAGATATCGTGCGGCCGGGGCCTTCCAGGCGATCCAGCAGTTCCGTCAGTGCTTCGCGTGCGCCCTCGAAGGTAAACCCCGTGGTTTGTTGATCGGCGGTGATACTGATTTGGTACGTCATCATTTTCAAGGCTAGCATTAAAACCCGACCTCCGATTAGCGACAATTGGTCCTTCCGTCTACATTATTACTGCTGAAACACACCGGTAGTGTCGTACCTACTACAATGCCATTGTATCAATTAATACAATGCGAGGTGCTTCTTTGCGGGAAGGTGACTAAAGAAAATTCCCCGGTCGGTTGTGTGCCCCCGACCGGGGAGTCAAAATCGGAGAAATTTGCAACTCTCGTTGCCCGACGTTGCGTCGGTATGAAAACGCGTCGCTAACACGCGTATCAGCTTCGGAAGCATGATGAACGCTCGTGCTCATCAATGCCACGGTCATTATCGGTGGTTTGCAACACTTATTTCCGTGTCGCTTCAGACCGCGGAATAGTATCAATTGCGACAATCTTGTTCTTTTTATGACTTATTGCTTCCAATGGTAGCGAAAGCGAACTACTGAATGGCTGCCTTCCTCATCTGTCATCACCGTATAGGCCGCCCCGTTGCTAAAGACCATTCGCGGTAAGAAGAGACCGTCGCCGGTTCTAGCCAGGGCGAAATCGCCCATGGTGACTTGACCCATATAGCGGCCCGCCGCGGAGAAGATATCGGCGCGGGTCTCCCTGGTAGCCAGGTTGACGTCGTGCACGACCAGAATGTGCCCGTCGTCCATGGGGATGATCGCGGCGACCGGGGGTTTGAAAGGCGTGAGTTCGGCTTTATCCACCGCACGGGACAAAATAATCGGGGTAACGATACGGCCCAAATCAGGGTCGGCGAGGATGGTTTCCACCAGGCCCTCCACAAAGGCGGTGATGAATGCATCGTCATAGGCAATACGATCATAGTCGCGGGAGAACACCAGCGCTTTGGTTTTCAAGTCGGACTCCCAAACCGTAATTTCATAGGCCGTGGGTCGGGAAACAATCAGGCGCCCCTTGTGATCGAAGTTGTAGACCGGGTCTCTGGTCCAGGCGCGGCGCAGGTTGCGAGCAATGCGTTCAACCCAATAGTTGCCGTCCATCAGGCGCGAACGGTCCATGGCCGGACCGCTTTCGTCTGAAAGCAGTTTCAGGGTTTTCAATTCCGGCGACAAAACCGAATGGCGGAAGAACATCTTGCCGGCCTTGGGATCGTGGGACACCACAAGCGCGGCCAGTTTCCCGCCGACGGTCGACATGACGGGCTCTACCACGATTCGGGTATACTCCCGGCGCGAGACGAACTTACCCTCGGTATCGAAACGATGAATTCTGGCCACGGAGCCCTCGGAGCGATCGAAAACCAGCGCGGTATCATCGCGCTGAACCTCATAGCGGTGCAGGTCAAGGAATTCACCGGGCGCCTGGCCGCGACCACCGATGGTCTTCAGGTAATTGCCCCGTGCATCGAACACCACCACACGGCCCTCGCCGGGATCGGTCACGTAGATGCGTCCCTTACTGTCCACGCTTACCGAGGTACTGGTACGCGCCCAATCGGTTTCATCGCGGTCCTCACCGCCGATACGTAGTTCCTCGGTAAAGACAAGCTCACGGCCCTGGTGCCGCTTCCCATTCTTGATCACGTCTCCACTGAAGGCAGGGAGTATGACAAACACCAGACAAAAAACCCTCGTAATCGGCATGGAGGAACCTCATTTCTAAAGTATCCGGACGGATAAACCGCCAGGGAATGTACGACTAAAGACACGAAGAGTTTAGCGGGCCTTTCAGTCGCGACATCGAGAGAGGCCTTTCCAATCATCCGAGCTTAAGGCAAGAAAGCTTTAGTGTTTCACAAACAAGGGTTGAACGATAGGGTTGACCGGATTTCGTAGAATTCACCTGGTACTAACAAAACTAAAAAGGGCCGGCTACAGGTAGCCGACCCACAAAACGGAGGATAGCAAATAAAAACAGCATCATTATCGATAGGCGAATATCGAAGTTCAAGCTTTTTTTCCCTCGCTCAGTGTGATATGCTGCAAAAACACCGTTAGATCTGGATTTCACCATCATGATTAGAAGAACCGAACAAAGATACGCGATCCGTCGCGTATTGGAACACACTGTCAGGCCCTTAACCCCGCAAGAGGTACTGGAAAAGGCGAAAGCAACCGTGCCTGGATTGGGTATTGCCACGGTCTACCGGAACCTCAAGGTGCTGCACCAGGACGGTATCCTTTCCACGGTCGAAGTACCGGGCGCGCCCGCTCGTTATGAAATGGCAAACCGGGGACATCGACACCATTTCCAATGTGAGTCCTGCAACCGGGTCTTCGATATGCCCAAGAGTTCGTTCACGCCCTCGGCATTGGTACCGGAAAACTTCAAGGTAAGGGACCATCAAGTTTTGTTCTACGGATTTTGTCCCGAGTGCAGCCACTAATCGGTCACTTTTTCTTCAAGTGATTTCAAGCGTTCCTGAAGCTCTTTACTCAAGTTCCACTTGTTGACCAGGTTCAAAGCAACCTGTTTGACCGAGATAGATGAGAAGGGCTTGTTCAGGTATAGCAACTTGTCATTGGAGCCCAGCAGGTCGATCATTTCGTCCCAGGAATAGTCCGAGTGCGCCGTTAGGACCACCACCTCCGTAGCGGGTAGTTCCTTCCAGATTTCGCGGATGGTCAGGATGCCGTCGGGGCCCGGCGGCATGCGTACATCCATAAAAATCACGGCGTAGGGCTCGCCCCGTTCCTGGGCCTCCCTGGCCATGCTCAGTGCCTCCCGACCGGAGAAAGCAGAATCTATCTCAAAATCCAACTGGACCCGATCCGGCGTTGCCACCTCGCGGGGATCGTCGAATAATCTGGCTTCCAATTCTCTGATGGCCTGTGCATTGGCGATGCGTGGGGGCGGATGGAAGATTTTGAAAAGGTCTTCATGGATGGACTTATTATCGTCGCAAATCAGAATACGGTTGTTGAAACCTTGCTTCCTCCGGGTCTCAGTCGTCATCCAGCCCTCCTCAGGCATCCCGGCGCTCCCCGCCCTTGCCCGATCCATGTGGTTTTCTTAAATCCGGGCTACTTCCTCATTCTATCACGTTTTCATTGAACCGCCCAATGACAAGGTGATAAAAAGCCCCGCCCGTAAAAAACATTGTAGAGAAAAGTAAATACGATCCGTATGTGTGGCCTTCTTTATACCATATTCGGGTTGGAATCAATCGCCATAATTCGAAAAACCGGACCCGTCCCGCCCCATTTGAAAGCACCCGTGCATGGTGGTAAACTGATTGAGCATCGCCGGCCTTTTGAGGAGATCATCACGGAATGTCCATTCTTGTTGTTGACGATGAACCGTCCATCCTGACCATGACGAGAAAACTGCTGGAGAGTAAGGGCTACCACGTTGCGGTCAGTCCAAGTGCGCGGGATGCCCAGGTCATGATGGGCGAGGTCTCGTTTCAACTGGTGATGACCGATATCGTTATGCCCGATATCGACGGCTTGGAATTGATCAAATGGATTCGCGAGCATCATCCCCAAACCAAGATCCTTGCCTTCTCCGGCAACAGTCTCCTGGATCCCGGTAATTACCTGCACATCGCCGGAGTGATGGGCGCGGTCCGTACCTTGCGCAAGCCCTTTGAAACCGCCGCCCTGCTCAGCGCTGTCAAAGCGCTGGTGGGCGACCCGCCCGGAAATCAGTGAAAACAACCGCTTGTTTCGCGGAGCGTGGTGGTCCATAATCCTGGTGTATTCAGGCTCACTATTAGGGGGAAGAAAAATGAGTAACCTGATCTACGGCAGTCGCTATCTGCGCTTGTTGGAAAAAGCCCGCGAGGAAGGCTACGCCCTACCCGCGGTGAACGTGATCTCTACCTCCACCGTGAACGCCGCCCTGGAAGCAGCCGCAAAGGTGGGTTCCGATATCATCATTCAGGTTTCTTCAGGCGGCGCCCAGTTCTTTGCAGGAAAAGGCGTCGATAAGTTCCAGGCGCAGGTGAAAGGCGCCGTTGCCTTTGCCAAATACACGCGGGAGATGGCCGGGTTGTACGGCGTCAATGTCATCCTGCATACCGACCATGCCAATAAATCGCTGTTGCCCTGGGTGGACGCCATGTTGACCGCCGGTGAGGCGTATTACGAACAGCATGGCGAGCCCCTGTTCAGCTCGCACATGATCGATCTCTCCGCCGAACCCTTGGGAGAAAACGTATCCACTTGCAAGGAGTTCCTGGCTCGGATCGCCAAACTGGAAATGAGCCTCGAGATCGAACTGGGCGTAACCGGCGGTGAAGAAGACGGCGTGGACAACGAAGACGTGGACAACGCCAAGCTGTACACCCAACCCGAGGATGTGCTCTATGCCTACGACCAACTGAAGGATGTCGGACATGTCACCGTGGCCGCTTCTTTCGGGAACGTGCACGGCGTTTACAAACCCGGAAACGTGAAGTTGCGTCCTGTCATCCTTCACAACTCCCAGGAGAAAGTGCAAGCCGAACGCGGTACCGGCCCCAAGCCGTTGAGCTTTGTCTTCCACGGTGGTTCCGGTTCCAGTCGCGATGACATTCGCGAGGCCATCGGCTACGGTGTCTTCAAGATGAACATCGACACCGACACCCAGTTTGCCTTCACCAAACCGATTCGCGACTATTGCGTGGAGAACGAATATCGCCTGGCTCGTCAGATCGGCTCGCCGGATGATGCCGATGCACCCAACAAAAAGATCATCGATCCGCGGGTCTGGCTGCGCAAGGGCGAGGAAAGTTTCCGCGACCGTCTGTGTCTTGCCTTCGAGGACCTCTTGGGCGCCGGTAAACGCGTGGACGATTGATCGACCGCTCCCAATACAAATTCCAAACGGGGGAGCCGGACGGCTCCCCCACCGGGTCATTTGGCCGGAACGGAATCTTTTTCAAGCAGTTCCAAGACTTTCAAACTCACGGCATCACCGGGATGGAAATCGAGGCGATTCTTCACAAATGCCAGCCTTTCTTCCCCGGAATGGTTCACTAAATACATGGCCAGGGCCAGCGTGGGATCCGAGCTGTCAAGCAATGACAACCGTTGTCGAAAGACCCGGTCCGAACTGGTCTCTATCTGGTCCGGAAAAGGGACGAACTTAAAATCGATGTCCTGGTGTGTATGAACCAATTGCCCGGTTTGAACACGGGCGGCCGGTTCATAATCTTCCTCGGGCGTCTGTGAATAGACCGTTTCCTCCCAAAGCACGATTGCACACAGGTCCGGGTTGACCAGGGTCAGGTTATTGTCCAGCCAACTGAAGAAACCGCCCTCCAATTCTAAGGTGCGGGTACGTTCCTCACCGACCGCGTTGGCGTAGGTCAGGCTGATCGAGCCGGTGCTTACCGACGTTTTAAGGCGCGAACCAGGACTCAGCGTATACTGCCGACCCTCGATAGTGACATTGTAGGGTTGACCGACGCCGTTCACCAGGTAAATCTCGGCCGAGCCGCTGCTGTCCACCCCCAAGCTGACGAAGATCACCAGGAAGAACAGCGGCACCAGCAGGGGAAAAGCGGTCAGGCATCCGGAGGTATTCTTATCCTTGGGCGGCTTCAGTTCCAAGTCTTTATGTCGAATGCGCTTCCCGGTTGCACGGTGTTTTTCCGAGTCCTTGCGCAGCCGGGCGAATTCCTTTTCGTCAAGGGCATCAGGAAAGGTCTGCTCTATGCGTGTCAAAATACCCAAAGCTTCGTCGTGATGCCCATCCTGTTGCAACCCTCTGACCAGCAACTGCAAACCGGGAACCGCCGCGGCGCCCTCTTGTTCGAAAAGGTGCTGCATGAAGGGGATTGCCTCGGTAGAACGGCGTTGCAGGATCAGGTTCAAGGCCAGATCCCAGCGGATCTCGGGTCGGTCCTCCAGTTGCAGGGCAGCGCGCAGGCAGCGTTCTTCGTCTTGGGACCGATAGAAGGCGCCGTGTGCCGCGGCTAGTAATAAAAGGTTATCTATGACATTGCGATTGGCGCTCTCCAGGGTTTGGGAGGCCTCCACAAAGGTGTCGCGCTGCCGCCAGCCGATGAGGGTCTGAATGAAATTGGACGCAACCTCGGCATCGGCCGGATTGGTCCGATAGGCTTCAGCCGCTTCCTCTAAAGCCTCATCACGCGTCTGCCGGTATTTCTTGAGCGGCATGTAGTTATGCCGATTACACGACGGACATTCATCCAAAACACGTCGACGTCCCAACGGCAGAACGGGGATGAAGGCGAACACGATACAATACCATGTATCGTACGATTTCAGGTTGGTGTCCGCACCGCAGTTTTGGCATCGGCCGGCAATATGAACGGTATTTTTCCGGCCCCAATAATGAGTTCCGACGCCATTGATAGTTCCCGGCATTTCTTTTCCCCCAAACAGTTTGTCTTTCACATTTTAAACGGAAAAGGCGAAAATGCCGGCTCAATCTATCAAATAAGACTCGTGGAGCCGTGGGAACCTGGTCTCAATTACGGGAGAGGATTTCCAACAGGTGATAGCCGAATTGGGTTTTGACCGGCCCGTGCACCACCCCGATCTCATCGTTGAAAACTACCGTGTCGAACTCGGGAACCATCTGTCCGGGGCCGAAAGTACCCAGGTCCCCGCCCTGCTTGCCGGAGGGGCATTTGGAGTATTTGGCGGCCAGTTCAGAAAATTCCGTACCGCTTTCGATCTGATTTTTCAGATCCTGGCATTGGCCGCGAGTGGTGACCAAAATGTGCCGAGCGTGCGCTTGTTTTGCCATGGATTCCTCCCAAGAATCATCACTGCCGTTCGGTACTCTACCGCGATCGATAGTGAAAGAGCAAGAGTCGGCTGAAAGCGAAGGAGAAGAGCCGATATAGGTAGAAGCGTTAAAAAAAATTTCAACATTAATTTGCTGCCGCTTCTCTTTTACGGCAAAACGGTGCTTGTTTCAGTACTTGGCCACATATAGTCGTTCCTGAAGAGACCACCACCATATGATGGGTCTTCTGGTGACAAGAATTCCCACTGTAAAACCATACCTCAGCACACACGAGATAAAATGTGATGATCTGTGGCATCATGAAATAGGGTTTGGTGATAAACCGTACTGGACAATAATGCACGAAGCATGAATAATATGGTAATAAGTCGCTGTCTGTACGTGCGAGCTTTCGGATCTTCCGAAACTTGCAGGGCCGACGCCGGAGCCCGATGGCAGTCGACATAATATAATATTCCCTTCACGAAAATCCATGAACTACGCAATAAGCTAAAAACCCAACACCCATTCTTGAGTGGTTCTCAAGAAAAAGGCATCGACAACCGTATAACTATATTATGAGGCGGTCAACCGCCGCCGCTGGGAGTCGATGAGGCATAAGGACTTATCCATGGCAACAAAGCACAAACGACTTGGCGAAATGCTTGTTGAAGCCAACCTGATTACCGAGGCGCAACTCCGCGGCGCCTTGGGTCGTCAACAGCGCTGGGGGGGCCGGCTCGGCGCAAACCTGATCAAATTGGGAAACATCAGCGAGCACGATCTACTGCGGTTCCTGGCCGCACAGACCGGTATCCGCGAGATGGACATTTCTGGAATCCAGGTACTACCTCATATCATCAAAATGGTTCCCGAAAAGGTGGCCGACAAGTACTCGGTCATGCCGATCGCCATGAAAGATGCCCATACCTTGATGGTGGCCTGCGCCGACCCTACCGATCTCAGCGCCTTGGACCACCTTAGTTTCGTCACCGGACATAAAATAGAACCCGTCATCGCCAGCCATACCCAGATCCTGGCCGCTATCAACAAGTTCTATCGCGGCGGCCGCGCAAAAGCGCCCGAACCCGTGGCAACGAACGGTGACGACGACCTGACCGTCGAACTATCGCCGATGGAATCGCAGAACCTTCGCACCTCGTTGGAAGATCCCGAACTGATCATCTTCGGCCAGGCCAAGGAACGCAAACCCAGACCCCCGGCGAATCAAGACACCTTGGACGACACCATGGACCGCAGCCTTTCGGCAAGCGGCCGCTATACCATGGGACCCCCGCCCAATATGCCCGATCCCTTTCAGCCGGGTTCGCCTGCCATGAAAGCGGCGCCGGTGCGAAGCCCTATGGAAAGCGACGAGTTTACGCTGGACTTCACGCCGGATTGGGGTGCGCCTGCACCGCGCACCAAACCCGCCTCCGATATTCGCACCCGCCAGAGCGCACCGCAAAGGAAGCAGCAACCCAATAAGGTTCGTCAATTCACCATCGAACAAAAGATGCGCGCTCTTTACAACGTCCTGATCCGCAAGGGCCTGGTCAAAGAAGCGGAAATCCAGCAAGAGCTGATGCGCCTGTGGTCCATGGGCAAACTATAAGCTCAACCGAGGCAACCTACGACCTGATACTGGAGAACGGCCGACACGTGTTGGCCGTCCCCATGATCGGGGAGCCCGGCGGTTTTTACGAGGGCGAAAGGGTGGTGCACGCTCTGCGCCTGCGTTTCCCCTATCGCGTGCCCTACCTGGGACCCGTCTTGCGTAACTTTTGGGCAAAAAGCCGTGGTGCCCGACTCTATGCCCAGGAAAGCGCCGTTGGGAACGAGAGGAAGAGGTAGACGAGTTGCGACGCGATCATACCCGTGACAGCGTTTTTGGAAACCCGGAGCCGAAACCCCGGGTTTTCCGAGTTAGCGAAAGAGGAAATCGGGGTGATTGACCAGCGCCCACAGCACGTCGACCGCGGACTGCCAGGGTTGTCTTCCCTGAAAATGCTCGGTGCATTTGCGCAATTCCAATGGGGATGGTCTCCGTTGCAGTGTACGCAGGTAGAAGGCATTGACCAGTTGTTCCGTGTCGATTTCTCCGGCGGTCAAGGCTTCGGCGTATTGCTTGACCAACGGGCTGTTGTAGAGGACGTCGTATAACACGGCCGGGTCGTTCATCAAGGCAAGCGATGCTGTATGATCCAGATTATCCGAGCGTTGGCGGCCGGCTCTGGGATCGCCCCGGCCGAAGATATCCAGCCAATCGCTCATTCTTTCCTGGGTTTCGAACAGGTCGCCGAGGTCTTCGTGGCCCAGTTCCCGCATGGTCTCGTCGGAAATATCGGGAAAGTAGATATAGCCGGGTTCGCCGCCCGGAAGGTCCCAGAAGGACCTGATGATGCGGTTTTCCCAACCGGATGCCAGCATTCCGGGCGCGCCCCCGGTTACCCGGAATAGGTTTTGGAGGATCGATTCGGCTTGCAGCCGTCTCACACGGGAGGCGCCGCCCCAGTAAGGACCGAGGCCCTGATCCGGCTCCGCGTATTTAGCGTAGTCCAACTGGTAGGTTTTGCTGTTGGTGATATAGCGAAGCAACTGTTTGAAGTCGAAACCGCTGTCGATGAACAGGTCGGTGACCATTTCCAGCAGTTCGGGATCGTTGGGTTGCACCGTGGCGCCGTTTTCCGCGGCGACCGTTTCGTTCAAGCGGGCCAGGTCGAATTCATCGACCGGCTCAACGAAAGTGCGGCCGATCAACTGTAACCAGATCCGGTTGACCATATTGCGCGCGAACTGTCGGTCGGCGGTCATGATCCGGGCCAGCGCGGTGCGCCGCGTTTCACCCGGAAGCGGAGATTCCCCGGTAAACGGATAGAAAGGTTGGATAATGCCGCCGTTTCGCGCCGGACGCATTCCGTCGCCGGTTTCCGTCTCGGCCAGGTACTCGCCGTCACCGAAGAGGCCGAAGAAGGTGAAGATCCGGAAGGTTTCCCCCGTAAAGTCCGCGTCGTCCGCATCCACGATGTCGTACCTCCAGAGGTAGGTATTGCCGTCATCGTCCGTGCAGTCGCCCTTGCAGTACAAACCGTTTTTGGACAGGAAAGCGGCCAGGCCCCAAAACTCGCTACGCTTTCTTTTGGCCAGGTCAACATTGACGTCTTCCAGGTGATATTGTCCGTTATGGCAGGAGATACAGTTGGTTTTGATACCCAGGAACTTTCGGGTAAACGAGGCCGCTTGATCGTCCAAAAAGTCCTGCCGATTGAGCGCGTTTTTGCCGGCCTCCACATGGGTGGTGAAGAAGGAGCCTGGTTCGCCGATTACGCCCTTGAAGCCGATGATCTGCCGGAACAGTTCATCCCAGGGCGTGTTCTCGGTGATCGCCCGGCGCAACGCATCGTGCTGGGCGTTGCGCACCTTGGCCTGGTTGAAGAAAACCTCGCTGTCCAGCAACTCATCCAGGAAGTTGGTCCAGCGCGAGACGTATTCGTCACTCGCCAGAATCTGGTCGACGATTGCTTCCCGATTCCAAGGTGACGGTTGAGCTGTCCACTGCTCGATCACGGCGGCGTCGGGGATCACACCGGCCAGATCCAGCCATGCGCGGCGTAGAAAAGTCAAATCGTCCACGGGCACGAGGAAGGGGGCGGCTGGACTCGGCTTCTTTTTGGCGGCACGCGCCTGACGCGCTTCCAGGAAGTTGTCGACGGCGTCTCTGCCGTTTCCGGCAAAGATTGCGGAGCTTAGAAGGCACAGGCACAAGCCCGAGATGATGATGGTTTTCACGAGCGCCTCCTAAACAAACAGCTCATCGATCGCGTGGATCGATCCGTATTGGGACGTGTCCACCACATCGTAGAGGCGACCGGTGGGCGTGTAGCGCAATTGCGCGGTCCAGTCCAGGCCCAGGGCGCTGTAGATGGTGGCGATCAGGTCGTTGAAGGTTATATCGCGCCCGTGGCTCCAGCCGGGATCGGTTACGTAGGAACCGGTCTCGTCGGAGGCACCGATGATGCGGCCGGGCTGAATGCCGCCGCCTGCCACGAATGCGGGCACCAGGTAGGGATAGTGATCGCGACCGCCGTTACCGTCGACCTCACCCGGCGTTCTGCCGAACTCGCCGACAGCCACGATCATCGTTTCGTCCAACAGGGTTTTGGCGGGATCGCTGCCCGGGGCCTCCTCCAGGGTATTCAACAGGTAGGCCAGGGCCTCGTCCAAACCCAGACAGGCATCGCGGACACCGAATTCTCCATAGATGCGGTCGTGGTGATCCCAACCGAAGAAATCCAGCATAACCAATCGTGTGCCGAAGCCGGCGGTCAGGATTCGCGTTGCGGCGCGCGCCTGGTTCATATAGAAATCCTTGTAGAACTCGCCGGTGGTCGAGGGGTTGAAACTGCCCTCGCTGTAGGCTTTCAACTCCTCGCTCTGACTCATGCGAGAGGCTTCGTTCAAGACAGCTTTGAATGAGGCACGAGCGTCGGCGGCGCGGCGCTTTTGGCCTGTCAAACCTTGCAGCAGTGAGAAACGGTCTTCCGCATCGTCCCAGGGATGGGTCAGGTTGGGAATGGAGCCGTTCTCGCTGATAGAGGTCGGCGCGTATTTCCGGGGCAGGCGGCCGGTCCCCAAAAAGGGAAACGCGGTGGTCACGCTGAACGGCAGCAAGTCGTCCGGCCCACGCGTAGAAGCCAGGAAGCTGGTGAGCAAGGCCATGAAATGCGGGATATCGGCCTGGAACGCGGGGTTTTGCCGATAGGTGGACAGCAGGTGGAAGGAGGCGCGACCGTGAACCGGCTCCAGGGCGGACATGCCGCGAATCAGCGAGAACCGGTCGGTCATTGCGGCCAGCTTCGGCATCGCGCCCGAGGGCCAGTCCAGATTGCCGATGGTTTCGGCTCCCAGGTTATCGGGTGTCCAGGAACCGCGTTTCAGGTCGAACGTATCGACCTGGCTGGGTCCACCGTTGAGGTGGATGAAGATGAGATTGCGAGCGGTGTGTTGCGGCTGAACGGAACGTCCGGTGCGTTTGACCACGCGGAAACGGTCGTGTGCGGCGGCCGGCAATAACGAACTTCCGGCCAATACCGCGGCACACTGCCCCATAAAACGGCGTCGGGAAACAATCATAGTGAACTCCAGTGATTTACGGGGAAAAAAGGCAATGGTCTTAAAAAAGATATAATGCAGCGCCGGTCCCAAGGCAAGCCGGTAAACGGAAATAAGTATGTTCGAATCTCCATTTGAGTACAGATGCTCAAAAACCGAAAAGGGCACGGCTAAATAGGGTATACCGGCTTAGCTTGACCCAGTCCGAAATGGATTGATAGGAACCATCGCCACTTTTACGTTCAGGCTACTGATTCACAATATGCTCGAATTAACTAGAAATCAAAGCAGCATGCTGGTTTGAAGGAGCTTATAGCCGTGCTAAAGTTGGGCCGACACTATTTGGAGGCTCATGATGGCAACCGACTCACTT
>JAAUYB010034711.1_pt1 | contig 22382 bp, 16 predicted proteins | sample 7278071 | NCBI WGS metagenome assembly JAAUYB01 (sample SAMN14350121, study PRJNA611818) | marine sediment metagenome | isolation source: surface marine sediment (1.8m) | place: French Polynesia: Moorea | collected 2018-08 | reverse complement strand
CTGATCCAGCGCCTGCTCCACGACCTGAAGGATATCCGGGTGGCCATCATCAGTGCCGACCCGTCGCGCCGTAAGACCGGCGGAGCCCTGCTGGGTGACCGTATCCGCATGAATGCCATCGGCAGCCCGCGGGTCTACATGCGTTCCCTGGCCACGCGGCGCTCCCACACGGAGATCCCCGAGGCCCTGGCCGACATCATCCAGGTCACCAAGGCCGCCGGTTTCGATCTGGTCATCGCTGAAACCGCCGGTATCGGACAGGGTGATTCCCTGATCGTCGACCTGGTGGACGTTTCCATCTATGTGATGACGGCCGAATTCGGGGCGGCCTCCCAGCTCGAAAAGATCGACATGCTCGATTTTGCTGACATCACGGTGGTCAACAAGTATGAGAAGCGCGGCGGCGAGGATGCGGTCCGCGATGTGCGTAAACAGGTGCAGCGCAACCGCAATGCCTTCGAAAAACCCCCGGAGGAAATGCCGGTCTACGGCACGATTGCCTCCAAGTTCAACGACGACGGCGTTACCGCCCTCTACCACGGGCTGCTGGATGCCATCCGGGAAAAGACCGGCTTGTCCTTGGCCTCCCGCCTGCCGCGGCCGGAGACCTCGATATCGTCTTCCAAAACCATTATCATCCCGCCCGAGCGGACCCGTTATCTGGCGGAAATTGCCGAGACGGTGCGACGCTATCACGCCCGCACCGATGACCAGGCCGATGCCCTGCGACGCGTCTGGCACCTCGAAGAGACGGCCCGGGTGTTGGCCGACGGCCGCGAAGACGGCCCCGATGTGCCTCTGGAAAAATTGAAAGCTGAAATCGCCAGCGCCCGCCAGGGCCTCGATCCGGAAACCACCGACCTGGTGAACCGCTGGGAGGAAACCCGCACCGCCTACCAGCAGGATGAGCTTGTCTACCAGGTGCGGGATCGCGAAATCCGGGTGCCCCTCTTTACCGAATCGCTCTGTCGCCAGAGGATTCCCAAAATCGCCCTGCCCCGCTTCAAGGACCCCGGCGAGATCTACACCTGGCTGCGGCGGGAAAACCTGCCTGGCCACTTTCCTTTTACGGCCGGGGTTTTCCCCCTCAAACGGGTGGGCGAGGACCCCACGCGCATGTTCGCCGGCGAGGGAGACCCCCAGCGCACCAACAGCCGCTTCAAACTGCTCTCGGCCGAAAGCGACGCCAAACGCCTGTCCACAGCCTTCGACTCGGTGACCCTCTACGGCTACGACCCGGATTCCCGGCCGGACATCTACGGCAAGGTGGGCACCTCCGGGGTCAGCGTCTGCACCCTGGAGGACGTCAAGGTCCTCTACGGCGGGTTTGCGCTGTGCCACCCGTCGACCTCGGTGTCCATGACCATCAACGGACCGGCCCCCATCGTCTTGGCCATGTTTCTCAACACGGCCATCGACCAGCAGGTCGACCATTATCGCCAAGAAAACGGAAAGGCCCCCGCCCCCGAAGTCTACGATCAGATCCGGGCCGACGTGCTGGCCAATGTGCGCGGGACGGTGCAGGCCGACATTCTCAAGGAGGATCAGGGCCAGAACACCTGTATCTTCTCCATCGATTTCGCCCTCAAGATGATGGGTGATATCCAGGAATATTTCATCGCCAACAACGTGCGCAACTTCTACTCGGTGTCGATTTCCGGCTACCACATCGCCGAGGCCGGCGCCAACCCCATCTCGCAGCTGGCCTTCACCCTGGCCAACGGGTTCACCTATCTCGAATACTACCTCTCCCGGGGCATGCCCCTGGATCATTTCGGACCCAATCTCTCCTTTTTCTTCTCCAACGGAATGGATCCGGAATACACGGTCATCGGCCGGGTGGCCCGGCGCATCTGGTCCGTGGCCCTGCGGGAGAAATATGGCGCCTCGGCGCGCTCGCAGATGTTAAAATACCACATCCAGACCTCGGGACGCTCCCTGCACAGCCAGGACATCCAGTTCAACGACGTCCGCACCACCCTCCAGGCCCTGTGCGCGGTCTACGACAACTGCAACAGTCTGCACACCAATGCCTTTGACGAAGCCATCACCACGCCGTCCAAGGAGTCGGTGCGCCGGGCGTTGGCCATCCAGATGATCATCAATCGGGAATGGGGCCTGGCCAAGAGCGAAAACCCCCAACAGGGCAGCTTCATCGTGGACGAACTCACCGACCTGGTGGAGGAAGCCGTCCTGATCGAATTCGACCGCATCACCGAACGCGGCGGTGTGCTGGGCGCCATGGAGACCGGCTACCAGCGCGGCCAGATCCAGGAGGAGTCGATCTACTACGAAACCCTGAAACACACCGGGGCCATGCCCATCATTGGGGTCAACACCTTCCGTGATCCGGACGCCCACGATGACGAGCTTTCGGAAAGCGTCGAGCTGGCCCGGGCCACCGAAGCCGAAAAGGAATCCCAGTTGAAGCGCCTGGCCGATTTTCAGGCCCGCCACGCGGCCGAATCGCCGGCAGCCCTGGAGCGGCTTCAGCAGGTCGCCCTGACAGGCGGCAATATTTTCGCGGAGCTCATGGAGGCGGTCAAGACCTGCTCCCTGGGTCAGATTACCGGGTCGCTTTATGAGGTCGGGGGCAAATACCGCCGCAACATGTGATGTGCTCGTTCAGAAATGGTCTTTCGGGCCCTGATCGGCGTTCTCCGCGGGTTTCCGGCTGCGGCGTACGAAAGTACGCCTCACCGCAAACCCTCGTGCGGCCTTGATCAGAACCCGAAATCCTCATCTCTGAATCGAGCACATATTTTCGATTTAAAAAATGGAAAAGCAACTGGCGGATTTGTAAAACGTTCGAGATCAAGGCGTCGCAAATGGCGTTTTGTGAAGCGTACGACGGTACGCCGCAGCAAACACGCCATGTCGCGCAACGCCAAAGTGTAGCACACAACGCAAACTGGAGATTTTTACTTTAGCTTGAGGGTTTCGTAAAACGCTCGAGATCAAGGCTTTCGCGACCTGAGGAGTGAGGCGTACAAGCCGTACGCCGCAGCGACGAAGGGAGCGTATAACGCCGATATCGAGGGTTTTACGAAACCCTCCACCAGAGGAGAGGATATGAGAGAAGTGGTGATCGTGAGTGCGGTGCGGACCCCGTTAGGAAGCTTCGGAGGCAGTTTGAGCAATGTGGGCGCCACCACCCTGGGTGGTCTCGTGATCGCGGAAGCCGTGAAGCGGGCCGGCATTGCCCCGGAAGAGGTCAACGAGGCCATCATGGGCCAGGTCCTGCCGCTGGGCTACGGCCAGAATCCGGCCAAGCAGGCGGCCGTCAAGGCCGGCCTGCCCAAGGAGGTGGAGTGCATCACGGTCAACAAGGTCTGCGGCTCCGGGCTCAAGGCGGTCATGCTCGCGGCCCAGGCCATCCAGGTGGGGGATGCCGACGTGGTCGTGGCCGGGGGCATGGAAAACATGAGCAGGGCCCCCCATTTCCTGGACAAGTCCCGCACCGGCTACCGCATGGGCCACGGGGTTCTGCGAGACCATATGATTCATGACGGCCTGTGGGATCACGTCAACGATTTCCATATGGGGATCTCCAACGATCTGTGCGCCGCAAAATACGGGGTTTCTCGGGAGGATCAGGACCGTTACGCGGCCGAATCCTATCGCCGGTCGCTGGCCGCCATCGCCGATGGACGTTTCCAGGACGAAATCATGCCGGTGGAAATCCCCCAGCGCAAAGGCGATCCGTTGGTCCTCGATCGGGACGAGTGCGTGCGGGAAACAAGCTACGAAGCGCTGGCCGCCATGCGACCGGCCTTCCAGAAAACCGGAACGGCCACCGCCGGTAATGCTTCGATCATCAGCGACGGCGCCGCGGCCGTGGTGGTCATGGCCCGCGAGAAGGCCGAAGCCCTGGGCGGCACCATCATGGCGCGCATCGGTGCCCAGGCCTCCTACGGGATCGAGATGAAGTACGTTCTCGTGGCCCCCATCTGGGCCGTGCCCAAATGTCTGGGCAAACAGGGCATCGGCATCGAAGATGTCGATCTTTTCGAAATCAACGAGGCCTTCAGCGGCTCCACCCTGGCCGCCCTGCGGGAGTTGCAACTCGACCCGGAAAAGGTCAACGTCAACGGCGGGGCCGTATCGCTGGGCCACCCCATCGGCGCCAGCGGATGCCGTGTCCTCGTGACCCTGCTGCACGCGATGATCCGCCAGGACAAAAAGACCGGCCTGGCCTCGCTGTGCCTCGGCGGCGGGGAGGCGGTGGCCCTGGTGGTGACGAGGGATTGACAGAAGGGGCCAAGGGTTCAAGGGTCCGAGGATTCGAGTGGAAAACCCTTGACCCCTCGGACCCTCGAACCCTTGAATCCTGCTTGCGGGAGGCACGACCTTGGTTCAAACAACTTATCTTCGCAATATGAGGAGAACATAATGGATATCATAGTCTTCGGCGTCGTGGGCGCCGGCCAGATGGGCAACGGGATTGCCCAGGTCGCCGCGGCCAGCGGCCTCGACGTGATCATGCATGACATCAAGGAAGAATTCGTCCAAAAAGGATTGGGCACGATCGAGGCCAACCTGGAGCGCGGGGTGGCCAAGGGGCGCCTGGGGGCGGAAGACAAAGCCGCCATTTTAGGCCGCATCCAGACGTGCACCGATCTTAAGGACATGGCGCGGGCCGACTTCGTCGTGGAAGCCGCCACCGAACGGGAAGATCTCAAGTTCGGGATTTTCCGCGATCTGGACGTCATCTGCCCCCCGGCGGCCATCCTGGCCACGAACACTTCATCGATTCCCATCGGCCGCATTGCCGCCCAGACCGGCCGACCGGAAAAAGTCATCGGCATGCACTTCATGAACCCGGTGCCGGTGATGAAACTCGTGGAGATTATCCGCGGGCTGGCCACCGCGGACGAAACCTTCGCGCTGACCTGGGCGCTGTCCGAGCGTTTCGGCAAGACACCGGCCCAGGCCAATGACTACCCCGGTTTTATCGCCAACCGCATCCTGATGCCCATGATCAACGAAGCCGTCTACTGCCTCTACCACGGCGTGGGGACGGCTGAAAATATCGACACCGTCATGAAGCTGGGCATGAATCACCCCATGGGCCCTCTGGCGCTGGCCGACCTGATCGGCCTGGACACCTGTCTGGCCATCATGGAAACCCTCAACGACGGTTTCCGGGACTCCAAATACCGGCCCTGCCCCCTGCTGCGCAAATACGTCGAGGCGGGATGGCGGGGGCGTAAGTCCGGGCGGGGATTTTACCGCTACGATCGAAAATAAGACCGGACCCTACACCCGGTTAACGGACACCGTCGGCCTCGGTTCGCTGACGGCGGTGTTGTATCGATCGGGAAACATTCCATAGGAGGTACTATGGCCGCGAAAAAAAAGGGCGAGCTTGAGCCCATCGGAAAAAAGATCAAAAAGGTGCGCACTAAGAAAAAAATCACCCTGAATGGCATGGCCAACGAAACCGGGTTTTCCATCGATTACCTGAAACAGATCGAGGCCGGCAAGAAGATACCGCCGGTGGGCGCCCTTCTCCAGATCGCCCGGGCACTGGAAATCGATTCCGGGTTTTTTCTACGTGAGCAGGAAACCGCGATGCAGACCCGGGTGCGGGCCTTTTCCAAGCGCACGGACAACTACGCCTACACCACCCTGACCCCGGGGGCCGAGAACAAGCACCTCAAGGCCTTCAAGGTGACCATCGAAGCCCAGAAGGATCACGAAGGCGTGGGATACCAGCACGAAGGCGAAGAGTTCGTGTATGTCCTCAAGGGCAAGGTCGAAATCACCGTGGGCGAGCATGTCAACCGCCTGGATGCAGGCGACTCGCTGCACTTCAATTCCGGTATCCGCCACCGCATGCGCAATCTCAGTGATGACACGGCCGAGATGCTGGTGGTCGTCTACGGACCCTAACCGCAGGAGAACGCCATGCTGTTCAGCCTAACCGACGAACAATTGATGATCCAGTCCATGGTGCGCGAATTCTCCCGCAAGGTGGTCGCGGCCACCGCGGCGGAAAGGGACCGCACCAAGGAATTTCCGGCCGACAATCTCAAGAAGATGGCCGAACTGGGCCTGATGGGCATGATGGTCCCCCCGGAATACGGGGGCGAGGGGGCCGATACCATCAGCTATTTCCTGGCTCTGTCGGAAATCGCCTATTCCTGTGCCGCCACTGCCGTGGTCATGTCGGTGCACAACTCGATCGTCTGCGAGAGTATTTTGCGCTGGGGTTCGGAAGACCTCAAACAACGCTACCTGCCCGTACTTGCCGATGGGGACAAGATCGGCGCCTTTGCCCTCACCGAGCCTGAGGCCGGTTCGGACCCGGTCAGTCAGATCACCACGGCTGTGCGCGAGGGCGACCATTACGTGATCAACGGCACCAAACGTTTCACCACCACCGGTAAAAACTGCGGTCTCGTGATCGTCACGGCCAAGACCGATGAAACCCAGCGCCACCGGGGCATCAGCGCCTTCGTCGTCGACAAGGGCACGCCGGGCTTCAAGGTCGGGCACACCGAGGACAAAATGGGCCTCAAGGCCTCCGACACCACCGATCTGATCTTCGACAACTGCCGGGTCTCGGCCGCCAATCTGCTCGGTGAAGAAGGCCAGGGGTTCAAGATCGCCATGACCGCCCTGGATGGGGGGCGCATCGGGATCGCCGCCCAGTCCATCGGCGTGGCCCAGGCCGCCCTGGACGCTTCCGTCAAATATGCCAAGCAGCGCGAGCAGTTCGGCCAGAAGATCTCCAAATTCCAGGGACTGCGCTGGATGATCGCCGATATGGCCACCGAACTGGAGGCCGCGCGCCAGCTGGCCCTTTCGGCCGCCGCCATGAAGGATCGCGGCGAGAAATTCACCCAACGGGCCTCCATGGCCAAGCTGTTCGCCTCCGAGATGGTCAACCGTATCACGGCCAAGGCCATTCAGATTCACGGCGGCTACGGCTTTACCAAGGATTACAATGTGGAACGCTATTATCGCGACGCGCGGGTTTTTACGATCTACGAGGGGACTTCCGAAATCCAGCGGGTGGTTATCTCCAACCACATTCTGAAGGATAAACGCCGGCCCTGAAATACGACGATCGCCGGCCGCCTATTGGACGATGATGGTTTGGATCAGTCGAACGAAAACCGCCGGCTGTTGAACAGGGCGATACAGGCCTGGGCCATCTCCGGATCGTAGAGTTGGCCCTTGTTCTTGTCGATCTCCTCCAGGGCCACGTCCACCCCCAGGCCCGGCCGGTAGGGCCGGTGCGAAGCCATGGCTTCCACCACGTCGGCCACGGTCAGCACGCGGGATTCGGGCAGGATGTCGCTTCCGGCGACCCCCAGCGGATAGCCGCTGCCGTTTAATTTTTCATGGTGCTGATGGATCATGGTGGAAACATCCCAGGGAAACTCGATATCCTTGACGATGTCATAGCCCACCTGGGGATGCTCTTTGATCAGGTTGAATTCGTTGGCCGTCAGCCGGCTGGGCTTGCTCAGAATCTCGGCCGGTACACTGATCTTGCCCAGGTCGTGAATGATGGCCGCCACGCGAACGGCCTCGATCTGATCGTGGGTGAAGCCCACCTCCCGGGCGATCGCGGCCGCCAGGTCGGCCACCCGGCGCTGATGACCGGCCGTATACGGATCGCGGGTTTCGACCGTATGGGCAATGGCGCGGACAATGCCGTTCATGGCATTTTCCAGCTTGCCCATGCTGCGTCGCAGGGATTCGGTGCGCTCGTCCACCATATGCTCCAGATTCCGGCGGTAGGAGCGATTGGCGATTTCCAGTTCCCGGCGCCGAAAAGCGTTGGCCACGCTGATCAGAATGCCGTTGCGGTCCATGGGTTTGATGATGTAGTCGTAGACGCCCAATTCCAGCATGGAATCCGCCAGGTGCGGATCGCCGATGGCCGACACCATGATGGCCGCCGTATCGGGATAGGTCTTGAGCACGAAACGGATGAAATCCAGTCCAGACTCACCGGGCATGTTGATGTCGCACAGCACCAGATCACAGGCTTGGACGGCCATCAGATCGCGGGCCTGGGCGGCATTCTCGGCCGTGCGGCAGGTGTAGCCGTTGGATTCGAGAATCTTCTGGAGCAGCATCCGAATGGGCCTTTCATCATCCACCACCATAATCTGCTTGCCCAATGCGGCGCCTTTCTTGATCCCCCCCGCAGTGGAGAGTTCCGCAGCATCCGCCGACCTCTGGCCAGCGCCAATATCGATATTCTTTTCAATTATTTGTGCTTCCTGATCCATTGATCGCAACGCCCTCCTGCCTATACTTATCGGCCGTTGCGGAAATTAGTTTACGCCTGATTCGATCCAATGACCGCCCGGCCATCGACGCCGTCGGCAATGAAAAACCAGGGAGCGTCCGGAAGGGGTAGATTTCAGTCCCAGGCAAGGCCGCAGTGACCTGACGCCCGCAGGCGCAGCCCAAGCTAAGTCGGGGACCGGCAGGGAACGAGAACACCGGCCGGGGCTGAATGATGCCCCATAAATATCATAGAGGATCCGCCTGGAAGGGGTAGGTTTCGGTTCAAGGCAAGGCCGCAGTCGATCTGACAACCGCAGGCGTAGCCTCGCTACGTCGAGGATTGGCGGGAGACGAGAACGCCGCCTGGGATCGAAAGATGCCGATTATTGCGAAAATGAATGGCCCTCGAGAAGGGGTAGGTTTCGGCTCTGCGCAAGGCCGCAACCGACCCGGCGACCGCAGGCGTAGCTAGACTACGTCGAGGATCGACGGGAGGCGAGAACGCCGCGCAGGGTCGAAAGATACCCCTTCTCGAGGGCCATTACTTGAAGATTTGGGTGGCCAGCTCTATATCCTCCGGACAGAAAACAAACAGGCATTTCTCGTCCGGCGAGGACACCGAGCCGTAGACGTAGTTGATATTGATGCCGGCTTCGCCGAATTTGGCGGTGACTTCGGCCAGCGCCCCGGGCCGGTTGTCCAGTTCCAGAGCGATCACCGGCAGCATGTCGAAAAGATAATCGTTGCGCGAGAGCAGATCTAGGGCCGCGTTGATCTTGCCGTTGGCGGGCAAGAGGCGGATCAGGGCGTATTCGGCCGAGTCCTTGCGCATGGAATTATAGCTGGCCGCCGAGGCAATCCGTTTGAGGGATTTGCCGCGGGCCCGGAAAAGCTCCTGAACGTAGCTGGACGCATCCTGGATCGTGATGGCGTCGATATTGATCCCGGCTTCGGCAAACAGGGTCGAGAGCTTGCCGAGCTCGCCGGGGGCATTTTTCAAAAAAAGGGAGATTTCGGTGCGTACCATGGCAAATCCTTTGAACTGACGATTGTTCCTCTAACCCCGCGGGGCAGGCGTTGAATGCTGTGCTTGCGTATTGGCATGACCTATACGTCAAAGCATGGGGGGAGTCAAATCGCAAATCCGGGTTTTCTTTGACCTCGCAGGCGATGCTTTTATGTTTTTCATCCTAGACCTTGCACCGATCCGTCCGGGGGATTAAAACGTCCGGAGTCCCGCTGAAGCGTTGAGCGGTCCAACGCGAACGACCCACTATGGATAGCTGCGATGACGATGTTGAACCCTTTGCGCCATTTCGCCCGAATCGCGCCAGCCCGGTGGATTGGCCTGATCTTCGCGGTTATGCTGGTAAGTGGATGCCTATCGCGCCAAACCGTGACCTACCAGGAAATGTCACGGTCCGATCCGTCCAGCACGCCGCGGTCGATTGCCGTGTTGCCTTTTCGGAACCACACGCCGCAACCGGGTCTGGCCCCTTTGGTCCGCAGGGGCTTCTACGCCCACCTCAGCTACCGAAGATATCAGGATGTCGAGCTGGTGGTGGTCGATCATGTTTTGTCGGAACATGGTCTGGGCGCGGATACGCCATGGTCGGCCGAACGGGTCCGGTTGCTGGGCGACTGGTTGAATTGCGATGCCGTCGTAATCGGGGAGGTCGACCATTTCGAGCGCCTCTTTGCCGCCGTCTATTCACGGTTGAGCATCGGTGCGCGGATCACGATCTATGACACGCGCACGGGACGCAAGATCTGGTCGGACAGCTACCGGGCGCGCCTGCATGAAGGCGACGTCCCCCTGACACCTCTGGGGTTGCCCCTGGCCGGCATCCGCACCGGCATGAATCTCCAGGACCGCGAAATCATCACCGCCGTGGACAAGCTCACCCGTCATCTGGCCGACCGGATGCCGGACCATGGCAGCAAGGACGCCGACCGTGCCGGCTATCACTTCGAACTGCAGATTGGCGCCTATCGCGACCACCAGTTCGCCCTGGACGAACGGGACCGCCTGCAGGCGCAGGGCTATCCGGCCAGCGTCCGCTCGGAAACCACGCCCGATGCCATCTGGCACCGGGTGGTCGTCGGACCCTACCAGGACGAAAAAAAAGCCCTCGCGGCCCGCCAGAAGCTGGAAGCGCTGCTGGCCACCCGGCCGTTGCTGCGGCGCCGGGCAACCGCTGGAAGCCCGGATCGATAGAAAAGCCCGACAACCGATGAAAGTGAGTTTTCACCTGAAGAGCGCGTGCCACCATTTAGGCTGTTTAGGCTGTTGGAGGGGGCCTAGAAATGCGGGTAAGAATCTGGATGATTATACCCTTTGTCCCGCGCCGAGCATCGGTGATCAGGATTTGATCGTCACCACCGGACAGTCCGCTTTGAGAATGACGAACTGGGCGGTGGACCCCAGGAGAAGCTTCTGGGTGCGGGACTTCTTCTCGATGCCGATAAAAATAAAATCCACCGCGTTGTCGGCGGCGAATTTAACGATGTCTTCACCGGGGGAAAGGCCTCGAACGAGCTGGTGGGTTTCGCAGGAGACCCCAGCCGCGCGCAGGGCCTCACCAGCCTCCTCCAGGGCGAAATTGGCTTCGCTGATGGCTTCGGGCTTCTCCTTGGCGCCACCGTGCATGGAGGTCACCAGGAAAACGTGGGAGCCGCGCAGCAGGGCCTGGTGCTTGGCCAGATCGAGCGCCGCCTTGGCCGCCGGGGTCGCATTATAGGCCACCAGATATTTCTTCTGCGTACTCATCGCCTCCCCTTCCCGAAAAAAACCATGCCAAACGTTGATCAACAAACCGCAGCCGACTTGGCGGCCGAAGGCGTAGTCCTCTACGTCGAGGATCGCCAACCGGCGAGAACGCCGCCGGGGGCTAAAAGATGCCGCTGCAAACGAACCAGACGCAATGTGTTTTCGGTTGAGGGCGGTAGGTTTCGGTTTCCGGCAAGGCCGCAGCCGGCTTGGCGGCCGCAGGCGTAGCCCCGCTACGTCGAGGATCGCCAACCGGCGAGAACGCCGCCCGGGGGCTAAAAGATGCCGCCCTCAACCGAAAAACGGCTACATCCAGCGCTTGAGGAGTTTATACGACTTAACCTCCTTGTACGACTTGCGGCCCCCGGCCTGGGTGATGCCCATGTAGAACTCTTTGACATCCGGATTGTCGCGCAATTCTTGGGACGGGCCTTCCAAAACGATTTTGCCGGATTCCATGATGTAAGCGTAATCGGAAACCTGCAGAGCAATCTTGGCGTTCTGTTCCACCACCAGAATCGTCGTGTCCAATTCCCGGTTGATCACTTCGATATTGCGAAAAATCTCCTTCACCAGCAGGGGCGCCAGGCCGAGGGAGGGCTCGTCCAGCATCAGCATCTTGGGAGCCGCCATCAGCGCGCGCCCAATGGCGATCATCTGCTGTTCACCGCCGGAACAGTATCCGGCCATGCGATGGGTAATTTCCGCAAGGCGCGGAAAATGCTTGTACATCTGGGCATGGTCATTCCGGATGTTGCGGTTGCCGTCTTTACGGGTGACGGACCCCACCCGGATGTTCTCATCAACGGTCAGGTGTTTGAACACCCGCCGACCTTCCGGCACCATCACAGCCCCCGCGCGAACCACCTGGGTCCCGAGGCGGTTGGTGATGTCGACCCCGTTGAACTTGATGTAGCCATCCCGGATAAACCCGTTCTCCGGCTTGAGCAGACCGCTGATGGCCCGTAAGGTGGTCGTCTTCCCAGCCCCGTTGGTGCCCAGCAAGGCCACGATGCTGCCTTCGGCCACACTGAGGCTGACACCTCGCAGAACCTGCACGATATCGTTGTAGACCACTTCGATGTTGTTGACGTCTAAAAGATTGCCATTGGATGATTGCTCTGTCATTTTTTGTTTTCTTAGGGGAGGGTTGCCATGGCAGCCCTCCCTTTGGTTTAGATGCAGCCAAGCTTCATTTCATCATACCGCGCAGCGCTATTATTGTTTAATTTTCTTCACGTACTCGGACTCAAACGGTGCACCGACCTCATAAAACAGGCCTCCCTTGGAAACGTAGAGCTGCAGGGTGTCCACACCTTCGCGATCCGTTTTCGAAAATGTCACCGGACCCACAGTCGTTAACGTGTTATAGGCATTGAACCCGTTCATGGCCAGCAGTTCCTCGTACAAGACCGCACGTGTTATCTTTTTGCCTTTGGCTTTGGCCCGCCGGATGGTCTCTACGGCAACCTGGGCGACCATGATGCCGTTGGTGTAGTTGGCATCTTTGGCCAGTTTATCATCCCGACCGTAGCGCTTGGCCAGGGCAAACTGCGCGTCCCTTCCCGGCCCCTTGGCGGTCATCATTTTGTAAGATGTCGTCCAATAGTAGTTCTCATCGGCAGCCGATCCAGCCAAAGAGACAAGCGCAGGCCCGCCGCCATAATGACAACCCAGGAAGGTGATCTTACCGGCTTCGCCGTAGGTCTTGGCAATCATGTCCAGGCTCTGGGCACCTTTCAGCATGGTGGCGACCGGCGGCTGAACCGTTTGGCTGATCACGTACTGAACACCCTTGCTCTGGAAGCGTTTCAGCATGGCCGTGTTGTCCAGGTCCTTGCCATGTTCCACGATTTCCACCAGATCGATGCCCAAGCCGGCTGCGACTGATTTTTTAACATCGTCGCGGGGTGCTCGTCCAAACGCGGAGGGATGTAGAAACAGGGCCACCTTGGGTTTGCCCGAGCCCTTGTGGTTTGCAGCCACATACTCGGCCAAGCCGACCGCCTGGCTGGAATAGGAAGCGATGGGCAGAAAGATATAATCGTTTCCCTCGAGGTTACCGGCGTGAAAGGAGGCCGGCAGAACCGGAATTTGCTCCTCTTGAAAATCCTGGCGCAAAGCCATCGTGCTGCCTGTGGAGTAGTTCAGATAGAACACGATCTCTTCATCCAGGAAATCTTCGAAATTTCTCTTGGTAATTTCGGTCTTGTAACCGTCATCGCGGATAAAGCAGACAAGTTTGTCATCGCCCAGGAGCTTTTCGTCGTTGACATATTTGACATAGTCTTCGGCGCCTTTGGCGTATGGGCTGCCGACATCGGATGTCGGCCCGGTAATGGCAAGGGACAGCCCCATTTTATAGGTTTCACCGGCGACAGCCTGTACCGCAAATCCCGCTACCAGAAGAAAAGACAAAGCAATCCGCATAACCGTGACCTGTTTGTTCTTCATTACTTCCTCCCTTATGGTTTTGGTTATCCAATCATACGAGACAATCGGCAATCAAAAAATAGCGTTGATCATGAACGTGACCGCGATAAAGCGACGACCCCATTGCACAACGATTCAATAACGGAACGGCCACAACTTGAAATAGGATCGCGTGATTCGCCACCAGTTGGCGATCCCCCTTGGCTCGAACATGAGGAACAATACGATTACCAAGCCGAAGGACAGCGGCCGGAAGGCCGTTGCCACATCGCCAATAGCCGTGAAGTAGTGTCCCACGAATTCGGCGAAGTGCTCCACCTGCAACTCCAGCATCAATATGGCCACGGGACCGAAAAAGCTGCCCACCAGGGTGCCCAAGCCGCCCACGATGGCCATGGCCAGGTAGGAGATGGAGTGGTGCAGTGTGAATGACTCGAAACCCACGCCCCGCCAGAGATAGGCATGCAGGGCGCCTGCCACTCCTGCAAAAAATCCGGCCAAGGCAAAGGCGTACACCTTGGTAATTCCGGGGTTCATGCCCATGGCATCGGCAGCCCGGTCATTGTCCCGCACGGCCACCAGACAACGCCCATGCTTCGAGCGCAAAAGGTTGCGAACGGCCAGCCCCAGCACCACAACGATGACCAGAATGACATAGTACCAGAAGAGGTAGTGCTGCTTGCGGGCCACCTTACCCGTGAACCAGAACACGCGGCCGATGGCAATGGTCTGGCCCTGATTGAAAAAGGTCATGAAATTGATGGTCCACTGGAAGATCATTTGAAAGGAGAGTGTGGCGATCACCAGGTACAGGTGCTTCAATCTAAGCGCCGGCAAACCCACAATTCCACCGATAACGGCCCCCACGACACCGGAAACCAGAATCATTAGCGGCCACCAATGGGTTATCAGAACATGATTGGTGCCCAGGACCGTGGCGAAGCTCGCCAGGGTATAGGCGCCCACCCCCACGAAAGCGGCATGGCCGATGGAGATCAGGCCGGCGAAGCCGGTCAACAGGTTGAGGCCGTAAACCGCCACGATGGCGATCAAAATGCTGTCGATGACCAGCATGTACTTGTTGCCCAGTTTGAAGAAGAGCGGCCAGGCGAACAGGGCTACCAAAAAACAGATAAAAACCAGGCGGTCGATATGCGTCATGAATATGCGCTGTTCCGCCTTGTAGGAAGTGAAGAAATTGCCTGTGGCCATCCATCTGTTTTCGGACATAGATTACACCCGCTCTATTTCATGGATACCAAAAAGACCATGCGGTTTGAAAAGCAGAATGATCAGTAGAATTATATAGGGGAGCACATCGGCCGTACCGAAAAGGCCCCACTTGCCATCCAGATATCCGCTGGCAAACTGCTGGATCAAACCCATGATGATGCCGGCCACGATCGCTCCGAGAATGGAATCCAGCCCCCCCACGATCACCACCGGAAACACGATGATGCCGAAGGAATGCAGGACATCGAAATTCAGGCCGGTAATGTTGCCGATGATGCCGCCGGCCGCCGCCGCCGTCAAGCCGGCCGTGGCCCAGGCCAGCCCGAAGACCTTGGGCACCGAGATACCCACCGACATGGAAGCAAACTGGTCATCCGATACCGCCCGCATGGAGATGCCCACGGTCGATTTTTTGAAAAACCAGGTGAAGCCGCCGATCATGGTGAAGGTGATCACCACGCCCACCATTTGGGTCCAGGACATGGAGACACCCCAGAACGCGATGGGGGTTTTGGGAAGAAATTCAGGAAACGAAAAATTTTCGGAACCAAAGGGCGTCAGATAAATAAGGCCGTCGATGATGGACATCAATCCAATGGTTACCATGATCACCGAAATGATGGGCTCACCGATCAGGCGGCGCAGAAATATGCGTTCCACACTCATGGCCAGGCAAAAGGTGATTACCATGCTCAACAAGAAGGCGAGTACGATAGGGATGCCCGCGAAAACGGTCAGGGCATAGGTAATGAACGCTCCGGTAGCGATAATTTGCCCATGGGCGATGTTCAATACGCGGCTCGATTTGTAGATCAACACGAACCCAAGCGCCGAAAGCGCATAGATGGAACCCACCACCACGCCACTCACCACCAGCTGGAGAAAATAGCTCATGCAACACCTTCCATCGTATAAAACTTCATCTCGGCCTCGACTGTCGTGGACTGGCCGTCCTGGTATTGGAAAAAAGCCTCGACCTTCTTGGTGGTGACGCTTTCGTCGTAAAGGGCGTCGTAGAGGTCTTTGTACTTTTGCATGATAAACTTTCGGCGCAGTTTGCCCGTTTTGGTCAGCTCCCCGTCGTCCATGTCCAGCAGCTTATACAACACGGCGAAGCGTTTGATCCTGAAATGATCCTTCTCCACGCGCGCGTTGATTTCGGTCACGGCCTCCTTGAGCAGTTCCGCCACCTCCGGTTTTCCGGACAGGTCCATATACGTGGTGAAAGATATCCTGTGGTCTTCGGCCCATTTGCCGACCACGATGGGATCGATATTGATCAGGGCGGAGACATATTCCATCTTGTCGCCGAAAACCACGGCTTCCTTGATATAGGGGCTGAATTTGAGCTTGTTCTCCAGAAACATGGGGCTGAACATATCGCCATTGATATTGTGCATGACGTCGGCAAGCCGGTCGATGACCACCAGATGGCCGTTTTCATCTATATATCCGGCATCCCCAGAGTGCAGCCATCCCCCTTCCAATAGTTCCGTGGTCTGTTCGTCCATTTTGTAATAACCGACCGTCACCGATGGAGAGTGCGAAAGGATCTCGCCCTCCTCGCTGATCTTGCATTCGGTTTCCGGCAGGGGTTTGCCCACCGTGTCCGGACGCACGTCGCCGTCACGGTGCATATAGGCGATGCCCACAATTTCGGTCTGACCGTAGATCTGCTTCAAATTGACGCCGATGGCCTGATAAAAGGTGAACAGCTCCGGTCCCAATGCCGCCCCGCCGGTATAGGCCCGCCTGAGCCGGCGCAAACCGATCTGGTTGATCAGCGGGTCCATCATCAGGACCTTGCCCAACCAGGCCTTGAAACGCAGCACGATCGGCATCTTTTTGCCGGACATGCGGTAGGTGGCCGCCTGTTCGCCGATCTTTATGAAATAGTTGTAAGCTTTGCGGTTGAGCCAGTATGATTCGTCGATCTTCAGCCAAATCTGCGAGCGGATGGTTTCATAAATCCTGGGGGCACCGAACATGAAGTGGGGGCCGATCTCCTTGAGATCCGCCATGCTGGTCTCCACCGATTCGGGGAAATTGATGGTGATCCCGGTGGCCATGGCCACGCCAAAGGAGTTCATCTGCTCACCGATCCAGGCAAAGGGCAAGAAGGAGAGGTACTCGTCGGTGCTTTCAAGCTTGTCGACCGCGGTGATCTGCAGGCCCATGGCGATGTAATTCTTGTGGGTCAGCATGGATGCCTTGGAAAGCCCGGTCGTGCCGGAGGTCAGGCAGAAGTGGCAGACATCCTCCGGGTGGCCCTGGTCGATGAAGGCGTCGAATTTTTGCCTATCCTGCGCATGGACGGATGCGCCGATTTCATACAGGTCGTCGATGAAAAGATACCAGTCGTCCGCGCGATAGCTGCGCATGCCGCGCGGGTCTTCGTAGATCACTTTGCGCACCTGGGGAATCCGCTCGCGGACCTCCACCAGCTTGTCGACCTGTTCCTGGTCATCGCAGAAAACAGCCGTGACGTCCATATAGTTGATCAGATCGGCGATCTCATCGGGCAGGGTGGTTTGATAAATGCCCGCCGATATCGCGCCGATCGACTGGGCGCCGATGGCCATGAAGAGCAGCTCCGGGATGTTGTCGCCGATCAAGGCCAGTTTATCGCCCTTTTTGACGCCCACCTTGTCGAGGCCCAGGGCTATTTTGCGGACACGGTCGTAAAAGTCGTTCCAGGTGTAATTGTTCCAGTAGCCAAAATCCTTCTCGCGCAGGGCGACCTTGTCGCCGGTCTCGTTCACACGCCAACGCAACAGCTGCGGAATGGTATATTTCAATAACTCGTCACGGTTTTCCATAAGTCCGTATTCAATCTTTTCTGTTTTCAATCCACAATGACGGATTCGTCATTGGTTCAAGCTCAAGGCGCCCGAGTTTCGAGGAGTGAAGCGTACTCAAGTACGCTGCAACAATGAGAAACGACGGGCAACGCCGAGATTGGGCCAATGCCGCATCCGTCATTCTTCTCCGATGTAGGCTTCGACAACCTTGGGAATTTTAACCACCTCTTCCGGCGTGCCGGAGCCGATCAGTTCGCCGAAATCGAGGACATAGATACGGTCAGAGATATCCATCACCACGCCCAGATCGTGCTCCACCAGGACCACCGTCGCATCGCTCTCCTTCTGAATGTCGATGATATAACGCACCATGTCTTCTTTTTCTTCGATATTCATACCCGCCATGGGCTCGTCCAGCAACAGCAGTTGGGGGTCCAAGGTGAGCGCCCTGGCAACCTCAACCCGCTTCTGAATGCCGTAGGCCAGATTCCCCACCGTGCTTTTGCGGTAAGGCTCGAGCTCCATGAAATCGATAACATCTTCCACGTGGGCACGGTTTTCGGCCTCCAGCCGCGAAGCCTTGCCGACGTAAATCAGGGCCTCGAAAAAATTGTATTTCAGGTTGGTATGGCGGGCCAGCAGCAGGTTGTCCAGCACGGTCAGGCCGCTGAATAGTTCCAGATTTTGAAATGCACGGGCGATGCCCAGTTTGGTCACCTGGTGTGGTGAAGAGTGGGTCAGGTACTTATCGCCGTATTTTATTTCTCCCTTGGTGAGGTGATAAAACCCGGAAATACAGTTCAACAGACTCGTCTTGCCGGCCCCGTTGGGTCCGATGATCGACGTGATCAAACCCGGGTTGATGGTCATGTTGACGCGCGACAGGGCGCGCAGCCCTCCGAAATCCAGTGTGGCCTCATTGACCTTGAGAACCATTTGGGGCTGGGGGTCGGCATTTTTCTTCATCAGTTGCGCTTTTCCTGCTGTCTTGTGCGCCCGCACCGGCGCGGGCTAAAAAAGCCCCAATGGTCGACCAACGGGTTTGGTCACCATCAGGGCTGAAACGACGGAGCGGCAAGGACCCGGGAATGCCTGCGGCTGTCATCGCCGCGACAGGGTCGGCTTGCGTCAATCATCCGGTACCAATCGAAAGTCGTTTCATCTGGGATCATATCCGCCTGCGGTGCTCCCTCACCGCCGAACCAGAACCGGGACAAACTGAACGAGATTCAGTTGATAGACCTCTCTCTATAATTTATTTAGCGTTTGGTCAAGCACTTTCTGGATTATGGATAAAGGGATTTAAATATTTAAAATTATTTCAATAATAAGGGATAATCCGCGGCGGAAGGGCACATTGGCGGACCAAAATTTTGACCGACCGGCCGTTAGACCAGCTCATCGGTAGCGCTCCCCGAAGGAGGCCCGAGACGCCAGCAAGCCATCGATCAGCAACCGACCTTAATATAAAACGACAATCAACAACGATCCCGCGGCGACGGAAAAGGCCTCCGATTGAAAAACACCCGGCAGGTATGACAATCCAACCGAATAAGGTCAAGAATTCTTATCACTCCGTTGGACATCCGTGCAAGCCGGCGCGCGGCGTCGAAATTGACGGTTTCGTAAAAAGTCCTATATCGGCGTTACGCTTCAGCCCTCGTCATTGCGGCGTACCGCAAGTACGCCTCATTCCTCGGGCTTCGCAAGCCTTGATCTCGAACTTTTTACGAAACCGTCTAAAATATGACTTTTTAAGATTTCATCAAAATGGAGCTTTTCCCAATCGGCCAAAAAGCGGTTTCAGGCTTCAGATGGTGGTCGAGAGACGGCGCCCCGTGAAATGGAAGCGGAGCGTACACACGGTACGTGAGCATTCCATTTCACGGGGCAACACTGCGACTGCTTTTTCTGAAGGATAAACAAGACGATTTCGTAAAATGCGCAAGATCAAGGCGCCCAAGTGCTGAGGCGCGAGGCGTACACCGGTACGCCGCAGCAACGAAGCAGGCCGGGCAACGCCGATATTGCGCTTTTTAAAAATACGAAAAAGCGGTTTCAGGCGTTAGATGGTGTTCGAGAGCAAGGCGCCCCGTGAAATGGAAGCGGAGCGTACACAAGGTACGTGAGCATACCATTTCACGGGGCAACGCCGCTATCGGGCATCAGATGAAGCCTGAAACCGCTTTTTAGAGGATGACGACTTTCTTGACGGCCCGCACCACCTCCTCTGGATCGTCGATCACCTGGAGAATATCGATGTCTGCGGGGGAGATCATTTCCTCGTCCAGCAGGCGGGCGTGGACCCAGTCCACCAGCCCGTTCCAGTAGTCGACTCCCACCAGGATCACCGGCAGAGGGCGGATGCGCTGGGTCTGGATCAAGGTGACGGCTTCGAACAACTCGTCCAGGGTCCCGAAGCCGCCCGGCATGATGATATAGGCCATGGCATATTTGACAAACATGACCTTGCGGATGAAAAAATAGTGGAAATTGAGCTGGATATTGGCATAGGGGTTGGGGGTCTGCTCGTGGGGCAGGCTGATGTTGAGTCCCACGGATGTGCCACCGGCCTCGGCCGCGCCTCTATTGGCCGCCTCCATGATGCCCCCGCCGCCACCGGTGATCACGGTGAAGTTTTCCCGGGCAAAGGCGGCCGCCACGTCCACGGCTTGCGTGTAAGCCGGATCGTCGGGAGGGGTGCGGGCGGAACCAAAGATGCTGACGGCCGGACCGATATCGTGCAGGGCTTCCACGCCCTCGACGAATTCGCCCATGATCCGGAAGATGCGCCAAGACTCCCCCAGCTTCAGGTCATCGATCAAGAACTGTCGTTCCATTGCAGATCCTTTCGCAAGGTAGGCTAGATCATAGCAAAAGTTGAGGTTCTGAAATCGGTTCGCTATAATTCCACGGCGACCACATCGTTATTGCCATTGACTTTGATTTCCGCTATAGGTCAGGTCTTTTAATTGGGTCCAATGTTGATTTAATGAATGATCCGCAAATTGCGCTGTTCAAAGAGTTGACCATCGTCAACGAACTCGGGCTGCATGCCCGTTCGGCGGCCAGGATAGCGGAAGTCGCCCGGAATGCAAAGCACAAAGTCTGGGTGAGCTGCGAGGGCGAAAAGGTGGATGCCGCCAGCATCATCGATCTCCTCACCCTGGGCGCCGCCCAGGGCAGCCGGATCGAAATCCGGATCGAAAACATCGACGATGCGGTTGTCTTGAATGCGATTGCTCGGCTGGTGGAAACTGGATTTGGAGAATAGAAGTCGATGACGTCGACCGACACCAAGGAACTGCTGATTAAAGGGATCGGAGCCGCCCCGGGCATCTGTATCGGCAAGGCCTATCTCGTGGATCGCGAGGGGGTCGATGTGGTCCCCAAGTATTTCCTCCACCCCGACCGCATCCAGGCCGAAGTCAACCGCTTCAAGAAAGCCGTGGTCGACGCCAAGGAGGAACTGCAGCAGATCATTGCCGGCATGCCCGAAGACCTCCAGCACCAGACCAACATCCTGGAGACCCATCTCCTGCTCTTCGACGACAAGATGCTTTCCGGGCGCAGCATCGAGGCCATCGAACGCAACAAGGTCAATGCCGAATGGGCCCTGAAGAACGTGGTCAGCGAGATCAAAAGCATGTTTCAGTCCATGGAGGATGCCTACCTCAAGGAGCGCGTTACCGATATCATGCATGTCTCCGACCGCATCATGCACCAGCTCACGGGCGCCGAACAGGTCCGGATTGCCGATATCGACAAACGCGTCATCCTGGTGGCCCGCGACCTGTCGCCGGCCGACACCAGCCAGATTCAGCTCGAACGCATCAAGGGGTTTCTGACCGACATGGGCGGCAAGACTTCCCACACCGGGATCATCGCCCGCACCCTGGACATTCCGGCCGTTCTGGGCCTGGCCAATGCCACCTCCCTGATCCGCACCGACGATATCCTGATCGTCGACGGCAGCGAGGGTGTTGTCATCGTCAACCCGGAAGATCACACCCTGGTGGAATACGAGGAACGTCAGGAGCGCTACGAGGCCTACCGCGCGCGCATCATCCGGGAAAGCCACATCCAGGCCCGCACGGCCGACGATGAAGAAGTCGTGGTCCAGGGCAATATCGAACTGCCCGAAGAGGTCGTTTCGGTCATCGACAACGGCGGAGACGGCATCGGTCTCTACCGCACCGAGTTCCAGTACATGAACCGCACCACCTTCCCGGATGAATTCGAGCTGTTCGACAAATACCGCGATGTGGTCGAGGTGATGTATCCCAAGACGGTCACCATTCGCACGCTGGACATCAACGGCGACAAGGCCCTGAACTATCTCGGCAGCGACAACGAGGTCAATCCGGTGCTGGGCCTGCGGGCTATCCGCTACTGCCTCCAGAACCGGGATGTCTTCATGGCCCAACTGCGGGCGATCCTGCGGGCCGCGGCTTTCGGCAACGTGCGCATCCTGTTTCCGATGATCTCGAACTGCAATGAGCTGGCCCAGGCCAAGGCGATGCTCGCCGAGGCGACCGAATCCCTCGAGAGGGACGGTATCGACTTCAAGGGTGATATCGAAGTGGGGGTCATGATCGAGGTGCCCTCGGCCGTGGTCATGGCCGACCAGCTGGCCAAGATGTGCGATTTCTTCAGCATCGGCACCAACGACCTGATCCAGTACACCCTGGCGATCGACCGCGGCAACCGCAACGTGGCCTATCTTTACGACCCGCTCAATCCGGCCATCTTGCGTATGCTCAAACATGTGGCCGACGAGGCCCGCAAGGCCGATATCCGTATTGCCATGTGCGGCGAAATGGCCGGCGAGCCGGTCCACGTGCCCTTCCTTTTGGGCTTGGGCATCACCGAGTGGAGCATGAACCCCCATG
>JAAUYB010146315.1_pt1 | contig 22447 bp, 18 predicted proteins | sample 7278071 | NCBI WGS metagenome assembly JAAUYB01 (sample SAMN14350121, study PRJNA611818) | marine sediment metagenome | isolation source: surface marine sediment (1.8m) | place: French Polynesia: Moorea | collected 2018-08 | reverse complement strand
TACCCAACCCCTTCGGGGTAAATCATGATCCTGTCACCCCAGGTAGGCCGCGATGACGGTGTCATCACGACCAACCTGGGGCTGGTGGTACCCAACCCCTTCGGGGTAAATACATGTTTGGTAATGACTTGTAGACCCTTTTTTGATTGTCGGTCGGAAATTCAAGCCGCCTGATGACAAGGTCGCACCGCCCACACCGGCGGTTCCCATCATGAATCGATAGACAACCCTCTCCTGCTCCGATAAGCTATACACGATCCAACCGGAGCCTGCCCATGACCAATTGTTTTTACGATGTCTTCATCAGCTACAGCCATAAGGATACCTGGGTCCGGGACTGGCTATTGCCTCGTTTGGAAGACGCCGGACTGAAGGTCTGTATCGATTACAGGGATTTTGAAATCGGCAAAGCCGTTTTCCAAAACATCACCGATTCGATTCGCAACAGCCGACATACTCTGGCTATTTGCTCTCCCAATTGGGTCGAAAGTCAGTGGACTCATTTCGAGGCGCTGCTGTTGCAAACAAAAGACCCGACAGGCTTGAAGAAAAAAATGCTGCCGCTTATGTACCAAGATTGTGAACTCCCCGAGCATTTGGAGATTTTCACCTGGGCGGATTTCCGTGATCCCGCGAGTCACGAAACCGAGTTGAAGCGCGTGCTCAATCAAATTGGCGCCGCTGAAAAGGAGCAACCCAGCGGCGAACCATCACCAACGGATCAAACGCCGCAACCCAAATCGAAACAACTGTTCGTAGGGCGCGAGCGGGAGCTGCAAACTCTGATAGACGGCTTTCAAAAGCCGGGCTCGGTGCAAACGGTTACGGGCCGACTATTCCAACTGGACGGCGCGGGCGGGGTGGGCAAAACCACCCTGGCCAGACAGGCCCGCAACCTCTGTCGTGATCGTTTCCCCGACGGATGTTACGAATTCGACATGACTCGCACCACCCCGTCGGCATTTGCCGGGCAAATGGCTCGCCGCCTGAACCTGGAGATGGATGAGGCCAAGGATGAGCGGGAAGCCCAACAACACATCAGCCGTATGTTGCAAGACCGCTACGCGCTAATCCTGCTGGACAACCTGACCGACCGCGACGCAGCCCAATGGTTGCTGCCCGATGAGGGCCCTTCCTGTTTCATCATCACTACCCGTAACCGGGAGATCGGCAAGGCCCTGAAAATGCAGCGGCGTGATGTGCCCATCACCAGCATTCACCTGGAAGCCTTTCATCCAGATGAGGCTTTGGAGCTGTTCCGCGAGGTCTTGGACGAGGATTACCGCACCGAACAGGAAGCCGATTACCTGGCCCTGGCCGAACGCTTGGGATTCATGCCAATCGCCTTACGCCTGGCTTTGAACCTGATGATCTTCCCGCCCAGGTGGTCCGCCGAGCGTATCCGTGAGGAAGCTTTATCTCGACTGGACAACAATCAAAAGCTAAGCGACCTGCGCACCCTGGAAGCGGTCTTCAACCTTACCGACCCCTATTTCGAAGACGAGAAGGCCAAAGAAGTGTTACGTTTGCTGGCCCAATGCGCCCCAGGGCCGGTTCCGCTGAGCTTCCTCCAACGCCTGCATGGCGCCGATGCGGATCATTTGGAAATGCTGCTTGAGGAATTGTGTTCCTGGTCCTGGTGCGACTCGGTGGAGGGTGAGGAAAAAGCATTCGAGTTACATGTGCTCGTGAGAGAGGTGGTGCAAAACCGGGAAGAAGATCCCGAATTATCCGAACGCTTCCTCTCATTGGTCCAGCAGGTCTATACCGAAAAGATGGACCAAACCCACTTCACACTAAAAGATCGCTGGCTGCCCCAGGCAGAGGAGGCTGTCAGGCGTTTGGCATGTAGGGAGGATGTCAGGCTGAAATGTTGGGTCTATTGGACATTTGGAGAGTATTGCAAATGGCGTGGTCATGGCGAAACGTATCTCACTGTTTCTGAGCGGACAATTAACTGCTTTCCCGATGATCGAGGCACCAGGGCTTATTGCTATAACAACCAGGCATTGATTTTAGAAGGTTGGGGGAAGTTGGAAGAGGCGATGGCGCTACACAAGAAAAGTAAGGCGCTCAAGGAGGCATTGGGCGATCGAGCCGGCCTGGCGCGAAGTTACGCAAACCAGGCCTTGATCTTGGAAGCTTGGGGAAAGTTGAAAGAGGCGATGGCGCTGCACAAGAAAGATCAGGCGCTGAATGAGGCATTGGGCAATCGCGCCGGCCTGGCGCGAAGTTACGGTAACCAGGCAGTGATCTTGTCTGATTGGGGAAAGTTGGAAGAGGCGATGGCGCTGCACAAGAAAGGGCAGGCGATTTACGAGGCATTGGACGATCGCGCCGGCCTGGCCACTATTTACGGAAACCAGGCATTAATCTTGAGAGCTTGGGGAAAGTTGGAAGAGGCGATGGCGCTGCACAAGAAAGAGCAGGCGCTTGAGGAGGCATTGGGCAATCGCGCCGGTCTGGCGACGAGTTACGCAAACCAGGCCTTGATCTTGAGCGATTGGGGAAAGTTGGAAGAGGCGATGGCGCTGCACGAGAAAGAGCAGGCGCATAAGGAGGAATTGGGCAATCGCGCCGGCCTGGCGCGAAGTTACGGAAACCAGGCATTGATCTTGAAAGCTTGGGGAAAGTTGGAAGAGGCGATGGCGCTGCACAAGAAAGAGCAGGCGATTGCAACCGAGTTAGGGGACCAAGGTCAATTGGCGCGAAGTTACGCAAACCAGGCATTGATCTTGAGTGATTGGGGAAAGTTGGAAGAGGCGATGGCGCTGCACAAGAAAGAGCAGGGGATTAACGAGGAATTGGGCAATCGCGCCGGCCTGGGGATCAGCTTTTGGAATCAGGGCGGAATTTTGGCAAAGCAAGGGGATGCAGCCGGGGCAATCGACCTTCTACGACGCGCGTTTGAGATTCGTAAGGCGTTGGGGATTCCCACGGATGATATGGAAAAAGATCTGGCGGAGTTTGAAGCGGGGAGCGGGTTGGGTGAAACCACCACGTAGCATTGCGGATTCCCCCCTGGGCGCGCACGCATCCGGCGTGCTCTTCGCTGGGATAAACGTGGGCTAATGGTTTGGTAAAATGTTGCTTATAAGTTTGGGCCGGCGATTCGCCTCGCCTCGCCCGGAGGGCGATTCTCGGCTTGCATGCACGCTGGAAGCGTGCGCGCCCAGGGGTTTTCGCCTCGCCTCGCCCGGAGGGCGATTCTCGGCTTGCAGGCACGCTGGAAGCGTGCGCGCCCAGGGGTTTTCGCCTCGTCTCGCCCGGAGGGCGATTCTTGGCTTGCATGCACACCGTATGCGTCGGAGACGATCTCAATTCTCCGGCATGATTTTTTTCAAGCGGCGGCGCAAGCCCCTTGCGGAGACGCATAGCTCCATGGCGGCGGCGTCGACATCGCCCGCGTGGTTTTTTAGCGTTTCTTGGATGCCGGCGTCGGTCAGGTCCTCGACCATGGGCAGGTGGAATTTCTTCATGATCACGTAGACCGAGGCGCGGGTGATATTGAGGGTGCGCGCCGCGGCGGCCGGTTCCCATTTGTTGCGGGCCATGGCCTCGCGAAGTTCCGCTTCCGTAACATCGCCGGGTTTTCGTTTTTTCACCGGGGCGCCGGTGGTCGGGGAAGGGGTCGACGGATTGGTGGGCGCTGTGTCGTCCGAAAGGTTTTCCGGTTCTTGGGTGTCATGCATGGGCGACCAGTGGAACAGTTGTTCCAAGCGGGCGGAAAGTTCCAGCCGGTCGTGGCCCCGGTTGCTGACGATCAATTGCTTGACCACGTTGCGCAGTTGCCTGACGTTCCCTGGCCACGAGTAGCGCAACAGGCGGGTCATCAGTTTGGTCGAGATCCAGGGTTTCTCGCGATGGCCCAGGTAGTTGCGCAGGCTGTCGCCCAATTCCCTCAAGGCCTCGTCCGCAAAATGTAGGAAGAGGCGGGGAATGTCCTCGCGGCGTTCGCGCAGCGGCGGCAGCCACAGTTCGTAGCTGGACAGTCGGTGGAGCAGGGGCGTCTTGAAGGCGCCGTCGATACAGCGGGTTTCCAGATCGGAGTCGGTGGCGGCAATCACGCGCACGTCCACCTTGTAGGGTTTCTGGGAGCCTACGGGGTAGATTTCACCCGTTTCCAAAACGCGCAGCAGCATGACCTGGACCTCGGGCGGGGCCTCGCCGATTTCATCCAGGAACAGGGTGCCGCCGTCCGCCGCCCGGAAGAAGCCGGGCCGGTCCTTGGTGGCGCCGGTAAAGGCCCCGCGTTGCGCGCCGAATAATTCGGCAGCGGCCAGGTTGGGCGGGATGGCGCCCAGGTTGACGCAGACCAGTTCCTTACCACGTCTGGGGCTTGCCGAATGAATGGCCCTGGCCGCCAGTTCTTTACCGGTGCCCGATTCGCCCCGGATGAGCACCGGCATCTCCAGATCGGCAATGCGTTCGATTTCCTCGCGAACGCGCACCATGGTGAAGCTGTGCCCCACGAAACCGTGGATCGGCAGCCTGGGTTGGGCGTGAGGGGACAGCATGTGCAGCAGCAGGACCACGCGGCGATTCAATTCCAAGATGGCGCCGGCCGACAGGTTCTCGTTTTCGATATCGCGCGGCAGATCGACGGCGTCGTCTTCCAGTTCCAGCAGCGATTTGCTGTCGCCGGGAAACAGGGTGATGCCGCCCTCGCGGGACGGGACCAGGCGGAAGGGTTTGCGGCTGACGTTGGGGCTGGAAATGGCGCGGCGGTCACCGCCGTCGGGCGGTTGGAACAGGGGCTCGTTGCGTGAAACCGGCTCGGTCTTGCCGGAAGCCAGTAGAAAAAGCGCGGCGCGTTCTCCGATACGGCTGAGGTCGGGATGGCAGGCAATCGTCAGTACGGGGATCTCGCCTCCGGCCAGAGGCTCGCCGGAGTCGGGCGGGGGAATGGTTTGCAGTTGGTTTTCATCCATATGATCGATCCAGGGGACCTCCAGCTTCCATGGTTTCCAATGCGCTTGCTGCCTCAAGTTATACCTCATATCTCAGATTTCGCAAGGGGTTATCGGCAATTGGCCTGCCGGCGGTTACAGATACCGGGTTTCGGCCTGCTTAAGCGTGTTAAATATCGTGAACTAAGTTGCAAAGGTAAATTCTAAGGGCCGACTCATAACGTCTGGGTTGTTTGGCTTTTGACGTCGGTAACGGCGGATTGACGTCAAAAAGTCTGAAAATAACGTCAAAAACTCAGGAAACTCACTAACGTCAATTTCAGCGACCCGACCCGGGAGATTGACGTTAGTTTTTCGAAAATAACGTTGTTGGTTTCCATGATGATCGGAAGATAAAGCAATCGATCGGATTTGCCCGGGCACAAACGCCAAAACCGAACCCATGAGGGGTTCGGCATTGGGTTTTTTTTAGTTTTTTTATTGAGATAGCATAGGTTTATAGACCCAATCCATGAGGATCTTCAACAACGGGAGGGGGCTCGGCGTCATCTTCCAGGTTGGTGTTCGCGAAGAAGAGGCCATGGGGATCTTCAACGACGGGAGGAGGTTCGGCATCGTCTTCCAGGTTGGTGCTCGCATAGAGGAGACCGTGAGGATCTTCAACAACGGGAGGAGGTTCGGCGTCGTCTTCCAGGTTGGTTTGAATCATGGGGAATGCAGCTGAAGCGGTGTTTAATTTGGCGGCGAATGCGTGGTTTGCAAAAAATAAAGAAGTGATCAGGGTGATTTGAACCAAAGTTTGAATATAATTGCGCGTAACTTTCATCATAGTCTCCTAAAAACAAATAAAATTGGGGCCGAGACCTTGATATGGGCGCACTTCTGCCGGCGGGAAGGAATTCTTCCACCATTGCAATCCCACCGCTCCCGCATGTTTGTGGCACTGATGCCGGATTCGCCGTCCTGGGCTGAATCGATGGTCGGGTATGTACGGAGGGCGATGTGTCGCCCGGTCTCGCCGTTGTTGTCTTAGTTACAGCAGGGTCCGTGCCAACTATGTATTAGGCTTGTTTGTATAGGCTTAAAGGATTCCAGCGCGACAAGAATGGATATTGATCCGCCCAATCCCTATCCATTCGGTTCCATCTCGCGGACCAAGGGTAGGACGTGACTGCCGAAGCGGTTCATTTCAGCCAGGTCCGGCCAGCCCATGAATAGGAATTGGGTGACGCCCGCTTGTTTGTAGCTCATGATGGTTTCCGCTACCTCTGTATAACTGCCCACCAATGCGATTGCCGGCGCGCCCATGAAAGGCACCGCGCCGTTCCACAGGGTCGGCGTCAGCCAGTGGTTGCTGTGCTCCTCCGCTTTTCGGATCTGGCCGGTGAAAGCGACGCTGTCGGAATGTTTCGAGAAATCGCGGTGCGTTTTTTTGGCGCGGTTGCCTACCTTTTCCAGGACCGCGTAGGCGTCGTTCACGGCCTGGTCCCTGGTCGGCCTGGCCAGGATGCTAACCAACAGACCGACCTCCGTGTCCGCTTCCAACAGGGGGCGGATGCGTGGGGCCATTTCTTCCGGGGGTTCCGGCAGGGTGAGCAGGCAGTCCGCGTGTTTGGCGGCCAGGGCGTAGGCCTGATCGGAAGAACCGCCGAAATAGATTTCGGGACAGCTTCGATCCTCGGCGATGAAGGGCAGGTTGATAGCGGCCTTTTCCAAGTGGTAGAACTCGCCTTCAAAGGTCACGACCTCGCCCGCCCAAAGCGCCTTGCAGATGGTCATGAACTCGTCGGTGCGCCGGTAACGGTCGTCATGCGTCAGGAAGTCTCCGTAACTTCTTTGTTCGGCGGGGGTGTGTCCGGCGACCACGTTGAGGCTGATACGTCCTTTGGTCAGCGCCGCGACCGTGTTGACCTGTTGCGTGAACAACAGCGGCGACATGATGCCGGAGCGAACGGCTACCAGGAAACGGGTGTGCGAGGTTTGCACACCCAGGGCAGCGGCCATGGCAATGGGGTCGGGTCGGTGGAAGCCGACGGCAGTGAGCAGGGAGTCGATTTGGTTGTTGTCGGCATGCCGACAAAAGTCAAGATGGGCGTCCATATCGGGAACAGCGGAATGTTGACTACGGGCTCGGGCCGCCTTGAACTCGACGCCGGCTGACGACATGCTCCAGTGGAAACGAAGATCAGGCATGGGAAATCTCCCTTGGAAACGCCGGGTCCAATTTCTTTTCCAGTCGGCGGACGCGTGGCAACACCTCTTCACCGAAGTACACCATTTCGGCTAGCTTGGGCCAGCCGGAAAGGATGAAGTGAGAGATGCCGATGCTTTCGAAGTCGATGATTTGTTGCGCAATCTCGTCGGGCGTTCCCAACAGCGCCACGTTGGGCGGGCCGTAGGTTCGCACCGCGCCGGTCCATAGGTTGGGGGTCAGCCATTCATCAGCCGCCATCTTGTAGACCTGTTGCACGGACACGGAATCGCTGCCGTTGACGAATAAGTGTTCGTGTTCCGATTTATCGCCCACCCGGCTCAGGTCTACCAATCGGGCTGCCGCGTCTAAGGCTTCCGCGCGGGTGGGACGGGCGATGACGGCCAGACGCAGACCCACGGCGGTCCCGCTTTTCAAAACGGGCGCTATGGCCGAGGCCAGCCTTTGTGGATGTTCGCCGAACCGCAGCCAACAATCGGCATAAGCGGTTGCGGCTTGTTGCGCCTGCTTGGAATTGCCGCCCAGGAAGATTTGCGGTTTCCGGCCTTTCGGGGAGGTGAAGGGCGTGTTCAGCCGGGCGCCCTCTACTTGGAGGTACCGGCCCGAATAGTCCACGGGTTCCGCCGTTTCCCATAAGCCGCGACAGATTTCCAGAAACTCTTCCATGCGGGCGTAGCGCGGGTCGTGCTCCAGGAAATCGCCGTAGTACGCCTGCTCATCGGGCGAGTGACCTACGACCATGTTCAGGCAGATGCGTCCCTCAGCCAGGGCGCTGAAACTGTTGACCTGCTGTACAAACAGGGTAGGGGACATGAGGCCCGGGCGGTGGGCAACCATGAAACGCAAGCGTCGGGTGTGCGGGGCGAGCGCCAGAGCCAGGACCATGGGAGCGGGCTTGGCGTAGTTGATGTCGACCAGCAGGGCGTCGATGCCGACGCGTTCCGCCTCCCGGCAGAAGTGGATTTGCGCCGCAAGATCCGGCAGGGCCTTGGCGGGGTCGTCGCGTAGGCCGCGCATGGCTCGTTGCAGGTTCTCGCCGCCCTCGGCCAGGCGCCAGTGGAAACTTGCGGTCATGCGGCGCCTCCGGCTGAAACGCGCTCGCGGGCGCGAATACGCGGCAGGATTTGACGGCCGAAGCGATCCATTTCCTCGATATCGGGCCGGCCCATGAAGAGGAACTGGCGCACCCCGGCTTCCCGGTATTCCCAAAGGTCGCGGGCGATGTCGTCGTAAGAACCCACCAGGGCAATGGCGGGCGCACCCAGATAAGGCACGGCTCCGGTCCAGAGGGTGGGCGTAATCCAGGCATCGGCATGTTCAGCGCGCCGGTAGACCGAACGGAAACCCCGGGCATCCGATTTGTTCGCGAAGTTGCGGTGAACGGCAAGGGTTTCTTCGCTGAACGGCTTGATCGAGGCCCGGGCGGCTGCATGGGCCTGCTCGCGAGTGGGCCGAGCAATCAGGGAAACCAATAATCCCACCTGGGTGCCGGTGCGCAGTAAAGGAGCGCTTTCGGCGGCGATGACCTCCGGGGCATCGGGGAAACGCCACAGGCAGTCCGCGTGTTCGGCGGCCAGTTGAAAGGCTTCCTCGGAATTACCGCCCACGAAGATTTCCGGCGCGCCGCCGTGGAAGGGCGTATGCACCCGCGCTTGTTCCACCCGGTAGAATTCGCCGTGGTAATCGAAAGGTTTTTGCCGCCAAAGACCTCGGCATACGGCCAGGAATTCGGCGGTGCGCCTGTAGCGTGCGTCGTGGTCTTGAAAATCGCCGTAGCCGCGCAGTTCGCCGGGCGTGTGTCCGCTGACCATGTTGATGCAGATACGGCCCAGCAACAACTGCGACAGGGTGTTGAGCTGTTGGGTGAAAAGGGTAGGGGAGACCAGGCCGGCACGACAGGCCACCATGAAGCCGATGCTTTTGGTGCGTAGACCCAAACTGGTTGCCAACAGCAACGGGTCGGGCCGGGTGAAGCCGATCGCCATCAGCATGGTTTCGATGCCGCACGATTCGGCTTTGCGGCAAAGAGCCTCCTGCGCTTCCAGGGAGGGCAGCCCGCTCATCTTTTTGGGATCGATGCTTCGTCGTCGGGAATTCCCGGCCTGGCTTAAGCTCCAGTGAAAACGCAGGGCCTGGTTCACATGTTTCTCCTAGTTCACCATGCCCAGGCGGGCCAGGTGGATCTTCAGCAATTCGCGGGCTTTCAGGGCGAAGGACATACCCGTTGCCACGTCGGTCGGTTCGTCGATATCGCCGTCGGGGTCCAGGCAATGAATGCGGGCTGACGCCTCCGGGGCCAGTTCAACCAGCTTGTCGCGTTGGTCGGCGGTCATGCAGAAGACCTGATCGGAGGCCAGCAACATTTCGCGGTCGACCAGGCGACTTGCATGGTTGGGAAGCGCCACGCCCAGGTCGGTCAACACCGTTTTCCCCGCGTCCTTCAATGGTGAGCCGGGTTTGGCCGTGAGGCCCGCGCTGGCCACTTGGATGCCGTTGCGGGCCAATGCTTGCGGATCGAGGCCCAGGGACGCGGCCATTTCCGCCGTACACAGGGCTTGCGCCAGCGGTGAGCGCATGCGATTGCCGTTACAGACAAATAGGAACAGCCTTGCGGCCTGCGCCTGTCCGGTTTTTACCAGGTGACCCGGCAGGCTGAGGACCAGGATGGCCGTGATCAAAAGGGCCGCGCCGGTCAATTGCCAGGGACTGGGAAGCGAATAACCTACCAGCAGGTGTAGCGCCAGGGTCGCCACCACGCCGGATAAGATACTGGCGGCGCGGTTCACCGGCACGCAAAACGTATACTCGCGGCGGTCCAGGTAGATCATGGTGCCGAACAGGTACAGGCTTGCATAACCGAAACCGATCAGCACGGCCGGCAGTAAGGCGGTGGAAGTCCAGATATCGGTGAAGCCCGACCTCAGCGCCAGCATCAGATTGTCCGCGCCGATCAGCGCCATAAGACCCAAGCCCAGCACCAGGGCGGGCATGGCCACCATCTGTTCTTCGGTGAAATAACGCATGCGCGCTTCCTGGTCCCGGGTTTTGGTGAGTTTGCGAATGACTTGAAAGCGAACGGTGTAACCGGTCAGGTACAGGCCCAGGTTGATCGCGGCGGCGGTGGTCATGGCGGTGCCGCCGTCCTCGGCAAAAATGACGAACAGGGCGGCCAGGGTAAGGAACATGCCCAGCGCGGAATACCAGTGGACCTTGCGTTGAGAGATTGCATCGGTGATGCGGCCGATCAGCAGCACGCCGCCGCGCATCAGGATCAGGGAGAAGACGATGGAGACACCGTCGAAGCTGAATGCCATGGTGGTCGTGCCGATAATGACGGCCGTGGCAATCCCCGAGACCAACGCGGATTTACGAGGGACGGGCAGGTTGAAACCGGCGACGGTTTTCCGGCGGGTATAGCGCCACCATCCCATGATGGAGACGAAGGCAAACATGCCCAGCAGGGTGGCCATGGCGGACAAGGGCAGAATGAAGGGACCGGAAACGGGGTCGACACCGGGTAACAATCCGCGCGTGACGGCCTTGGTCAACCCGCCGTAGGGGATGTAGCAAAGGAAGTAACCGAAACCCAGCAGCCATATAAAGTCATCTCCGGCCGGATTGAGAAAGGCCGGAAGCTTTCGTTGAGACATAGCGGCAAGCTCCTAGAATCAAGCGTTATAGAAAGAAGCGTCGAAGTCGAGGCCAAGCAATGCTTTGCCTATCATGGCCAGGTTGTGGTCGTCGTTATCGTGTCGAACATAGAAGGAGAGGTCCCGATAGATGCGTTCCAATGGACTGGGACGATTGAGGCAGCGAGCGCCGCAAGCCCGGATACAGCGTTTCACGGTATCCTCGGCCAGGTGCTCCATGATGTGGCGTGCGCGGCTTCCGGCCAGTTGGGCTTCCTTGGGGTCCACCAACCAGAGATCGGCCACATTCTTCAGCCACAGGTGACCGGTTTCCACATTGACGGCCATTTGGCCGATGTGCTGCTGAATAAAGGGATCGGCTTCCTTTTTCTGGGTTTTGATGCAATGCAGGGCATAGTCCAGCGCGGCCTCGGCGGCGCCCAGAAAGGAAGCGGCGTATTGGGGGATGAAGCGGGTCTGCCAGTTTTCGGCCAGGTACTGTCCGGGCTCGCCGATCATGTCGGTCTTGGGAATGAAGACGTTGTCGAAGCGGGCCAGGTGACTGACCGAAGCGCGCATGCCGATGGGGTCCCACCAGCTGTCGTCAAACGAGATACCGGGCTGGTTGAGCGGACAGCCCAGCAGTAGCAGGTCGTCGGGATTACTTGCATGACGCGCACCGCCCGGGCCGGACAGGCTGACCAGCAAAACGGCCATATCGGCGCCGCCCGCGCTGGAGCAAAAGACCTTGGTGCCGTCCACCCGGAACCCACCGTCCACCACGGTCACCGTTGTACCGAACCTGGCTTTTTCACCCGGTGCGCGGCTCTGCGGCTCGCCGCTCCAGGCGACCCAGGTTTCACCGCGTTGGACCGCACCTTCGAACCAGCGCTGCTTTTGGGACTCGTCGGCCAGACCGTCGATAATCGCCAGACCGTTGGCGTGACCTTCCCAGCAGCGCGCCATGGAGAGATCGGCCTTGGCGATTTCCTTGGTCATCATCCACTGGGTGTAGGGATCGCCGCATTGAGGACCCAGACCCAAGCCGCCGAAACGCTCCGGGACCGTGGGCGCATGCAAGCCGGCGCTTTGCAGGTCTCTGAAGTTTTCGTGAGGGAAACGCGCCTCGCAGTCGTATTGGTCGGCCCTGGGTGCAAATTTTTCACGAGCTAATCGCTTTAACTTGTGTAGGTGCTGCTGTCGATCGGGGGATACTTCCAGGGTCATTTGGCCGGAGATGGGATGCTTCATGAAAACCTCGTCGTCGGTCAAGATGTGCCGGCGTGCGCGGGCCGGTTGGAGAAAAGGTCTTGGGGCATGTCCTGCCCGGTCATCATGCGGAATTGGGCGGTTACCTGGGCTTGCAGCACCCGGCTGCCGTCGATGAAAGGGATGTTTCGATTGGCGGCAACACTCAGCAGTGCGGTGGGTTGTTCGGTGATCGGGTATTCCACCACCGCAATCTGCTCTTGCAGCAGGTTGGGAGGGAATGGAGGCAAGTGCATGCCGGTGCCGGCGGGCGTGGCGTGTACGATGATTTGAAAGTCTTCGGGGTGGAAATCGGCCAGGGGTTGAAAAGACAGGCCCAGTTGCTCGGCAATTGCTCGGCCGGGTTGCGGGCTTCGGTTGACCAGGGTCACGCGGGCGCCGGCGGTCTTTAGGGCGACCGCGGCCGTTCGGCCGGACCCGCCGCAACCGATCACCGCCGCGGAAACGTTTCGCACGCTGATGTCGGATTCGGCGAGGGTTGCCAAAACGCCGATGTCATCGCTGGTCGCGGCCGTCCATGCCCCATGTTTTCTCAGTAGTACATTACTTGATCCTGCAGCGGCGACCACCTCGGCTTGGTGCTCGGCAAGTCTTGCGGCCTCTTCTTTATAGGGGGCGATGACACAGAGACCCTTCAGGGGAAGTCCCAACCGGTCCAGAGGGGAATCTTGGAGAAAGGTTTCGGCAAAACGCCGATAATCGGGAACCTGAACAGCGACGAACAGGGCGTTGCGGTTCAAGCTCCGATAGGCCGCGTTGTGCAGGCGGGGCGACGGGGAGGCGATAATGGAAACGCCCGCGATGGCGTACAATGCTTCCGCCTCGCGTAGGTGAGGCATGCCGTAATCGCTGATCCAGCGATCGATGGAAAAGCCTTGAGGACCGGTTTCCTCGGGCGCGGCAAAAACGAGCGGGGCGCCGAGCAGCGGGGCAATGGGTTGGGTCCACAAGCCGCATTCTCCAAGGGCGTAAGCACAAACGTCCCCGCGATCCAACCGATGCAGTAATTGCAGGGGAGCCAGGCCGTCAGCCGGGTCTTTGGCTTGAACCGTTAAACGATACCAGCGCGCCGGCGTCGAGGCCATATGATGGAACCGCGCTTCCAGATCATCATGCGCCGAACCGTGCCAAACGATCAGGCGTTGTTCCTGCGGGATGGCTTGCAGCAATTCCGGGACAAGGTCATCATCGGCCGATAATTCGATGAGATCGAAGTCGGAGCGAGCGGCCAGGAGGCGCTGGTGCCGCTCGGTAAGGGAACCCCTGTAAGCGCCGCCCTGTGAAAGGATCGGCAGGCTGTAAACCAGTTTTCCGGAGAAGAGACCGCGCAGACTTGCAGCCCGGCTGTCCCCGATTCGGTCGGCGCGCGCAACCAGGTAGTGGCAAGACGACCAGGAACCGATCTGTTGTTCGGTCGGGGGATAGAAGGCACATGTCGCAAAGAGCTTTGCCAGAGCCATATAATTACCTTGTGGTGGTCGATTTTGTTAATGCTAAACATTTTCACCGGGTAAGTAAAGAGAGAATTTGCCGGCGGTCGTTTCCTCAAGCCCTGGTGAGACGGTGTAACATTCGTGTTACCCCTGTTACACCTGAGGTCGCTACCCTGCTGTCGGATTGTAAGTCACTCTTTTTAAAGTATCATTGAATCGGAACAGGTGCTGAAAAAGAAATCGCGGTGTAACATCCGCGTGTCACCAGGGTTCTTGTTCCATTTTTTTCAAAAGCGTCTAAGGGTAAATTTACATGGACGTTAGCAGAAAAGAAGCGATCTCCCGGTTTTGGCACGGTTATTGACCATTTTTGGTCTCCGCATGAAGGACTGCGGATGTTCATTCTTGATCTATAACATTCGACCGACCGTTGACATGGTGTTCAAGAAAATATTTGCGTCGGTAGGCAACGTCGATCTTTTGCGCCACTTCCTGGAAAGCGTTCTGGGACCGTACGGCTATAGCATCGAGCACGTCACTGTCAAGAATCCCTACAATGAGCGTGATTTCCGTTCTCAGAAGATGTCCGTGGTGGATATCAAGGCCGAGGATGACAGTGGGCGCAACCATCAAATCGAGATCCAAATAGGCGGCAGTTCCGGGCTGGTTCCGCGTATTCTGTTCACCTGGGCGGGCATTTATTCGAAACTGTTAGGTCGCGGAAGGAACTATGATGAGTTGAAACCGGTGATCTCCATTTGGGTATTGCAGGGCCGTCTATTCGCGCGAAAAATAACCCGGCATTTTCGCTTCAGGCTATGGGACACAAAGGCTAAGCAATTACTGACGGATCATCTGGATATCCACGTCTTGCAGTTGCAAAGCCGGGCCGGGGAGCCTAAAATAGTTGATGATGAAGTACGTTGGTTATACTTCCTCCGCTTCGGGCATCGGTTGGATGACGAAAACCTGCCCGGGTGGTTGGACACCCCGTTTATCAGGAGGGCCATGGCCGTGATCAAAGAAATCCGGGAAAGCGAAGAAACCTATGAGCAATACGAAGCCCGCCTGAAAGGGGAGCGCTGGTACAATACCCTGGTGGCCGTCAATAAACGGGAAAAACGGGAGGCGCGTCTCAAGATCCAGCAGGCCCGACAAGAAAGAAGGCAAGCCGAACAAGAAAGAAGGCAAGCCGAACAAGAAAAAAGGCAAGCCCGACAAGAGGTGAAACAGCTTACCGGAAAGTTGGAGAAAACAGAGCAGGCGCTGAAAAGTAGTAAGGAAACAGTATCCCACCTTTCTTCCAGTCTAAATCAGATGTCTTCCAAGCTGGATCAGATGGCGACCTTGCTGAAACAGCATGGCATCATGCCGCCGGATCAATAGCCATTCAAGAGCGTGAGATGGACCGACAAGTCAACCCTTTCCCTGATTCTTTTCGACTTCAATTTCGCGGCGAAGCTCTCGGTTACGGCCCAGCTTTTTACGGTAGTCGTAACCTTCCAATTTGATTTCGAAGCACATTTCGCTGATGCGGCTGCGCAGGCGATAACTCAACCGGTCCCAATAGGCATCGTCTTCCTGGATGCGTTTGGCCTCGCGCTCAGTTTCTTCATGCACCTTTGCTAACTCATAAGAATGGTGTAACTCGTAAGGATTGGTTTCCTTGGTATCCCGATCTTCCTCGTTATCGGAGCGAATAGGGCGCCAGTAGTTCGACGTCATAATGGTGGGCAGGTTGGCCGCGTAGCGCTCGTTGATGACGTAGCCGATATTGTCCAGAACCCACACCAGGTTATCGCTGACTTCCATACCGAAATCGTCGATCACCAGGACCTTTGCGTGAACCAGACGATCGAGAACACTTTTATAATCGATCTCGCGGCTGCCGATGCTGAACCGGATCATCTTGAACAACTCGTTATATTCTACGAAAGCAACATCGGTCAAACCCGAGTAGATAAGGTCACATAATAAAGAACAGGCAAGACGCGTCTTGCCCCGGCCGCATTCGCCGTACAGCATCAAACCGTAAAGATCGTCGACCTGTTTGCCGTGTAGAAAAACATCCAGATAGGTATCGCGCAGGTCTTGAAGCAGGGCCACCGCCTTTTTCTGAGAGGCAATGGCCACCTTGTCGCGTTTTTTGCCGCCGAACGGTCGAAAACCCTCTCGATCATCCGCGGGCTTTTCTTCCAGGGTCGTATTGCGGAAGATCGGCGGGATCTTGGCCTTGGCCAATGCATCCGCCAATATCTTCTCTCGGCGGCAGGCGCACGGCTTAACATATTCATAGCCATCCTTTTTTACCCGAAAATAACCCACGCCGTGACAATGAGGGCAGGTTCCTTCCGGTTTTTCTTCCGCCTTTTCCGCCTGGCGTTTGACAAATGCTTTAAATTTATCAAGATCGATAGGGCCCGCGCCTTCGATGGCCATGATGTGCCGCCTTGCCCGTTGGAGTTCGAGCGGTCATGCCGCCCGTCTCCAAAGATTAGCGCGCTTTGGTCATGTTGTCCATACCGGGCACTGAGACCTGGTACGACTGACTTATTCCCTCCATGCCTTCGGCGTCGGTGAATCCGACGCCGGGCATGGAGCCGGGTGATCAGTGCTTGCCTGCCAATACGCCGCCGTCAATGTTCAGGATGGCGCCCGTTACCTATTCGGCGCCGGACAGGTAAAGGACAGCGTCGGCTACGTCGCGGGGTTGGCCGTTGCGGCCGATGGGGTGGAAAGCATTAAAGCCGGGCAGGGTTTCGGCTACTTCATCGTCGCTCATGAAGGTGTTGTAGACCGGTGTTTCCACCACGGCGGGGGCGACCGCGTTGACGCGGATACCGTCAGCGGCATGCTCGATGGCCAGGTTGCGGGTGAGGGCATGAACACCGGCTTTTGCGGCTGAGTAGGCCGAAGACGGCGTGGCGCCGATTGCCTGCTCGGCCCACATACTTCCCACGTTGACAATGGCGCCGCCGTTGCCTTCTTTCATGGCTGCCACGGCCGCTTGGGAAGCGAAGAAGGTGCCTTTCAAGATGATGTCCACGTAACTCTGAAAATCTTCTACACCGTGATCCAGGAAGGGAGTGGGTTTGAAAATACCCGCATTGTTCACCAGGATGTCCACGCGACCGAATCGGCTTTTGGCCAGTTCTACCAGGCCTTTGCCGGTCTCGGGCAAGGCAATCGATCCGGCCAGGAAGGCGACGTTTTCGCCGGAGGGATCCAAGGCTTCCGCGGTTTGGCGCAGAATTTCCTCACGGCGACCGTTCAAAACCACGCGACCGCCCAGTTGTAACAGTTGACGCGCTGTTTCTTTGCCGATGCCGGTGCCGCCGCCCGTGATAATCGCTACTTTGTTCTGAAAGTTCATTGTCTATCTCCTTCTTTTTATTTGAGTGCGGGAGGCTGCCGGCGTTGCCCTTAACACGTCGCATTTTTCTAATCACCGCCGGGTTGTTTTCCGTGTTCCCGGCCGTTACAATGATGAATATAGGCGTCGATACCACCGTTGAAAAGTAGGCACTTTTGGGTGGGGTAGGTACTTTGGGGTGTCATTTGACGGAAAGCCTGGGAAAAAAAATTTCAAGAAAATCGGTACCCGAGAAAGTCCGCCGTATTGTAGAGACCATTTTCGCCTGTAAATGGTCTCTGACCATTCTGTGCGTCATCCAGGACGGTATCAATCGGCCGGGCGCCATTCATCGCAGTATCGAAGGCCTGAGCCCCAAGGTCATGAACCACTGCCTGTCCAAACTGCTTGAGTTCTCCATTCTAGAAAAGAAGTCCTACCCGGAGGTCCCGCCCAGGGTTGAGTACGAGATCACCGATTTCGGAGAACGATTCTTGAAGTTATTCGATCTGCTGGATATCCTGGCCGATGAAATGGCCGCTGAGCCGGAAGCCGTTTCCTGATAGAAATCGGAAGAAGTTTTGCGTCCGGTAAAGTCTGGTCTTGGTTCCGTGTGCGTGTTATCATTTAACCAGCTTTAATGAAGACCACAGACAACCCGGCCAAGGACCGATACATGCGTATTTTTCTCGCTTCGGCTCACCGCTATCCCGCCAGGGACTGGCGAGGCGCGGGTCGAAGCACCAGAACCATGCCTTCCAGCGGGCCGCAACTGATCCACGATCTGATTGCTCATGGGTTGGCCGAGTCGGGTCATCGAGTCTTCTATCAAGTAGACGGCGCGGACGCCGAGCCGCCTCCCGGCATCACCCTGGTCGATTCGCCGCCCCAAGATGTGGATATCTACCATAATGCGATCTCTGAAACACTGCCCTGGGTTTACACCATGCATCGTTTGTTCGACGAACCGCGGCCTGTACCGCCCCAATGGGTCTTTGTTTCAGAAACCCTGGCCGGTCATCACGGCAGCACCCGTTATGTATGTAACGGCATGGACCCGCAGGATTTCCTCTACTCCGAAACCAAAGACCGGTACCTTCTCTTCCTGGCCGGCATGCAAGGCAACACGCACAAGACCAAGTACCACGACAAGGGTCTTGACATCGCCTTGGATGTAGCCGAGCGCGCCGGTGCGGAGTTGGTTGTCGCCGGTACCGCTCAGGATGAGGCTACCTTGAACCTGGTTACGGACATGTGCACGCGGCACGGCGCTACCTACTTGGGCGATGTACGCGGTCAAAGAAAACAGGAATTGCTGGCGGGCGCGCGCGCCCTGATCTTCCCCACCCGTTTACGCGAAGGTTGCCCCCTGGTCTTGATCGAGGCCATGTTCTCGGGGACACCGGTCCTGGCCGCGGACATAGGTGTCTGCCGAGAGATGGTGACTCCGGAGGTCGGGTTCCTCTGCAAAGAGTCCGAGGACTATATCGCCGCCCTTTCTCAACTGGACCGAATTCAACCAAAAGCCTGCCGGGAACGGGCGGAGACCCATTATCACTACCGAACTATGGCTGCCGGTTACCTGGAACAATACGCCCGATCGATCTCACAACACAGGGACGCCGTGGAGGCTGTATGACCGCAACACCCACTCGCGAGATCCCCCGAAACATAATCCGCTTATGGGAGGAAGGGGCCTGGCCCTGCTTCTCCCCTGACGGGCGAATGATCGTATTTACCGGGGGATTAAGCGGTACGCCCTATTTGTCGGTGATTCCGACCGGCGGCGGTAAGGCAGAAGCGGTCATCCCGCGAAGTTTATACGGTAACCGACCCACCTGGCTTGAAGGAAAACGAATCGCGTTCAATGTCAATCAACGCGAGATCCGTGTGGTCGATCTGGCTGACGGCAAAATCACACCCTTTTTGGAACATGTGCCCGCCGGTCTTCCCGCATTCTTCCACCCGTGCGCCTATCCTGACGGCAAGGCCGTGGTTGTCGTGGGCTTCCGCGAGGGACCGCGGGGTAGGGAAGGGGTGCTCTACCGTTTGGCGCCGGATGAAGACCCAAGCATTACCGCCCTGACTCGATATCCCGATGTCTGCGCCGGGCGGCCCGGAGTTTCCCCCGACAACCGCACCGTGGTTTTTGCCGGAAACGCCGGCGGTTTCCGTCAGGCTGCCAATCAGCTCTGGCTGGTCAGACCGGGAGAGCCCGCCCGACGACTTCAGGGGGGACCCGCGCATACCGCACAGGGACGGGCGCCCAGGTACTCGCCCGACGGCCGCTGGATTGCCTGTGTGTCGACCCGGCCCGATCCCCGACCCGAGAAAAACACTCCCAAGGCCGTTTGGCTGATCAGCGCCGACGGCAAAGAGTCTCATCAGATTACCGATCATGCATTGAACATTGCTCATGTGGCCTTTTCGCCGGACCAGAAACACCTGGCTTTCGGCGGCTTCCGTTGCCCTTTAGGTCTTATCGATTTGCCGGAGTATTTCTATCGCAAGGGAGGTTGACCATGAACCGATCGCCAAACTTACCACCATTTTTCGTGTTGGGCGCGGCGCGCTCCGGCACAACCCTTTTACGCCTCATGTTGAACCGTCACAGCCGCCTGGCCATACCGGCCGAATCGCACTTCCTATTGGACGTGTTGGAGGAAATGCCGGTTCGCGGACTGCTGGACCAAAAGCAGGCCGCGCGCATGGCATCTATCATCATCGGCCACCCGCGTTTCCGGCACTGGCATGTGGATGCCGCCGCACTGGCCGGCAGCCTGATGGCCGCAACGCCCGCGCCCTTGTCCGAACTGATCGATCTGGTGTTTCGAATGGAAGTTGGCGCCGGGATGCGCTGGGGAGATAAAACACCTCGTTATTACGGTTGTTGGGAGCAACTCGCCCACCTGTTTCCCAAGTCCTGCTTCGTGCATATCATTCGCGACGGTCGCGATGTCAGCAACTCACTCAAGCAGGTGGGCTGGCACGGCCGAAGCGAGGAGGAACGCGCCGATTACTGGCGTACGCGGGTGGAGATGGCGCGCCGGGCTCAGGTTCAACTGGGCCCTCGCAGGAATCTGATCATTCGCTACGAAGATCTTGTGATGGACTCCAGAGCTATTCTCAAGAAGGTGTGCGCCTTCCTGGGCGAAACTTATGAGCCCGACATGCTCGGTTTCTATGAGGACGCGCCCAACTATCTCAATGATTTTGACGGCCCCGTGCACGACAAGCTTACCCGACCGCCCAAACCCGATGATATCGGCCGTTGGCAAAAAGAAAGTTCCCGCGAGAGCCTGGTTCATTTCGAGGCCGTTGCGGGTAATGCATTGCGACTCTTTTCCTATCCGCCTTCCTTCCCGGTACAGTGAGGAATATCATGAGCACTGCACCCCACGGACATTTCCAGGAATTCGACCAGATTTCCGCTATTTATTACGGCACCGATGACGGATTTGCCGAATTGACCCCGCCTTGCGAGAAGGACCACAATCAGGACCATGTCAACGGTCTTTATCGTGTCTTCTGTCGTTTCGAGGAGTTTCGGAACGGCGTAGGCCCAAGGCGTCGGGAGCGAATTCACCTGGTCAGTGTGGTCGGCGGACTCTATGGACTGAACCTGATTCCCCTGTTCAAGCCGCGAGCCATGACGTTTTTCGATATCAATCCCCATGCCGTCGCCTTTTTTGAACTGGTACGCGGCGTATGGATGATGTCCGACAATGCCGAGGACTTTCTCAGCCGCCTGGCCGCCGGCGCCTACCCCGTCAAGGACGAGCGGGACGCCATGTTGCGCAACAATCTTGCCGCCAAGGCCGGCGAATTCCTGGCGAAAGACCGGGGTCGATCCAAGCGAAGCCTTCGCAGTAGTTGGCGCTATGCCCTGGATCATTTCGAACTGACACGACGGCTGCTGGCCGAGACACCCGTTGCCACACGCGTGGAAGGCATCACCTCGACGGGGTTTGTCGACTTCATTCGAGACGAGCCGGATGTCTGGTTGTTCTGCTCCAATGTCTTCCTCTTCGTCCACCCGGACCTCACGTTCAATCGACCTGCCAATGCCGCAATATTCTCTACCTTCTTCGACGAAACCGACATGTTGGATCTTGGCGGGGAAGGAGAGGGGCCCGTTACGGTTCAATGCCGTCGACACTCCGTCGTTACCCGGGTGACCGCATGAGTACGCTGTGCCTTGCCGATGCTCAGGTTGAAGCCTTTCATGAGTGCGGATACCTATCGGGTTTACCCGTTCTGTCCGCCGCTGAGGTTGTTCACTACCGTACTCAATTGACCGAAACCGAGAAGCGTTTGACCGCCATGGGTGCGCCTCGCCTGGTGCAGCCCCATTTGTTTTTCCCCTGGGCCTATGAACTGGTCACGCATCCGCTATTGCTGAATACGATAGAGGCCCTGCTGGGACCGGATTTGTTGGTGCATACCACCTCGGTGTTTCGAAAGGAACCGGACGCCGGCCGTTTCGTGAGTTGGCATCAGGACAGTTATTACTACGGTTTTGCGGAGCCCAAAATGGTTACCGTGTGGTTGGCGTTCACGCCCAGTACGCATGAGATGGGTTGCTTGCAGGTATTGCCCGGTAGCCATGCCGGGGAATTACCGCACGGCGAGTACACCTCGGAAAACAACCTTTTGAACACCGGTTTGACGGTGAAGTTACCGGTGGATGAAAGCGCGGTACAAAGTCTGGAACTTGAAGCAGGGCAAGCGTCAGTCCATCATTTGAACATGGTGCATGGTTCGGGTCCCAATCGTTCCAACCGGGTCAGAACAGGTTTTGTGGTCCGTTACGTCCCCACCTCGCTACGGCAGAAGAAGCCGCATCAACCGGTCGTCCTGGCCCGAGGTCATGACCGCTTCGGTCATTATGATCACTTAACTGAAAAACCGATCGACATGGAATCAGGTTTGGCAGAAGCCCTGGCTTTTTCCCTGAAGATGTTCCGCACGCGCTTCGGCAAAAGCTGATCAGCGCTCTTTACTTGCGCCCAAACCCCAGCGTGATTCGCCCATCCATACGGCCAGGTCCTCGGCGGGTTTGGGCCGGCTCATGTAATATCCCTGGGCGTAGTCGCAGTTCAACTCGCGCAACATTTGCCAGTGCCGTTCGGCTTCGACGCCCTCCGCAACGACACTCAAGCCCAACGTATGCCCCAAATCAACCGTGGATTTGACGATGATGGCGTCATCGGCGTCCTTGTCCATGTCAAGCACGAAGGACTTGTCGATTTTAATCTCGTCCACCGGCAGGTTCTTCAAATACGCCAGCGAGGAATAACCCGTGCCGAAGTCGTCAATGGCCAGGCGTACGCCCATGTTGGAAAGGTTCATCAAAATACTGCGCGCCTGGTTGGGGTCTTCCATCATGGCCGATTCGGTGATCTCCAAAACCAGGCGATTCGCGGGCATGCCGAACTCTTCCAGATAGCCTCGGATCTTTTCGGGGATATGCACGTCAAACAGATCGCGAACCGACAGGTTGACGGCAATCGATACATCGATACCGTCTTTGTTCCAGCCGGCCCATTGGCGCGGCGCTTGTTTCAACACCCACATCGAGAGCGGCTTGATCAAACCGGAGCGTTCGGCCAGGGGGATGAATTCGTCCGGGTAGATCTGAC
>JAAUYB010205148.1_pt1 | contig 22623 bp, 20 predicted proteins | sample 7278071 | NCBI WGS metagenome assembly JAAUYB01 (sample SAMN14350121, study PRJNA611818) | marine sediment metagenome | isolation source: surface marine sediment (1.8m) | place: French Polynesia: Moorea | collected 2018-08 | reverse complement strand
GAGGTAGGCTCATTAACGTGCCGAATGGAAGGTGCGTCAGGTAGCAAATGACCGACCAAGGTCCCGACGCCACCCCAGGGAGGAAGACAACGATGTGTGCAGCGCCCGCTAACGAGCCGACATTCCGCGAATCTGTCGATCTGATGTTCAACCGCGCGGTGGCCCTGATGGATCTGCCGCCGGGGCTCGAGGAAAAGATCCGGGTCTGCAACGCAACCTATACGGTGCGCTTTGGCGTGCGCCTGCGCGGACGGATGCAAACCTTTGTCGGTTACCGGTCGGTGCATTCCGAACATATGGAGCCTGTGAAGGGCGGCATTCGTTTTGCGCCTTCGGTCAACCAGGACGAGGTCGAGGCGCTGGCCGCGCTGATGACCTATAAATGCGCGCTGGTCGAGGCGCCGTTTGGCGGCTCAAAAGGGGGGCTCTGCATCGATCCGCGCGAATATGATGAACACGAGATGGAACAGATCACCCGCCGCTTTGCCTATGAACTGGCGAAACGCGACCTGATTCACCCGTCGCAAAACGTGCCGGCGCCGGATATGGGCACCGGGGAGCGTGAGATGGCCTGGATCGCCGATCAATACGCGCGGATGAACACCACAGATATCAATGCGCGTGCCTGCGTGACGGGCAAACCGCTGAACGCCGGCGGCATCTCGGGCCGGGTCGAGGCGACGGGGCGTGGGGTGCAATACGCTTTGCGCGAGTTTTTCCGTCACCAAGAAGACAAAGATGCTGCCGGTTTGACCGGCACGCTTGAAGGCAAGCGGGTGATCGTCCAGGGGCTGGGCAATGTGGGCTACCACGCGGCGCGGTTCCTGCGCGAAGAAGATGGCGCGCTGATCACCGGGATCATCGAACGAGACGGCGCGCTCTATAATGAGGAAGGCATCAATGTCGACGCTGTGCGCGACTGGATCGTCAAACATGGCGGTGTGACCGGCTTTCCAGATGCCGGCCACACGGCTGAGGGAGCGGCGGTGCTGGAAGAGGAGTGTGACATCCTGATACCCGCCGCCCTCGAAGGGGTGATCAACCTGTCAAACGCCGCCCGCATCAAGGCCGCGCTGATCATCGAGGCGGCCAATGGGCCGATCACCGCCGGCGCCGATGATGTCCTACGCCAGAAGGGTACGGTGATCATCCCCGACATGTATGCCAATGCGGGCGGTGTGACCGTGTCGTATTTCGAATGGGTCAAGAACCTCAGCCATATCCGCTTTGGCCGGATGCAGCGCCGCCAGGAAGAGGCGCGCCACCAGCTGGTCATCGACGAGCTGGAGCGTCTCGATCAATACCTCGGCGATGCCTGGTCGCTGAACCCGCAATTCAAGGAAAAGTACCTGCGCGGCGCGGATGAGCTTGAGCTGGTGCGCTCGGGCCTCGATGACACGATGCGGATCGCCTACCAGTCCATGCGCGAGGTCTGGCACGGCCGCGATGACATCACCGACCTGCGCACCGCGGCCTATCTGGTCGCAATCGACAAGGTCGCGGCGAGCTACCGCGCCAAGGGTCTCTGACTATATTTATATAGTGTGCGAGCGGGTGTTCGCGCGAAAAGGCGGGCGGAAACGCATGCCACCTTTCTGACGTATTTCCGACCAACTCCGGATCAAAAGCCTTTTTCGCGCCCATATGCGGCCCGAATCCTCTCTTAAAGATGAACATTGCCGCGGTCTGCCAACGTGGCTTTGGAAGGAGAGAGGCAATGAATACGCTCAAAGCTCGGATGCAGGAGTTTCGCGCAGATGAAGGTGGCAACATCACCATCTTCTCGGCGCTTATGCTCATTCTGATCCTGACGATCACGGGGGCTGCTGTGGATATCGTCCGGTTCGAGGCCGTGCGCGGAAAGATGCAAAGCACGATGGACCGTGCGGTGCTGGCCGCTGCTGACCTGGACCAGGAACAGGACCCAATCGCCGTTGTGAACGACTATATGGCCAAGGCCGGACTCGCGAGTGTCCTGTCTGACGTGCATGTCGAGCAAGGGCTCAACTATCGGACCGTGACAGCGACCGGGCAGGGGACGCTGGACACGATCTTTTTGCACATGTCGGGTTTTGACACGCTGACCGCACCTTCGCACAGCGTCGCCGAGGAAAAGGTGTCGAATGTCGAGATTTCGATGGTTCTGGACATCTCCGGCTCGATGGGCGGTGACCGCATTGTCAACATGCGCGACGCGGCCAAGGAATTCATCGATACCGTCATTCAACCTGCGGACGCGCCCGGTCTGACCACCGTGTCCCTGGTGCCGTACAACGCGACGGTGAACCTGGGCAGCACGTTTGGCAGCTACTGGACGCTGGACGAACTGCACGACTATTCGCGCTGCGTGATCTTTGACGATGCTGAGTTCAACGATACAAGCATCACGCCCACCGAAACGCTGACCCGCCTTGGTCACTTTGACCGCTATTCGCAGGATACCTCGTCGACGGCGATCCCGTCGCCCTGGTGCCGCACCAGCGACGAAGGCGCGGTGGTTGCGCACAGCGAAAACGCCACCGCCCTCAAGGCGCATATCGACAGCCTGAATGCCGGCGGTAACACCGCGATCGACCTTGGCATGAAGTGGGGTGTTGCCCTGCTGGACAAGGCCGCACGCCCGGCGATGGCCGCCATGGCCACCGATGACGTCATCAGCGATGCGGCAGGCGCGCGCCCGGCTGATTTCGACGACAACGAGGTGATCAAGTTCGTGGTTGTGATGACCGACGGTGAAAACACCTCGCAGTATGACCTCGAGCCGCAGCACAAGTACGGCATGTCCGACGTGTGGATCGACGATCGCGGCAACTCCAACCCCAGCGACGACCGCTTCTCGGTTCTGGTGGATGACAATTCCGGGTCGAACAACGACGTCTATTTCTGGGAGCGTTACGAGGACCACAACTGGAACACCCGCAACCGCAGCACACCCGATGGTGGCGCCGATGCCCGTCGCATGACCAATGCCGAGCTCTTTGCCCGGTTTGGCACCAAGGCCGCGGCCATCAAGTTCCTGACGCGCCCCTACTTCGATGGCTTTGTCAGCCAAAGCGAATACTGGGACATGTACTACGCCACGGAAACCATCGTGGACGGGAACAGCGCAGACAGCCGTCTGTCGGATATCTGCCAGGCCGCCAAGGACGAAGGTGTGGTTGTCTTTGCCATCGGGTTCGAAGCCCCGCAGGCAGGACAGGATGCCATGCTCGACTGTGCGTCCTCCGCGTCTCACTACTTTGATGTGGATGGTGTCGACCTGACCGACACGTTCCATGCCATTGCCCGTCAAATCAACAACCTGAGGCTGATCCAATGACCCGTATGTCACGTTTCCTTGCCCGGTTCCGGAAGGACGAAGAGGGCTCTGCCACAGTCGAATTCGCCGTCTACTTCACGGTACTGTTCATCATCCTGGCCGCCACGGTCGAGATCGCATACATGAACCTTCGGCACGCAATGCTGGAACGCAGCCTGGACATCGCCGTCCGCGACATCCGCCTGGCGACGGGGCACATCCCCAGCTACCAAGAGGTGAAGGCGCAGGTCTGTGAAAACGCGGTTGTGATCGACCAGTGCGAAAGCAATGTGCGCCTGGAAATGGTGCAGGCCGATCCGCGCAACTTCTCTGCAGATGCGCCGAACACGGCCGACTGCATCAACGCGGCGAACGATCCGCGCCCGGTGCGCAACTTCGAACACGGCATGGACAACCAGCTGATGCTGATCCGCGCCTGCCTGAAGTTCAAGCCGATGATCCCGTTCACGTCTTTGGGGGCTGAGCTAAACGTCGACGCAGAAGGATATGCGCAGCTGGTTGCGACATCCGCCTTCGTCCAGGAACCGAGGTAATGACTATGTTCCGCACCCTGATGAACCGCCTGCGCCGCTTTGGCCGCGACACCGACGCCAACGTATCCATCGAAATGGTCCTGTTCGCGCCCCTGATGACGGCCATCCTTGCCGCCACCTTCTCGCTGCACGACGCGTTTCGCTACAAGAACCTGAACACCAAGGCGGCGTACACGATCTCGGACGCGCTGTCGCGGGAAACGGATCCGATCGACAACGCCTATCTGGATGGCATGGTCGAGCTGCTGGAGTACCTCACCCGCTCCGAAGGCCCCTACTCGATGCGCGTCACGCTTGTGCGCTACAACGCCAAGAAGGACAAATATGTACGCCGCTGGTCGCAGACCCGGGGTGACATGGAGGCGCTGCGCAACCGTGATCTGGCCAATATCCGCGATCAGCTGCCGACGCTTTTGCACAATGAGCACGTGATCGTGGTGGAAACGGCGACAGACTACCAGCCGCCCTTCTCGATCCCCGGGCTTCCGGCGCAGGAGTTCTACAACTTTGGCTTCACCCGCCCGCGCTTTGCGCCCAAGATTGTCTGGAGCGACACCTAACCCTGTCGCAGGCAGACCGGAGTTTGTCGAAAACAAAGCGGGCTGACAAAGCAGCGCATTGATACTGCTAAACAGGGCTGGTTCACTGGCCCTGTTTTTGCATGGAGCGACGCGATGCGGTTTTCCGGGCTGCGGATCCTGAAAGAGGGCCTGACCGGCAACAAGGGCTGGCAACCGCATTGGCGTGATCCGGCGCCCAAGGATGAGTACGACATCGTCATTATCGGCGGCGGCGGGCATGGGCTGTCCACCGCCTATTACCTGGCCAAGGAACACGGGCTGACCAATGTCGCGGTGCTGGAGAAAGGCTATATCGGCGGCGGCAATGTCGGGCGGAACACAACGATTGTGCGCGCCAACTATTTCCTGCCGGGCAATTCCGAGTTCTACAGCCATTCGCTGAAGCTGTGGGAAAGCCTGGAACAGGACCTGAACTACAACGTGATGCATTCGCAGCGCGGACTGATCAATCTCTTTCACTCCGACGGGCAGCGCGACGCGTTCGCGCGGCGCGGCAATGCGATGATCAACCAGGGCGATGACGCGATCCTGCTGGACCGCGACGGGGTGCGCAAACACCTGCCTTACCTGGATTTCGACAACGTGCGTTTCCCGATCTATGGCGGGCTTTTGCACCCGCGCGGCGGCACCGCGCGGCACGATGCGGTGGCTTGGGGTTATGCCCGTGGCGCCGATATGCGCGGCGTTGACCTGATCCAGAATTGCGAGGTCACCGGCATCGATATCGAAGGCGGCGTGGTCAAAGGTGTGCAAACCACCCGCGGCGCCATCCGCGCCAAGAAGGTCGGCATCGTCGTCGCGGGCCGCTCTGGCCAAGTGGCGGCGATGGCCGGCATGCGGCTGCCGGTCGAATCCCACATCCTGCAGGCCTTTGTCACCGAGGGGCTAAAACCCTGCATCGACCACGTCGTCAGCTTTGGCATGGGGCATTTCTATATCAGCCAGTCCGACAAGGGCGGGTTGGTCTTTGGCGGCGATCTGGATTTCTACGCGTCATATGCCAGCCGGGGCAATCTGCCGATGAAGGAACACGTGATGGACGCGGCGATGACGCTGATGCCGATGATCGGCAAAGCCCGCGTGCTGCGCAGCTGGGGTGGCATCATGGACATGACCCCCGATGGCAGCCCGATCATCGACAAGACCGGGATCGAGGGCATCTATATCGATTGCGGCTGGTGTTACGGCGGCTTCAAGGCGGTGCCGGGATCGGGCTTCAGCTTTGCGCATCTGATTGCGCAGGACAGGCATCACGCCCCCGCGGCGCGTTTCCGGCTGGACCGGTTCCGCACCGGCCGCGGGTTGATGGACGAAGAAGGAACGGGCGCGCAACACAACCTCCACTGAGGGAAGGAGAGCATCATGGCTGTGCGGAGATTTGGGGTAATCAAAGGGGCTTTGGCCCTTGTTCTTGGCGTGGGTCTGGCGACCCCTGCAGCGGCGTTCGACATCCGACCGGGCTGTTATGAGCGGGTTTATTCCGGTGCGCATCTGCGCTCGCACCCCGATCAGGTGGTGGCGGCCCTGAGGCTTTGGGTGGGCCAGTGGTTCACCGAAGTGTCACGCCTGTCGATGATCGAGGTGGTGCCCGCCAATCAGGGCCATGCACGCGGCTCGGGCCTGGGTGGTCGGGCCTTGTCGACGGTGCTTTATTGCGGCACGGAAAGCCGGGGCGACACCTGCGTTGCCGAATGTGACGGCGGGTCCTTGCAGGTCACCCGGCAGAACAGCGGCGGCATGCTGTTTCGCACCCGGTACCTGATGGTCGGTAACGGCGCGTGCAGTGGCCTGATGGACATGGCGGAAATCCCCAACACCTGGGTTAGTTACAAGCTGAACAAGGTGCCGGATTCGGTCTGCAGAGGGATGTACTGACCCCATGCGCATTCCCTGTCCCATCTGCGGCGAACGCGACCGGCGTGAGTTCTACTATCAGGGCGCGGCGGTCATGCTCGACCGGCCCGCGCCCGACGCCGGCGAGGCCGCGTGGGACAGCTATTTGCACCTGCGCGACAACCCGGCCGGCCCAACGCAAGACCTGTGGTTTCACGAGGCTGGCTGCGGCGCCTGGCTGGTGGTCGAGCGCGACACCGTCACCCATGAGGTGATCAGCGCCCGCTTGGTGGAGGCGCGCGATGCGGATTGAGGGCAAGGGGCGCATCGACCGGGGCACGCGGCTGTCATTCCGGTTTGATGGCACGACGCACAAGGGTTTTGCGGGCGACACACTGGCCTCGGCCCTGATGGGGGGCGGGGTGCGTATGGTGGCGCGGTCGTTCAAGTATCACCGTCCGCGAGGTGTGCTGACCGCCGGGTCGGAAGAGCCGAACGCCTTGGTCACGATTGGGACTGGCGCGCAAAGTGATCCCAACATCCGCGCCACAACGCAGGAGCTCTTTGACGGGCTGCAGGCGCGCAGTCAGAACAACTGGCCATCGCTCGACTTTGACCTGCTGAGTGTCAACGATCTGGCTGCGCCATTCCTGGGCGCGGGGTTTTATTACAAGACCTTCATGTGGCCCAAAGCGTTCTGGGAACGTGTCTATGAGCCGTTCATCCGCCGCGCCGCCGGGCTGGGGGCGTTGAGCGGCGAGAGCAACACGGACACCTACGAAAAAGCCTTTGCCTTCTGCGATGTGCTGATCATCGGCGGTGGGCCCGCGGGGTTGATGGCAGCTTTGGCCGCGGCGCAGGCCGGGGCGGATGTAATCCTCTGTGACGAAGACACCGCGCTGGGCGGGCGTTTGTTGTCCGAAGAGGAAGAGATCGACGGCCGGCCCGCCGCGGAGTGGGCGGCCGAGATGGCCGCCAAAGCGACCGCAATGGACAACGTTCGCGTGATGACGCGCACGACGGTCACCGGGGCCTATGACCAGGGCACCTATGGCGCGCTCGAGAGGGTCAGCCACCATATCCCGACACAAGACGGCCTGCCGCGCGAATGCTTCTGGCGGATCGTCGCCGGGCGCGCGGTGCTCTGCGCCGGCGCTCTGGAACGGCACATCGCGTTCCGCGACAATGACCGGCCTGGCGTGATGATGGCGAGCGCCCTGCGCGCCTATGCCAACCGCTGGGGTGTCGCGCCCGGGCGGTCGGTGGCGGTCTTTGGCAACAACGACAACGCGCACCGAACGGCGCGCGATCTGGCGCAGGCCGGGCTGCACGTGGCGGCGCTGATTGACAGCCGCCATGACGCGCAGAACCTGGCCGGCGACGTGCCGTTTTACGCGGGCCACCAGGTCACCCGCGCTTTTGGCCGTAAGGGGCTGGAGGCGATCACCTTGCGCGCGCCGGACGGGTCCGAGTCGCGCTTGCAGGTCGAAGGATTGGGCCTGTCCGGCGGCTGGAACCCTTCGGTGCACCTGACCTGCCACATGAACGGCCGCCCGCAATGGCAGGACGACATCGCCGCCTTTGTGCCCACGCCCGGCGCGATCCCGGGCATGTCCGTGGCTGGCGCAGCGAATGGCGTGTTCTCCACTGCTGCCTGCCTGCAAAGCGGGGCCGAGGCGGGGCTGGAGGCCGCAAAGGCATTGGGCAAACGTGGCGATCTGCCGGCGATCCCCGAGGCCGAGAACGCGCCGTACCGCCTGCGCCGCCTCTGGGCCGTGCCGGGCAAAGGGCGGGCCTGGCTTGATTTTCAGAACGATGTGTCGGTCAAGGATATCAAACAGGCCGCGACCGAGAATTTCCGCTCGGTCGAGCATATGAAGCGCTATACGACGCAGGGCATGGCCACCGACCAGGGCAAGAATTCGAACGTCGCAGCTTTGGCGATCCTGGCCGATGCCACCGGGCGCGACATTCCCGAAACCGGCACCACCACTTTCCGCCCGCCCTACAGCCCGGTCGCAATTGCAGCGATGGGTGCGGGGTCGCAGGGCAAGGGCTTTGCGCCGGAACGGCTGACCACTTCGCATGCCGCCAGCGTCGAAATGGGTGCGCCGATGATCGAGGCTGGGCTTTGGTACCGACCAAGTTACTTCCCGCGGCCCGGTGAAAAGACATGGCGCCAGGCCTGCGACCGCGAGGTGACGATGGTGCGCGAGGCGGTCGGGGTTTGCGATGTCTCGACCCTCGGCAAGATCGATCTGCAGGGCCCGGATGTCGGCGCGTTTCTGGATTTTGTCTATTCCAACACCTTCAGCACGCTGAAGCCCGGGCGCGTGCGCTATGGCCTGATGCTGCGCGAAGACGGCACCGTGATGGATGATGGCACCACCGCGCGGCTGAGCGACGCGCAATGGGTGATGACGACAACCACGGCCGCGGCGGGCAATGTGATGCGGCACCTGGAATGGGTGCATCAGGCGCTCTGTCCGAAGATGGACCTGCGGTTCATCTCGGTCACGGAACAATGGGCGCAGTTTGCCGTGGCGGGGCCAAAGGCGCGTGAGTTGCTGAACGGCTTGCTGGATCAGCCGATCGAAGATGAAATCTTTCCCTTCATGCAATGTGGGCCGGTGTCGGTGATGGGGGTTGCGGCGCGGCTCTTTCGGATTTCGTTTTCCGGCGAGCATGCCTATGAGATCGCGGTGCCGAGCCGTTATGGCGACAGCCTTTTTCGGACTTTGGTGGCGCGGGCCGAAGCGCTGGGGGGCGGCGCCTATGGGATGGAGGCGCTGAACGTGCTGCGGATCGAAAAGGGGCATATCACACACGCAGAGATCCATGGCCGCACCAATGCGTTCGATATCGGGTTTGCGCGCATGGTGTCGGCTAAGAAGGACTGCATTGGCAAGACCATGGCTGCCCGGCCGGGACTGACGGAGGATCGTGAGCAGCTGGTGGGGCTGCGGCCGGTGGGGGCTGTGAAACAGTTGACCGCCGGGGCGCATCTGTTCAACCCAACCGAGGCGGCGGTGCGGGAGAATGATCAGGGTTACGTCACCTCGGTCGGGTATTCGCCGACGCTGGGTGAGATGCGCGCCTTGGCGTTCCTGCGGGATGGACGCGACCGGCATGGCGAGAAGGTGAAGCTGGTGGATCATTTGCGCGGGATCAAAGCTTTGTGTGAGGTGACGGACCCGGTGGCGTTTGACTCGGACGGGGGGCGGTTGCGTGGCTGAGCTGCTGGTGAAAACGCCCTGCGAGGGGCTGCTACCTGTGGAGATCGGGACAGTGCGGATGAGTGAGATTGCGCCGGGGCAGATCACTTCTTTGGCGCCGTTTCGCGGGCAGGGCGAAGCTTTGTCCGAGACGCTGAAGACAGCGCATGGTATGGCCTGGCCCGCGCCGGGGCGCAGCACCGGGCGCGAAGGTGCGCGCTGTGTCTGGTTTGGGCGCGAGCAGGCGATGCTGCTGGGGCCGGCGCCTGATGTAGGGCTGGCGCGATATGCGGCACTGACCGATCAGTCGGATGCGTGGGCGGTGGTGCGGATCGAGGGGCCTTTGGTGGAGGCTGTGTTGGCTCGGTTGGTGCCGATTGATCTGCGGAGCGTTGCCTTCAAACGGGGCCATACGGCACGGACGCTTTTGCAGCATATGAGCGTGTCGATCACCCGGATCAGCGAGAACGCGTTCCAGATCATGGCGTTCCGGTCGATGGCGGGGACGCTGGTGCATGATCTGTCAGCAGCCATGACTGCGGTTGCCGCCCGGGGTGACATCGCGGGCGCGAGCACGTAAAGCGGGCGCTGGCGACAGGGAGTGTGCGAGATGCGTATTTGGGTTTTGGGCTTTGTGGCCTTGATCTGGGCGGCCGGTGCGCTTGCGCAGCAGGCGTCTGGTGGCCCGCTCGACTGCGATGCGCAGGCAGCCCTGGTGAAGCAGGCCGTTACGGATCGTGACGCGGGTGTGAGCCTTGAGGACACCAAAACCGGCCTGCACGCGGCGCTGGGGGAAGAGGCGGGGGCTATGCTTGCAGAATGGATCTACAGCCTTCCGGAGGGCACGTCGGCGGGGGATGTCGCCGCGGCGTGGAAAACCCAATGCGCGGCGCTTTGATACTGTGGTGATCCAGCGGTGTGCAGGGCAAGGCCCTGCACGCAGGGTATGTCTGGTCCCGACCCTCCCCGCGCGTGGCAGCGTGACGCTTTGATGTACGCAGGGTGCGTTTGGCCTTTGTCGCGCCTTGCCAAGTGGCGCCGGGGGACCGATATTCATAGCTATGAGTCTGCCCCCCGGTTTCCTTGATGAGCTGCGCACCCGCACGAGCCTTTCACAGGTTGTGGGACGCAAGGTTATGTGGGACATGCGCAAATCCAACCAGGGCAAGGGCGACATGTGGGCGCCGTGCCCCTTCCACCAGGAAAAAACCGCGTCATTTCATGTGGATGACCGTAAGGGCTTTTACCATTGCTTTGGCTGTCAGGCCAGCGGGGACGCCATCAGCTTTGTCCGCGAAAGCGAGAATGTGGGGTTCATGGAGGCGGTGGAGATCCTGGCGCAAGAGGCTGGGATGCAGATACCGCAGCGCGATCCGCGGGCGCAGGAAAAGGCCGACCGACGCACCCAGCTGACCGAGGTCATGGAGCAGGCGGTTCAGTTTTATCGCCTGCAATTGAAGACCGCCGCGGCGGGCGAGGCGCGGTCCTATTTGGAGCGGCGGGGGCTGGCGCAGGCAACGCAGGATAGATTTGAGATGGGGTTTGCGCCGGCGGGCTGGCAGACCCTCTGTGATCATTTGCGTGGTAAAGGTGTGGCCGAAGAGCTGATCCTGGGTGCGGGGCTGGCCAAACCGTCGAACAAGGGCGGCAAACCCTATGACGTCTTTCGCAACCGCATCCTGTTCCCGATCCGCGATGGGCGGGGGCGGGCGATCGCCTTTGGCGGGCGGGCGATGGATCCGTCCGACAACGCCAAATACCTGAACTCACCCGAGACCGACCTCTTTGACAAGGGCCGCAACCTTTACAATCTCGCGCCTGCGCGGGAGGCCGCTGGCAAAGGCCAGCCGCTGATTGTGGCCGAAGGCTATATGGATGTGATCGCTTTGGTAGAGGCCGGCTTTGGGGCGGCGGTGGCGCCTTTGGGCACCGCGGTGACCGAACCGCAATTGCAGCTGATGTGGCGGATTGCCGATGAGCCGATCATCGCGCTGGATGGCGATGGCGCGGGCTTGCGCGCGGCGTTTCGGGTGATTGATCTGGCCTTGCCGTTGCTGGAGGCGGGTAAGAGCCTGCGCTTTGCCCTGATGCCCGAGGGCAAGGACCCGGATGATCTGATCCGTGCCGAGGGGCCGGCGGCGCTGCAGGCGGCACTTGATGCGGCCTTGCCGATGGTGCAGCTGCTCTGGCGGCGCGAAACCGAGGGCCGCAGCTTTGACAGCCCGGAACGTAAAGCGGCGCTCGACAAGGCGCTGCGCGAGCGGATTATGACGATCAAGGACCCGTCGGTGCGCAACCATTATGGGCAGGCGATCAAGGATTTGCGTTGGGAGCTCTTCCGTCCGACCCCCAAGGCACGTGCGCGTGGGGGTGCGTGGCGGCAGGACACCGCGCAACCGCTGGCGTCGACGAAGTCTTCGCCTCTGGCGCAGGGTGGGGACGCGGTTCAGGCCGAGATGCGTGAGCTTGTCATCCTGGCCGCCCTTCTGTCGGCGCCAGAAATCATCGGCGGATTTGACCGCCAGTTGGAAGAAATGCCCTGCGCCAATCCGCACCACGCGCGGCTGCGCGACGTGCTCTTGCGTTGCGAGGACGCCACAGCCGAGGAAACGCGCCAACAGGCCGAAGCGGCAATCGGCGCCGAGACCCTTGAAACACTGCTCTCTGCGGGCCATCTCCGGGTGGTGCCCTGCCTGCGCAAGGACGCTGATGCCGCACTTGTGCGGATGTCAGTGGCCGAAGAGCTGGCAAAACTGGACGCCGAACGCGGCCTGGCGATGGAAATTGCCGAAGCCGAACAAGACCTGGCCGATGTGCCGAGCGAGTCGCTGACTTGGCGTGTCGCACAGGCGGCCAAAGCGCGCAATCGCGCGATGAAGCCCGAGGCGGGCGAGGACGCGGAGTTTGATGTGGGGCCGAACGGGGCCCATATCGACAGGGAAGAACGTGACGCGTTTACCGCGCTCACTGACGGGATTCGATTCGAAAAGCCCGGGCGCACCTAGCCCTTCGGGTAAGGAAAGCGTAAAGAAACAAAGGTAGATGGGTGGGCGAATCACTAAAAGTCGTGAATGATTCGTTTTGAGCGAATCACCCCGCCCTTAGTCAGGAGCATTGCATGGCCGCTAAAGATACCGACGACGCCAAAGCCCCGGAACAGGAAGAAGAGGTTGGCCTGGACATGAGCCAGGCCGCGGTCAAGAAGATGATCGCCGAGGCGCGGGAACGCGGCTACATCACCTACGATCAGCTCAACCAGGTGCTTCCGCCCGATCAGGTCAGTTCGGACCAAATCGAGGACGTGATGTCGATGCTGTCGGAAATGGGCATCCAGGTCACCGAAGAGGAAGAGAGCGAAGAGGTCGAGGAAAACAAGGGCACCACCGACCTGGTGCAGACCCAGAAACCCGGCGAAGTCGCGGTCTCGACCGGCACTACCGAAAAGCTCGACCGTACCGACGACCCGGTGCGCATGTATCTGCGCGAGATGGGCAATGTCGAACTGCTCAGCCGCGAGGGTGAGATCGCGATTGCCAAGCGGATCGAGGCCGGGCGCAACACGATGATCGCGGGGCTGTGCGAAAGCCCGCTGACCTTCCAGGCGATCACCATCTGGCGTGAGGAACTGCTGTCCGAGGACATCCTGCTGCGCGACGTGATCGATCTGGAAACCACCTTTTCTGGCCAGATGGGTGAGGATGGCGAGATTGATGAGCCGGTGGTCGACACCGGCAACGTGGTCAGCGCTACCGCCGAAAAGGACAAAGCCGAGGGTGAGCCCGAGCTGGACGCCGACGGCAATCCCATCGTGCGCGACGATGATGACGACGATGACGAGCAGGCCAACATGTCGCTTGCCGCGATGGAGGCCGCGCTTAAGCCGCGGGTGCTGGAGACGCTCGACCGGATTGCGCGCGATTACGAAGAGCTGGCTGAAATGCAGGACAGCCGCATCTCCGCCACGCTGAACGAGGATGGCTCGTTCACGACCAAGGACGAAGAGCGTTACCAAAAGCTACGCGCCGAGATTGTCGAGCTGGTGAATGAACTGCACTTGCACAACAACCGGATCGAAGCGCTGATCGACCAGCTTTACGGCATCAACAAGCGCATCATGTCGATCGACAGCGCGATGGTGAAGCTGGCCGACCAAGCGCGGATCAACCGGCGCGAATTCATCGAGGAATATCGCGGGCACGAGCTGGATCCGAACTGGCTTGAAAGGATGGGCGAAAAGTCCGGCCGCGGCTGGCAGATGTTCATCGAACGCTCGACCGACAAGGTCGAAGAGCTGCGCGCTGACATGGCGCAAGTCGGCCAGTATGTCGGCCTCGATATTAGCGAATTCCGCCGCATCGTGCAGCAGGTCCAGAAGGGCGAAAAAGAGGCGCGCCAGGCCAAGAAAGAAATGGTCGAGGCGAACCTGCGCCTGGTGATCTCGATTGCCAAAAAATACACCAACCGCGGGCTGCAATTCCTTGATCTTATTCAGGAAGGCAACATTGGCCTGATGAAGGCGGTGGACAAATTCGAATACCGCCGCGGCTACAAGTTTTCGACCTACGCAACCTGGTGGATCCGCCAGGCGATCACCCGCTCGATCGCTGACCAGGCCCGCACGATCCGTATCCCGGTGCACATGATCGAGACGATCAACAAGCTGGTGCGCACCGGCCGCCAGATGCTGCATGAGATCGGCCGCGAACCGACGCCGGAAGAGCTGGCCGAAAAGCTGCAGATGCCGCTGGAAAAGGTCCGCAAGGTGATGAAGATCGCCAAGGAGCCGATTTCGCTGGAAACCCCGATTGGTGACGAGGAAGACAGCCAGCTTGGCGATTTCATCGAGGACAAGAACGCCGTTCTGCCCTTGGACGCCGCCATTCAAGACAACCTCAAGGAAACCACGACGCGGGTGCTGTCGTCGCTGACACCGCGCGAGGAACGCGTGCTGCGCATGCGCTTTGGTATCGGCATGAACACAGACCACACGCTGGAAGAGGTGGGTCAGCAGTTCAGCGTCACCCGCGAACGCATCCGCCAGATCGAAGCAAAGGCGCTGCGCAAGCTGAAACACCCGTCGCGGTCGCGCAAGCTGCGGTCGTTCCTCGACCAGTAAGGCGCGCGGGATGTCTTGGTTTTCACGCTTGTTCGGGGGTGGCGATAGCGCGGCAAGCGCGCCCTCCGCCGAGCCGGTCGAATACGAAGGGTTCCGCATCTACCCCGAACCGATGGCCGAGGATGGCCAGTTTCGCCTCGCCGCGCGGATCGAAAAAGAGGTGGATGGCGAGACCAAAGAGCACCACCTGATCCGCGCAGACGTCCTGCGCGACCGCGAAAGCGCGGAAGAGGCCGCGATCCAAAAGGCGCAGCAGATGATCGACCAGATGGGTGATCGGCTCTTCGGGTAGGGGGATGGCCAGGCTGCGTGTCGTTCTTGCCGGTATCCCGATTTGGCTGCTGCTGGTGCTGTGCCTAACGCTTGGCCTGGCGCCCTTCACACCCGAGCCGCATCTGTGGGAAAAGCTCAAGATGCTGTTCGCCGGCACCCTGAGCCGACCCATCGACATCTTCGACATGCTGCTCCATGCCGCACCTTGGGTGCTGCTGGGCCTCAAACTGACCCTGCGGCCCAAGGCATAAGGCCAAGGGGCTTGCCCACGGTCAACACCTCTGCTCTGACAAGAGCAGGGAGGCGCCGATGCAGACCACGTTCACGATCCAGACGGCCGGTCCGGGGCTTTACGAGTTCACGGGTAACGTGGCGCGTTGGGTACAAGGGGATGGGCTGTTGACCCTGATGATCCGCCACACCTCGGCGAGCCTCTTGATCCAGGAAAACGCCGATCCCGAGGTGCAGACCGATCTGGCGGCGTTTTTCGAGCGGCTGGTACCGCCCTCTGATCATCCTTCGATGCACTATCTGCGGCACACCTATGAAGGGCCGGACGACATGCCGGCGCATATCAAAGCGGCGCTTTTGCCGGTGACGCTGCAAATCCCAGTGCAGGACGGCCGGATGCGTCTGGGCACCTGGCAGGGGATCTACCTCTTTGAGCACCGCACCGCCCCGCATCGGCGCGAGGTGGTCGCGCATCTGGGTCGTTGACAGCGCGCATCCGCCGAGACCACGCTGACCCATGACCCTGAAAGACGCCACCCAAACCGCTGACGCCCTGATTGTCACACGCGCGTCCGAGCTTTCGTACTGGACGTCGCTGATCTTTGACTATGCCGAACCGGCCTGGCGCGAATACCGCTCCGCCCGCTGGTACGTGGACCGCTTGCGCGCAGAGGGCTTCACCGTCGAAGAAAGTTCAGGCGGCATGCCCACCGCCTTTTGCGCCGAATGGTCAAACGGGCCGGGGCCGGCGATCGGCATGTACGCGGAATACGACGCCGTGCCGGGCAATTGCCAGGCGGCGGCACCGCATGAGGCGCCACGCGACGGCTTAGGTGTCATGGCCGCCGGCCATACCGACCCACACTCGGCACTGGGGATCGGCAGTCTGGGCGGGCTCTTGGCGACCAAGGCGGCGATGGAGCGTCTTGGCATCCCCGGCGGTCTTCGCTTTACCGGCGAGCCGGCGGAAAAGCTGCGTGGCTCCAAGCCGATCCACGCGGCGCAGGGCTATTACGACGGGCTGGCGGCGATGCTGTCGTTCCACCCATTCTACATGCTGCCGCTCTGCAATACCGTGCGTTGGGACACGCATTGTGGCGCCGCCTACGCCATGGTCTATCGGTTTCACTGTGATGCGCCGCAAGACTGGGGCGCGCAAGATGGCGCCCCGATCCCGCAGGCGCATAGCGATATCCGCGCGCCGGGGGCCAATGACGCGCTGATGCTGATGTACCAGACCGCCCGCAGCCTTCGCGATTCCATGCTGCCGCATCGTGGCGGCTGGTCGGTGTCTGAGGCGATCCTCGCCACTGGTCAGGCCAGCGCCGACAATCTGCCGGCGCGGCGCGCCGATCTGCAATACATGATCCGGACGCCGGACCTGCAGATGGCCGAGCAGATCACCGCCCATCTGGACCGCGTGGCTGAGTATGCCGCAGCCCTGACCGGGTGTCGCGTCGAGCGCCACTGGGTCAGCAAATCGCGCCCGGGTCTGGCCAATCACGCGCTGGCCGCGCTTACCTGGCAGGCTTTGCAGGAGGTCGGTGCGCCGGTGTGGCCTGAGGACGCGTTGCAGATCGCCCGGCAGGTGCAGGAAGCCTGCACCGGCACCGCTGATACGCAGCCCCTGATCCCCGAATGCACGTCCCTGATCGCCCCTGAGGCCGCCGAAGCGATCCTGCGTCGCGACTTGCCGCCCGCCCAGGCCAACAGCACTTCGGACGACTATACCGAAATGTCATGGCATGCCCCCACTGCGCGGCTCTACATCGCGCGCCCAGCGTTGCGCGGCGGGCCGTACCCGCCTTGGGCGATGAACGCTCTGGGCGGTATCCCGGCGACGATTGACCCAACCGTGATCTGCGCGGCGCGGGTGCTGTCCCACACAGCGCTCCGGCTGCTCATGGACAACGATGCGCGCCAAGCCGCCTGGCAGGAGTTCGAACAGCGCAAGGACGCCGCCGGCAATATCCCACCGCTCTGCGATTATCCCGCGCCGATTGATCTGCCCTGGCCGGAATACGTCGAAACCGTGCGCGGGCGTCATTGGCACATCCCCGGCTGACCGCTGTGGCGCGGTCACAGCACCCGCATGTTGCGTCACGAAATCCCCTCTACCCAAAGTGTGGCGGCTCACCTATAGTGGCTGTGGATAAGTGGGGGCCAACCCCATCTATGAGGCAGAAAAAGAAGAGGGACGTCCATGCGCTGCCCGTTTTGCGGAAATATCGACACACAGGTAAAGGATTCGCGGCCCGCCGAGGATCACGTTTCGATCCGGCGCCGCCGCTTCTGCCCCGCCTGCGGCGGGCGGTTTACAACCTATGAACGGGTGCAGTTGCGCGATCTGGTGGTGATTAAAAGCAACGGCCGGCGCGAAGATTTTGACCGCGACAAGCTGGAACGCTCGATCCGCATCGCCTTGCAGAAGCGCCCGGTCGAGCCGGAACGGATGGATCAGATGATTTCGGGCATCGTGCGGCGGCTGGAATCGATGGGGGAAACCGACATCGACTCCAAGACGATCGGTGAGATTGTGATGGAGGCGTTGGCCCGGATCGATACCGTCGCCTATGTGCGTTTTGCCAGCGTTTACAAGAACTTCCAGGCAGCTGATGACTTTGACAAGTTTGTCAGCGAACTCCGGCCCGAGCCCAAAGAAGACAAGTGAGCCCTTCAGACGACCGGCATATGGCCCACGCCTTGCGGCTGGGCCGCCGGGCCATGGGGCGCAGCTGGCCAAACCCGGCCGTGGGCTGCGTGATCGTTCAGGCCGGCCGCGTGGTGGGGCGTGGCTGGACCCAGGCGGGCGGGCGCCCACACGCGGAAACCGAGGCGCTGGCAGCGGCAGGAGACGCGGCGCGCGGCGCCACCGCCTATGTCTCGCTAGAACCGTGCGCGCATCACGGCGCGACGCCGCCCTGCGCAGAGGCCTTGGTCGCCGCCGGCATTGCGCGGGTTGTGGCGCCGCTGTCTGACAGCGATCCGCGGGTTTCCGGGCGCGGCTTCGATATTTTGCGCAATGTGGGTGTAGAGGTTGTCACCGGGGTGCGTGCTGAAGAGGCTGCGCGTGATCATGCCGGCTTTTTCCTGCGTGTGACCGAGGGCCGCCCGCATGTGACTTTGAAGCTTGCCCTCAGCCTCGATGGACGGATCGCCACGGCCACCGGTGAAAGCCAGTGGATCACCGGGCCTGAGGCGCGGCGGGCGGTGCATGGCCTCCGTGCCCGGGCAGACGCCGTTCTTGTTGGGGCCGGGACGGCGCGGGCCGATGATCCGTCGTTGACGGTGCGGGGCTTTGGCGACGTCGCGCAGCCGGTGCGGGTTGTCGTGTCGCGGTTGCTCGACGTGCCTTTGATGGGGCAGCTGGCGAGGAGTGCCGGGGACGTGCCGGTCTGGCTGTGCCACGGCCCCGATGCCGTGCCGGAACGGCGCGAGGCCTGGCGGCGTTTGCAGGCGCATCTGATCGATTGCCCGGTTATCGCCGGTCGGATTGATCCTCATGCGATGCTGAAAAACCTAGGATCAGAGGGGCTTACGCGGGTTTTCTGTGAAGGTGGCGGCCAATTGGCCGCCTCGCTTCTGGCAGCGGATCTGGTCGACGAATTGCACGTGTTCAGCGCGGGCATTGCCCTCGGCGCCGAGGGCCAGCCGGGTTTGGGGGCGCTTGGGGTCGTCCGCTTGGCACAAGCGCCACGATTTGAACTGGCCGAGGTTGCTGTGCATGGCGGTGATATCCAACATGTTTGGCGGCGTGTGTCTGCGGCCAATTAACCTGCGTTTGTAGGGTCTTGCGCGTGTTGCAGCACGCTGTGGGCCTGTGGATAACCCGGTGCACAGCTCGGATTCACATCCATTAACAAATAGTAAACGGGCGAAGCGACGGTAGCAATCAACGCCGCCAGAGATGCGCCTGACTGGCAAACAGGCCCTGAAGTTTCGCCAGCGTCCGGTTAATCGGCCCAGGTTTTGGCACTTGGCCGGTTGCCAGACGATCCACCACCACTTCGACGGGGCAGGGTAGGTTGGTCACAGGGTCAAAATAGCGTGGATAATCAATCATTGTGGCGTGCACGAGCTCTTCGAGAGAGGGCCGCGGGCCACCCATGCGCCGCGCCGGCACCGGCCCAAGATCGCGCGTTAGGCCCCAACCGGCATAGAACGGGGCGCCCAGCACTGTGACGCGACAGCCGCGCAACAACGCCTCGAATCCGGTCAGTGAGGTCAGTGTCCAGACCTCGTCAACGTTCAGCAAAAGCGCCCCGATGTCACCTTGCTCGATCACCAAATCCGCATACCTTTCAGCGTCTTGTACGACACCCTTGCGCAAGCCTGCGCGTACGTCCGGGTGCGGTTTGTAAAGGATGACTGAGCTTGGGTTTTCTTCACGTGCGCGACGCAAAAGCGCTTCGTTTGACTGGATGTCAGGGCTGCCCTTGAGGATCGAGGCATCATCTTCCACTTGGCCAGGCACGAGGATCCGGTGGCCGGATGGGATTGGGGGTAACTTTTCGGAAAGATTGTATTTTGACAGTTTATTTGCTCTTATTGCGCGCATCAGCGCCTCAGATCGTTCGGTTTGATCAAGCCGTAAGGCGCCTGATATCTCGCGAATCCGGCTCTCAAGGTCGCAATTTTGCGTTGGATCGTAGTAAACCCCAGACTTATCCACAACGAGGGACAGCGGCGGGATCAACTCTGCGCCGAGACCGCGTGAACGGAGAAATCCGTCTTCGATCCGACACGCTGTATCCTGAGGAATTGCTTTGCCAGCCCAAACCATCTCGCGCCGGTCCAAGGACGCGGCCAAAGTACGGGACTTCTCCACATCATCCTCAAAGCGTAACCGCCTCTGCGCACCGAAAAACTTCTGCAGCGGTGCTCTTTTCCACAGCCGCATGCCTCGGGCAACCCAACCCTGACGATCTTCGCGCCACGCGCGGCTTTGGGCTTCGAGACAGGCCAAAACGTCTTCGATTTCGCACAAACGATCTCGATACGGATCATACCATTTTGGAAACAAAATCATCGCCGCCGCAAAGAGTTGCGCGCGTGACAGGCGGCGTCGGCGGCGATTTACGGGTGTTTCGTCCTCTGTCAGGCCCCATCCGGCGTAAAACGGCGTGCCAAACACGCGCGGACGATGCCCGGCGAGGATCGCCTCGAACCCCATTTGTGATGACAGCGTGTAGACCGCGACGGCGCCTTCCAGCAGCATCCAGGGCGAAATCGGCCTGTCGTCCATCGTCACAAGATCGGTCAGATCGCTGTCGCGGTAGTGGCCGGGCCGGTGCCCGGCCTGCGTTTCGGGGTGCGACTTAATGATGATCCGCGTGTTTGGATAATCCTGCCGGGCGCAGGTCAGCATCTCGAGAAACCGTGCGCGGTCGCCGCGACTGGCGCGGACTGAGGCATCGCCGCGGGTTTGATCGATCACCAAGACATAGCCTGGTTCAGGCGGGTCGAGATCGGTCTGCACGGCGCTGTATTTCGTCAGATGCGCCTCGCGGATACGCGCGATGGCACCGCGGGCGCGGGCCATCAGGGCGGAGTCGTCGAGCGGATGGGTGGCCAGCAAGGTTTCCAGATCGGACGGCGTCTGCGCGTCGAAATGCATACCGCTGTGATCGATCAAGAGGCCAAGGGGCGGCTCGCCCGACCGTCCCGGCTGCAGGGACCGTAGAAACGCGTCCTCGATCCGCACAACCGCCGCGCCGCGCCTCTCTGCCACGGCCAAACCCCGGTGCGCGGTGGGGGAGGCGCCCCAGATGCCGACCAGATCGTCCGACTGCGGCAGTCCCAAAGAAATGCGATAGCCGGCAAGCGCCAACATGCGCCGCAGCCGCCTTTGCGTGAAAAACCCGCCATTGTAGACAAAAAGGCGCCGGGGAGATGTGTCCCCGGCGCGACCCTGTCCCTCGTTTTGGGTCACAATTGTCAGCCTCCCCCGCCGAGCGTATCGGCCGCCGAGGTCAGCGTGGTCACGGCACCCAGCGTGCCGGTCAAGGCGGCAATGGTCTTGTTCCACTGGGTGAACGGTGCTTCGGTCACATAGAGCGTGTCGCTGTCGCGGATCACGAAGTCGCGGGCCATGAACATGCCGTTTGGTTCCGTCAAATCAAGCACATAGACCATACGCTGCGCGCCGATCAGATCGCTGCGGCCCAGCACCTGGTTGGAGATCTCGGCCGGTTCGTTGCGGAAGACAAAGACACCGGTGGGATCGGCCGAGGTGGCGAGCAAGCCGCCGACCTGGGCAATCGCCTCGACCGCCGACAGCGTCTGGGATTCAAACGGCACGCGGGCCTGCGTGCCGGTGGCGCCCAAGGCTGTAAAGGCGCGGGTGTCTTCCTCGACCAGGATGCGGTCGCCGCCACGCAAGGCGATGTCGAATTGCGGGTTGTTGTAGAGGTCCTGAAACCAGATCTTGCCCTTTTCTTCGCCCCGCAACACGGTGATCTGCGCGATCTCGGGTTCGATGGTCACACCACCCGCGCGCGCCAGCATTGCCGACAAGGTGCGGGTCGGGCGCTCGATGGCGTAGACGCCCTGGCCACCGATCGATCCCACGAGACTGACGGTCGAGCCGTCCCCGGCCAGGCGACGCACCTGCACCTGCGGATCCGGTGTTTGGTCTTCGAGCTTGGCGGTGATGATCCGGCGGACCGCTTCGGGCGTGTTGCCCGAGGCTTTGATCCGGCCGGCATAGGGCACAAAGATGAACCCAGAGCCGTCAACCTGCACCTCTTCCAGCACTGTGGAGTTTGCCGCCTCGCTCGCCAGAAGCCCGTCATCGACGTTTTCCCAGATCGTCAGACCCAGTGTATCTCCGGGCTGAATGGTGTCTGACCCCAGCTGGGCGGCGTTCTTGAACTGCTCGGAAAAGCCAAGCGCGGGGACCACGGCGGTGGCTTGGGTCACGCGGTCATTGACCGACACGATAAAGGCGTCGCCTTGGCGCTGCACCGATCCTGCAAAGATTTCGCGTTTGTTGGGGCCAACGCGGGGAAGGCCGCAAGATGCCACAACGGACACCGCGACCAGAAGGGCGACAGAACGCGCCCACCGGGAGGGGAGGTTTTTCACTGCTCGGTCTCCTCGACCTGTATTTCTGCCTCAAGTTTTTTTTGTAAGGTACCGGAATCCGGTGTGAAACGCCAGTGCTTGGGTCTCAGAGGCTCAGTGCACCAACCGCAACTGTTGCCGTGGGGCCGCGGTGCCGCGGCGCAAGGCGTCATAGGGATCGTCGGGTGACAGCATCATATCGACCACCTGACGGAGCAGTTGCCGGCGGCCGCGGGCGGAGTAAAACCCACCGGGAAGTTGCGAAGTTTCCAGCAAATACCGGCGGTAATCCTTGTAGGCGCGGTTGTCGGGGCGGGCCGGAGTGGAAAAGAATTCCGCCAGCGATTGCGAAGACACAAACTCGGGTTTCGAGTAAACCGCGTCGCCAAACACCTTGAGCGGAATTCCGCGCCAGAGCACCTGTTGCCCGGCGGTGGAGTTCACTGTGACCGCGGTG
>JAAUYB010081118.1_pt1 | contig 22649 bp, 20 predicted proteins | sample 7278071 | NCBI WGS metagenome assembly JAAUYB01 (sample SAMN14350121, study PRJNA611818) | marine sediment metagenome | isolation source: surface marine sediment (1.8m) | place: French Polynesia: Moorea | collected 2018-08 | reverse complement strand
GATGGTAACGGTCGTGCCCGGGGCCGCATAGAGCGCCCCACCGTTTTCCTGCTTGCCGTGTCGGATGGTCAGGCCGCGTAGGGTAAGAGAACCCTCTTGTACAAAGATCACCCGGTCGTTGGACTCGGTAGTACTTGCAGCCGCCTGGATAGCGGTGATGATTTCCCAAATGGGGAATCTTTGCCGGCAGAAATTTGACAACCGGACACAACTCATTATCGGCTGCTGAAAGGCATGCCGGAGCAACCGGTTTCAACCAAATGGATGTCGTACAAGTTTGCCCGGCCAATTTTATGAGGCTTGTGGTGAGACTTGATCAGCTCGGCCCGTCTGTCCGGATCTTGCGGAAGGTCTTTCCCAGTTTCGCCGGCGGCTCTATCGAAGCCTTCGATTGTACTAGTTTCGATGCAATAGCCATGAATAAAAAGATCACCTTGTCCAGTGTAATAGGCAATAGCTGGGAAATAGACCTTTACACGAGATTGGGTTGATTGTATGATGTAGTAATCGTTTTGGCTTTGTTGCTGATCCATTACTGCTTGCCTGGTAAAGGCCTGACTGTATTCAAGATAGTCGGGTATTTTGTGGGGAGCGGTCCGGCTCTGGGAAAACCAGACGAGTCCGGGAATGAGATCAGCCCGGTTTTGTTGTTAGGAATCTAACCAAGGGAGAGTTGTTGTCCGGTTTCAGTTGCACCGACATTGGGTCCATGCTTTATGAGCACCGAGATGACCTGCTTTCCTGGAGATAAATAGAGGAGAATAACTGATGAAGAATTTTTCGCGCTATGCCTTGGTAGCAACTCTGCTCCTGTTCGCCACTTTTGTCACCGTCCAGAAAATCCGCGCCGCCTCGACCCTTCAGGTGTCTTTGAATCTCTCAGCCACCTGTTTTGGGGGTATTGAATTCATCGATGGTACGGCAACTGCTTCGGGCGGCACCGCCCCCTATACCTTTACCTGGGCCGGTGACGCAGAGCAGGGTTCCACCCCGACTGCCAACCCCAATTATGCTTTTGTCCGAGCTTTTGGCAGTGGCGCCGGCATGTGTGTCACCGTAACCTCCGCCGACGGGCAATCGAAAACCGTTTCCAAGTGGGCGACTGCCAATTGTAGCGGTGGGGGTGGTTTCTAAATACCCGGGGCGGCCGACAAAAAATGCCGGGCCCCCGACAAGGGTTGGAGCGGTGCCGGGTTCCTTGGGGAAACCCCGCCGGCACCGTTACCGTTCCCGGCGGCGCATCAAGCCTCCTCTTGCATCTCGCGGGTAATGTCGCTAACCTTCATCTGTTTCTACCGATCGTCGAGGGGAGCGGATGATCCTGGTTTATGCGGTGCACTCGGGCAACTTGTTCGGCACTGAAAGAATGGCGTTGGAAACCTTGGAAGGTTTTCGCGATGAATACCAACCGATCCTGCTCTGTCCGCCCGGCCCCCTGGTTCAGGAGGCCCGTGCCCGCAACATACAGGTCTACTCCTGCGAGGGTACAAGGTCCCTTGTCTTAGCCCTGCGGCGTCTTTTGCAACGGCATTCAAGCCTGGTGTTTATGAGCACCACCATCAAGCAGGCCGTGGTTTTTGCAGCCTTGAACATGCTATTTCGACGGCATACCGCGCATCTGCATTTTGTTCACGGCGGTGCAAGCGAGCAGCAGAGTTACGGCCGCAAGAGATGGCTGAACCACCTTAAGGTACTCCAGGTCGGGGTATCGCCTTTTGTCAAACAACGTCTTATCGCGCACGGCGTGCATGAGAAACAAATCCGCGTGGCGGGCAACTTTATGACTAGCGGCAATCGAAAAGCGATCCGTCGCCGTGCCCCGTTTTCCGGCGAGAAGCCGCGCAAGGGCCTGGTTATCTCGCGGCTCATCCCCGGCAAACGGGTGGACTTGTTGATCGAGGCGTTGGAGGGCGACGAGGGGTTGCGAGACCTGTCGTTTACTATCTACGGCTTGGGCGGGCAGCGCGAAATCCTGAGACAAAGGGCCGAGCGCGCCGGCTTGGACGTTTCCCTGCCCGGCTTCTCCGGGGAACTGAACCAATTGAGCGCCGACTACGACTTTCTGGTGCATCTGTGCCCCGAGGAACCGTTCGGCCTGGTTATTCTGGAGGCCATGGCCGCCGGACTGCCGGTGCTGGTTCCCGACAGCGGCGGCGTTACCTACATTGTGGAGGACGGCCGGAACGGCTATCGATTTCAGGCGAACGACCCTGAAAGCCTGGCCGCCGGTTTGCACCGGCTCACGGAAACACCTGCCGCCGAATTGAATGCCATGGCGGCACGCGCAACGGCCGACCTGGAAGGGCGCTTCAGTTGTGAACAAAACCTGTTGCGTTACCGCGAACTGATCGCGGAGGCGTTCGCCTGAGCTTTGGTGTATGATGATGAGGTCTCTGTAAACCGGGGTTTCGATTCCCTCGTCGGTAGGATGTGATGCAAGCCAAACGGCCGAATTTCTTTGTTGTAGGTGCGCCCAAGTGCGGCACCTCCTCGCTTTACGCCTACCTGGGCCAACACCCCGATTTCTTCGTTGCCGCCAGGAAGGAACCCCACTTCTTCTCGCAACCGGCAGTGGCCGAATCCTACTATCCTCAGCAACGCATCGACAATCTTCAAGACTATCTGGCCTTGTACCGGAATTGGGGAAACGAGACCTGGGCGGGTGATTTCAGCCCGTCCTACCTCTACTACGGCCGTGCTGCCCATAAGGTCTTCGCGTTTCGACCCGATGCGCGAATCCTGATGATTCTGCGCAACCCCGTTACCCGCGCCGTTTCCCACTACCTGATGGATCGGCGAATGGGTCTTCAAAGCAAACCGCTGGCCGATATACTGGCGCGACCGGAGGATTATCCGGCCTTCTATCGCGAGTACGTGGAGGTAGGTCGCTACGCCCGGCAGGTAGAGACCTGGCGGAACCTGTTCGGCGACCGGGCCAGGGTCATGCTTTACGAGGACCTGAAACGCGATACGACCGCATTTGTGGGTCAGGTTTTGAAATTCCTGGACATGGACCCGCATCCCATCGATACCGAAACCGCGCACGGCGCCTATCGTATGCCGCGCTCGCATAGGGTGGAACGTTTCCGGCAGTCGCGCCTGTGGCGTAGGGTAAAAGGGATGGTTCCGGACGGGTTGAAAGACCGCATCAAACCCATGTTGGACGATCACAGCAAGCCGGACTTCAGCACCGAAGAGGCTGCCCTATGGCGTATCTTCTGCGAGGATACGGACCGTCTGGCTGATTTGTTGAACATGGACCTGTCCCACTGGAAGGCGGCCGATGGGTAATCTTGTCCTCCTGCCGCCCCTTATCACCGCCTTTTTTCTCATCGTCAGGGGATTCACCTGGACCTTCGTCATCATCTGGATCCCCCTGATGATTTTCATCCCCACCTATTTCGAATACGATGCCCCCGGCGTGCCGCCCATGACCTTCTACCTGACCGGCTTTATCCCCTTTGTCTTTACTCCGGAACTGCGCCGGGCCGCATTTCGGGATTTTCACTGGCTGGACCTGTTCGTCTATGCTTTCGTGCTGGTGATCGCGCTATCCGAATACCTGACCACGGGTTTCAATTCCGGCCGGCAATTACTGATTCTCAACGCCTTGATCTTCGTTGGTCCCTACCTGGCCATGAAGCATATCGTCTTGAACCAGTGGGAGGAGGTGCGAACCGCCCGCGTGTTCGTCTTCCTCATGGCGGTGATCGCGGCCTACAATATCTACACCTTCCGTATGGGCTTCAATCATTTCCTCTGGCTGCGGAACTTTTGGCCCTACTTCTATGAGGCGTCCAATATCATCGTCATCCCGCGTTGGGGGTTCTTCCGTGCACAAGGTCCGTTCGTCCACCCCATTTCCGCCGGAATTGCCTTCGGTTTTGCGCTGCCCATGACCTTCTGGCTGGTGCGGTACCGCCGGATCAAACCCGTGTGGTTGGGCTATTTGGTAGCCGGGCTGTGCCTACTGGGTCTGTTCATGACCATGAGCCGCGGCCCCATGCTGGGCGCGGTCGTTGCGGGCGGGCTCTACCTCATCGGGCAATCGCGCCTACGCAAACAATGGTTTTCCGCCGTGGGTCTGGTGATCCTGTTCTCCGCGCTGCCGGTCGGCCTGAAACTGGTCGATTACCTGAGCCTGACCCGAGCCACGGCCAAAACCGACACGCAGGAAACGGTGCTCTACCGCAAAGAACTGATCATCAATTATATGGACGTGGTCTTCGAGAAACCCGTCCTGGGTTACGGTTTCATGAACGTGCCCTACGTGGGCGACCAGCGATCCATCGACAATGCCTACATTCTGTTCGCCCTGAACTGGGGACTGCTGACGGTATTTATCATGGGCGTCCTACTGGGGGGCAGCCTTCTGGCCCTGTTCCGACTGGGATTCAACAATCGGATCGACCAGGTGAACCGAGGTATCGTCTGGGCCCTCATCGGCGGCATTGCCGGTTGCGCCTTTTCCATGACCACTGTATTCCTGGCCAGGCCCATCTCCACCCTGTTGTTCATGTGGTTCGGATGGGCGGCCGCCCTGTTGATGCGCCGTCGCCGAGGTTGGTTGGAAGAGGAACAAACGCTCGCGGAAGCAACTGTAGAGAAGGCGCCCCCAAGGCGTATGGTGATTCTGTAGCCCGCTTTCAAGCCGGAGACTCCGGCTCTTTCCGCTTTTTTCCACGTTTTACGCTCCCAAAAGGGACGCGGAGGGCGATGGGTCGATTCGAAATCCAAGCGGCCAATCTCTCCAATCAGCGGAAGGTGGAGGATATACCCGAAAAGAACCATGTACAGCAGTGAGCCAGGTCACGAAATTGTAAAGCAACCGCAAAAGAAAGAAAAACCATTAAACTTTCGCCCGCTCTCCGCCGTTTACCCAAGTGTGTGAACGAGGCTACAGCGGTCTTGACAACATATTTTCTCCTCCATATGAAGAACATAGGCCGGTCGAAGAGACCGGCCCTTTTTTTTGGCTTCTACCGGGAAATGTTGTCAGTGCTCGCGTTTTCCCTCTATTCTGGTCAGGCGCTCTTCGCGGATTTTCATGGCCAGATCCCGCATGTCCACGGCGCGGTCGGATTCGTCGATGATCTCGATACCCAGCAGCGTTTCGATCAGGTCCTCCAGGGTTACCAGACCGCGTAGCGAACCATATTCGTCCAGCACAATCGCCATGTGTTCCTTTTTGCGAATCAACCCGCGCAGGGCATCGCCCACGGAATAGGATTTGGGGAGTACCGTTGCCGGTCTCATGAATTCCTTCAACTTTCTGTCCCCACCCCCGGAGCGCAGGGCCGAAACCACGAGCTGGCGCACGATGATATAGCCCTTGATATCGTCCTTGTCCTTGTCGTAGAGAGGGATACGACTGAAGAAGCTGACTTCCTCATTGCCGGCGAGATCTTTGACCGTTGCCTCCCAATGCATCATGGCCATCACCGAAACCGGTGTCATCACATCGTTCAGACTGACCTCGTCGGAATCCAGGAGGTTGCTGAACAAGTGGGACTGCTCGCTGGAGATGGCGCCCTCGTCTGCGGCCAGCGTGACCATGGCCGAGATGTCGCCGCGGGTAATGGTGACTTCGTCCTGGCGGGTGATGAACCGCGTGACATGACTGGCCAACCAGACCAGGGGCAACATGACGATAACCAGGACACGCAAGGTGTAGCCCACGAAGGAAATCAACTGGACGGAATAGAGGGCGCCGATGGTTTTGGGAATGATTTCACTGAAGATGAGAATGCCCAGCACGAACAGAAAGGTAAACAAGCCCACCCAGAAATCGTCCCAAAGCGCGGCCGCCTGCGCCCCGGCCAGGGTGGATCCTATGGTGTTGGTGACCGTGTTCAAGCTGAGAATGGCGCTGATGGCTTCTTCAATACGCTCTCTCTTCATGCTGAGCAGAAGTTCGGCGCCGCGATGACCCTGCTCCTTGCGGTCGATCACCGTGGCGATGTGCACCGATAACAAGGCGGCTTCCAGAACCGAGCAAAAAAAGGAGGTGGCGATGGTGAAGAGAACGGTAAGCAGCAGCAGGATTTCAGGAGACATAAGCCCTCAACCGTTCCCCCCGGATCGCCCTACCATGGAATGTCGCTCCCGTCGTAATTGAGGAATCGACCGCTGTCGGCTTGGGTAAGGTCCGCCAGCACGCGGCGCATGCCGGAAACGCTTTGGGTAGGCGTAATCAGCGCGTTGGGTCCGCCCATGTCGGTTTGAACCCAACCGGGGTGCAGTACCACACAGGTCATGCCCTTGTTCATGGTATCTACCGAAAGGCTTTTGACGGCAGCGTTGAGGGCCGCCTTGGAAGAGCGATAGATATAACTGCCGCCGCCGCTGTTGTCGGCGATGGAGCCCATTTTACTGGTGATCATGGCCATCACCTTGCGGCGGCTTCGGCTGACATGGTCCAACAGGGCCTCGGCGATGCGCATCGGCGCGAGGGTGTTGACCGCCATGACCTCCAACCAGTTGTCGTAATCGATATTGCCCAGAAAAGCCTTTTTACCGTAAACACCCGCGTTATTGACGAGAATGTCGATCGGTTGATCTCCCAGGCTTGCGGCCAGGGCCTGAATGGAATCAGGGTCGGTTACTTCAAGGGGAAAAATGGTCACGTCGCCGGCAATCGCCTTCAGGTCTTCGGCGCCGTCGGGGTTCCGACAGGTCGCAATAATACGCGTTCCGTCGGCGACGTACTGGCGAACGAATTCCAAACCGATACCCCGGTTGGCGCCGGTGATCAAAACTGTTTCCATGGGAATCACTCCATCAGTTGAATCGTACCGAACATATTCTACACCGAGCGGGGACAGTTTGGTTCAATTTCCTCATCGTCGGCTCCTGTGAACGCTCAAGAAATGAGTAAAGCAAAAATGCAGCGAGGTCATGGAAGTTGCCTTCCATGACCTCGCGCTCAAAAAATCGTTCGTTTGTCCCCAGGTTCGCTATTTGGCAATGATGGTGATATTGCCCGTGGTGCGCAGACGAATCCGGGGTTTGCCTTTTTTGCTCGAAGCGCCCCATTTCTCGGTAGGCAGGTCGGAATCTACCGAACCGTGGCGAGCATCCGCTTGGATGGAGGCATTTAAATCGCCGGGCAGGTCCAGGCGAACGGCCCGATAGGTGGTGTCCACCTCGATGCTGCCGTCCTTGGGCAGATTCACCTCTTCGATGCGTACGCCGGAGCTGGCGCCCCTGATTTCGATAGAGCCCCCGGTGCGGCGCAACGACACATCGCGGTAGCTGGTATCGATGCGGATATCGCCCGCTACGCCTACCGCATTGACCGCGCTGGAGTTGCCCTGCACACTCAGATTCCCCCTCAGGTTACGAGCATCCACGTTCCTGTAGGAGGTTTTCACCTCGGCATCGCCCTGGATATCTTCCAGTTCGACGCTGCTGGATTTGCCGGTGATGCGCACCTTGTCGCGGATATCGACCAGAGAAACCTTTTGGTAACTGGTCTCTACGGTGACCGGCGCGTCGACATTGCGGATGGAGACCTCGACGCTGTTGCCCTCCACACTGACCTCGCCGCCGATGTCTTCCAGGATGACCGGACGGTAGCTGTTGGTGACCTCACAACTACCCTCGATTTGTTCTCCGCGAATTTCGCTGCTTTTGCCGTCCAACACGGCATTGCCGCCGATTCTGGACAGGTTGATACCGCGGTAGCTGTTCTCCACCAGGGCGTCGCCCTCGATATCCTTCAGGGTGACCGGGCCGCTGGTGTTTTTCACCTCGACCGGGCCCGCGAAGTTTTCCACTTCCACCTCGGCGTAGCTGTTCTTTACCCTCAGGTCGCCGCCGCAATTGCGCAGGGCCACGGTGCCCGATTTGCTTTTCAGTCTCAGGGCGCCCTCGATGCCGTCGATCGACATATCGCCGTAGGCGTTTTCGATATCCAGGTTGTAGGTAGCGGGAAGTTTCACCCGCACCGAAACGGAACTCGAGAAGATGCGCGTGCCGCCGAAGATCCGCTTCACCAAAGAACTCTTTTCATAGCGGTCATCGGTGGGCGACACCAGGTCCAGCACAAAGCCGTCGCCCTGATCGCTCAGCTCCAGGTGCTCCTCGGCAAAATAGTCCTCGACGAAACCCTTGTAGTTGGTCTTGACGCTTACCTTCGCCACCACCTCGATACGGTCGGCGTCATGCGCTTGGATTTCCAAATCCATGCGGCCGTCGCGAATGGTCAGGGTCTGACCGGGCTCGGCGCTCGCCTCGCGCGTCCAGGTGGCGGAATCGGATTCCAGGTTTCCGGCCGCGAGCGCCGGGCAGATCATAATGGCAAAGCAGATGAGGAATAAACGAGTCATGACATGTTCTCCTTTACTGGTTCTGGTCAGATGGGAAGTTGTGGGTAATCGATGATTTCATTCAGGGTGGCGCTTTTGTCTTGCAGGGCGGCCAACAGGTAGCGGCGGATATGCGCGTTGGCGGGATTGCGGGTCAGTTCGTCCTTACACTCCTCGATTTGGGCATCGATAACGGCCAGGCGGGATTGATACAACCGGCGTAACTCGTCGTCCATGCGGTTCAGGGGCGCTTGCGCGGCAACGGCCAGGCGTTCGATGGCAGCCAGATATTGGCTTTCGCGATCGGCAACCTCCGCCAAAAGGGAATCGGAGAGCAAACCGGGAACGGCCTCCTGATCCGTGCGTCCCATCTGCCAACCCAAAACAAAAGCCAGGATGAGTGCGGCGGCCGCGGCGACCATGGCGATGCGCGAGCGCTTCGGGAAGGCAATCAGCGGGGCTCGTCGGGCGGTCAGTTTCGGTTTCAATTTCTGCCACGGCGTATCTATATCCACCGGCTCGTCGCGCAGTTCGGCGCACAGGTCCAGTAGTTCGCGGTCTCGTGCCTCCAAGGCCTGACATTGAGGGCAGTCGGCGGCGTGGGCGCGATAATCGGCCTCGCCCAGAGATCCCAGTTCGTATTGCTCGTAACGATTGCAGGGTTTCGTCATGATACCGCCTCCTGCCGCTTTTCGCCCAGCACCCCGCGCAGGCGCGCCTTGGCCTGGAAGATCTGGGCTTTGACTGTACCCACGCTGATGTCCATGATGTCCGCGATTTCCTGTTGGGACAGACCCTCCACGGCAAACAACACAAAGACGCCGCGCATGCGCTCGGGCAGCTCGCCGACGGCCTGCTCCAGCTTGAGGCGCAACAGGCCGCGCGGGGCCACGCGAGGTTCCGGGCCGGCTTCCATGGCGGTTTGTTCTACCTGTCGTTTGCTTTTGTCGATCATATCCAAGCACACGTTCATCATGATGCGGTAGGCAAAAGTCGAGAATTTGGCGTTGAAGCGGAAGTTGCCCAGGCTGCGATGCAGCTTCAGGAAGGCCTGTTGCAGGGCGTCCTCGGCGTCTTCCCGGGAATGAAGCATGCGACGGGCGGTGCGCATCATGGCGGGGGCGTATTCCCGGTAAAGGGCTTCGAAAGCTCCCAGGTCCCCCCGACCGCACGCCTGAATCAATGCATGTTCATGTTCCACGTGTCGACGTCCTCCGTCCAACGTACACCAGGGTTCGACTCGCACCCGACGCGAAAGGTTTAGACATGACTCGAAATTTTTTTCCTCACCGGCATCTTAGCATGGTGTAAGGGGCCCCTTTGACGGTATTATGGAGCCTATGAAGTTCCTAATTGTTCAGGCCTACTGGTATTTTGACACGCTGACAGGGGAGTTCCGCTACAGGATCAAAAACCCCGGTGAAGTCCTGGCCGATCACCCGGACTATCACGTGGTCAATATCCACGTTTTTCATCCGCTATTCGCCGAGGTTGCCCTGAACGCGGATCTGTTGATTCTGCATTTCATGCCCGATGCGGAAATCGACCATGTGATCAGCTTGCGCAAACGCATGGGTAAGCCCACCTTGTTCGAAATACCGGATAATTTCCTGAGCCTGGGGCCCTGGGTGCCGCCGGAGGATGCCCACCGCAGTCCCTATATCCGGCAACAGTTGTTGTACTACGCAACCCGAGCCGAAGGCCTGCAGTTCAGTTCGGCAGGTGTTTCCCAAACCTTCGGTTTCTTGAATTCCCAATCCATGGTCTTCGAAAACCAGGCCGACCATTTCGACCCGAAGAAGGAAGACGGCCCCCTGGTCATCGGTTGGGGCGGCTCGAAAGGGCATGAGGAAGACCTGGCTCGAATCGCCCCGGTGATCATCGATTTCTGCAACCGGCACGCCGATGTCATCTTCAGTTACATGGGCTATCCGCCCATCTTCGAGCGTCATTTCCAGGGCAAGCTGCCCCGCGCCCAGGCGCGCATGCGGGCCGCCGGACCCATCGAGGACTATTTTCAGTTTCTGTCCTCCTTGCACATCGGCCTGGCTCCGCTTTCAAATACCGATTTCAACCGCTGCCGATCCGACATCAAGTTCGTGGAGTACGCGGCCCATGCGGTGGTTCCGGTGTTGTCCGATGCGCCGCCCTACAGAGTTCACGGACGCCACGGTGACAACGCCCTGCTGTTCGAAACCAATGAAGAGTTGACCGCCATCCTCGAAGACCTGGTCGCCGATCCGGATAAGCGCAACGAACTGGCTCGCAAAACCTATCGATTTGCAAGCAATCGCCGCGCGGCCGTGAACCACGTGGGCAGGCGGCATACCTTCTACCAGCGCTTCCTGAGGCACGATCCCTTTGCCGCGGATTACCCGGATCTACCCGATTGCAGCGGACTGATCGCCTACCTGCGCATTGCCGTCGACCACTACACCGACAGCCGCTACGAGCAATGTATGGAGAACCTGGACAAAGTCTTGGGGATTCACGCCAATTACGGTCTGGCCCATATCTGGCGGTTGAAATGCCTGCTGGAAACGGAGCATTATCGCGAGGCCCTGGAAACCTACGGCAACTATACACCGCCGGCCATCTATTCCGATCTTTATTACGAGGCCATGGCAGTCGCGGCTCGGGAATTGAAGCTGGACGGCTGGACCAAAATCGTAGTGCGGATCGACGACCCGGTCCTTCGCTTGGAATTGGACCCCTCTACCATTGCCGACCCGTTGACTCGCTTGCGAACTATTTTGGAGCACAATCCCTACCACTATAAGTCACTGATCAGCCTGGCCAACTTGACCGCCTCCAGGGAAGAACGCGGAGAGCTGCTGGATCGGCTGTGTTTTATGGACCCGGACTCCGAAATGTTCGCGCGTATGCGAACCGAAAATTAAGGGTAATAGCCGGGGAAACGGACACGCTCATGCTGAACGAGTTGGAAATCACCGGACGAAGTCGAACCCATGTGGTGCAGTACCAACAGCCGCGTTTCGCGGCCCAAGCCCCGGCGGCTGAAGCATTCCTGGCCATGCGTGAAGCCGCGGCGAAAGACGGTATCGATTTGAAACCGTTCAGTTCCTTTCGCGGCTTCAAGATGCAGCTTCGCATCTGGAACAAGAAGTACCGGGGCGCCGGCGTGCTCTACGACATGCAAGGCCGACCGCGAGACCGAACCGGAATGACCGAGGAACAGATCATCGGCTGCATTCTCAACTGGTCGGCGCTACCGGGCGGCAGCAGGCACCAATGGGGCACCGAGATCGATGTCATCGACGCGGCGGCTACGCCCCCCGCCTACAAAGCGAAACTGCTGCCGGAGGAGGTTGCCCCCGGCGGGGTTTACCACCGCCTGCACTTATGGTTAGACACCCATTGCCGAAATTTCGGTTTCTTCCGACCCTACGCCGTCTACCGAGGCGGCATGTACCCGGAGCCATGGCACCTGAGCTACGCGCCGCTGTCTACCCGTGTTCTGCAACAACTGACGCCGGACATTCTCCGCCGTGCAATCGAAGATGCGCGGATGGAGGGGAAGGCATACGTGCTGCAACACCTGGAGCGGATCTTCGAAGAACACGTAACCAACATCACCCCGCCGGACGAAGCTATGGTGTCGCCTGGTTTGTAGCGTGTACACGCTTCCCAAACGGGGCGGCGAAGGAGCGGGTATAAAGCCTCGGATTCCAGGGCTTATTCCGAGCAGTATTCCTTGAAGTTTTTGGCCGAGATTTCTCTGTCCTCTATCGCCTGTTGCTCATCCTGGAGGCGCAAGTACTCATCGTGCTCCGGAGAGTGGTTGCCACTACCGCCGTACGACTCCACGGCTTGCCTGATTTCATTACGCCTGGAAGCTGGCAAAGCCCCCTGGTATCTGCTTCGTACCGTGTTGTAATGTTGGTGGACGGCGACATCTGTACGACTGATCAGAGCGGGGTTTTCCACCATGTACTCAAGGTAGGTTTCCAGGTGACGCAAGCCCTCGACCTCGCGACCCGCCTGTATCTGTAGCTTTGCAAGGAACCGCAGCAGTATAGCCTCGTAACGCCCACGGGCTTGAGACCGTTGCAGAAACGGTCTTTGCGATATGTAATCCGCCACCGTTTCAATAGCGCGTTCGGGATCTCTCAATGAGATAACAATCGCCCTGGCCATAACCCGGTTCGGCTCGATGGAAGTGTCCTTGTAAAGCGGCTGGGCGAATTGGTCGTAACGCTCGGCTGCTTCGTACTCTCCAAGATATTTCAATTGCTCAGCCATTTGGAAATAGGCTTCCCTCAACAGGAATGACGCGCGATGCCCCTCGAACTCACCGGCCCGATACAGTTCAATGAGCTTGATTTTCATTTGCGCTGCCATCTGACTCATTAACTGGACGCGCTTGAATTTTTCACTTTTGTCTTCCTCTTTCCGATTGATGCGGTCCAGGTCGCAAAAAGCGGCATAGATCTCTTCCGGGTTTTGTAAAGACCTGGGATCTACGTCGTCAGGTTTCTGAAGGCAGATGAAAATGAATAATGTCAGAAACATGGCAAAGCCTCAATTACAATCGTTTCGTTTTGTTTCCTCAATCAAGAAACGGAACTCGCTTTTATAAATCGAAGACTGGTCCTGAGCCTATGGAACCATGCGCGACATGTCAAGAGGTAAATCAAGACATAGCAAGAATGAGATCGCCAGTCCAAAACAACCCTGACTGCCGGCGGTTGGTCTGAGCAAGCAGCAAGCTATCCAGGAAAAGATACAATTGTCTATTTTGCACCCGGTGTCAAAAAGGGGAGAATTGACCGTCACCAGGGGTTGGTTATTGAGGCACCACCAACTTCTGGTTGGGGTAGATCTTGTCGCGTCGGTTCATATTGTTGACGCGTAACAGATCGTTCAGCGCTACCCGGTATTGGGCCGCGATCTTGCCCAAGGTATCGCCGCGTTTTACCGTGTGTGTTTTAGAAACCGCGGAGGCTTGTTTGATCTTCAGCTTTTGGCCCAAGCTCAGCGTGTTGCCGCGCAGGTTGTTCAGCGACTTGATCTCGTTGACGGTGGTATTGTATTTCTTGGCCAGGCGCCATAAGCTGTCACCGCGCTTGACGCGGTGGATGGTGACGCTGTTGCTCTTTTTGGTAGCGCTTGTCGGCTTATTGGAAGCAACCGCAACCATTTTGGCGCCCTTTCGCGGAATCTTCAATCGCTGACCCTGGGCGATGCGATGTTGGCTGCGCAAGCGGTTGGCCCGGACGATGGAACTGACCGAGGAGTTATAGCGTTTGGCGATCACCGATAAGGTCTCGCCGCGCCGCACCCGGTGGGTCACGTAGGCGTCCTTGGGAAGTTGGTAGCGCTGCAGCTTGTCGACACCGGCCGTAACTGTATCGAAGACGCCGGAGGGGACGCGCAGACTGTAGGCCTTTTCGGGGGTTACCCCGTAGCGCAATTCAGGGTTCAACGCTTTAAAGCTGCCCTTTTTCAAGCCGGCCAGTTTGTCCAGGTCTTCCAACCTTACCGACTTGGTGACCTCCAGTCGTTCGAAGTCCCGCGGCGGGTCCAGTTCGGGCAGTTCGAAACCGTATTTCTCGGGATCTTCCAAAATGGCGAGCGTGGCCAGGAAGCGGGGAACGTAACGGGCGGTTTCGCGGGGAAGTTGGTCGTAGAGATCCCAGAAGTCGTCCAGGTAGGCGATGTTCTGTCGTTTGATGGCGCGCAACACACGGCCCTCGCCGCAGTTGTAACCGGCCAGGGCGCTCATCCAATCGCCGAAGAGATGGTGGAGATCGATGAGGTATTTGATGGCGGCGCCGGTTGCCTTCTCGGGGTCCATGCGCTCGTCCACGTATTGGTTGCGCGACAGGCCGTAGCGGTAACCCGTGGAGGGAATGAACTGCCACAGTCCCAAAGCGCGGGCGCGGGACAGGGCCCTGCTCTTGAACCCGGATTCGATCAACGGCAGCCAGGCCAGTTGTTCGGGCAGCCCTTCCTTGCGTAATTCTTCCAGAATCATGTCGCGATAGGCGCCGGAGCGCTTGTAGGAGGACAGGAAGAAATTGCGTTCCCTGCCCTGGAAGCTCTTGATCTCGCGCTTCACGTGGTCGTTCATGACGATGGGGATGGATTTGCTGACATCACCGGCAACAGTGCGGCGCGAGGCGTAGACCTCGACGATACGCTTGGCGATCAGGTAACGCAGGTCTTCTTTTTCCTGAAGGATGTCCATGTCTTCTGCATCATCGTCGATGTCGATCAGCAGGTCGTAAGCCTGGTCCAGGTTGCTGATGGCGTCCTCTATGCGACCCTGTTTCCATTCCTCTGTGGCGGCTTGCAGTGATTCCAGCGAAACTTCCAAAAGTTGGCGCGGGTCGGGTTTCGGAGGATGGAAGTGCTTGGGTCTCGCGGTTTCGGCGACATCACCGGGCGAATCCTCGATCGTTTCGACGGGCGCCTCTTTCGGGACAGACTTGGGTTTAGGAGCCTCTACCGACGCATCCCCGGTGTTTGCCAGGATGACGGGCGGTTCTTCAAGCGGCTCCGCCACCGCCGCTGTAACCGGTTGTTCTGTGCTTTTGGGGCCGCACCCCAGGGTTACCGACATGATCCAGATTGCGAAGAAGAGCAGTCCGTATGACCGCTTGTTGCCTGAAAAAAACAGCAAAGAAGCCCCCTTGTCATGAGCAGACGCCCCGGTTCCGGCGCCGGTGCCCGGTTTCAAACATGAGCCGAGCTATCAGTACGCTTCGGTTATTTTAACGCAAGTTTTAAGTTTGCGTTGCAACCTTTGGGCTCGTAACTTACTCCGGGGGCTGTCCTAACGGCGGGATAAACCGGCGGCACCCCACAATAAACCTCAATTAGATGAGTCATTTAGCATGTTGACATTGGGACGGGGAGCCACAACCGCAAAAATCGATGTTTTAATGGTACCGGAACATCACCAACTGTTAAAACTGGAGAATCGGGGGCTGATGGGGCGGTTTCTTCTTTTCCGGCGGGTCCTTTATAATCACGGCAGGAGGCAGCATCATGAGCAACGGATTCGGTTTTTCCCGGAGGACATTTCTGGGTGGTATGGCCGCGGCGGCCGCATTGCCGGCGACACCCGGCATTCAAAGCGATACCAAGCCCCACGTGGCGGTGATCGGCGCCGGCGCATTCGGCGGTTGGTCGGCGTTGCACCTGTTGCGGCGCGGTGCGCGGGTTACCCTGCTGGATGCCTGGGGACCCGGTAATTCCCGAGCCAGTTCCGGCGGCGAGGGACGCGCCATTCGTGCTGTCTACGGTCCCGACCGCATATACAGCGAGATGGTCTTGCGCGCCTACGAATTATGGGAAGCTTTGGCCCGAGACACCGGCCGCAAAATCTACGAAGAAACCGGCGCCCTGTGGATGATGGGCAAGGACGACAGTTATGTCCGTGCCGCGCTGCCCATTCTTGCCGACCTGGGATTCCCGGTTGAAAACCCCGGCGTGGCGGAGGCGGCGAAACGCTGGCCCCAAATCGATTTCTCAGGAGTAGTCAACATCTACCTGGAGAAAAGAGCGGGCGCGCTCATGGCCCGCGAGGCATGCGCCGTGGTTCGCGACCGCTTTGTCAGCGAGGGCGGCGATTGGCGCCAGGCACACGTCCGACCCGGAAAAATCGAGAATAACAGTATGCAGTCGCTCGATTTGGGCGACGGCAGCCGACTGACGGCCGATCACTATCTGTTTGCCTGCGGGCCCTGGCTGGGCAGCCTGTTCCCCGATGTCATCGGCGAGGCCGTTCGACCCACCCGGCAAGAGGTCTATTACTTCGGTACCTCGGCGGGCCGGCAAACCTGGCTACCCGGCGCCTTGCCGATTTGGATCGACTTCGGCCGAAAAATCTACTACGGTTTCCCGGATATCCATGGTCGTGGTTTCAAATTTGCCGACGATACCCGGGGCGCACCCATCGATCCGTCCACGGCCGAACGACAACTGACGCCAACCCTCCTGGCCGAGGCCCGTCGCTTTATTTCCCGACGCTTTCCCGGCCTCGCCGATGCCCCGCTCCTGGAATCGAGGGTCTGTCAGTATGAAAACAGCCCGGACGGTCACTTGATCCTGGATCGTCATTCCAAGGCCGCCAATGTTTGGCTTGCGGGCGGAGGCTCGGGGCACGGGTTCAAACTGGCGCCGGCGGTAGGCGAAATGCTGGCCGAGAGTATCTTGAAGGACGTCAAGACCGAACCCATGTTCGGCATCGACAGATTGGGCCGAACAAGCAAGGGCACTCAATTCGAAAAAAAATAGCGCCGGAGCCTGCCTTTACCGCTAACAGCTGAAGTGGTATCAATCGCATCATCCATCAACGACGTTTGGAGGGGCAAAACCAAAACGGACCCGCGGGGGCTGGTCCGTCTACGTGGATGCAAACTGAGTGAACTCAGGCGCAGAAGCAACCTTCACCTGGCTTTCACCTTTTTTCACCCGGACTTCAGGCGCGGAGTTCTTCCAAAACCTATCTTCCGCAACAACAAATTGTTCCGGGAGGACTCCTTGACTCTTTTAACACTTCTTTTTCTTTTTTCCGGTGATCCGGATCTGGCCGTAAACCTACGAGAGGTGCTTGCCCGGCCGGAAAAACCTGACCTTGTAACCTGGTTTCGCAAGCGGCAACCTGCCGGCCCGCAACCCGGTGACGAGGGGGTGATCAACAACCTCGGATATCGCTACATGCGCGAGGGAAAGCTCGATCAGGCTTTGGCGGTTTTCCAGCTTAATGTTGCCCTCTTTCCCCACAAAGCCAATCCCTACGACAGCCTGGCCGAGTCCCACCTGAACCGCGGTGAATATGAGGCAGCGGTCGCTGCCTATGAAAAAGCCTTCCAAATCGAGCCCAGCCGCTACATTTGGCGACAGATAGGGCATGTCCATAAAAAATCAGGCAATGTGGAGGAACAGCTACGTCATGCCGAAAGGGGTACGATCAGGTATAAAGATGCCGATGCTGCTGATGCTTTTCTAAGTCTTCGTTTGAAGTTCGGGCGTGTGGAGGCGCCGCTCACCACCTTTAAAAAACAGCAGGAGTTATTCCCGCGCTCCGGTTTTTGGCGCTCCCGCCGCGCCCTGGCTGATCTGGGAATCGAGGCGCCGGAACGGGCGTTCGGCCTGAAAATTTCCAATTATGAGTCTGCCGGCTTGGACCCGGCGCCCTTTCGTCGCCTCGTAGCCGAGGTTAATGACGGGGTCTGGGAGAAATTGGACGGCGTGGCGGTGGTCCGCGGGGACGCGCTCATTGCCGAAGCCTATTTCGGCGACTTCACGGCCTGGCGTCCTCACAACACCCGCTCGGTGGGCAAGAGCATCACGGCCCTGATCGCGGGTATTGCCGTGGATCGGGGATTGCTGGCGTTAGACAGCCGCCTCTATGATTCTTTTCCTCAATACCGAAAGCAGAGGGATTGGCAACCTGCCAAGGATGAGATCACCCTGGTCCACCTGTTGGGCATGAGTTCCGGTTTACACGCCTTCGATAACCGAAACGATTCACCCGGTAGCGAGGACTTCTACCAGTCCAATCGAACCGATTGGGCCGGGCATGTATTGGGCAAGGTACCCATGGCCTTTCGACCCGGCTCCAGGTTGGTTTATGCATCCGCCAACTACCTGCTGGTAAGCGAAATGGTGGCGCAAGCCGCGGGGGCGACCGATACCTTTGCAGAAACCAACCTGTTTGCCCCGTTGGGCATTTCCGAGTACCGATGGTTCCGTGCCCCGGACGGCAAGCCTTATGGGGCCGGCGGTATCGAGATGACAACCCGAGACCTGGCGTTGATCGGCAAGTTGTTGCTGGATAAAGGGATGTGGCGAGGCCGACGCCTGGTCTCCCAAAGCTGGATCGAAAAGATGACGAAACCTCGTTTCAAGGGAGAACTCTGGAAAAAAGAGTACGGTCTGGGCTGGTACTGTCATTCGGTACGCGCAAAGGGCCGGGATATCGGGGTTGTCTCGGCGGCCGGCAATGGCGGCCAGCGAATCTGGGTGATGCCCGATTTGGACGCGGTTGTCGTGACCGTAATGAGTAACTACAACTCTATCAAGCAATTGCAGGCCGATAAAATTATCGCCGAAATCATCGTTCCTTCCCTGATCCCATAGTCCCGGCACAAGGCGGTTCAAGGAACCCGGTTCTCATCGAGGACCTTGTTCCGCCTGGCGGTCACCCGATCTTGGATGCCGGCGATCAATTCCTTGAAGCGGGTATGTTCTTGAAGGGGTTGAAGGGCGGGATCGGCCAGTAGCCAAGGCGCGTCGGTCCAACCCGCCGCTCCGGCCGCCTCCAGCCAGGTCAGGGCCTCCAGCTCGCGCTTATCGGCCAGGACCAACATGGCCAGATAGAGCCGGAAATCCGCGTATTCGTAACCCCCCGTGATCGCCTTTCGGAGCCTCGATTCGATCTTCGCCGACAAGGCATCCCCTTCGGCGCGGCCCAGCTTTTTCAGCACCAGCACCAGCCTGAAGCCTCCGTATAGTTTCTCTTCCTGCCAGGATTGACGGTAACTTTGCTCGGCCTTTTCCAACTCACCCGTGAAGAAAAAGATATCGCCCCGGCTGTCGGCGACCGGCGGGCTTCCCCAGGCCGTTCCATGTTTGTCTCCCAACTGGTCCAAGGCCTCGGCGGTTCGGCCTTCCAGAAGAAGAAACCTGGCGTAGCCGGTTAAATTGAACACGTTGTCGGGTTGCAGGGTCTTGGCCTTGACGAACCATGTTTCGGCCTTGTCCGCCAGGCCGAGCAGGCGCAGAATTTCGGCCATTTGTACCATACCGAATTGGCCTTCCGGGTTCAGTTCCATGCCCTTGATGTTCCGAACAAGCGCCTCGTCCAGCCTGCCCATCAGGAGAAAATTATAGGCAGAGTTGCTCCAGGCGATGCCGTTATCTTCGTCCAGGGTAAGGGCTTTTTGGTAGGCCTGAATCCCTTTGCCGGGCATACCGGCCACGTCGTGGTAGATGCCCAGCGCCAGATAGCCTTCGACTCGATTCGGCGCCAATTCAACGGCGCGCTCCGCGGCAGCCCGGGCTTCTTCTCCCCAATAACCGTTGCCCAGCTTGGGTTGTTGGCTGTAGGCGCGACTGAGCAAGGCGTGAGCCTGGTAATAATCGTCTCTTGCGGTAATCGCCTGTTGCAAGAGCCCGATGGCCTTTTGATTGTCTTCCGGCAGATAACGATGATAGTACTCGCTGCCTCGTTCATACAGTTCCTCGGCGCTGAGAGAATCACGAACGAGCGTAGTCGGCGCTGCTTTACTTTCCGAAGCGGCGTACTTGAAGCCCCACCAGGTTAGCATGAGTAACGGAATCAGAACCGGCAGAATAAGACGTGGGGAGAGCAAGGCGGCGCGCCGCCCCGGCTTTTCTTCGATCAGAGGCGTTACCGGGGCGATCAACTGGTAGCCCTTGCCGCGCACGGTGCGGATATAAGTGGGGTTTTTGCTGTCTTCACCCAGGGTTTTCCGCAGAAGCCGAACGCGCTGTTTGAGCGTCTCCTCGCCGACGTGGGCCCCCGCCCATATGTGCTCCAGTAAACAATCGTGGGTGACCACATCCGGCGCCCGGCGCACCAGGAAGACCAGTAAATCGAAGGTCAGCCCGGAGATCTCAACGGGTTCTTTTCCCAGTTGCAACGAGGCCGCCGGTACATCGAGTATCAACTCGCCGATGCGATAGCGTTCTCTTTCACCTTGCTTCAAGATCGTCTCCTTCAAATTCAGGTCGCCTTTATTGTTTACGTAGGCTACCTGTTTGAAGCCTTCTCAAGTCTACCCCATCCGGGTGGCAGCGGGGCAATATCTAACGGGGGCGAAAAATCAGGAGCCCTTGGGGTACTCTCCTGAGCGCCGGCAGGGCAGGTCGGCCGCGGATGGATGCTCGGCAGCCGTTTTTTTCTTACTCGCTTGGAATGGGCAGATTGTGCATTCTTAGAAAGGATTTATCCCAATAACCCCGTTGAAAAATAATTTTGTCCGCCGACACGTGGAAAAAGCCGCAGCCTCTCAAACCAAGGGGGTCTTTCCATTCGAGGATCGCCCATTCGCCGTCCACGAAAATATTTTCAACGATACAGGTCATTTCCGCCTGAGCGAACTCGCTCGCGAACATGGACTCGATGGCCGGCCTGCCTACGACGGGGTCATTGGCGACCTGATGGTTGACGGCCTCTTCGGCGTAGAGCTCCGCGATCGATTCGGCATCGCCGCGGTTGAATCTCTCGACCCATGTTTCAACGATTGATTTTGGTGTCATTTGAAAACTCCCCCCGTCATTCTATGGGAGTTGGGTTTCCATTGTCAGCATCGATCACGAGGGGATTTTGGTTCAAAGCACGTGTCCCTTCATCGGAAAAAAATCATTGATGTTATCCCAAGGGCAACACTTAATAAAGCCGGCTTGTGGTCCCACTTGCCCGGGAAGGCGGCGACCTGAGAACCATGCCCCCTAAATCGGACGGTTAGTTCCCGCAAAACGGCCATGTCCGGTCTGAGGTGGCTTTTTGTCCTCGCCGGGAACCGGGGAGCTGCTAGATTTCATTCCCGACAGCTACGGTAATCAGCTTAGGACTGGAAATGCGGCCTTGTCTCCCGAGTAACGCTTCGTTTCGGAGCGGGCTTCGGAAGCAGGCAGAAAAGTCCCGGCTCCCAAGCTGAATAGCCGGGTTGGTAGGAGAAAAAAGCCTGCCGATCCATTCGAAGCTCAAAATGAAGAAAAGGAGAATAGTGATGAAATTTGCTAAGAATTACAGTCTGATCCTGCTGCTGACATTGGCGGCATTAGCCGCGAGCACGTTCCAGTTGATCGCCGGCAGCTGCAGTGCGAGCCCGGCCAACTGTTCAGCCTATTGCTTTGTCAACGCCCATCATGTCCTTTGTACTGCAGGGCCTAATTTTTACCAGTGTGAGGGCTACGATGCCTCCGGGAACCTGGTCTCTTTCAACTATGGTCAATGTCCCCGGCCGATCTGGATTGACGACAAACCCCTTGCAGTAGACTGACAAGACCCGGCCTATCCACGCTCGACGCGTCGGATGAGCCGGCCTGAGCCCCGCACACGACCGTGTGCGGGTGCTTCTCATCGCAACACCATGCGGGTCCCCCACTGCTGTCGAGAGGATCCCAAACCGGCAACGATCAGGGAGAAGAAACCATGTTGAGATTCTGTATTGCCGCCTTTTTCTTCGGCACGCTCCTCCTCGCCGGGGAGAGCCGGCGCGTTCCTCTGCAACCCTTGGATTTACAAAAAGGGCGCGAGGCCTTCTTTTTCAAATCGATCAACCAGATCGAAAGCAACGGCCGTCACCTATTCCTGCGCAGCCTCAGGGAGACCGAGATCGTCGAGATCACGGCCGAGGGCCGCCTGGTGAGGAAGATCGGCGGCAAGGGCGGCCATCCCGGTGAATTCGGCAACTTCGGCGTAGCGGCCATGGCCGTGGCCGGGAACCAATTATGGGGGATTGACAGCGGGCTGCGACGAGTGCGCCTGTTTACGGACGGCATCTATCGCCGGAGCTTTCCGCTACGCTCCTTCAACGTCTTTTTTTCCCATCCAACCGCCAATGTCTTCGCCTTCTCCAAAGAGCATGTCGTGATTCCTGCCGCACCAAACGACGGGCACCTGGCCACGGTCTACACCTGGGACGGAGGCCTGGGCAAACATGTGGGCAAGCTCCTGCCGTTTACCGAGGAGCTCGCACCTGTCGTGCCCGGCATCAACGATACTTTTTGGCTGCATACCGACGGCTCGTGGCTGGCGATCCACAAGTATCTCGCGGTGGTGACGCGCTTTGACGGCAGCTTCAACCAGGTCGGTCAGTTTCAAGTCGAAAGCCCGATGATCAACCCGCTCGTCCGCAACGTGCTCGAATTCAGCCCCGATGAGAAGCACAACGCGCCCGGACCCGTGCTGACCGATGCCAAGATTCACAACGGCGATCTTTACCTGATGAGCGCGGGGTACCTGCACCGGATCGACCTCGCGAGCGGCGCGGTCACCTCGATCACCGGGTTCTACGGCACCGGCCCCGAATTCGCCGAGGCGGACCCCAACCACGTCACGCTGTACTTCTTTGCCTTTCTGGACAACGGTCAATTGATCCTGGCCCATCCGGCCATGATGTGGGAGCACGACCTCTGGAAGGCGGATGTGCACCGACCACCCATTCCCTAGCATCGAAGCGGATACCGAAAAAACCATCCCCGGCGAAATCATGGAATACGGGATCTGGTATTTGGAAGGTCTTCACATGTGGTATGTCCAGGCCGACAAGGGGCGGATTCTCGATCAAGTGTCGAGAACGGGACCAATAATTTGGACGTTTCGCCGAACATATG
>JAAUYB010005063.1_pt1 | contig 22680 bp, 20 predicted proteins | sample 7278071 | NCBI WGS metagenome assembly JAAUYB01 (sample SAMN14350121, study PRJNA611818) | marine sediment metagenome | isolation source: surface marine sediment (1.8m) | place: French Polynesia: Moorea | collected 2018-08 | reverse complement strand
GTAGTAAAACCAAAGATAAAAGAGCAATAGATGGAACTATTTTATTAAATTCACCTGTCATTAATCTTGGGAAAAGATATCCATCTAAAATCAATCCTAAAGCATTGTTTATTTTACAAGAATTAGAAACTTATCCCTTAACGTTAGAAGACTTAAAATATCGTTTACAGTTACCTTCATGGGAAGTTCATCAACTGGTTAAACAATTATGGAAGGAAAGAAAAATTAATAAAGTTTCTGGTAATATTTGGTATAGTGTTTTTCCCATCACTAAACCAAGACCCTTTGACGTTCAAGAAGATGATTCAGACACCTATTTTACAGTAACATCGCTTGGTAAAATAGAACTTCGTACCCTGAGTAATTCTCGTTGATAAATTCAATGGAACAAAATTCTATATCAACTCTAATTCCTTATATTATTATAGCCTTTATTCCAGGAATTATTAATGCGGTTAATGCTTATATAAAATTCAAGGGAAAATATCTTAGTTATATGTTTTTTCAACCGTTGAAAACCTTTCCTTTTTGGGGGTGGTTATTGATTCAAATTTACGTTCCTGCACAAATTTACTGGTGGATACTAATCCTAATTTTTCCTGAAAAACCTGATATAAATTCAATGTTCATTATAACGGCAGTCATTTATGGAATCTGTTTCCATCCGTTACTTCAATATATAGAACAACAAGCTTTCATTCCTCGTAATTTAAGCATTATCCTTAATTGGGTTGATAATTTGTTAGAATACTATGTACAGGCAACACAATTAGAACAAACTAGCACTTTTTGGAATGAATTGGAGAAAAAAATGAAAAAAATACAAGATTTATCACCAGGCCTTAAATACCTTAAAGATTACTATTTTCCTCAAAAATTCGCTAATATAAACAGAGAAAAATATCAATATTTCAAAAACAAACTAGAAGAAATTGCTCACAATAACAATACTAGAGAATTAATTGCTACTTGTTTAAAAGGAAAGATCCCCCGTCGAAATTTACCTAATGTTTTAAAACAGTTTAATGTGTCTGACGAATTTATTAATCAATATTTCCCCCAATCTTAATAAGCAAAACTAAGGTAAATATTTCTGTACAACACCCCAACCGCTTAAACTCACCATCGCAAAGCTAAGAAATAGTATAATATTTGTCCCAATATGTAACCATCGCATTCTTGGTTTTTCTGGACTAATTTGTGTCGCAGCAGTAGCAGAAATTAACACCAAAACAACCGTTACTAAACCAGCAATTAAATGCCAAGAATGACCTAAACTTCCGTAATGGCCTAACGTTCCCACTAACCCAATCACTAATAAGAGTAACACCAACATTACCATGATTGAACCAACAATATAATGAAGCGATCGCAACCATACAGCAGCCGAGGATGTACTATTACGACGATAAAACATCCATCCCCCTGATACCCCTAATAAAAAGTAGGCAAACAACGATAAACCCATGGACCAAGCTGCAATTTTCCATAGCCAGAGAAAAGAGGGTAAATTCATAATTTCACTATTAATACTACTTAATTTTTATACTTTTTCCCACACCATAATCATTTTACCCCGCCCTTCGAGCAAAGGCAAAAATAAAAAAGCAAAAGTGACTCATTCAACAATAAGCCCGAATTAAGTCTAACGTAGATTCATTTATGAAGAAGAAAGACAGATAAGACTTTTGACTTTTGACTTCTAACTTTTGACTTGTAAACTGATCCCCGAAAAAAAAAAGCCCCAATGGGGCAATCTCAGCTAGAATTTTTCAAAGATGAATTGTCATTATTTGACCTTCTAAACTAATGCAGCTTTTAAATTAGAGAATGGATAATTGTGTTTATCGCTTGCTTGTATGGTTTGTTTTTTATCAGTAGAAGCAGTAGCAGAAACAAATTCTTCCTCTATTTCGCCATCGCTTCCATCGCTTATACAAAGACGTTCACAAGGAATGGTATCTGAAAGAATAGCACTAGCCATCATTCCCGTGTGTATTTCCAGTTGTGCTTTGGGTAAAGCTTCAAACACAAGGCGTTGTCCTGGAAAAACAACCCGCTCAAAATACCAGTTTTCGATGTTGGTAATACGAGCAACTTGGATGTGATTCGTCGCGTTTACATAGCAGCAAAGTAGTACGTTTCTTTGCCCAGTTGGAATGGGATCAAGGATCTGAGCCATAATGATTGAGGCAATTTAGTTTCTGATTGTTCATTTCCCCTTTACCCTAACACTCAGTGATCCCCGTTAGCTGTAATGAATATTACATTCAATAGTTTTCTTACGGGGTATGGCATACTACTATGGCATTATGATATAATGTGTTAAAATTTTATAAAGGCAGTTTTCAGGTATTCTCACCTAAGTAGAAAGCCCTATTTAAGCCAACTTCAGCCCATCGCATCTTCACCCCTAGACTTGCTGACTGGTCAAAATCTCGTTAAAGTTAAGATATATTAAAAATTCTCAGTTCTTTGAGCAAAGCAAAATAACTTTACAAAAGCGGGGATCGCTTGCTACGTAAAAGGGAAAGGGAAACAGTCAAAGGTCAAAAGGCAATCAAAGCTTAATGATCCTTGAACGAGTCTTAACCTGAAGATGTAGTTATGTATCAAAGGCGATCGCTGATCAACCCAACCCATAACCAAGCTGAATTTTAAGATAACGATGACACAAACACAGCGCATCCTTTACTGTCGCCTTCCCTGTAACCCCATTTTCCCTATCGGTGTTGTTTATCTTTCCGATCACGTTCATAAGCTATTTCCTGAAATTGAACAGAAAATATTTGATTTAGGAACGGTTCCCCCTCTAGACTTCAAAAAAGCCCTCGATAACTGTATTGATGAGTTTCAGCCCACCTTACTCGTGTTTTCTTGGCGAGACATTCAGATATACGCCCCAGTAGGAGGAAGAGGCGGTAACCCCTTACAAAACGCCTTTGAATTTTACTATGCCAAGAACCCTTTGATCCGTCTCAGGGGTGCATTAGGGGGGTTAAAGGTAACCACCGCCTACTATAGCGAATTATGGCGTAATTTAGGGCTAATTAAACGGGGTTTGAAGCGGGCCCAACAATACCAACCCGATGCGCGGTTAGTGGTTGGAGGTGGGGCTGTTAGTGTATTTTATGAACAGTTGAAAAGTCAGCTATCTCCAGGCACCATTGTATCAGTGGGAGAAGGAGAAACCTTATTACAAAAATTGCTCAGTGGTCAAGACTTTTCTGATGAAAGGTGTTATGTTGTGGGGGAAAAAGAACCCCGCGATCGCTTAATTCACGAGTCCCCCACTCCCTTAGAAAAAACCGCTTGTAACTACGATTATATCGAAAGCATTTGGCCAGAATTTAACTACTATTTCCAAGAAAATGACTTTTATATTGGGGTACAAACCAAGCGCGGTTGTCCTCATAATTGTTGTTATTGCGTTTACACTGTCGTTGAAGGAAAACAAGTCAGGATCAACCCTGCCGACGAAGTGGTTAAAGAAATGCGCCAACTTTATGACCGAGGAATTCGCAATTTCTGGTTTACCGATGCCCAGTTTATTCCCGCCCGGCGTTTCATGAAAGATGCCGAAGAATTATTAGAAAAAATCCTCGCTTCTGGGATGACAGATATTCATTGGGCCGCTTATATTCGTGCCGATAATCTTAACCCCAGATTGTGTAAATTAATGGCCGACACAGGGATGAATTATTTTGAAATTGGCATCACTAGCGGTTCCCAAGAATTAGTCCGAAAAATGCGAATGGGGTACAATTTACGCACCGTTTTGCAAAATTGTCGCGACTTAAAAACAGCCGGTTTCAATGATTTAGTATCCGTTAATTACTCTTTCAATGTTATTGATGAAACCTTCGACACCATCCGTCAAACCATTACCTATCATCGGGAGTTAGAGGCGATTTTTGGAGTAGATAAAGTAGAACCAGCTATCTTTTTTATTGGTCTACAACCCCATACCCATTTAGAACAATATGCCTTTGATCAGAATATTCTTAAACCTGATTATGATCCCATGAGTTTGATGCCTTGGACAGCGAAAAAGTTGTTATGGAATCCTGAACCCTTGGGATCGTTTTTTGGGGAAGTTTGTTTACAAGCGTGGCAACAAAACCCCAATGATTTTGGTCGGGAAGTGATGAATATTTTGGAAGAAAGGCTAGGAAAAGCCGACTTAGAAGACGCTTTATCTGCACCTATTGAAAAGCCGAAAAAACCTTTAGTGTTAGCTTAATAAATAGGGTGGGCAATGCCCACCCTACTTGCTATCCAAGGGTTTTGTTAGTAAAATTGGATATTTACAATCTCCAGATCGCTTGTTTGTTTGTAGATATTGAGTCACTTGTGGGTCAATAATCACTTGAAGTTGGCCCAGTTGATTGAATTGTCTTGCTTTCTGATAATGAAAACTTTGTTGAAGTATGTTTTCTAATTTTTCTATAATTGTCTGAGAATCTTCCTGAGATTGTTCGAGTAATAGACAATAATAGGGAGGATTTCCCATCACAGGAACTAAACAACAAAATCCTCGTTGAAGATAACCTAATTGATTGAAGCATTTTCTCACAAATTCAATGGTTAATTTCTCTCCCACTAAATCACTGACTTGTTCTCCTCTACCCACAAAATTTAAGCAAGGGGTGTTCAAATACCAATGGGAAACTTGAACGCGATCGCCTATTTTATAACGAGATAAACCCCCTAACTGGGAAATAATGAGTTCATAAGTTACCCCCAATTCTAATTCAGTTAAACTATGTAATTGATGTTGGGGATCTAAAAATTCAAAAACCACTTGATTGAGTAAAGGGACAAATCCATTCGATTGAAGTAGAGGAATGGTCATGGGGGCCTCTGTCGCTAATAACCCTTTTCCTTGCACAAACACCTTTGGAAAATAATGTTTAAGGGTTTGGGCGGAATCGGCTGCATACTGGCGATCCCAACAAGAAATCAATTTTAATTCTGGCCATAACTCACCCCACGGAATTTCTGGTTCTAACAGTCTTTGGCGGCGATCGCAACTCATCCGATGTTTCAGAGTCTCATATAACTGTTGATTGTTAGCTTGAATAAAATCTAATTGTGTTGTTAAAAAGCTAGGACTCCAAAGGGAAAAAATTTCTAAATCTGCTGCTTCGAGTAAAACACAGGCCAACGTCCAACGAAAGTCCTCTACAGTAGAAAAACGTCCTTGAACTCGCAGCAAAAATCGAGTTAAAAACCAGCGTAAATAGGGACTAATATAAGCAGAATCATCGGTTCCTTGAGTTCCTTGAGCAATTTCTGGAGAGATACATAGATAGGTTTTACCTGTGGAAAAACATGGGCCATATTTAATTAAATCATAGGCCCAAATACAAAACATATTACTAAAACTCCCTAATAATGAAGTGGTATAAGGGATGTTTTTTTTTGCTCCGGTGCTACCTGATGTAGATTCCCAAAAATGGATTTTTTCTGGGGTTAAAATTGAGGCTGATGGTTGTTGCTGTTGTTGTTTAATCCAAGGTTCTATGGTGTCATAGTCGATGATAGGAATCTGTTGCCAATCTTCTCGATTTTTGATGTTGAGTTGGGAACCATAAACAGTTTTATTTAATTTTTGAATGATTTTATTTTTAACTCGATCTTGAGCTTGTCGAGGTTGGCTTAAATCTTTAAGAAATTGCCAATATATGGGGGCGATTATAGATGAAGAACCTTGTATTAAAGGTTTAGATAAATTAATTTTAGGCATTTTAAAATCAAACTTTAGACGTATTTGTTGCTTTAAATTTTACGTTAGGATAGAGCAATTTTCCGTAGGGAATAAAAGCATACTCTTCAATTTCAACCCCCGAACTGATGCGAACATCTCCACTAATGAATGCGTAATTTCCAATTTTAATTTTTTGGACAAACACCACAAGATTATCTTTTTTTGGTTTAAGACTGTGAGCGCAAATAGTAACACCATGTCCTATCAAAACCCCATCACCCACTTCTATTAATCCACGATCTAAAATAGATATTGTGGGAACCCAATATACCTGTTTACCAACTTTTGCTCCCCATAATCTTAACCAACAAGAAAATAGTCCAGGGATTAAATGTAAAATTCTTTCTAAGAAAGGGAAAGTATTATAAATAATTTGAATTTGTTGCGTTCCCCACCAAGGATTATATTCTTCTCCCTTTAAGTAACTAATTCCTTCTTTTAAGGGATAAAAATATTGATGGATACGATAAATAATTAAAGGAAAACCATATAAAAAAAATAGTAAACCTAAGAATCTAAAAATCCCAGGATTAATAAGGAAATACCATAAAAAAATTAACACAAATAATAACATCAATGTCGGGAAAAAAGAGAGCAATCTGCTTAAAAATGTCATGATCAATTCACAAAATCAGGTAACAATCAAACATCCGTTAATATCTAAATTTAATCAACTTAATTCTCAGTATTAATGTCAAGAAAAAGGATAGAATAACTTTTGGATTAAACTCATATTTAGGGGAATACCAAGGGATTGATTTTGAGGATGGGAGTCTACATAAGTCCCATGTAAACGATCCCACATTTTACAGTTAGCTGCAAAATTAGCGGGTTTATTTCGACTGTGATGATAAGCATGATCCTTTGGTAAAATAAGACAGTAATTTAACAGTTGATAAACCATCGATTGTTGCGGTAAATTGAGGGAACTATGTCGCCAAAGATCCAAAAAAGACGTTAGAAAAATCCCTAAACTATAGCCTCTGACATCATTTAGAACATACAACATAAAACCATTCACCCAAAGATAAGGTAAGAAAAAGCTAGACCATAAAGTATTACGAGAACTCCCCAGCATATCCATCTGAGTAACAGTATGGTGAACCGCATGAACAGGAAATAAAAACTTATGATGTAGAAGACGATGATGCCAATAATAAAGGTAATCAACCCCAACAAAACTGATTAAAAAACTTATGGCAGGGTTGAGTTCTAAAGACCCCTTAATATCAGGTAAAAGCCATGAATATAGGTGTAAACCGATTAAAATTTGTAGTAAAGGAATTCCCCCTCCTTGAACACAAAGACCGAGGCCATCCAGTAGCCAATCTTGGTAAGATTTTCTAGCCAAAAATTGCCTTTGTTTAACTTGTAACAGGGTAGCAACAAAAAAGAGCCAAAACACAACTAAAGAAACCATAGAATCAATTTTAAAGACAATTTTAAAACTCAAACCCAAAAAGTAATTTCAACCGTTTTGTTAGTTAATTCTCTAGGATCTTTATTCATAGCGATCGCATTACGAATGGATTCAACAAAACTATGAATCGTGTCTGCAGGACTATGGGTAAATGTTTCCCCATATTTGGCAATAACTTCCTGTTGTATTTTTAAGATTTTGATATCTTGTGCAATAATTCGTTTAGCTGTCCACCAAACAAACGGCATGGCCAAATAAGACCAGATGCCATAATTGAAAGTAACATCAGTATAAACCAACGTAGAAGTTTCCGTTTCTGGTATCGATTGACTGGTAATAAAAAGATGACGATGGGGTGCAAACTTATATTCGACCGAGGTAATATTTGGCATAAAAAAGCGATCACTATGATAAATTTTCTGTTCCTTGGGATTTAAAAAACGGGACCACCACCCGATATTACTGGTTTCATTATAATAATCAGCAACCACGGTTCCGTTACAACGTTTGACTATCATTTCTATTTTTTGTTGAGACGCTTGTCGAAAAATTCCGGGATGAACAGAAACCGTATGAGGAATATCGATAAAATTTTCAACACAGTTGGTAACTGTATTTTCAAAACGATGAATGACCCGCAGAGAATGCCAACCCGGTTGATGATAATACGGCATCGAAAAAGGGGGGAATTTGGGTTCAGCGAGACAGACATAAACAAAACCATCCTGTTCACAAGTTTGATAACATTTGGCTTTTAAACAAGTTTTTGGTTGAAAGTTTTTGCCTTCGGCTGGAATTTCCACAACTTGTCCCTTTTCATCATAAACCCAACCATGATAAGGACATTTTAAATGTCCCTGTTGTACGTTACCAAACGATAAACGGCTGTTACGATGAAGACAACGATCTTGTAAGGCCACAGGTTGACCATCTTTTCCTCGGAAAACGGTTAACCATTCCCCTAAAACTTGACGACTGAGTGGTTTCTGCGGTGTTAATTGTGTAGATTGAGCGACTACATACCAAAAATTATCAAATTGCATCAGATTTAATCAGAATGTCTTGGGTTAAATCAATTTGACAAGCTAAACGGGCCCGAGGATTATTAGGGGCTAAAATTTGTAAAACTTCAGCTTCTTCCTTCGTTGGATCAGGAATATCTCCGATAACTTCGATTAAACAAGTTCCACACAATCCAGTTCGACAACCAAATAACACAGGGGAATTTTGGGTGGTTAAATGGTCTGCTAAAGATTCATGCGCTTTAATCTGAATGGGAGGAAATTTCTGGTTAGAAAAACGTACAGTATAATTCATCTCACCTAAATTATTATCAATAATATTTCTATATTTCCCAAATTTGGGGATAAAACCTACCTTCAAGTATAGACTATACTAAGGTCTACCAGTAAGACTGTATATCTTATTTTTTTCAGCCAATCCATTTGTCATCATATCTAAAACTTTATTAACAGGTGAATGATTCATAGAAAGATTGGGTATGCTATAAAAGAATGAAGGAGCATGACAATTAAAAGCTGCTGATTTCATTCAAGGTTGATTAGGGATAAATCCATGATTGAAAGATTACTGCTCCCAGTGGATAGATTGTCTCAAGAAAAAGAGGAAATGTTTTCTTTGTTAGAGAGTCATTTTATCGGAGTTACTCGCAGACAATTTGAAGAAGATTTAAGCAGTAAAAATTGGGTGATTTTACTCAGAGAAGAACAAGTTCTTAAAGGATTCTCTACCCTGGAGTTTTATGAGACAAAATTTAAAGAGGAATCAGTCAGAATTGTTTATTCGGGAGATACCATAACCGATCCTTCTATCTGGTCCAGTCCCGCTTTAGCTCAAGCATGGATTCAGGCCATTCAAACCCTTCATCAAGAAAGCTCAAAAAAACTTTACTGGTTATTAATTTCTTCAGGTTATCGCACTTATCGATTTTTAAGTATTTGTTGGCAGAGGTTTTATCCTCACTATAACGACGAAACGTCCCCTGAGATGCTCGATTTTATCCATCATGTTGCTCAAGCAAAGTTTCAACAATATTACACGCTTTCTCAAGGGATTGTCAGGTTTCCCAAACCGCAAACGTTACGTTCTCATCTGGGAGAAATTCCCCCTGAAAAATTCAAAGATCCCCATGTGGCTTTTTTCCTCAAGAAAAACCCCAATCATGGGCAAGGAGATGAGTTAGTTTGCCTAACCGAAGTCTCCAAAGCTAATTTAACCAAGGCAGGATTACGGCTCTGGAATAGTAAACAGGAGCTATCTCGGCCATTTGCCCTGACTTATTCTTAAACATGATTCAAACAAGCCCCAAAACCCAAATTTTTAACCATCCTGACCGCTTTATTGAAGGGTGGTATTGGTTATTGCGTTGCCGTGATTTACGAGTGGGTCAAGTTAAAGCTGTTTCTTTGTTGGGACGAAACTTGGCTGTTTACCGTACCATCAAAGGAAACGTCGTTGCGATGGATGCTTACTGTCCCCATATGGGGGCGCATTTAGCAGAGGGAAGGGTGGAAGGAGAGAGTCTCCGTTGCTTTTTTCACAATTGGAAATTCACCGCCGATGGTCACTGTGCAGACATTCCCTGTTTGGAGAAAAAGTTGCCCATTAAACTGCAAACTTGGCCCGTTAAGGAAGCCTATGGTTTGATTTGGTTATGGACTGGAACCGACCCTAAATTACCCCTTCCTTTTGCCCCTGAATTGGAAGAGGAAGCTGTGGATGCTCAGGTCAGTAAAATATTTATTAAGGAATGTCATCCTAATGTAGTAATGGTAAATGCGATCGATGCTCATCATTTTAATACTGTCCATAATTTTCCCGTAGAAATTAAGTTTAAATCTGACATTATTAATCCCAATGTGATTACTTTTAATAATATTACTAAAGGAGGAGAAGATTCTTGGTTCGTTCGTTTAATTAAGCCTCTTTATAAAGAAGAAGCGACTTATAATATGTGTTATTGGTATGGCAGTGTGGGGACAGTCACCCTAGGTCCTGATTTTTTGCACTTTTATATTATGTTTGCTCTACGAATGCTAGAAAATGGTAAAACGGAAGGAGCTACTATTTTGATGACTAAACGTCGTCCTGGTTTATTGGGTTGGCTATTTAATCAGTTCGTGCTTTTCGTAACTGCGTTAGTAGGAAATTATTTTGCTAAAGGAGATACCCAAATTTTTAAAACCATTAAGTTTAACTTGAAAACACCGATTTGGGCTGATCAATCCATTCTTGAATTTATTCATCATGTCGAACATCAACAAGGGTTAACTTGGGGGTCTTGGCATTCAATCGATATTAAACAAAATAGCTAGATAACTTAACTATTTTCAACCAATTAATTAAGATAATGGACAACAATAACCAGAAAATTAGTGGGTTTAATTTATCTCATCTTGAGTTAAACCATCCCACGCAGCGTATTCTTCGAGCAGCCCTTCAAAAAAAGAATCATTCATCTTTTAATCCTGAAACTGTGTTTTGGAATGCTACTTTTTTTAGTTTAGATAGGGTGAAATATTTCCAAGAAGCAACCCCTGAACAGCAACAAAAGATTCTCACCATTGCTAACAGAGATATACTAGAAGAAATCTATTGGGTAGAACAAGCGGGGGTGGGTTACATGGCAAAAATGGTCACCCTTTCAGAAACCTTTGAAGAACGGCTTTTATACGGCTTATTTGCTGCCGATGAAGCCACCCATTTAGGGGCTATTAGTGACTTTTTTAGCCATCCTCCTGTGTTTGCTGATGATGCTTTTTTAGGCTATTTATCATCCCTATTGGTATCTTCAGATAAGCTATTACTCATTACCTTAATGCAAGTTGTTCTGGAAGGTTGGGGAATGAGTCATTATCGTTCTTTGGCTAATAACTGTCAGGATATCTCTTTAAAAAAAGTTTTACAGAACTTCCTTGAATCCGAATCACGACATCATGCTTTAGGGGTGACTCAACTACGTTCTTATGATGGTTATTCTCAAGAAAGTTTAGAAGCAATTCATGATACGTTAACCTATTTTCTCTACATGGTACAAATCGGACCCCAAAGATTATTAAAAGCGATCGAACAAGGATTAGGTTACTTATCTATTAATGATAAAATTAAAATCTTAGAGGAATTACAAACAGAATTATCGAGCAACACCCGTTTAAAGTTGTTGCAATCATTGATGATGGGAACGGTTCCTACTTCAATTTTACAGTCTTTAGAAGAACAAGGTTCTTTTCATGCTTATGGTGCAACTCAATGTCTTCAATAACTTTTAAATTTCATCTAATTAATTGACGTAACTTATGCAAACTCTCAAACAATCATCTCTGTTAGAAAAAGATACTAAAACAGTACAAAAATTATCCTTAAATTATCGACGGGCTAAACACACCGATCATAGTCCAGATTTGAATCAATTAGCAGAACAATTTAATTATGAAAGCTGTTGTGATTCCTATTGGAATCCTGTTGAATTTTCCTTGCTTTATGGTACCCCATTATGGGAACAAGCTAGTGAATCGCAAAAAGTTCTCTTAAATCAACTTTATTGGGTGGCTTATTATTCACAAATTATTTCAGCAGAAATTGCCACGATCTTTTTTAATCAAACCAGTGCAACTGGACTTTATTCCCTGGAAGGGTTTCGCTTAGTTTGTGATACGTTAGATTTAGAAACTTCACAAGAACGTTGCCATATTCATGGGTTTCGCACAGTCATTGATCAAGTCGAAGAAAAATTGTTTGGACAACGGGTGTTTAGTTATCCCATGCGATCGCTGTTTCGAGAAACCATGATTTTTGCTGATACGAATCGCTTCAAAAACTGGTGGAAAGGGGTTCAACTAAGTTGTTTTGGTTTAATTTCAGCAGCTAATCCTTTTCTCGCTTGTCAATACCTCACCGTTCGGGGGATTCGGACATTGAATGGTAAACTGATTCAACACAAACTCAGTCAGTTTCACACAAAATACCCCGATGCCAAAGCTTCCCCCATTCCTAGCCAAATTTCTTATTATCATTTTTTAGACGAAAGTTTTCACTTTAATACGTCTACTATTTTGTCCCATGACGTAACGAGATGTCTTAAACCCCCCACAGCGTTTGAACGTCAAATCGCCAATCTAGGGATTCGAGGGTGTCAAAAAGACCATTACCATGTTTCTGTGGCGGTGAATGGGATTTTTTGGTACGATCCCGCCCTTTATTTTCCTATTTATACCCTACTGCGATCGCCTTCATTTGGGTTGTCTATTGAGGAGGCGCAACAGATGTTAATCGCTTGTTTTAGCGAAGAAACCGAAGGGTTACACCGTAGCTTTAAAACTCACGATGAAGCCATTTCCTCTTATCAAGTTTATCTTGAACCCTTAGATTTTATTTCAACCGACAATAAGCAAATGAAATTGATGGCTTCCAATTCAATTTCAAGCTATTTAAAAACGCAGAAAAAAGCCCTTACTCTTTTTTTCCAGCAACAAACACTACAATAAGCTGTTTTGCATTTAAACAGTAGATTATTCAGTTTAACTACTAATTAGTAAACCCTCTCCCCGTCTCTCTTTCCCCCCGTCTCCCCGTCAGTCTCATCTAGCAATTTAGATGCTTAACAGCTTAATGCGGGTTCTCAAGGTTTTATCGGTTATCGCTTGCGTCGTCGGACAGTACGAGGTTTTCTGCTTTTTGGGGAACTATAACGGGAATGTCCCCCCAATTCTGCGCTCACTTGTTGAAAGATATCACGGCGTAAATAGGGGTAGATTCCCACCCATAAATTATATTGAGGAAAATAGACATCGGTAATCTTATCAATACGGCTGAGATCGGGCATTTTTGATAAAACTAACATTTCTGCTATTTGTCCAGGCTTAATGGCTCGATACTGGCGGTTTATGGGGGCTTTTGTAATGGCGGTGAACCCTTCTTCATCTCCCACTTCGATATTAATTTGTCGTTCTCGGTTTTCAATCACCACCAACTCGCCCCATTTATTCACCGTTTGTTCTTCTCCAACCAATTCCTCGGTGATAAACACATCTAGCACTTGTCCTTGCCAAAACCCACAATAAGGATAGCGACGATATTTTCCATTGCGGACACTGGCCCATAACACTGGTCCCCATAGCCAATATAATCCGGCAATGATATCAAAGATCAGTTTAATGGTTTGTCCCCCCGACCCCGCTAACATCCCCAATAACCAAGTCACCACCAAAGCGATCAAAGAAATAAACAAACGTTGCAATAAATCTCGCCATTTACCCCAATAAAAGGAATATTGGCTTCCTGTGGCAATGGGGGGAATAATTTCTTCTAATGCGTCACGGGTTAAGGGGACTAACATAGTGATGTCGATAAATTGGTTTCTTTGGTGCAAGCTTTTGGATTTACTTTATCATAAAAAATATCGAAGATGTCAATATTAAACTGGATAGCCTTAAAAAAGAAATATACGAAGTTTAAACAAATTAAACCTTAAGTTTATATTTCAAGATAAATTAAATATTATAGAGGTTATAATTAAACTAAAACCCCATAACTCTGAACTGATAATGACACTTACGCAAGACACTTTACTAGGGAAATCTGTAGACGAATTAACCACCTGGGTAAAACAGAAAGGACAACCCGCTTATCGAGGGAAACAACTTCACCAATGGTTATATCAAAAAGGAGCGCGATCGCTAACAGAAATATCGGTCTTTCCTAAAGCTTGGCGGGAAGAATTAAAAGACTATCCCATTGGTCGTTCTCTCATTAACCACTGTACCATTGCCCCCGATAAAACCCGAAAATACTTATTAGGCTTAGGGGATAATTTAATCATTGAAACGGTCGGTATTCCCACCTCAAAACGGTTAACTGTTTGTGTATCTTCTCAGGTGGGATGTCCGATGAATTGTGATTTTTGTGCCACAGGAAAAGGAGGATATGATCGTAATTTAACCTGTGCAGAAATTGTGGATCAAGTGTTAACCGTACAAGGAGACTTTCAACAAAGAGTTTCTCATGTGGTTTTTATGGGAATGGGGGAACCCTTATTAAATACCAAAGAGGTGATCAAAGCGGTTAAAATATTAAATCAAGATGTGGGAATTGGCCAGCGATCGCTTACCATTTCTACGGTGGGGGTTCCGAAAAAAATCTTAGAATTAGCCCATCATAAACTACAGGTAACTTTCGCTGTTAGTCTTCATGCACCGAACCAACAATTACGAGAACAATTAATCCCTAGTGCTAAATATTATCCCCTTCCAAAACTGTTATCAGACTGTCGAAAATATGTGGAAATTACAGGCAGAAGAGTTACCTTTGAATATATTTTATTAGGAGGGGTTAACGACTTACCGGAACAAGCCATACAATTGGCCAAATGTTTAAAAGGGTTTCAAAGTCATGTCAATTTAATACCTTATAATCCTATCGAAGAAGCGGACTATCAACGGCCCGATGCTGAAAGTATTAACGTATTTAAAAGTATTTTAGAAGGGCAAAAGGTCGCGGTTAGTGTCCGTCATTCTCGTGGACTCGAAGCGAATGCCGCTTGTGGACAGTTGAGGACTATGTCGGGAGTTGAGTAGGAAGACGGAACAAGACAAAGATGCCGTCCATAAAATAATTAACATTAGCGATAGCGGACAGGAGTAGTTGACAGATGGAACCTAGACAAGAACTTGATTCAATTATTGTTACCGCCCAACAAATGGCTACCATTGAGGGGAAAATTTTTGAAGTTGGTATGCCTGTCCCTGCTTTAATGGAAAAAGCAGCCCTGATGATGTGCCAACGTATCCAACAACTGTATCCTCTCAACACTGTCTCTAAAGTTGGGGTCTTGGTCGGTCCAGGTCATAATGGGGGAGATGCCTTAGTTATTGCTCGGGAATTACATCTACAAGGATATGATGTCTGTGTTTATTGTCCTTTCCTCAAGTTAAAAGAATTAACCCAACAACACGCTAATTATGCCCACAGTTTAGGCATTCCTCACTATGAGGATCTCGAATCTTTAAACCCTTGTCAATTAATTATTGATGGTTTATTTGGCTTCGGGTTAACGCGATCGCTTTCGGGTAATCTCGCCCTAGCGGTTGATCGTCTCAATCAATGGCCCACCCCTGTAGTCAGTATCGATATTCCTTCCGGGTTACACACGGATACAGGAGAAGTATTAGGAACCGCCGTTAAAGCAACCCATAGTCTTTGTTTGGGGTTATGGAAACCGGTTTATTTTCAAGATCAAGCCCTAGCTTATACGGGAAAAGCCGAACGGATCGACTTTGGTATTCCCTTGCGAACAGTTTACTCTTTTCTGTCCCCACCGCTCCCCTTACAACTGTTAAACCAAACCCTAGCACAAGGGTTTTTCCCTTTACCCCGTCCCCAACTGACCCATAAATATCAACAAGGCCATTTACTACTCATTGCGGGTTCCCGTCGCTACGCAGGAGCAAGCATTTTAAGTGGTCATGGGGCAAAAGCAAGCGGGGTGGGAATGTTATCCGTTGCTGTGCCTGAGTCCCTGAAGTCCTTGCTTATCAGCCATATTCCTGATGGTTTAACCATAGATTGTCCCGAATCGGAAAAGGGGGCCGTTGCCTTATTGCCCCCACTTGCAACAGACTTCGCTTCCTATGATATCATCGCCTGCGGTCCAGGGTTAACCACCGACGCAACAGAGGTGGTCACTCGGGTGCTAGAAGCCCCCTGTCCCGTCATTTTAGATGCCGATGCCCTCAATATTCTCGCTCAACTGGGAACGGTCAACTATTTATCCCAACGCCCAAATACAACGGTTTTGACCCCCCATCTCGGAGAGTTTAAGCGTCTTTTTCCCGATCTTCATAACCCCGAAAAAGATAGAATAACCGCAGCCCGTTTCGCTGCGGGTCAAACTGGGGCAATTATTTTATTAAAAGGGGCCAGAACGATTATTGCTAACCCTCAAGGTAAAATTTGGATCATCCCCGATAGCACCCCGGCGTTAGCCAGAGGCGGCAGCGGGGATGTACTGACGGGTTTGATGGGGGGATTGTTAGCCCAAAATAAGACCTTTAACCACCCTATAGATGCAATGGTAGCAACAGCGGCCTGGTGGCACGCTCAGGCTGCTATTTTAGCAGCCAAGGAACGCAGTCAGTTGGGGGTTGATGCACTCACCCTTTGTCAATATCTTCATCGGGGCTTCTGCCTCGGAAGGCAGGAGGCAGAGGGCAGGAGGCAGGAGAATTTTTCTTCAAGGGAAGCGACAACCTAGGGTTTGTTGTGTTCGACCATCCCCACGTTGGAGTAATTGTTGTAGACCATACTAGCCTTGGGGGCTTTTTGGATATCCTCTTTGATCTGATCGAGATCGATGTAGCGATCGGCCACATTAATTAAACTATCGCTGGTCATAGAACGCAAACTAACCACTTCGATTCGGGCCCCTCGATAACTGACGGAATCAGCCGCATAGGCTAAATCTCCATCGCCACTGACAATAATGGCTGTATCATAAGACCCCACTAACGCCATCAAGTCTACGGCTATCTCTACGTCTAAATTGGCTTTTTTGGAGCCATCGGGTAACTGCACTAAGTCTTTGGCAATCACTCGATAACCGTTTCGTCTCATCCACAATAAGAACCCTTGTTGTTTTTCGTTGGTGCGATCTACCCCGGTGTAGAAAAAAGCCCTTAAGAGACGAGATCCTTCTGTTAAACGATAAAGTAGCTTAGTATAGTCAATTTCAATTCCTAGTTGTAAGGCCGCGTAAAATAGATTGGAGCCATCGATGAAAATAGCCACTCTGCCTCGATTTTCTAAGATTTGTTCCGCAGAAAAGATTGAATCATCTTCAAAGTCGTCATACATTGTTGTTAAGCCTCGTTGCTCATCAAAAAAGGAGGGGGTATGAAAATTGTTTGTGAGTTCGGGTTTGTATTTCATCGTAAATAGAGGGTGTTTTCAATACAAAAATAGAAAAAATGTTAATTTTTTCAGTTTTAAGGGTTGTCTTCTGAGGGAAGGTCAAGTTTAGCAAAAATGGGCTGAGGTTTGGTTAACGCTTGATTAACCGTCAGTTTCCCCCATTGACTATGGTGAGAGAAAGGAATAACTTCCTTGAGTCCATCGTTATGATTAAAGTCCACAGAAAAACCAAGTTGTTGATAGATTTTGCTACTCAGATTAGGAATAATCGGAGCTAATAAATAAGCAGCAAGACGCACTGATTCTAACACTGCATACAAAATCTTTTCTACTTCGTCCTGTTTTCCTTCTTTAAACAAACGCCAGGGGGCTTGTTCATCGATGAATTTATTCCCTGCTCGGATTAAGGTTAAAATCTCCTCACATCCCTCATTAAATTTGAGGGTTTCATAGGCTTTTATTACCTTTTCCCCTAGGGTTAAGCCTATGGTTTTTAGGGGGTGTTCTTGAGGTAATTCTGTTGCTGTTATCTTCGGTAATGACCCTTGGCAATATTTCTGAGTCATTCCTAAGGTTCGGTTGAGCAAATTCCCTAAATCATTAGCCAGATCCGCATTGAGGATGTTAACAAAACGAGTTTCGTTAAAGTCCCCATCTTTTCCACATTCTATCTCTTTTAAGAAATAGTAGCGCACTGCGTCCACACCATATTTATCCACCAATGCAAAGGGATCTAATGTGTTTCCTAGACTTTTGCCCATTTTCTGGCCATCTTTTGTTAAAAAACCATGACCAAAAACTTGCTCGGGCAAAGGCAGTTTCGCTGACATTAACATAGCTGGCCAGTAGATGGCATGAAAGCGTAAAATATCTTTACCAATTAAATGCAAGTTAATGGGCCACCAAGAAGATAAGGCATTGTTTAGGGTGGGCTCATCTTCTGGTTCGAGTAAGGCCGTCACATAGCCTAAAAGCGCATCAAACCACACATAAATGGTATGGTTGGGGTCCTTGGGGATGGGAAAGCCCCACTCCACATTGACGCGAGAGATGGAAAAGTCTTGTAACCCTTGATTAATGAAGTTAAGAATTTCGTTGCGACGGGTTTCTGGTTCGATAAATTGAGGTTTTTTTTCGTAGAGTTCTGCTAATTTTGTTTGATATCGAGACAATTTAAAGAAATAGTTTTCTTCGTCTCGCCATTCTGCTTTTTTGTTGGGGTGAAGGGGACAACACCCATCTTCTAATAGTTCTCGTTTTTCTTTAAATTCTTCACAAGCAACACAATACCACCCTTGTTGTTGTGCCAAATAAATATCTCCGTTATCCCAAACCCGCCCGAAAAATTCTTTAACAATGGCTTCATGTTTTGTTGCTGTTGTGCGACTAAAGCGATCGTATTGAATATCAAGTTTTTGCCATAATTCTTCAAAACTCTGGACAATCTCATCACAATGGTCTTGAGGGGGACGTCCTTTTTCTTGGGCAGTTCTCTGTATTTTCTGGCCATGCTCGTCAGTTCCGGTAATTAACAGAACGTCTACTCCAGTTAATCGTTTATAACGAGCAATGACATCGGCAATAATGGTGGTATAGGCACTGCCAATATGGGGAACCCCGTTAACATAATATAAGGGCGTAGTTAAAGCGAATTTTTTAGGCTTTGTTGTTTCTGAAGTCATTTAAACTAAGGGTTTTTTTAATCAGGAGTATCCTTAAAGTCCGAAGTAAACGAGGATAACATTTGCTAAGAGTGAATTTGAGCTATTTTTTTTGTGTATCATTCTTTAATTATTAACTCAATTATATCTCTAATTCCAATAAAAATAATCTTAAGAACCCTATGTAAAGACATTTTAAGCAATAGTAAAGTCTAGTTACAATTATTCTTTAAAACTTATTATTCTGTTATATTGTTTTTGACCAGATATCGGATAAAATTCCAAGAGCGTTCTACAACTTCAGATAGTAGATGACCATATTGAGAAAGCAGGGGAAGCAGAAGAAGCAGGGAAAGGAAAAATTGTCCCCTAGAATGATCAGCGAATTTGGTATAGTAACGTTTGACTTAAAGTTGGCTACAGATGAGAAAGTATGGGAGGTGTGGGGGAAGGAAAAATCTTGATCTGTGGTCTTGCATTGTCCAATTGGTATCGTAAAGTACCCCAACGTCTAAAGTTGAGGCTTCTTAAACGTTAAAGCGAAATAGCATCACGTCCCCCTCTTTGACCACATACTCTTTACCTTCACTCCGCACTAAGCCCTTTTCTTTGGCAACCGTCATGGTTTTACAAGCGACTAAATCTTCGTAAGACACGGTTTCAGCGCGAATAAACCCCCGTTCAAAGTCCGTGTGAATAACACCGGCTGCTTGGGGGGCTTTCATCCCGGCATGAATGGTCCAGGCGCGGGTTTCTTGGGGACCGGTGGTTAAATAAGTTCTCAGTCCTAATAGTTCGTAGGTGGCTTTAATTAAGGATTGTAACCCTCCTTCTTTGACCCCTAATGCCTCTAAATAGTCCGCTTTTTCTTCATCGGGAATCTCGACTAATTCTGATTCGACTTGGGCCGAAACAATGACCACTTTGGCTTTATCGGCTTCGGCGATTCTCTTGACTGCTTCTACCCAGTCGTTGCCCGTTGCTAAGTCATCCTCTGATACATTGACTGCATAGATGATGGGTTTACGGGTGAGGAGTCCCAAGGACTTAATTAATTCTTCTTCTTCCTCGGTTAATTCAACATGACGCGCTCCTATTCCTTCATTGAGCGCAGCGATAATCTTCTCTAAGGCGGGTATTTCTTCTTGGCCTTCTTTTTTGCCCTTCACTTGCTTTTTCACCCGTTCTAGGCGTTTTTCGCTTTGAGCCAGGTCAGATAAAGCCAGTTCTAGGTTAATCACTTCGATATCCCTAGCCGGGTCAACGGAACCGGATACATGAATGATATCATCATCATCGAAACAGCGCACCACATGAACAATGGCATCCACTTCTCGGATGTTGGCTAAAAATTGGTTACCGAGTCCTTCTCCTTTGGATGCACCTTGGACTAAACCGGCAATGTCCACAAATTCGATGCGAGTGGGGACAATTTTCTCAGACTGGGAAAGTTCGGCTAAGACGGCTAATCGTTCATCGGGAACCGAAACCACCCCCACATTGGGTTCTATGGTACAAAAGGGGAAGTTCGCAGCGTCTGCTTTGGCATTAGCAACCAGGGCATTAAATAATGTGGATTTACCGACGTTAGGGAGTCCAACGATTCCAGCTTTGAGCATCTATTCCTTATTTTGTGTTTGACGATTCCTTACACATTATTAATGATTGACGAGAAATGATCAATTAATCTTTTTTATTTTTTAATTAGTTGACGATACGCCTCAACCATTTTCGGTTCTTCTTCTGGGTTAATATATTGTTCTAATTTTTTATAGTTGCTGAACCACATCCATATAAACCGATTCCTTTTTCTAGGGCATAAATTTCGATTAATCTTCCTATGAGCGTTTTAATTATTTCATGTTCTGGAGAATTGGTGATGATTTCAAGATTTCCTTGCAGATAACTTAAACGCAATGAGGGGTGATCTTTGAAGATATTTAAAAGCGTTTCCTATTCCTGCCAACTAATATGATTGAAAGCAAGACGGTTTTCTTTCATCGTCGGATTTAAGAGTTTTTCTAAGTCCGATGAGGCAATATCTAGCGTTACTTTCATAATGGTTGATTATTTTTGCTAAATGGACTGAAATATTATTGATTTCTGACAAGTTTTTGACTTCGTGGCGATCGCCTTACCTTATCGCTGATTCGCTTTTTTCCATAAACAAGCCTGCGATTATCCATAATCAATCTATCACAAGTCCCCCAAACAGCGCAAATTTGTGACTCAAATATTCCTCTTTTTCTCTGACAATGTCCTGATTGGACCTTTTACTTAATCATAAGAAATTTATAAAAATTTAGCCTCAATAATAATCCCTCTTTATCATTTGAGTTATCGTAATTGAGATGTAAAGATAATATCTACTCAGAAAATAACCATCCATTTTTGTGAATGAAGAGAGCAATTGATTTGATAGTATGAGTAGGGGGATATGAGATAAGCTTTCTAGTCTTCAAACAACAATTGAACATAAACAAGGAAAAATATGATAGTTTTACATGGAACTTGGATTGAGAATACACAAGAAAAATATTTTTTTATTTGGGGAGAGACTTGGCGATCTTTATCTAGTGATGTTTTAGGAGAAGATTCTGCTTGGATTTATCCTTTTTCCGTGCAAAAAGAGGATATTATTGAACAATTAAGCTCAAACAATATTAAAGTCGAAAATTATCAAAAAATAGAAGGAGTTGCAAAAGTTTTTTATTTACCTAGTAAACATCAAGACTCATCAAAACAACTAATTCCTTTACTATCAACTGAATTAAAAGAAGCTAATTTTGAGCAAGATGTCATAAGCTTAATTCCTTGGCAAATTGAAGGCATAAAATTAAATATTGAAAATGGACTCTATATTTTAGGTCAGTTGCCATTAGGATTAACTCATAAGAGTGAAAATTTCATAGGAGAAGATTTAAAATTTTGGACTCATCTATATCGCTGGAGTCTAGACTTATTAACTAGGGGAAAATATTTACCAGGAATAGAACAAGAAGAAAACGACTATTATGGAAGATGGTATCCTTTATTAGATAGTTTAGTGGATCAGCAAAGATTCTCTACCTTTCTACAAAGTATTCCTAATAGTTGTCTTGCTTATCATAATTTAAGTGAGGGGGAATTATCTGATACATGGTTAAAACAAAGCATTATTCTTGATTTCTTTTCTCAGATTATTGATCAACAAGTTCGTCAATTTTTTGATGTTTCCATTACCCCTAATTCATTTATTCAAAAATGGTTACATTCTCTAACACAAAAATCACCTAAATTTGAAGCATCAGAATTAGAGATAAAGGGATTAAAAAATGCTCTCAGTAATTGGACTTCTTCCTTAGATGAATATATTATTAGTCCTGATAATCAACAACTAGAACTTAATCAAGTTAGGGTTTGCTTTCAATTGGAAACACCAAAAAAAAGTAAGAAAAAATCAGAGCAAAGTAACTGGCGTTTAACCTACTGTTTACAAGCTTTAGATGAGCCAACATTCTTGATTTCTGCTAACGTTATCTGGGATAATCCTGTGCCTCAATTAGTTTGGAGTAATAGAACTATCGATAACCCTCAGGAAACCTTATTAAAAGGATTGGGTTTAGCTTCGCGTTTATACTATCTAATTGAAGAAAGTTTACAGGAAAATGAGCCGATTTACTGCGAATTAGATCCCATACAAGTGTATGAATTTATTCGCTCCATTGCCAACATTCTTAAGGATAATGGGTTAGGGGTTGTTTTACCCTCTAGTTTAGAAAAAGGCGTTGAGGAAAAACGACTAGGAATTAGTTTAAGTGCAGAAGTAAAGGGTAAAAAAGGAAAAAAACTTAGCTTAAAAAGTTTATTAAACTACAAGCTTAACTTAGCCATTGGTGAGCAAATAATATCTAAAAAAGACTTTG
>JAAUYB010099912.1_pt1 | contig 22712 bp, 20 predicted proteins | sample 7278071 | NCBI WGS metagenome assembly JAAUYB01 (sample SAMN14350121, study PRJNA611818) | marine sediment metagenome | isolation source: surface marine sediment (1.8m) | place: French Polynesia: Moorea | collected 2018-08 | reverse complement strand
CCGATGATCGACGCCGGGCATTTGTACCTGGCCTGCCCGCCCTTGTACCGGCTGACCCAAGGCGCGCACCGCGTCTACTGCCTCGACGAGGCCGAACGCGACGCCTGGCTAGAGCGCGGCTTGGGCGGCAAAGGCAAAATCGACGTCTCGCGCTTCAAGGGCCTGGGCGAGATGGACGCCAAGGACCTCAAAGAGACGACGATGAACCCCGAAACCCGGAAACTGATCCGCGTGACCATCGACGAGGACGACCCCGGCGAAACCGGCGATTTGGTCGAGCGCCTGATGGGCAAAAAACCCGAGCTGCGGTTCCAGTATATTCAAGAGAATGCACGGTTCGTGGAGGAGTTGGATGTTTGAGGTGTGTTAGTCGGTTGAATACCCGACTCGACCTTGGGCAAAGAAATTCGATGCGAAAAAGAGGCGACGGTATAGCGCAAGAGTAATTTTCGCAGTAACGACAATATTCCCTTCGGTTATCGTACTGAGATCATCGAACCTGTTTACACCCAAAGAGGAGTCCAACTCTTTGCACTTTCTTGCGATAAACTCAGTTTGATCCGCACTGAGCTGCGGCGACCTCGCGCTGATCTTAAGCAACCCCAATCCCTTCATAAACTCACGAAGCTCATCGTGAATCTTTTTTATCTCGCCTGATGACATCAGAAATTCGATGATGAGTTTCTCGAGGTTTGAAAATACTCGCTCATCTCCCCGGATGTCCATTTCACCAGGGGAGGCATAGCGGATCTTTTCCAAACCAGGACGTTCGCGATAGGGTAATGCCGCCCTAAGGTCACTAAACATCCCCAGATAACTCGATCCCCCTTTGAACGGTTTTGACGTAATAGCATTAATGATCCGTCCCTTCTCGCTTTGGCTCGTCGAGCGCCCCTTAAGCTTTTCAAATGAAGCTAAATACAAATAGATGTCAGAATATTTCTTATAGAAGTCTCCGAACTCTGGCATCTCCCATTCGCCATCGACAAACAGAGTCTCTTCACCGACCGCACCTTCCTCGATTCCATAGTCCGAGGTGTGACTGCTGGAAAAATGACGTGGCGCAGGAAGGTGATCTTCACATATCTCGCCATCGAAAGGTGTTAGTTTAATCCGCTCGTCGAGAATCTGATCAGGCGAGCCGACATAGAATCGCCGATCCCGGGCGTAGAGGAAAATATACCGCAAATCGCATTGGCCACGGAAATAGCGTTTCGCAACGCTCGGCCTCACAGAAACAACGATGTAATACCCCAACTGACCTGTATCATCGGGCATCGCAGACGCCAAAAAGAAGGTGGTTGTCCGCCCCGCTTGCCGTGACAAGAGCACCAGAATTGGATCATCCGCATCGATGAGTGTTGCAACGTATTTTGCGTATCGATTCAAAGCTTTACCGTCTCAGCCACTGCAGCACACGGATTGAATGAAGCATACATCCAAAGGCTCACATGACCACGTGCATTCGTTATGTGCCTACCTGAAGAGGCCGGAACCGCCAACCGAGAAGCGAGTTTTCTCTTAAAGAATTGATTCTTCGCCATTTCCTTTGCCCGTTCTGTTTCGAATAGCGAGCAAGACGCAAATTCGCAGGGAGGAACGCTATTTCGATTCGGTAGGCCACGTTTAGCGTGCGAGTCGAAGTCAGCATCAACTGGCGTTGACCCCTGAATGAACCTCCAAACTTCGCCCAACTCTCCATCTTGAGCCTCTGACGGCGGGCAATCCACAGGAAGGCTTTCTCGGTATTGTGGCATAAGATCACTAAATTTCCATTGCTACTCCCATAACTTACAGCCCGAACTCACCCAATTTGTCCACAGGTTTCGCGCATCGGTTGCACCAGCAATTTCGCAAGTGACACTGATTCAACAGCAAGCGTAGGGTGGGCAGTCCTGCCCACCACTCAACTTCAACAGCCTTCGCGAAGCCGCGCCATCGCCGACCCGAGGGGAGGCAGTTGGACCGGTTGACCGGCGCGCGTTATCCCAGCCACATCCGCACACCCTCACCCCGACGCCCCCACGACAGCCAGATCGCCTCCCCCTAGGGCGGGTCTCTCGGGCTTTGCCTTGCAATGCTCTACCGACAGGCGACGGCGCACCGCTGCCCTCACTCCCGGATCACGATCACCGTCTCCTCTTTGCCCGCCTCGCGGACCCAGCCGAACAGGGCTTCGGCGTTGTCGGGGTGCAGGCGGACGCAGCCGGCGGAGGCGGGTTGGCCGAGGCGGTCCACCTGGTTGGTGCCGTGGATCGCGTAGTGGCCGGAGAAGAAGATCGACCAGGGCATCGGCGCGCCGCCGTAGCGCGTCGAGAAATGCGTGCGTTTCAGGACCTGGGGGCGGAAGGTGCCAGTCGGGGTGCATTTGCCGGCGCGCGCGGTGGAGACCGGCCAGGTGCCGGCCACTTCGCCGAAGCGCCAGACGGTCATCTCCTGGTCCGAGAGGTCGATCAGCACCGCCACCTCCTCGGCCGGCGCCGCCGCGGCGCAGAGCGCGAGGCAGAGCGCGGCTAAGGCGCGGCGGATCGGGGCAGGCATCGGCATGGCGGCAGTCTAGGGCACCTGGCGGCGGCCTGGAAGAGCCGCACCGTCACGGGGCGCCGCACTGGCGCGGGCTCAGCGGAACTTCGGCGTCCGTTTCTGGAAATTCGCCATCACCGCCTCGATCTGGTTCGGCGCGCCCAGGATCGGCGCCTGGATCTGGGCCTCGAGCCGCAGGCCCTCGGCAGGCGGCAGCCCCCAGCCCTCTTCGACCAGGCGCTTGATCCCGGCCACCGCCTCGGGCGAGCGGGTCCTGATTTCGTCCGCCAGCGCCCGCGCCGCCGCCAGCGGGTCGTCGGCCAGCCGCGTCACCAGGCCGAGATCGGCGGCCTCCTGCCCCGACACCATGCGCGCGGTCATCATCAGCGCCTTGGCCTGGTCCGCCGGCATCAGTTTGGGCAGGCTCTGGGTGATGCCCATGTCGGGCACGATCCCCCACTTGGCCTCCATGATCGACAGCCGCGCGTCCGGCGTCGCGATGCGGAAATCCGCCGCCAACGCCAGTTGCAGGCCGCCGCCCAGGCACACCCCCTCGATCGCCGCGATCACCGGCACCGGCAGTTCCTGCCAGACCCGGACCGGCTTTTGGAACCAGTTCGCGGTCTCGCCGGCGGGCGGGTTGAGGATCCGCGCGCGCATCTCGTCGATCTGCGCCGCGAGGCCCTGCATAACGGCCATGTCGAGCCCGGCGCAGAAATCGCCGCCCGCGCCCGACAGGATCACCGCCCGCAGCCCGGGCTCGTCCTGAAGCCGCGTGCCGGCCGCCGCCAGGGCCTCGAACAGCTCCAGCGACAGGGCGTTCTTGCGCTCGGGCCGGTTCAGCCGCACCTCGGCGAGGCCATCGGCGAGCGTGACCTGCAACTGATCCATCGAATGCTCCTTCATCTGGCAAATGGCGCCGGGCGCCGCCCCTCCCGCGCCGCGGCCGCCGCCTCGGCGATGCGCTTCGTCCGGGTCGGCGGGGTCTTGGCGGTCTTGATCCATTCCAGCGTGCCGCGTTTGACGCTGCGCGGCCAGGCCTCCCACGCAGGCACCGCCGGGCCGAGGGCCCGGGTCAGGTCGTCCGGCCGCTCGAGCCGTTCTACGTCGTCGAGAAAGCTCCACATCCCGCTGGCCTGCGCGGCGGCCACAAGAGCCTCGCCGGCCGGGGTCATCGCGCCCGAGGCGCGCGCCGCGGCGACCTTGGCCTTGTTCACCGCCGACCAGGCCGAGCGCGGGTTGCGCGGCGCCACCAGCACGCTCGACCGGTCCGCATCCACGCCGCGGGTGCGGCTGTCGACCCAGCCCCAGCACAAGAGCTCTTCGACCAGATCGCCGAAGGCGACGTAATGCGGGCTGTGCTTCTTCCAGATCACCAGCCAGACCGACGCCGCCTGGCCATGGTGGGCGGCCAGCCATGCCCGAAGGTCGGCGCGTGTGCGCACCTCGACCCGTTCCGCCTGTTCCGCTTGTTGCGCCATCGGCCCTCTCTGACAGGCCGAGCATCCGCCACCCGGGGCCCGCGCGCAAGCGCCCGGTCGCTGCCAGCCGCGGCGCAGGGCCCGCCCGGTTGCAGCACAGAAGACCGCGGGCGTGAATTGGGCCGCCGCGACAACTCCGCGTGAGGCGGTCAGTGCGCCTCGGCCCAATTCGCGCCCTGGCCGGCATCGACGATCAGCGGCACGTCGAGATGCACCGCGGGATGCGCCGCGCCCTCCATGACGGCGCGGACCGCGGCGACGGTGTCGTCGACGGCGCCGTCGGCGACCTCGAAGATCAGCTCGTCATGGACCTGCAGCAGCATCGTCGCGGGCAGACCGGCGATGGCGTCGTCCATCCGGATCATCGCGCGCCGGATCACGTCCGCCGCCGTGCCCTGGATCGGCGCGTTGATCGCGGCGCGGCGGGCGAACCCGGCGGTGGGGCCCTTGGCGTTGATTTCGGGGGTGTGGATCTTGCGGCCAAAGAGGGTCTGGACGAAGCCGTTTTCCTTCGCGAACGCGATGGTGTCGTCCATATAGGCGCGGATCCCGGGGAAGCGTTCGAAATAGCGGTCGATGAAGCCCTGCGCCTCGGCCCGCGGGATGCGCAGGTTTCGCGCCAGCCCAAAGCCCGAAATGCCGTAGATCACGCCGAAATTAATCGCCTTGGCCTGGCGGCGGATGTCGGGCGTCATCTGATCGAGCGGGACATCGAACATCTCGGACGCGGTCATCGCGTGGATGTCGAGCCCATCGGCGAAGGCTTTCTTCAGCGCCGGGATGTCGGCGATATGGGCGAGGATGCGCAGCTCGATCTGGGAATAGTCGAGCGAGACCAGCACCTTGCCCGGCTCGGCGACGAAGGCCTCGCGGATCCGCCGGCCCTCTTCGGTGCGCACGGGTATGTTCTGCAGGTTCGGATCGGTCGAGGCCAGCCGGCCGGTATTCGCCCCGGCGATGGAATAGCTGGTGTGCACCCGGCCGGTTTCGGGGTTGATGTGGTCCTGCAGCGCGTCGGTGTAGGTCGATTTGAGTTTCGAAAGCTGGCGCCAGTCCATCACCCGCGCCGGCAGGTCGTGTTCGGTGGCCAGATCCTCGAGCACGTCCGCCGGGGTCGAGTATTTGCCGGTCTTGCCCTTCTTGCCGCCCGGCAGGCCCATCTTCTCGAACAGGATGTCGCCGAGCTGCGCAGGCGAGCCGACGTTGAAGGTCTCGCCCGCAAGCTCGTGGATTTCGGCCTCAAGCCCGGCCATCTTCTGCGAAAACGCGTTCGACATGCGGCTGAGCGTGTCGCGGTCGACCTTGATCCCGGCCATCTCCATCCGGGTCAGCACCGGCACCATCGGCCGCTCGAGCGTTTCGTAGACGGTGGTGACGCGGGCCCGGTGCAGGGCGGGCTTGAACGCCTGCCAGAGCCTCAGCGTGATGTCGGCATCCTCGGCGGCGTATTTGGTGGCCTCGGCGATCTCGACCCGGTCGAAGGTGATCTGCGACCGGCCGGTCCCGATCAGCTCCTTGATCGGGATCGGCGCGTGGCCGAGGTATCGGTCGGACAGCTGGTCCATGCCGTGGCCGTGCTCGCCGGCGTGCATCGCGTAGCTCATCAGCATGGTGTCGTCGATCGGGCCGATTGCGACGCCGTTGCGGGCGAAGATCTTGGCGTCGTATTTCATGTTCTGGCCGATCTTCAGCACCGCATCGTCCTCGAGCACGGGCTTCAGCATCGCCAGGGCGTCGTCGAGCCCGATCTGCCCGTCGGCCAGATCGTCCGAGCCGAAAAGGTCGTCCGAGGCCGCCGCCTTGTGCGCCAGTGGGATGTAGCAGGCTTGGCCGGCCTCGACCGAGAGCGAGATGCCCACCAGATCGGCGCGCATCTCGTTGAGCCCCGTGGTTTCGGTGTCGACCGCCACCCAGCCGCACTGGTAGATCCGGTCGATCCAGACCTGCAGGCCGCCCGCGTCGCGCACCGTCTCGTAGGCTGCGGCGTCGAACGGCACCGCCTCGGGCGCCGGCGCATCGTCCTCGGCCGCGGGTGCCCGGTCCTCGACCGCCGGCGCCTCGACGCCGAGCGCCTCGGCCACGCGGCGGGTGATGGTGCGGAACTCCATCGAGGTCAGAAAGCCCAGCAGTGTCTCGGCCTCAGGCTCTTGCACCTCCAGCTCGTGCAGGCCGAAGTCCAGCTCCATCTTTTGGTCCAGCGTCACCAGCCGTTTCGATACCCGGATCTGGTCGGCGAAGTCGATCAGGGTCTGGCGGCGTTTCGGCTGCTTGATCTCGTCGGCGCGGTCGAGCAGCGTCTCGAGATCGCCAAACTCGTTGATCAAGAGCGCCGCGGTCTTGACCCCGATGCCCGGCGCGCCGGGGACGTTGTCGACCGAATCGCCGGCCAGGGCCTGGACGTCGATGACCTTTTCCGGCCCGACGCCGAACTTTTCCTCGACCTGGTCGCGGCCGATCCGGCGGTTCTTCATCGCGTCGAACATCTCGACCCCGCCGCCGACGAGCTGCATCAGGTCCTTGTCGGACGAGATGATCGTCACCCGCCCGCCGGCCTCGCGCGCCTGCCGCGCCAGCGTGGCGATGATGTCGTCGGCTTCGAAGCCTTCCTGCTCGATGCAGGCGATGTTGAAGGCCCGCGTGGCGTCGCGGGTCAGCGGGATCTGCGGCCGCAAATCCTCGGGCATCTCGTCCCGGTTGGCCTTGTAGAGGTCGTAGATCTCGTTGCGGAAGGTGTGCGAGCCTTTGTCGAAGACCACCGCGACATGGGTCGGCGCATCGGCGCCTTTGTTGTCCTCGACCATCTTCCAGATCATGTTGACGAAGCCCGAAACCGCGCCCACCGGCAGCCCGTCGGATTTGCGCGTAAGCGGCGGCAGCGCGTGGTAGGCGCGGAAGATGAAGGTCGAGCCGTCGATCAGGTGCAGGTGGTGGCCCTTGCCGAATTGCGTCGTGGTCATGCGCCTCCCCCGGATGCTGTGGTAGGAGGTTTATATGAGAGCGATTTGCCTTGCGAGCGCGATTGCCGTCTGGCCCGCGATTTCCTGCGCGGCGGCGGAGTGCGCGGACCCGCAGGCGCCCTATTGCGTGCCCTTCGTGGGCTGCGTCGAGGCCACCGGCGAGGTGTTTCGGGGCGAGACCTACGGCGCCCGCCGCGGGCCTTTGTGGGCGACATCGAGCACGGGCGCGCGGTGTTACGGCCGCTGGAGGCGCACATTGCTGGGCCTGGGCTTCGGCGTCGCCACCTTCCGCTGCCAGGACGGGCGCATCGGGCGGTCGACCTATACCTATTTCGAGAAGCGCTCCGGCACCGCCGTCGGCAACGGCACGTTCGGCGACGGCACGCGGGTGCGGTTCTGGGCGGGGTGGAACCTGGAAGGCTATTTCGCGTCCCGCGCCCCGGACGAGCGCGCGCGTTTGGCCTGCCGGCCGTCCGAGATGGTGCCGGGGTAAGCGGCGAGGGGACGGCTGGGGATGTACCTTGAACGGGGAAGCGCTTCCCGGGCACGGAATCAAGGCGCGCAGCGCCGCCGTGCCCATCGCCGACCCGCCCCGGAGGGGCGGCGATTGGTCGAGGGCCACGCTACGCTTGAGGTCCTACGGATTAGACAGCCATAAAGTGCTGCCGTTCAGATGGCGGGTCGCCACCCCGCGGGTCGACGATGGGCACGGCTGCTCACGGCGTTGACAACACCAGTCGCTGCGAAGCCAGCACTCACCCCGCCGCGTCGGCGAAGTCCCGGTGCACGAATTTCTTGTCGCAATAGCCGCATTCGACCCAGCCCTTGTCGGGCGGGATCGAGAGCCACACGCGCGGGTGGCCGAGCGCGCCCTCGCCGCCGTCGCAGGCCACACGCAGGGTGTCGACGATCTCGGTCTCGGGGGGCTCGATGGGCATCGGCGCTCGCTTGGTTGTCTCGGCGGCCGTTCCGGCCTAGGTCGGGCGCATGATAGCGATCCGCCGGGGGCGGACAAGGGGCGGCGATGGCCGAGAACGCGATCGAGATCGAGGGTTTGCGCAAGACCTATGGCCAGGGCGGGCCGGAGGCGCTGAAGGGCGTCGATCTGAACATCCCAGCGGGGTCGATCTTCGGCCTTCTGGGCCCCAACGGCGCCGGCAAGTCGACGCTGATCAACATTCTCGCCGGGCTGGTGATCAAGACCGCCGGCAAGGTGCGGATCTGGGGCTTCGACCAGGACGTCAACCCGCGCCAGTCCCGCGCCGCCATCGGGGTGATGCCACAGGAACTGAACCTCGACCCGTTCTTCACACCGCGCGGCGCTTTGGAGTTGCAGGCCGGGCTTTATGGCGTGCCCCGGGCGCAGCGGCGCACCGACGAGGTGCTGGAGCTGATCGGCCTGACCGACAAGGCCGACGCCTATGCCCGGTCGCTGTCAGGCGGGATGCGGCGCCGGCTGCTCTTGGGTAAGGCGCTGGTGCACGGGCCCAACGTGCTGGTGCTCGACGAGCCGACGGCGGGCGTCGATATCGAGCTGCGGCAGATGCTTTGGGCCAACGTGCGCAAGCTCAACGCGCAGGGCATGACGATCATCCTGACGACGCATTACCTGGAAGAGGCCGAGGAGATGTGCGACGAGATCGCGATCATCAACCACGGCCAGAAGATCGCCCAGGAGCGCACCGTCGACCTGCTGAACCGGCTCGACGCCAAGACCTTGGTGATTCATCCCGAGGCCGAGCCGGGCGACATTCCGTTGCCCGCTGGCGTGGGTCTCGAGCGTGCCGCCGACGGCGCGCTGGAGCTGACCTACCGCACAAGCGCGACCTCTGCCGACGCGGTGCTGAGTGCGGTGCGCGCCGCCGGCATCCGCATCCGCGACGTGCAAACCCGCGAGGCCGACCTGGAGGACGTCTTCCTGGACCTCACGCGGTCCGCCGCGGACGGATAGGCGGCGCGTCTGACCTGAGGCCAAACGGTATTGGGTCGGGGTGGGCATTGCCGACGGAGAGAGGAGCCGCGCCATCGCCGGCCCGCGGGGTGGCGATCCGACGTTTGTTCGGTGGCACTTTATGACTGTCGCGTCCGAAGAACCGCAGGCTATGCGCACGTGTCGACCAATCGCCGCCCCACCCGGGCGGGTCGCCGATGGCGCGGCGGCCTGCGGCCTTGAGTCCGCGCCAGGACAGGTTTGCGGAAACACCCGCTCGGGAATACCAACCGCCCGCGCGCCCCTTGCGTCAGGCCTTCTGCAGCATCCGGCCCAGGGGGCGGCCGCCCAGGATGTGGACGTGCATGTGCGGCACCTCCTGCACCGCGGCGACGCCGGAATTCGCAATCAGCCGATAGCCTTCGCCGCCAGATCCGGGATCGACGTCGACCTGCCGACAGGCCTCACCGACAGCGCGATTGAAGTCGACGATCTCGGCCTCCGACGCCGCCGCCGCGAAGTGATCGAAATTCACGTAAGGCCCTTTGGGGATCACCAGCACGTGCACCGGCGCCTGCGGCGCGATATCGCGAAACGCCAGGCTGTGGTCGGTCTCGAGCACGGTGTCGTTCGGGATTTCGCCCCGAACGATTTTGGCAAAGATATTGTGGTCGTCGTAGTGATAGCCCATGTCGTCCCTCAATCCACAAACAGATGGTCCGCCGACGCGATCTCGCGCGCTTTGGTGTCGGGAATATCGAGAAACTTGGTCAGCGCAAGCATGTTCTCCTCGGCATCTCCGGCCTCGCGCATCCGGTAAAGATGCTCGAACCCGGCATCCCGGATCTGGTCGCTTTCGAACACCACGTCGCTGCGGATCGTCGGCAGCAGCGCGTTGATGGTGTCTTGCGGCGTCATCTCGCCTGCCAGACCCACCCGTTTGGCGTGACCAATCAGGTAGGCATCGGAAAACTCGCATTGGATCTCGAGCATCTTCGTGGTCGAGCGGTCCGCATTGAAATCCCGCAAGAGGTCCATGTTGTTGGGGTCGAGGCACACGACCAGACGGTTGGCGTCAAAATAGTCGAACAGCATCCGCATCAGCGCCCGCCGGTGCCGGGTGCGCTTTTCAATCGTGGCCTGGATGCCGCCGAGATCGGGCAGCGGCGTGCCTTCTTCGTCGAACAGGTATTCGATGCAGGGCAGATTGGTGGCGGCCCGGATCCGCGCCAGCAGCCGCTTGGCGACGTGCCATTTCTTGCAGATCACGATCATCAACTCGCGCTCGCGGCCGAGCGTCGACTCGGTCTCCCAAAACCGCGGGGCAAAGCGCCGGCCAATCCGGCCGCGGCCGGTGAGGAACTTGAACAGGCTGCGGCCCTCGTTCGAGATCTGGAAGGTCATTTCCTTCGAGGCGAATAGGTCCCCCAGCCGCCGCTTGAGTTCGGTCGCGCCGGGCGAGATCTTGCGGGCGAAGAGGAAATCCTGGCTCAGAAGTAGATCGTAGTGGTCGTTGTAGAACGTCACCGGCATGCCGTAGTCGGTGAACATCAAGAAGGTCAGGGTCCGGGTGCGAATCTCGCTTTGCGGAACCAGATGCGGCACCAGGGTCTGAAAGAAGGTCTCGTCCGGGATCCAGGTGGTGCGGAAAAACCGCATCACGTCGGGGCGCTTGCGGCAGAAGTCGAGGATCCATTCGACGGTGCGGCGGCGCAGGCACCACCATTGCGAGCCGATCATGATCTGCAGATCGGCCGGGATCTCGCGCCGCAGCCCGAGCCGGCGCTGCAGGTTGACCGAGGCGTAGAACAGAAACTTGCGTTTGCGCTCGTTGAAGAAGTGGCGATAGAACAGCCGGTCGCCCTTCATCCCGGTCTTGATCCAGTCGGACTCGAAGAAATCGAAGCTCTCGACGTAGTCGACATCGTCGGCGTCGAGGAAGGCATGGGCGTAGTCGGCGGATTTGATCGCCATGCAGTCGCCCGAGAGCATGTAGAAATGCGTCGCCCGCGGGAAGCGGTCGACCGCCGCCTTAACCGCCAAAAGCGAGGCCTCGACCAGCGACCATTCCCCCCAGCCGCATTTGAGCCGCCGCTCGGCGAAGGCGACATTGGGGTTGTCCTTCAGCGCCTCGGTGATCTGGGCGAAATGGTCCGGCTTGGCGCGGGCGTCGAAGTGGATCGAGATGTAATCGCCGACCGCCGTCAGCCGCTGGGCCTGCTTGACGATGGCCTCGGGGTCCTTGTGACAGAGCAGGATGAACGCGATTTTCGCCATTTTGGAAACGGTTTAGCCTGTTTACCGAGAATTGTTTGCATTGATATCGTGAACAAGCATTGAAAAAACAGAGGTTCTTTGCTCTTTTCTTGTCCAACAATGCCCGGATGGCGCAAAGACGAACCAGCCGGCATCAGGAGGCGACAAAATATGGGCTTTCCGGGCACATGGATGACCGAGAGCGAAAGCATGGTCTACCGGGTCGTGCCGAAATGCGCTTGCTCGTCCATCGGGCAGATCATGTACTATTCCGACCACGGCCGGTTCTTCGACGGCGACATTCATGACGCCAATGGCGGGATGCACAAATGGGCGATCGACAAGAGCCAGGCCAAGATCACCCGCAACGTGCAAAAGCACAAATCCTACGCCTTCACCTGTGTCCGGAACCCCTATACCCGGATCCTGAGCTCGTTCTTCGACAAGATCTGCGGCATCCAGCGCAACGGCAAGCGTTACCGTGGCAATCTGGTCCCGCTTCTGGTGCAGAAATACGGAATCGATGTCGGCGGCGCGGACGGCAAGGGCGAGTTCGACCAGATCAAGTCGTTCCGCCGGTTCCTGCTGTTTGCCCGCGACACGATCCGGTTCCGCCGCCCGATGGATCCCGACATTCACTGGTCCGCGATGTCGGGCCACGTCTCGACCTTCATCGTCAATGGCGGGCGCTACGACCACATCTTCTTCACCGAGAAATTCAACCCCGGCATGCAGGTTGTGCTGGACCATGTCGAGATGGCGCATCCCGTCGACCTGGCCAAGATCCCGCGGTTCAACGAATCCGAGGGCCATGGGCCGAAGCGGGCGCATCCCGTCGAGGACTACTTCGACGATCTGTCGATGCACCTGGTCTACGAGATCTACAAGCGCGATTTCCAGGTCTTCAAATACGACTTCGAGAATCCGTCGAACAAGATGCCGGTGGGCGAGATCGACCTCGACGAGGTCCACGCCAAGCTCGGGGATTAGAGCGTGTCCAAGTCGTCAGGAATCGGGCATTCACGGCGCTGACCGAGGCAGCGTTTGCGCAAGCAAATGCGTTCGGGCAGGGCAGTGAATTCAACTGAATTGGACAAGCTTTAGCGGGCGCGGCGGCCTCCGAAAATGGGGCCGAACAAAACCCTGCCAATACCGGAACGGTTTTGCCGAGGGGTTCTGTCCGGACTAAGCCTTTGAGACTGCATAAGCGCACCGTCCATGACAGAAAGGACCGTTTTCGCCAAGTGAAGGCGGAGCAGAACGAAGCCTACGGCTCATCTTCCTCGGCACCCTTCGTACGCCTTCTTGAGCGAGCACGAATCCAAAATGCTCCCATGGTTGGCATTCCGATAATCGAAAGAATCAAGCCTAGCTGAGCAATGTACGGCTGGCGCGAAAGCTCAAAACACATTCTGGTCAAGCCATTAGATGCGACTACTGCACGACAGGGTAAGGTTCCAAGAATTTGCGGCCCTGATGAAGCAGCACATGAGCCATTGTACTTTTCAATAACGCCATTGTCCGGAAGATATTCTGGCGGACACACGTCGTAAGCCAGGACAACGTTTCCGGTATAATGCTCGCCAAGCGAGGAATCGTATTCGCCAAATGAACCTTGGACGTCTCCGATACCGTAGCCTTTCCCATTGATCGCATTATGCAAATCTGTCGTTTGTGGTTCTCGGCATTCCCATTTCTGACAACCTGCCCTTTGCCATGCGATACCACGCAAAAAAAACACAACGTCTTCTTGAGAGTTAATTGTTAAATGGCCCATCGCAGGTGGGTAATTCTTGGCAGTGATCACTCCGAATACACTCATTTCGTCACCTGCCTTGAGTTCGGTGCCATCAAGGTTGGGAAAGAAAAATCTAACGTCCTTGGCCGCCTCGAACCCATCGGAGAGGCTCGACGACAAATTATAGTGTAAGTTGAACGAGACAACTTCACCGGGTTTCAATGTGATTTGTCCCTCAACCCAGCCTTCACTCGATCGACCGATATTAGACGCCTTAAAGGTGTGAATTTTTCCTGATGTATTTAGCGTGGGAAATGTTTTAACGTCTCCTCTGAGCTCCTCGGCGTTAACCGCTGATCCAAAAACTAATGCACACAAAAGAAGAGCAACACGATGCATTCTCTGCACCATTTCCGCTTGAATGGTCGATACAGACAATACGGTCGCACTTCGTGAGACGTCAACAGCGAACTAATCCTACCTCAATTAGTTGGTCGATTGCCCTTCACATAAACTAAGCACAATATCTCTTAATGGCTGAAATGCCCACTCCAACTCCTTTGCTTCCGTGTCTACGCCCAACGAATCGACGCAGTTTTTTTTAGAGGTTCACCCTCCCTGCGCGGACGCAGAAGGTGACGTCATTTCACACCTGGTATCCGCCTGCTGAACCTACACCCGACTTGCTGAAAAACAAACAATATCAGATATTTAAACCATGTCCGAACTCGGGCACCCGGCCTTACCGCAGCTTCGGAGGCCTGTCGGGATCCATTCCGGGGGCCGGCGGCTGGCCGCTCGGATGCGCCTCGGGCTCCGGCAAATCGAACCGTAGCCCCACTTTCGCCAGCCGCGCCGCCATCGGGTCGGTCCCGCCGAAGAACCCGATATCGATCTCCCCCGCCTCGACCCCCGAAAACGTCAGCGCCTCGCCCACTGCCTGGGCGAGCGCCGCCTCTGCGCCCGGCGCGGCATCGATGACGGCCAGCAGGTGCCCGGGGCGGTTCGGCGCGTAGGTCACTGAGACCAGATAGGCGGTCCGGGCGAGGCCAGCGGCCGTGGCGAGCTTAGCATCGAGCGCGGTCAGGACCGCCTCGGGCAGGCCGGCGGGCGGGCGCAGTTCGGTGGGACGCTCGGCGATCTCGGACGGGCGCCCGGCGAGGCTGGCGTGCAGCCAGTCGATCACCTCGGGCGGCAGCAGCATCGACGAGGGCGCGACGTCGAGGTTCAGCCCCAGTCCAATCCCCTGCCCCGCCAGCATCTCCGCCAACGCCCGCCCCGAGAGCGCCGCGTAAGGCGCGGGGCGGCCGACAAAGCCGGCCAGGCGGTCCTCGCGGTCAAACGCCAGCAGAATCCGTCCGTCTTCGGTATCGAAGACATCCGGCTCGATCCGGTCGCCGTCCGGTTCGGATTTCAGCAGCAGGAATAGCTCCGCACTGGTCAGCCGGTCGAAGAACCGCAGGCGCGCGGCCTCGTCGCCGACCTCCATCTCGGCATGGGCGGCATCGAGCGGGGTCTCAGTCATGCAACACCTCTCGGATCGTGTGGCGCAGGGCCGGCAGCAGCTCTGCCTCGAACCACGGGTTCTTCTTCAGCCACGCGGTGTTGCGCCAGGACGGATGCGGCAAGGGAAAGACGGCGGGCGCATGATCGCGCCAGGCGGCGACGGTTTCAGTGACGTTCTTGGCGCCCAGGTGCCAGGATTGCGCATACCCGCCGATCAAGAGAGTGAGGCGCGCCGTGGGCAGCGTCGCCATGATGCGGCGGTGCCAGGTGTCGGCGCAAAGCTTTGGCGGCGGTAGGTCGGATCCCTTGGCGTCGTAGCCGGGGAAACAGAACGCCATCGGGATGATTGCAACGCGGGTCTGGTCGTAGAATTCGTCCTCGCTGACATCCATCCAGGCGCGCAGGCGGTCCCCCGAGGGATCGAAGAACGGCTTGCCCGCCTTGTGCACGCGCAAACCCGGCGCCTGACCACAGACCAGAATGCGAGCGCCGGCGTCGAACCAGACGACGGGGTTCGGAGTGTGACTCGTGGCGGTGGCCGCGAAACGGTCGGCGCATAGAGTGCAGGCGGCGAGGTCGGCCTTTAGAGTCGAGAGGTTGGGCATTGTGTGGAGGTAGAGCGAAACGGAGCATAGGTGCAATGGCGCGCGGTCGATTGGGGATAAGGATTGGACCGTGTCGAAGGAAGACGGGCTCCGAGCGCAGTGTGCGGAGCCGGGCCCATCGCTGACCCGCGGGGTGGCGAGCCGACCTTTGAACGGCGGCGCCTTATGGCTGTCGAGTCAGTAGGGCTTCACGCGGTGCGCATGTGTCGACCAATCGCCACCCCTCCGGGGCGGGTTGGCGATGGGCCCGGCGGGGCTGTGCCCCTTGATTCCGTGCCCGGTGGCAGCCGACCTCGTCTCTCTTTGGACCGAGGTCATCCGCTAAGCCGGGCCGACCGACAACTCATCGAAATACCGCTTGACCCATTTCGACATTTCTAGAAATATAGTTATATGAAACCGCACCGCCCGATTCATCTGACCGTCGAACAGGCAGCCTCGACATTCGCTGCGCTCGGGTCCGAGCAGCGGTTGGGGGTTCTCAATACGCTTGTCAGGGCGGGGCCAGACGGGCTGAGCATAGGGGAACTTGGCGAAAGGTCCGGCGTGACCGGCTCCACATTGACGCATCATATGAAGAAGCTGACCGAGGCCGGGCTGGTGACGCAGGAGCGGCGGGGCCGCTCGATCATTTGCGCCGCCGCGGCCTATGACGAAATGCAGGCACTGTCGGAGTATCTGTTGAACGAATGTTGCGCCGATGCCGCGGACGGGCAAAAACACCATGACTGACCTCACCCAGCATCTGCCCGATCTACCGGGGCTTTGGCGGCGGATCGACAAGGCTTGGTTGGCGATCGTGCTGATCCCGCTTATCGTTGCGGTCCTCGACCCCGTGCAGGTCTGGCCGACCATCGCGTTCGCCGCGGGCGCCATCGCCCATACCGGCGTCTTCATCGTCTTCGCCGTCCTGGCCGTGGCCTATATGAAGGCGACCGGCGCCGAGGCGCTGCTGGCCAAGGCCTTCGAGGGGCGCGAGATCCGGATGATCCTGCTCGCCGCGCTCTTGGGCGGGCTGTCGCCGTTCTGTTCCTGCGAGGTGATCCCGTTCATCGCCGCGCTTCTGGCCACGGGCGCGCCGCTCAGCGCCGTGATGGCGTTCTGGCTGTCCTCGCCGCTGATGGATCCGGCGATGTTTCTGATCACGTCCGGAACGCTCGGCTGGGACTTCGCCCTCGCCAAGACCGTCTCGGCCGTGGGTCTGGGGCTGATGGGCGGGGTCACGGTGAAGGCCTTCGCCAGCAGCGCCGTCTTCGCCGATCCTCTGAAGCCGCAGACCGCGGCCTGCAATGCCTGCGGCTGCGGCAGCAACCCGTTCACCGGGCGGCCGCATTGGGCGTTCTGGGGCGAGGCCGCGCGGCGCCGGACCTTCCGCGACACCACGGTCGAGAACGCGCTGTTCCTCGGCAAGTGGCTGCTTCTGGCCTACATGATCGAGGCGCTGATGCTGCGCTATGTGCCGGCCGAGATGATCGCCACGGTGCTGGGCGGCGACGGCATCCTGCCGATCTTCCTCGGAGCCGTGGTCGGTGCGCCGGCCTACCTCAACGGCTATGCCGCGGTGCCGCTGGTGGATGCGCTGTTGGCGCAGGGTATGTCTGATGGGGCGGCGATGGCCTTCGTGCTGGCCGGTGGCGTCAGCTCCATCCCCGCCGCCATCGCGGTCTGGGCTCTGGTCAAGCCGCGGGTCTTTGCCGCCTATCTGGGCATCGCCATGACAGGCGCCCTGATCGCGGGCATTGCGTGGAACCTCATCGCCTGAGCCTGCGCAACCTGTTGCCCCTTCGCGGTTCTTGAATTATCCCCGGGCCGACAGGGGCGCGCGGAGACCGGCATGTACCGGGTATGGGATTTTGTCACGAACTACTCGATTCTGCTGATCAGCGGGGCGCTGATCGCGCTCGTCTGGGCCAATATCGACGCGCATTCCTATCACTACCTGGTCGAGTACCCGTTGCTGTTCAACAGCCTGATCGGCACCGACGCGAGCTATTGGCTGAAGTCCTACGGCGCAGACTATGGCGTCGAAGAACTGGGCGACGTCACCCGCGTGCTATCCATGCATTACCTGGTCAACGACGTGCTGATGGCGTTCTTCTTCGCCATCGCGGCCAAGGAGGTGTGGGAGGCGGTCATCCTGAAGAACGGCTCGCTCAGGGGCCGCAAGGCGGCGACGCCGCTGGTGGCGACCGCGGGCGGCATGTTCGGGCCGATCGCCGTCTACCTGGGGCTGGCGGCGTTCCTGGGCTCTGACGTCTACGACGCGGTGGCGCGCGGCTGGGCGATCCCGACGGCGACCGACATCGCATTTTCCTACCTGGTCGGGCGGCTGGTCTTCGGCGCCGGGCACCCGGCGGTGCGGTTCTTACTGCTGCTCGCCATCGCCGACGATGCGGCCGGTCTGATCATCCTGGCGGTGTTCTATCCCTCGGGCGACCTCGGGCCGGCCTGGCTGCTTCTGTCGCTCGGCGCTGCCGTCGGTGTCTTTGTGCTGTTCAATTGGCTGCCGCGGCAGATGGACCGCGGCAACCAGCTGCGCCCCGCCTCGACCTGGGTGCGCGAAAAGCTGTCGTTCTGGCCCTATGCGGTGGCCGGCGCGTTGAGCTGGTATGGGTTCCAGGAAAGCGGCCTGCACCCCGCGCTCGGCCTATTGCCGGTGGTGCCGGCGATCCCGCATGCCGACCGCGCCTTCGGCATCTTCAGCGAGGCCGAGCAGTACCTGCACGACCTTCTGAACCACATCGAGCACGGGCTGAAGCATCCCGTCGAGATCATCCTGTTCTTCTTCGGGCTGATGAATGCGGGCGTCGAGTTCTCGGCCATCGGCTCGCCGACCTGGCTGGTGCTGGCCGGCCTGATCATCGGCAAGCCGTTCGGTGTCCTGCTGTTCGGCTGGGTCGCCGCCGGGCCGATGCGCCTAGGGTTGCCGTCGGGGATGAAGACCTCTGACCTATTCGTCATCGGCTGCGTCGCCGCGATCGGGTTTACCGTGTCGCTCTTCATCGCCACGGTGGCCTTTGACAGCGGCCCGGTGCAGGACGCGGCGAAGATGGGCGCCTTGTTCAGCTTCTTTGCCGCGGTGCTGTCGATCATCGCCGGCAAGCTGTTGCGGGTCGAGAAACAAAACGCCTGATTCCGGCCCAGGGTGGCCGAATTGTCCGCCAATTGACCGCAATCGGGCACATTCGACGCCCAAGTTTCGCCCGATTCCGGGGAAAGCCGTTGAAAATCAACGGCCGGTTCCGACATAATGGAGCCTCAAAGGCAATCTATAGCCTGTCGTTAACGAAGCTCGGTTAAGAGCGGTGAGGCAATAGGGGCAGTGCCCGGGGCGCAGATGCTCGAGTTCGAGAATGTCAGCAAGTCCTTTTGGACCGGCCAGCAGCGCAAGGTCATTCTCGACCGCGCGTCGTTCCGAGTCGAGTTGGGCAACAGCCTGGGCATCCTCGCGCCGAACGGCACCGGCAAGACCACCATCGTCAATATGATGGCGGGGCTCGAAAAGCCGGATGAGGGGACGATCCGACGCGATTGCCGCGTCTCGTTTCCGCTGGGCTTCATGGGGGGCGTCGTGCCCAAGCACAACGCCCGCGAAAACGCCCGCTACATCGCCCGGCTCTACGGTCTGGATCCCGATTACGTCGAGGCGTTTTGCCGCTGGCTGTGCAATCTGGAGGAATATTTTGAGATGCCCGTCGGCACCTACAGCGCGGGCATGAAGGCGCGGTTGAATTTCGCCCTGCTCTTGGCGCTCGACTTCGACATCTACCTGATCGACGAGGGCATGCCCTCGACCACCGACGTCACCTTCAACAAACGCGCCGGCTCGATCCTGCGCGACCGGTTGAAGAACGCCACCATCGTCGTGGTCTCACACCAGGCGAAAACGCTGGAGAAATTCTGCCGATCGGCCGCGGTGCTCCGCGACGGCCAAATGCATATGTTCGACACCTTGGAAGAGGCGAAGGCGCTCTATGACTACGAAACCCAAGGCTAAGAAATTCCGCATCCGCCGCAGCGCCTCGCTGGCCGGCGACCTGCGCCGCGTCGCCTCGAACCAGGCCGCGGCGTCGGACGCACAGTCAACCGCGCCCGCTGCGCAACCAACCCAACCCGCAGCGCCCAAACCCGACCTCAGCGGCCCTGTCGACGACGGTTTCGGCGACAAGCCCTATCCGACCGCCGCCGCGCAGGAGCTGACGCCCGGCGACGAGGTCAGCATCGAAAACGAGCTCGCCGCAATCCGTAAAGAGGGCTTGACCGGTCGGCAGCTGCGCATGGCGCGCCGGGTGGCACAAAAGCACGGGCTGGCGCCGACCTCGGATTTCGATGCCGTGCGGCTGCTTCGAAAGCAGGGGATCGATCCGTTTCAGCGTTCGAACATGCTGGAACTGGTGGTTCCGGGCCCCAGCGAGGTGCAAGACGCAAGCCTGGGCGTGCCGAAGACGGTGGCCAAGCCGCAGCTTCCCTCGACCGAGGTCCTGACCGAGGACGCCCGCGCCCGCGAAATCATCCGCATGCAGCGCGACATCGTCAAACGCCGGCGCCGCAAGCTGATGCAGCTGTTTTCGCGGCTGGGCTTCTTCGTGGTCCTGCCGACGCTCTTGGTGGGCTACTACTTCTACGTCATCGCCACGCCGATGTTCGCCACCAAGTCCGAATTCGTCATCCAACAGGCCGAATCGCCGGTGAGCGCGGCCTCGGGCCTCGGCGGGCTGTTCTCGGGTACGTCCTTTGCCACAAGCCAGGATTCGATCGCGGTGCAGGGCTATCTGCAATCGCTCGACGCGATGCTGCGGCTCGACACTGATCTGGGATTTCGCGGGCATTTCAGCGCGCCGGACATCGACGCCCTGCAGCGGCTCGACCCGGGCGCCACCAAGGAACAGGCCTACACGATCTACAAGGACCGGGTGAAGATCAGCTACGACCCGACCGAGGGCATCATCAAGATGGAGGTCGTGGCCGCCGACCCCGTGGCCAGTCAGCAGTTTTCGGAACGCCTGATCGCCTATGCCGAGGAACAGGTCGACAACCTGACCCAACGGCTGCGCGAGGATCAGATGCAGGGCGCGCGCGACAGTTTCGCCGAGGCCGAGGGGAACATGGTCTCGGCCCAGTTGCGCGTGCTGGAACTGCAGGAAAAACTCGGCGTTCTGGATCCGATGACCGAAAGCCAGGCGCTGATGACCCAAATCACCGGTCTGGAAACCCAGTTGCAGGAAAAGCGGCTGCAGCTGCAGCAGCTGTTGGACAACGTACGCCCGAACCAGGCCCGGGTCGAGGGCGCGCAAGGCGATGTGCGGCGGCTCGAAAACCTGATCGCCGAGCTGCGGTCGCAGCTGACCGAAAGCACCGCCGAGGGCCAGTCGCTGGCGCGGATCAGCGGCGAACTGCGGCTCGCCGAACGCGATCTGCAGACCCGAGAGCTGATGGTGGCGCAGGCGATGCAGCAGATGGAAACCGCGCGGATCGAGGCGAACCGCCAAACCCGCTATCTGTCGATGGCGGTCAACCCGATCGCGCCCGACGAGGCGACCTATCCGCGCGCCTTCGAGAACACGATCCTGGCGTTTCTGATCTTCGGCGGCATCTATCTGATGGTCTCGCTGACCGCTTCGATCCTGCGCGAGCAGGTCTCTGGCTGACATGACCGACGTCCGGATCGGCGATCTGACGGTCGGCAACGAGCGGCCACTGACGGTGATTGCCGGGCCTTGCCAGCTGGAGTCGGCCGACCATGCCCGGATGATCGCGGACCGGATGGCCGAGATCTGCGCCGCGGCCGGCGCGGGCTATATCTTCAAAGCCTCGTACGACAAGGCGAACCGCACCTCGCTGGCGGGCAAACGCGGTCCCGGGATCACCGCGGGGCTGGAAATACTGGCCGGTGTGCGGGCGGACCTGGGCGTGCCGGTCTTGACCGATGTGCATCTGCCGGATCACTGCGCCGAGGCGGCCGCGGCGGTCAACGTGCTGCAGATCCCAGCACTCCTCTGCCGTCAGACCGATCTATTGATCGCCGCCGGCGAGACCGGCGCGGCGGTCAACATCAAAAAGGGCCAATTCCTCGCCCCTTGGGACATGGCCCACGCCGCAGCCAAGATCGAAGCCACCGGCAACCGCCGCATCCTGTTGACCGAGCGCGGCACGTCGTTCGGCTACAACACGCTGGTGGCCGACATGCGCAGCCTGCCGCAGATGGCCGCGACCGGCTATCCGGTGGTGATGGACGCCACCCATTCGGTGCAGCAGCCCGGAGGCCTCGGCGGCGCCAGCGGCGGCCAGCGCGAATTCGCCCCGGTGATGGCCCGCGCTGCGGTGGCCGTGGGCGTGGCGGCGGTCTTCATCGAGACCCACGAGGACCCGGACCGCGCGCCCTCGGACGGGCCGAACATGATCCCGCTCGACCGGATGGCCGAGTTGATCGACGCGCTGATGCAGTTCGACGCCTTGGCCAAGGCACATCCCCTCACGCCTTGACCGGCGGCATTTTTCGCGTTGGCGGGTCTTGAAGCGGACGGCCCGGGCGCGTATCTAGCCGCAGCCGTTGGGGTGTAGCCAAGTGGTAAGGCAGCGGTTTTTGGTACCGTGTATCGTAGGTTCGAATCCTACCACCCCAGCCATTTCTCGACTTTGTGAAAGCCTTCTGCGGTCTTGCGACTGCGTTGGCGGCCTGTGACGCCGGGTCCGTGGCGGGATCAGCGGATTGGGAGTGGACTTTGCCACCTTGGCGCTCTCCGCCGTCCCTAGCCCCTGAAACTGGCCCGGTCGCATTGGGCGACGCGACAGGATTGGCCTGGATTACCGATCTTTCGCTCGCGGGGTTGGTTCGCTGTGCCCGGCGCAGACAGATGTCCGGGCAACATCGTCATTGAGAGGTAGTTGCGGTCGCTGTAGCGGCGGACTGTCCACGTCACAGAGTTGGCCGAGTGCTTCACGGCAAACCACGCCGTCCGCGATTGGATCGTGTTTCGCACGTCATGCGTCCTCAAGCGGTTCATCTGCAAGGAACGCCGGAGGCCGCATTTCAGGCCGATCCTGCGCTTTCACCACACCCGACCCGCCGGATCAGGACAGCCAACTCTGGCCCGTCTTCTTCGCCGCGCGGAGGCCGGACGACGTGCGGGTGGCGTTTCCGCCGCCGGCGGTCGCCTTGGCATAGGCGAGGGTCACGGCTGAGGCCGTTGCCGCTTTCCGGTCAATTGCGACCCTGCAATGCGATGCGACCAACCCGCGCCGAAGACCGTCGCCGACGCCACCAGACCGCAGATATCATGCAAGCCCCCGCATTTCCCGCCTGGGGCCAACCGCGATCGGCGGGCGCCTTGTCCGCACGAAGAGGCGGCGTCGGCTCGCCCAGCGAAGTCGCCCTCGCCTCAGCGCTGGATGGACTCCAACCACATCACCAGGGACACGATGCCGGCGCCGGTCAGGATCGGTTGGCCGCTGGCCGTCTTCATCGCGGCGGTTTCGCCCTCGAACAGGTCGCCGAAGAACGGCATCTCGCCGCCATGGGCCAGGATCGGATCGCGGCCGTCGATCTGATAGGCGGCCCGGGCGCGCGGGAAGGTGCCGTCATTGCCGCGGCTCAACGTGGTGAGGTCCGGGACCTCGATGCTCAGCACCGATCCCATAACACCGTCGCCTTCCGCCGTGTCGCCATGGCACGACGCGCAGTAGATCTGAAAAAGCTCGGCCCCCTCTTCCGGGCTT
>JAAUYB010114382.1_pt1 | contig 22728 bp, 29 predicted proteins | sample 7278071 | NCBI WGS metagenome assembly JAAUYB01 (sample SAMN14350121, study PRJNA611818) | marine sediment metagenome | isolation source: surface marine sediment (1.8m) | place: French Polynesia: Moorea | collected 2018-08 | reverse complement strand
GCTGGTGCGTTTATGTCGACGGCCGAGCTTAAAACGTTGCACGCGGCCGGTCACATGGTGTGCAGTCATTTGACGACGAACAGCGAAACGGTAAACGCGACGGCCGACGGTATAATCGAGGCTGAGATCCTTGAGCAAAAAGAATGGATCGCAGCCAATTTCCCAGGGTCGGTTCCTTGCGTCGCTTATCCGAGCGGCCAGTATAAACAGCACACAGTCGATTTTTTGAGGGCGAACGGGTACGTCGCCGGTCGTGCTGCGAACATTGTTCCGCATTACGTAGCAGGACAATGGAACGGGCTCGGACATAGTGCGTGCTTTGAGCCCGCTGATCTGCCGAACGAGTTCGAGTCTCGCATCATAAACATGCAAAATGCGGGAACGTTTTCGGATACTGCTCTAAAGGTGCTCGGTTATGTTGACGAGTCGAAAGATCTCGGACAGGGCGTCGATCTGGTCGGTCACGTTGTCAAGGACGGCGTGACAAATAACGTCACAGTGTCAGAGCAATACTTCGACGATGTGGTCGCCGGTTTGGTGACGCGTCACAACAACCTAGAAATAGAGTTCATGCCATACCACGAAAAAATAACTCGCATGTTCGGTCCGTTTGGAACAGGGCCAAGCACAGCGAGCAGCATGTTGAACCCGGCCGACGGTGGGCTAGCTGTGCCGCCTGATTATCGCTATGCCTAACAGCGCGGTGAAACCATGCCGTCATTACGGTTGTGCTGCTGTAACTAATCACACGACGGGATACTGTGAGCAGCATCGACATATCGCAACGGCGCAACGTGAGCAGCTGCGCCGACGTGGTAAGACGACCGCTCGAGGCTATGGTCATCGGTGGCGCAAGCTGCGTGCGCTGCAGCTGGCAGAACATCCGCTGTGTGCGTGCGGTGAGGTGGCGACACTGGTCGATCACATCACGCCGATACTCGACGGCGGTGCGAAGTACGATCGTAAAAATTTACAGTCCATGTGCCGAGGCTGTCACGATGTGAAAACTCAGCACGATATCGATCAACGTCAACAGGTGAGAACATCATGAGTGAAACCGAAACAGAGAAACAGCGCGAAGAGCGTTTCGAGCGAGCAGCGAATAATAATTTTAAGGCGAACACAGATCTCGACGAGGAGGAGGCGCGAGCTCAAAAGGAAAAAGTCGAGAAGGCGTATCAGGCGGCGTACAACAAAAACAAGGACACCAAGCAGCTGAATGCTAGCGGTCACAGTGACAGTAACGACGAGCTGTCCGAGGTCGATCTCGCCGACGACCGCCCATTTTAGTCGTCGGCAAGATCGACGTCTAAAAGGGGGGGCGGGTTCGATCGCTGTGATTCGATTCGCAAATGACCGACCGCCTAATTCCACGCACGATACAGGGGGGAAATTAGGGGAAGTTTTAACAAGTAGTTAAGTATATGACCAGTAACTCGGTGACAATTTATTCAACCGGGACCGACGGCGATCAGAGCGCGTCGGATCTGATCGGGTTTGTCGACGAACCTCCGGCTCATTTGAGCGCTGACCAGGGCGATATTTTTCGTTACTTGGTCAGTGTGCTGTTACCCCTAAAGATCATTGACGAACCCGATCGACCGGCGCTCTCGGAGCTTGCGATCGCACTCGACGAGATACGTAAAACGACGGCCGAGCTCGAGGCGGCGGGCGGCATGACATACGAGCTCGAGACCGGGATGGGACAGAAACGGATTATTTTGCATCCGCTCGTCGCGGTCCGTGACGCTGCGAAAAAAACTGCGCTTTTATACTTCCGTCAGTTCGGCATGACTCCGGCCTCGAGAAAAGGGATCCAGCCAGGCGACGCGGGCGATCAGGGTGATCTGTTTGCGGAGTTCGGGATTCTGTGAGCCAAGCGCAGCCAAAAACCGAGCTTAAGTTTCCGAACGTCGACCGCGCGCATGAATGGGCACGCGCTGTGCTCGAGGGCGAGGTTATATCTAACAAGTACATCCGGCTAGCCTGTAAACGTCACTTTGACGATTTCGAGAACGGTGCCGAGCGCGGTCTGTTTTTCGATTACGAACACGCCGAGCGCGTGTGTCGGTTTTACGAGCTCTGTCCGCACGTCAAGGGACCGCTCGCGTCAGTCCAAGCGATCCGCGCGAACAACGCAGAACGTAAAAAACAAGGGCTTCGACTGCTACCGTATAACCCGATCAAGCCAAGCGATTGGCAGCTGTTTATGGTGATCAGTCTGTTCGGGTGGCGGCGACTAACCGACCAGGCGGTCGAAATGTTTTACGCGGATCCGGACACGCCGACGAGCTGGCCGCTGCGCTTTACGATTGCTCACATTTGCGTCGGTCGTAAGAACGGAAAAACGACCGGGATTGCTCCGCTCGGTTTGTATGGTCTGTGTGCTGCAGGTGAACAAGGCGCGGAGATCTACTCGGCGGCGACGACGCGCGACCAGGCGAAAATTGTTTGGAAAATAGCGAACGCGATGATAAATCGCGGCGCGTTGAAGGCGAAGCTCAATGTTAAAGCAGGGTTTACAGAGCATCGGCCGACCGACTCAGAGTTCCGGCCGTTGTCGGCCGATCACGATACGCTCGACGGTCTAAACCTGTTTGTCGGTATTGTCGACGAGCTCCACGCGCATAAATCGCGCGGATTGTATGAGGTTCTCGAGTCCTCAATGGGATCTAGAGCGTCGCAGCTGCTCGCGTCAATCACTACGGCCGGGATCGATCGCGAATCGATCTGTTACGAGACCGAGCTTATGGTTCGCCAGGTGCTCGAGGGCGTGATCGATAACGACGCGGTGTTCGGTATGTTGTTTACGGTCGACGACGAGGATCTCGAGGACGAGGAGGCGCTGCTCGTCGAGGGTCCGCATTGGCACAAAGCGAACCCGAATCTCGGCGTATCAGTGAGCCTCGACACGCTGCGCTCGGAGGCGAAACTCGCGCAGGAATCTCCGCGAAAACGGTCGAATTTCCTCCGCAAGCGACTAAACGTATGGGTTGGAGCCGATACGCAGTGGCTCAATATGTCGAAATGGGCGGCGTGCGATCGCGGTCTCGATTACAGCGAATTACAAGGGGGTCGATGCTGGCTCGGTCTGGATCTCGCGACTAAACGCGATCTTGCGAGTTTGGTCGCGCTGTTTGAGAAAAATGGTAAATATCATCCGGTAGTGTTTAACTGGCTCCCGAAAGGCGCGCTCGAGCTTATGAGTAAGACACACGCGAATATGTTCGAGCAGTGGGGAAAGATGGGGTTTGTGACGCTGACCGAGGGCGACACTTGCGACCAGGCGGCAATTGAGGCGCAGCTCGAGGAGCTCAGATCCTCGAACGACGTGCAGAGCTTGTCGTTTGATCCGTGGCACGCGACCAGGCTGATCACGAATCTGCACGAGGCGGGCTGGCCGGAGGATCTGACGATACAGGTCGGTCAAACGGTCAAACATTTGTCGGAACCGATGAAAACGCTTGAAGCGTGGGTTTTTGAGAAACAGATCACGAACCCCGCGAACCCGCTGCTCACGTGGGCTCTATCAAACGTCGTCGCACACGAAGACAAGGCGAACAACATCAAGCCGAACAAGGAAACGAAAGCGAACAAAATCGATCCGGCCGTAGCGCTGATTATGTCGATTGCTCGCGCGCTGTTCACTAAGCCGAAAATGCCGTCAGTTTACGAAACGAGGGGGATGCGTCAGCTATGATCGAAGGGTTAAAGCGTTTATTCGGGATTCGTAACGCGACGGCTCCGAATGCGTATCACCGCGACGACGATCCGAGATTGTGGCAATACGTCGGCGAGAATCCGAGCCCGCTGACGTTCTCGGCGTACTGGCGCGGTGTGAGTTACCTCTCCGGTGTGATCGGGTCGATACCGTGGACGCTGCAGCGTGTGGATCCGCGAACCGAGGCTAAAGAGCGGTTTAGAGGTCACGCGATCGATACAATGCTTGCGATGCGTGCGAATCCGCTCATGGCCGCGATTACCGCGCGACGAACCATGATCGCGCACACACTGACGCACGGCGCAGCGTATGCGGAGATTCAGCGGAATCTCGCGGGGGAGCCAATAGCTTATTGGCCGATCACGCCCGATCGGGTCGAGAACCGACTAGCGCCTGATCGCTCGCTCGTGCATCTGGTGCGCAACAGCAACGGTGACCAGGTGCCGATTTTTCCCGAGAATATGCTGCATTTTCCCGGTCTCGGTTTTGACGGTGTGAACAGTTACTCGGTTGTCGAAATGGCGAGGCGTACGATCGCGGCCGGTGTCTCGGGTGACAAATTCGCTCGCGCGCTTTGGGATAATTCCGCCATGATCGGCGGTCTCGTGTCGCATCCGGAGACGCTCTCTGATACGGCCTGGAATCGACTGCGGAAACAATTTACGGAACGATACGTCGGCTCACAGAATCGAGGTAAGCCGATCATTGGCGAGGAGGGGCTCACGTTTACTCCGTTTGCCATACCGCCGGAGGATGCGCAGTTTCTCGAAAACCGACAATTTACAATCGAGGATATGGCGCGCTGGCTCGGGATCCCGCCTCACAAAATGATGGACAACCGGCACGCGACGTTTTCGAACGTCGAGGAGCAGAACCTCGAAGTCATCGGTGACACGATGATTCCGATGATCGAACTGTTCGAGCAAGAGGCAAACTATAAGCTCCTCGGGCCGAAACAGAAAAGCGTGTTAGTGACGGAAATGGATATCGCGCGACTCGCTCGCGGTAACTTTAAGGCGCGGGCCGAGTGGCTCCGCGCGGGGTTCGATATGGGCGGCGTGTCTCCGGATGACGTTGCGCGCGAGTTTGGCAACCGGCCAACGCCAGGCGGAAATCATCGGTTTGTGCAAATGAATTTGCAGACGGTTAGCGACGCGTCGAAACCTAAGCAACTGCCTCCGGCCGTTGCGCCAGGTCCGAGAAGACCGGATACGGATCCTGCAGAGGAGGTCGAGGATCCGACGATCGAAAACCTTGCGATCGCGCTTCTCGAGACGGCGGGCGAGTCAGTCAGTCGCGTTCACCAGGCGCTGGCCAAGCGTCACGGATCGAAACCGGCCGATGTGTGGAGCGATAAAACGCGCGACGTTATGGCGAAATCGATCGTTCGGATCGAGCCGATCGTCGTCAAGTGTGGCGCGGCGTATGGTTTGGCGGAGGCGGATCTGTCGATCGTTGCGGAGACGATCACGGGCGACATAACAGATCGGTTCATTGAACAGCGGAAGGTGATCTCGGTCGTCGACTTTGTGCGCGACGCGCTCGGTCGTATTCATGAATTGAAAGAGTTGAATAAATGAAATTTAAATTTATAAATGAAACGGAACGCGGGCCAGAGATCCTAATTTATGACGAGATAGGGCCGTCCTTTTGGGGTGACGGTTTAAGCGCGAAAGATTTTGCGAACGAACTCGGCGAGCTCGACGGCGAGGAACAGATCACGCTCCGGATCAATTCGCCAGGCGGCGACGTGTTCGACGGTCTGACCATGTATAACAGTTTGCTCCGGCACAGCGCGCGGATCGTGGCGATCGTCGAAGGTCTCGCAGGTTCAATCGCGTCGGTCATTCTGCAGGCGGCAGACGAGCGCCGAATCGCGGACACGGCGTTTGTAATGATTCACGATCCGTCGGCTATGGCCTACGGCACGGCTGAGGATCTGCGCGGTCTCGCCGACGTGCTCGACGCGACGCGCGACAGTATTTTGACAAGCTACGTAAAACGCGCAGGAGAGAGTAGGCGCGACGAGCTCGCGCAGGCCATGAGCGCGGAAACCTGGTACAGCGCGAGCGAAGCGCTCGAGGCGGGGCTTGTGAGCTCAGTCGACCCAGGGCTCAAGGTTGCGGCGTGCGTGAACGATTCAATGATCGATCGGTTTAAGTGGCGTAACGCTCCGAGCGAGTTGCTGACTAACAGCGAACCCGCTCAAGTGCAAAACAGTCGGCGACTAGCGCTGATGAAATTGCGCAAACGACTCGCCGATCGATAACACAGAGAGAGGGTAAACGATGAAATATCTGGACGAACTTTTAGCGATGATCGAGGCGTGTGTGATGCGCGGCGTCGTCATCACGAACGACTCAAACGAGGCGATGATCACGGCGCTATCGACGCGCGCTGACGAGTGTCTCGCTCGAGCGCAGTCGATTCAGGATCTCGCCGACTCCGAGGAGCGAGCGCTCACTGACGAAGAGGCGAGCGAGATCGATCGATTAATTGACGAATCCGAGGCGGCGATCAAAAACGTGAAGCGCCGACAGCGAATGCAGAACGCATCGAACGGGATGCAACAGCCAGCGCCGACGCGCAGCGACTCCGGCGTCGAGATCGGCAACGCGACACACGTTGATCTGCCTGGTCAGCACTCCGGAAACCTAGGCTTTCGCAATATGGGCGAGTTCGCAACGCAGGTGTTCCTGGCATCGAAAGCGATGCGAAACGGAACCCCGCACACGATCGACACACGCTTAACGAACGTCACGTCGGGCTCGAACGAAGGGACCGACTCGGAGGGCGGGTTCGCAGTACCGCCAGATTTTCGCGAGGAGATTCAGCGCATCGTCACGGGCGAGGGTTCGCTGTACAGTCGCGCGGACGATTACACGACCGCCAGGAACGAGATCAAGTTCCCGAAAGATGAGACGACTCCCTGGAACACCACCGGCATACAGGCCCGCTGGAAAGCGGAGCTCGCGCAGGCGACTCAGGACAAGGTAGATCTGAAAGAGCACACGATCACGCTGCACAATCTGATCTGTCTCGCTCCGGTCTCCGACGAGCTCCTCGAGGACGCTCCAGCAGTCGGTTCTTATCTGTCGCGCAAAGCTCCGGAAGTGATCGATTTCAAACTGACCGATTCGCTCATGAACGGAACCGGAACCGGGCAACCGGAGGGCGTTCTCACGTCTGCGGCCGGGATCGTGATCCCGAAAGAGACGGCGCAAGTTGCCGATACGATCGTCTTTGAGAACACCGTTAAAATGCTGGCTCGGTTGCCAATGCGTTACTGGGGCTCGGCGGCGTGGCAAATGCCGCAAACGGCGCTACCGCAATTAATGAACATGGAATTTCCTGGGGACAGCTCGTCGGTATTTCTGCGCGGTAATAACGCAGCGGGCCGTCCGTTCGATACCCTTCACGGGTTCCCGATCGTTTACAGTGAGGCGGCTCCGCAATTGGGCGACGAGGGTGATATCTCGCTTGTCGGGTGGAATCAGTACAGCGTCGCAAGCAAAGTCGGCGGCGTGCGCCAGGCTATCTCGATGCATTTGTTTTTTGACTGGATGGCGACGGCGTTTCGATTTAATCTGCGGGTCGGCGGTAAAAACTGGCTCGATGCGGCGTATGTCTCAAACGATGGGTCGACGACGTACAGCAACATTGTGAAACTGGCCGCGCGCGCCTAAGCGCGAGGCGATTGAGCTGCGGAGGGGTATCGGTGAGCGTAATCAACTGGAGTCCGACGGCGCACGTCGTGCAAGTGTTATCCGGTGGCGGCGTCGCTGTCACGACGGCGGATGTAAAAGAACACCTGCAAATTGAGTCGTCGTTTACTTCCGATGATGCGCTTATCGATACCTTGACGCAGGCCGCGACGCTTGCGATCGAGGATCGCTTGCGGCGTTACCTGGTCGACACGAATATTCGTGTTTATTGGGATCATCCGCCTGGTGCGATTTTTTTGCTACCCGGTGGAAAATGCAGCGCGCTAACACAAATTCAGTACCGGCGCGAGCTCGACGACGTGATCGACACGGTTGCGTCGTCGGTCTATCACGTCGATCTCGACGACGATCTCGCCGGTCGCGTGGATCTGGCCGACTCGCAGAGCTGGCCGAATGTGAGTACGCGTCCGAATAGTTTCTATGTGGATTGCACCTGTGGCTACGGTGCGGCGACGGATATTCCCGAGCCGATCGTCGTCGCGGTGAAAATGCTCGTCAATGATTTGTACACGCATCGAGGCGCGACAGCTCCGGCGCAGTACATTAAGAGCAATCCGATTTATGACCAGCTGCTCGGTCGGTATGTGGTGCCGACGCTCCCATGACGGCAGGCGGTCGAAAATGGGAGGTCCAGATCGAGGATCCTCGAGGCGTGCTCGACTCGCTAGGCGAGAAGTCAAAACAGTGGGGAATAACGATTGCGGGCTATCGCGTCGAAGCGATTGCGAAAAACGCTCGAGAGTTTTTCTCAGATGCGCGGATCCAGTCGGACGTTGACTATTTGTTCGTCGGGCATTATCGCGAAGGGATTTTGCCAGAGATGCGGATCACATACGGCTCGCGCGTGTTCGATATCGTCGGGAGCTTTGAACACTATCCGAAGGGATATCAGAATTTAAGACAGCTGCGGATTTACGCAAAGGAGCGGCTCGGGTGAGTGAGATCACGGTCAAGGTGCGCGGTTTGCGCGAGCTTGAGCGGGAGCTTGCCAAGCTCGATCGCAAGCTAGCCGACAAAGCGATGAAAAAGGCGCTTCGCGAGGCGGCGAAAATGGTGCTCGCGGCGGCTCGTGAGCAAGCGAGTCGGCTCGGCGACTCCGGCGCGACAAGAGCGGCGCTCCGGATCCTGGTCCGCAAAGGTCGCCAGGGCGACACGTACCTCCGCGCGTTCATAGCGCCGAACGCGAAAGCAAAGCGAGCGCTCGCGATTTACAACAGAGCTCGAGCGGAGCGCGGGGCAAAGCCTGTCAAGGCGCTGCGACACTTTCACCTGTTTGAGTTCGGGCGATCGTATCGCGGGAATGTTCAGATCGGCGAGCGCTGGCTAACAAAAGCGTTCGATCGAACCGCGCGAAAGGTGCCGTTTATATTCCGGCGCGAGCTGCGCGCAGCGTTGAGATCTATATCGTGACGCTGCTCGAGCTCCTCCAGGGCGTGCGCTCGATCTTGGTCGCTGACTTGGCGGTTCAGGGTCAGGTGACGGATCGCGTACACATGGAATATATGCCGCAAGGCAGCGAGACTCCGGCGATCGTCATGAGCCTGGTTAGCGCTCCGCGGCCGCAACAGCTCAGCGATCGCAGCGGATTGACAGAGGCGCGTATTCAGGTGATCGCGTACAGTCGCGCGAACTATAGCGAGGCGATGACGCTCGCGCAGAACATTGACACGGCATTGACTCCGACAGCGGTCGTCAATGGCGAGATCGTAACGATCGAGCGAGACAATATGTCGAGCCTCGGAACGATCGACGGCGAACGTAAGGAGCGAGCGATCGCAACGGATTTCATGATCACGTTTAATGAGGGTTAGAAAATGGCAAACCAGGCAGTAAAAGCACGCGCGATCGTTCGGATCGGAGACGGCGTAACGGCGGCCGGTGATTACGCTAACGACACGTTTACGGAAATTCCGAACGTGCTCAGTGTTGGCGGTCTCGGGCCAAGCAAAGGCGATATTGAAGTCACCAACATGCAAAGCACGGCTAAGGAGTATGTATCTGATATTCCGGACAACGGCACGCTCGAGCTCGAGCTGCATTTTGAGTCGGAGACGACTAGTCACCAGACACTACGCACGGCCGCGAATACGGTCGGCGCGGTGTATAACTTCGAGATCGAGCATCAGATCCCGAGTGGCGGCTCGTTTATCCTGGGTGTTAAGTACCAGGTTTACGGCGAGGTCATGACGTTCGCGCACGACTGGTCGAGCGGCGACGCGGCGAAGGTCTCCGCAACCGTCAAGATCAGCTCGCCGCTGACGATCGTCGAAGCCTGATCGAGTGCTCTGGACTAAGGGACAGCGATCGAATGCGCGCCTCAAATGGCGAGGCGCGACGATCGGCACGACCGAGGATCTCGGGAACCTGGTTAGCTTGGATTTTACGCCAGGAACCAGGTCGCCGAGGTTCGCGGAATACGTGTCGGATCCGGTGTCGCAGTCCAAGCCGATCACGGCGAGTTATCAGATGGGGCGCGTGCGCGCGGTGGTGAACAGCGTAATACAGAACGACGTAGCGAACCCGAACTATGACAGCCACGCCCAGCTGATTACGCAATTTGTTGTGCGGTCTGATGACGACATGAATACGGGAACAACTAACGATCTGTTCGAGCTGCAGATTCTCGAGAACCAGGACGGCGGAGCTGCGGTCCCGGTTTGGGCGTGGTTATTTGAAGGGATTGTGATAAGTTGTCCGCTGAATTTACGCCTCGGCCAGCCGTCGAGGTTGACGCTGGATATCCAGCTAACTACCGTTCCGGTGACGATCGCACCAGGGACACTATGAACCCAATAGGAGTATTGGCAAATGATTGAATCGAAGTCTCAATTTTTTGGGGTCGGCCTCCAATTAAAGGTCGTCGAGGTCGCAGGTCGCGAGTATATGATCCGCGAGTTAACCGGGAAGGGCTCGAGCGAGTTGCAGGAATTTGTACAGGGCGGGAACGTGTCTAACGACTTTTTCGCTCAGGTGATTGTTCGCTCAGTCTGCGACGGCGACGGCGGTTTGTTGTTTGATGAGAGCGACGTCAGCGTCGTTAATGAATCGCTACCGTTTCGCGTGATGAGCGAGCTCAGCGGCCACATTATGGCGCTGTCCGGTATGGATCAGGAGAGTATCGAAGACGCGGAGGGAAACTAGCCAGGCGATCGAACGAGCTGATCTGGTTTCGTATCGTTACGTGTACCGGAAACCGATCGATCGCGGAGGCAAAGCAGCACATCACCGCGAAAGAGTTCGGCCTATGGCGAGCTTATTTCACGCTCGAACCCTGGGCGGCTCCTGCAATGGCGTTCGCTCAAATGTTCGTTCTGTTGTCTGCGCCATACAGTAAGAAAAAACTTGGTCTCGGTGATTTTCTGCCGAGTGTTGCGCCAAAGCGCTATGACGGTATGGATCCGGACGCGCTGCGCGAGGTCATGATGAGGGTTACAGGTGGCTAGAGTTGGATCAGTCAGTATCGATCTGAACGCTAACAGCGCGAAGCTCGTCAAGGAGCTCGCGAAAGCGAACAGAGCGACAAAAGGATTCGCGAAGGTCATGCGGACAAATTTCGCGCCTGCAGTACGTCAGGCGCGAAATTTTGCCGCGCTTGCAGGCGGCGCAGCGTCGACGGCGATTGTCGCGGTTACGCGCAATACAATTAAGTGGGCGGGGCAGACGGCAAAGGTCGCCGATAAACTCGGGATTGCCGTCGACGAGCTCGAGGGGCTCAGGCTCGCGGCTCGGCTCAATAACATCGAGACGACTAAGCTCGACACGGCATTGCAACGCGCGACGCGTCGCATCGCGGAGGCGGCGAAAGGAACCGGCGAAGCGAAAACCGCATTCAGAGAGCTCGGTATCAACGCGCAGGAATTAAATAAACTCCCGCTCGAGCAAAAGTTCGGCGCGATCGTCGACGCGCTGCAGAGAACCGGGAACCAGGCGGACCGAGTGCGGCTTGCGTTCAAGATATTCGACACTGAAGGCGTTGACCTGGTTCGCTTTGCCGAGGAGGGATCCGAGGGATTGCGCGCGGTCACCGACCAGGCGCGCGCGATGGGGCTCGCGTTGTCCGAGGTCGACGTTCGTCAGCTCGAGACAGCGGGAACCGCGATCGAAACGGCGAAAGCATCGGCGCAGGGTCTTGGCCGTCAGATCGCGGTCGGCGTGTCTCCGTTCGTCGAGGCGATCGCTAATCTGTTTACGCAAGTCGCGGCCGGGAGTGACGGCATAGCGGACGCTGTGACCGGCGCGGCCGAAATCGCGGTTAAGGCGTTCGGGTTTATCGCAGACGGTATAAACGCGATCGTTCTCGGGTTGCAGGCGTTGCGCGTCGTCTACGAGCAAGTGAAGGCGACGGTCGGCGTCCGATCGATTGGTGAGAATGTTGCAGGTGCGGCCGGTAACGTGCTGCAGTTTGCGCCAGGCGGACAGGGTATCAGTCGAGCGCTTAAACAGTTTGCCGAGCCGTCGGACGCGACGGCCGATGATTTCGCTGCGGTCGACGAGCAGATTCGCAAGTTTGAGGAGCTCGTGTCTCGCGGTCGGCCGTCGCAGATCCTCGAGGCCGGTCTTAAGGAACAGCTCGCGCTGATCAAAAAACGAAACGCGCAATTTCGTAAAGAGATCGAGAACAACAAAAAAGCAGGGGGAACCCTGGGCGGCGCTCTGTTTGGATCCGACGACGAACAGCGAGCTCAACAGGAAAAAGTCGCGGAGCAGCTGCGGCAACGGCTCGCCGGTTTACAGTCCTACTATGCCAGCGAGCGCGACGTCATAACGACGGCGTTCGAGAATAAGGTCGCGCTCCTCGAGGAGCTACACGCGAGCGAGATCGGTCAAGAGATCAATTTCAAGGCCGAGCTTGAGGCGCTCGAGGCTGAGCACACGGAGCGATTGAACGAGCTCGCGCGGCGCCAGGCTACCGAACAGATGCGCATCGAGGACGAGAAAAACCGAGGTATCGTACAAGCTCGAGCGGCGACTCAGGACGCGTTACTCGGTCTGCTCGGTGTGTTTGCAGTTAAGTCGAAAAAGTTTGCGATCGCTGAGATCCTGGTCAACAAAACGAAGTCGATCGCGCTCGCGATTCAGAACACAGCCGTCGGCGTGACGAAAGCGCTCGCGGCCGGTGACACGCGCAAGGCGGCGATCATAGGCGCGCTCGGGAAAATACAGGTCGCGGCGATCGCGGCTACTGGATTTAAGCAGATCGCGAGCGTCGGCGATCGCGGAGCGGCGCTCGGGACCGCAATCAATCCGATCCGAACCGAGCCAGGCAATCGAACCGACACGACCGGCGCTGCGCTGCAGTCGCGGACGCTGACGGTCGATCTGCGCGGTCTCGAGGATGGTCAAATCATAACGGGGCGTGACGTGCGTCGATTGATCGACGCGATCACGGATCAAGTAAACGACGGCGCGGGCGGTGAGCTCAGTTTCGCATTGGGAGTCGGTGGCTAATGTCTGCAAATATTCCAGGGATACTTTACGACTCGCCATTTTTTCGGCGAGTGACCACGATCAAAACGGACAACGGGTTCGGCAATCCCGATTATCCGCTCGCCAACCTGGGCGATATGTCGCCGGTATCGTTCTATGAGAGCGAAGGCGCGACGATCGCAGGATCGACTAGGGAAACGATCATCGAGATCCAGACGAATCAGATCTATAAATATGACTCGATCGCGATCGTCGGGCATAACCTCGGGAATGTGTTAGTAAATGGTCACCTATACGTCACAAAAGGCGCGACCGATACCCCGATATTTGACTATAATTTCGGCGTCGCGCTCGACAATACGCCATACATGCGCGTCGTCGAGTCGTTATTACCGGGTATATTCTCTAACTTGCAGACGGAAAAGGTTAAATTTAGGATTCGGCACAATGCGCCGATACGGATCGGTTCGATCATCATGGGCGAGGTGCTCGCGCTCAAACAGGGAGCATATGCGATCGGGTCCGAGCTCCCGGTGTTCGATGATGGGATTGCAGGCACGACAAACGAGAGCGAGACCGGGCTCGTGATCGGGCGATCGGTGTACCGTCGGCCGGTTCCGTTTCAGATCTCACAGCCGAGAGTGCCGGGAGACTTTGCGCGCGGCGACTGGAAAACGTTCTTAAATTGGGCGCAGTATTTTCCGTGGGTTTTCAGTAATAGCGTTGTGCCGACCAATACAATCAACTTCGAGGAGTCGCTCGATCCGGTGTATGCAATGGCAAATATTCCGCTCACACGACCGCGCGCGTACGCGGGTGATTCGTTCAGCTGCAATCTCGACGCGGTGTCTCTCCCGGTTCAATACGAACGATTTCCGAACGATTTTGACTTTTGATAATGACTTATTTTGACGAGGCAAAATCGTTAGCGCGTCGACCATACATGACGCTCGAGATCGATCTCCCGGTGTGCAGCCGAGTTTATGGTTTGTCTCCGTGTCAGGCGACCGGGAGCGCAGGTCAGGAATGTTTTAATTCGCTGTCAACGTGTCAGGATCGCGTGGCGTACAACGAAAGTGTTACAAAAAAAACGCTTAAGTTACTGTCAGACTATGCGCCGACGCTCGACGGCGGGTTCCCGTGTATCGAGTCGGTCACGATAACGCCGACCAGGTTAAAACTTGGCGGGCTCAGTCTGCGATCGTCGGCGACGGTATCGTGTCGGACGTTCCCGTATTCGGATCTGATGCTCGATCCTTACATTGACACGAGGCCATACGAGGCGGTGTTCACGGGCGATTTTTTTGCCAAGCTCAAGGCGCGATATCAGGCGTTGCAGGGCTTGCCGTGTCGCCTGGTCGAATCCTACGAGGGAACGACCGAGACGCTGACTCGTCATTTTTTGCTTGATTCGATCACGGGTCCGGACAACGACGGCCGGGTCAATATAAAATTGCGCGACGTGCTGACCGAGATCGATGGCGAAAAAATTAAGCTTCCGGCCGTTCGTGACGGCGTGCTCACGCTCGCGACCGATGCGAACCCGGTCTCAAGCACGTTCACGGTGTCGACGGCCGACGTCGGTCAATACGTGAACGCGACACACTTGCTCGTCGACGACGAGATCGTCGCGGTGACGTCGGTCGTCGTCGGGGCCGGGCAAATAAACGTAAGCCGCGCGCAGGCGAACACGACGAGCGTTGTTCACGCTGCAGGCGCGTCGGTTAAGGAGGTTTATCATTTCGACGGGAACGTCGTGAACGTAATACGGAATCTATTGTTAAATGAGGCGGGGGTCGATCCGTCGACCATTGTCGATTTAGACTGGAACAGCGAGCGCGATACCTATCTCCCATCGAACCAGGTCGTCGGCTACATTACGGATCCGGAGGCGCTGAGCTCGATTATCAATAAGCTCTGCGAACAGAACGCGCTTGCGGTGTGGCACGACGAGCTCGAGGGCAAGTTTCGACTCCTCGTGATCTCACAGTTCCGGCCGACCGACGCGCAGATCGATGACAACAAACTCATAAAAGGCACCTGGTCGCGCGTCGAAAAAATGGCGGATCGAGTGAGCCGCCTGGTCACATACTTTGCGCCGATCAGTTACACAAAATCGAAAGGCCAGGGCGCGGCGAACTACGATCGCGCGGACGTGTTGCAGCTCGTGACCGATTTCGACCAAGAGGCCGAGCGGATCATTAACGCCGATTATCTGCCAAGCTCCGGCATTGTCGACGTTCAAACAACGGCGACCAGGTACGTCACGCAGTACGGGCCATTGCCGGAAACAGTGACATTTGAGCTCGACGCGCGCGACGCTGACGTCAAAGTCGGCGATCTCCTCGAGGTTGACTCGCGGTTCGTGCAAGGGCCGACCGGCGAGAACGAGATCCGGCGTTACATCGTGAGCGAGGCCAGGCCAGAGATCACGGGCGATCGGTACGCGCTGCGCTGTGAGCGATACAGCGAGGAGCCGGACGACGACGGCGGCGTGTTCGTGACGGTCTCGATCGCCAATCTCAACGTGTGGGAGTACCTGGGACAGCCGACAGGGGTCGGAAACTATGTGCTAGTGATCCCGGCAGGGGTCACAGTTTACAGCGCGTCAGCGGGACAGCCGGCGCTTACTACGGGCATGTTTACGTCCGGATCTACGCTCAAAATTAAACTCGAGGGCTCAATTATTGGCTACGGCGGCAAGGGTGGCGACGGCGGTGTCGCGTTTGCGGCGTATGAGTCGGGTGATTGGTTCGAGGAAACGTCACCAGGTCAAGCGGGCGTCGACGGCACCAACGCGGTCGACCTCACGCTACCGACGACGTTTGAGGTCGGCGCGGGCACTATTTTTGGCGGCGGCGGCGGTGGTGGTGGTGTCGGCGGCGACACAGACGGCAGCGGCGGGAATCCGAACAGCGGCGAGGCTTACGGCGGCGGCGGCGGTGGCGGTGGTGCCTCGTTTGTGACGGTAAACGGCGGCGTCGGCGGCCAGGCCAGCGTCACGGGCTCAGGTAGTACCGAGATCGACGGCGAACCAGGCGGGCCAGGCACGAGCTCGCCAGGATTCGGCGGCGTGGGCAACGGTACAGGCGGCGACGGTGGCGCTCACGGCGCGGCCGGATCCGCGAGCTCCGACGGTACGGCAGGCGGCGCGGCCGGAAAAGCGGTCGATCTAAATGGGTTCCCGGCTACCTGGTCGCCGACGGCGCTCGCGACACTGATCACAGCGGGCCAGGTCAAAGGGGCGGTTTCATGATGGAACAAGCGGCCGAAATTCATTTTTACGGCGAGATCGTCGTCATGTTGTTTGTCTCGTGTATCCTCGGCGCGCTTTTTTGGGGGTTCCGACGGTGGGCCGATGACGTCGGCGAGCGGCTCGAGGATCTCTCGAGGAGCTTCAACGAACACATGAGAGAGACCGAGCGACGACTGACGCGGCTCGAGACGCGTTTCGACGATTGGGAGAAAAACGGTGATTAATCAAAAGACGGTAATTCAATCGCGTACAGTTTGGATGTTAGCGCTGCACCTGGTCGCGCAGACGTGCAAGTTTTACGGGCTCGACGTGGATCTCACGGCGTACTCGAGCGCGGCCGACGACGGTTTGACCATGATGGAAGTGGCCGAGGTGGTCACAGTGTTGCTCGCGGTGTACTTCCGCTATCGGGCGACGCATGTTCTTAAAGTGAAGTAAACGAGGGTTTATGATGAAACGACTATTTACCATTGCGGCGGCGCTGTTTGTGTCTGCCTGCGCGAGCTCAGGGATCCCGCTTGTCGAGAATCTATCGACGTGCGATCTCCCGGCGACGGCTATTTGTGCCTGGGAAGCGGAAGCCGAGAAGGGCATTAACGACGTTATTGATATGGCCGACTCGAGGATCTGCATCGATATCGTTACCAGGTGTCCGGATCCAGTGACCGGCGCGTCGACGGCTGTCGATTGTCCGGTCGAAGATTGTCAGATCGAACCGATGGCGGGCGATCGCACCAGGCGCGTGATCACTGTCGACGGCGAATGAGCACGCAGTTCTACACTCTGGTCGCGACCAGTGCGATCGATCGCGGACATTCGCGGACGTCGTTGCACCATGTCGGGCATGGGCTCGATCTCGCGCTCACTCCCTGGGATGGAATCGACGTGACCACGAACAGAGGCGTTCATGTGAACCAGCTACACGGCTCTTTGTGGTTTGCTCTGGCGATCGCTCGAGCTCACGTCGCACGCATGGTCGGTCCGGTGCAGATCCGCGCGGCTCAGAAGGATCTCGCAGACTATCTTGGTAAGGCGCTCGGAAACGCTGAGATCGATGTCGTAAACGAGCGCGATCACGTTCATCTTGAGTATCAGCCAAAACAGCCAGCGATTCACGATCCGCGCAAAATTGCGGCGACAGTGCGCCAGAACGCTCAGGAGGTCGACCAGGCGACGCAGGATCGAATTATTAACGCTCTGGTAGAGCTCAGGCACGTTCGGGGCTGATCGTGTCTCTCCCGCGCACCTGTGGCGATTGTCGATGTGTTTTACCTGTGGTGTCTAGCCGAGGTCTGGAACTCTCGCGCGGGCGGTGCTGGCATACGCACGTTAGAGATCGGCTCTATAAGCGTCAGAAGCCGCTGTTCGTGGCGTTCTCCGACGTTCCGCCTGCGCAGTGTCCGAGGCGCAGGCCAAAAAAAACCCGGCCGTGAGGCCGGGCTAAAGGGGGATCGTACGAGCTCTATTCTGCCTGATTTTTGAAAAATATGCAGTCAAGGCCAGGTAGACACGGGTGCAGCTCAGTCCGGCGTCGATCGAGCCAGGTGCGCGCCTGGTCGAGTTCGGCCTCGATCGCGCTGCGCGCCAGGAGGTCTCGAGGCGTGTCGAAACGGATCCCGGCCGGGATCCGGATCTCGTTCAACGGTTTCAATGAAGGCGATCGCAGGCGGCGCACCAGGCGGGCGAGCGGTCGGTTTGTGTAGCGCCAGGAGCGCGGGTCTCGATTAGCGTGGGGTTGCGTCATCGCCGAGTGCCTTCTTTTGAGTTTGTCTTTTTTGGTCATGGTTTTTCCTTACTATGGGTGAGCAGCGATGACGAGCTCGAGGAGCTCAATTATGTCATCCTTGTTGGTGTTGAAGTCGTAGCGTTCAATCTCGAATAACTGGTTGACAAAGGAGCTTCGTTCAAGTCGTTTGTATTCAGCGAGCGCGTCTTTTTTGTTCCGGAAAAAATGCGAATGATTTGCGCTTTCGATGGTTAAAGTTCCAGCGTATCCGGTGGTGTAAGTTACAGCGTAAATTCTCATAGTTTAACCTCGTGTATAGGCTCGAGCATCGAAGCACTCAGAACCAGAGTCGAGCCATTCTCCGATTGTGCGGGGGTCGTTTTTCGCGATCGCGAAGCACGCGTAAACGTCAGTCATTGACCAGTTGATCGCCGGTCCCATTGCCAGCTGACGCACGGCCGAGCCGACGACGGTCCGGTCGTTTTTGATCACGGTCTTTATGAATTTGGCGCGATGCTCGTCGCGATCGAGAATCGCGCGATACGCCGACATCCGATCATCCCAGTCGTTAAGATCGAGCTTGTCGATCGGGTCGGTCGATCGCTTGTCGGTCGCGATCGTCGGGTTAAAGGTGGTTTGATGGATCCAGCTATTTGCCGCCATGCCGCGACGCGTGGCGTCGTCAGGTGCGACGATAAACTCCCATTCTCGGTGGGCTTTGCCGACGTGCTTCGAGTACAACACGACCGACTCGGATAGAAACGCGGAGATCAGGATTCCGCGCAGGTATGCGGCGTTCTTTTTCATGTGGTTTTACTCCTCAAACTAAATCAAAAGTTTAGCCAGTATAGCAACATTTAGTTGTGTTACAATCCGGGCTCTGCGAAGGGGGTCACAGAATGACGAAACGACGAACGAGAAAAGACGTCGCGCCAGGTCTCAAAGCGATCGACGACCATTTGCGACAGATGGGAGTCACCAGGCGCTATCTAGCGGCAAAGCTCGATATCTCAGAGCAAGCGCTCGCGGGATGGTGGGTCCGAAACAAGCTACCGCTCGACCGCCTGGGCGAGCTTGTCGAGATCCTCGGGATCGATCCCGGCGACGTCGCTCCGGATCTCGCTGCGCTGTTTCGGGCCGGATACGCTCGCGAGGTTCCGGTCACAGTCACGAAGCCGGATCCGCGCTCATGAGCTGGGAACACGTCTCGCTGTGCTGGTCGGCCGAGATTTCCGCGACTCAAAAACTGGTGCTTATGTGCTACGCGGAGGCCGCTAATAAAGACGCCGAGTGTTGGCCAAGCTCGAGGTTCGTCGCTAAACAAACAGGACTATCGAAAAGCGCTGTGCAAAAAGCACGGCGTTTTTTAATTGCGGAGGGGTTTCTAGTCGTCGTCGACGAGTGTCGAGGCTATACTCCGTATTATCGGGTTCAGCCTACCGGCGAAGCGCCGGAGATTCCCGACAATGTGGTCGAGCTTAAACAGGGGTAATTATATGAGACTGTTAAAACGTTTTTTAATTATTTGTCTGACGCTGGCGCTCTCTGCGCTGTGCTTTGTCATGATCGATAGCCAGGCCGAGGACTATTTTTGTGCAACGTGGGAGATCCCGACGGAAGGCATAGAGGGCGGCGTCGACCAGATCCAGGCGCAGCGGATCCGGTACTCGCTTAACAATGTGGTCGGCCGATCGCAGCTCGTCGAGCCTTATGCGACGCGCGCTTGTATCGATGCGGATCCTGGTCTGTACTGGTACGCGGTCGAGTCGATCGCTTATAACGGCGACGTGAGTCAGCCGACGCAGGCAAAGCGCGTGAAGTCGACGAGCTGCGCGCTCGAGCTTGAGGGCGATGACTCCGGCGAGATCATATACACCTGGTTACTGGCCGAGCGAGGATCTCTGCGCGACGGTTACGACGTTACGATCGAGCCAGGCGAACCGGTCAATTGCTCAAGCCTTGGTGTCGATCGATACAAGTTCAGCCAGGCGCGCTGGCTCGCGGTCGTTCGGCGTGACGAGCGAACGGCCGAGCGACGGTATCAAAACGATCGACTTAATCCGACCGGGCTAGCGTGCGCTGCAGATGGAAACGGCGACGGTCTGGTCAATATGAAAGACTTTGCTAGCTGGCAGCACCAATACAACGCCGACACTTGGATTCTACGGAGCGCGGATCTTAACGGCGACGGTCTCGTCAATTTTCAGGACGTCGCGCAGTTCCGCGCGGTGTTTAATCGGAGGTGTGTGCTGTGAAAGGAAACAAGCTAGAGATTATCCATAAAGGCGGCGTATTGAGTTACGTCAAGGTGAACGGCAAACGGTTAAACCTGGTCGACAGTGTGAACGTTGCCAAAAAATCAGGAAGGGGAGCTATCGCGACGATTAAGCTGCAGATCTCAGATGTTGAATACGTCTCTGAGGATCTGTTCAGTGCAGCGGGTTGACTGGACCAGGAGACGCGGAAAAACCGATTTTAGGACGTCGCGCAGTTACGCGCGGTGTTTAATCGGAGGTGTGTGCTATGAAAGAATATGACAGCTAGAGGATGAATAAACACCAAGCCAAAACCGCAGCGGCGCTGCTGAGGCGCTTAAGATTGAGGTTGAGAATGAAAAAAGCAAGTAGAGTTATTAGTGAAAGTACCACCGACTACGCGTATGTTATTCGCGAAGAATATTGGCCAAACCCCGGCTTTCACGCGGAACTGCTTGACGGTGATCCAAGCGACGAAACTAACCAGTTTATTAACGCGATAAATAACGAGTCTCCAGACGAGCAATTAATGACGACATGCTACACGGTCGATGGGTATTGGATAGGCAATATCGAGAAAGCAAAATACCTTTGCGAGACTCTCGGTATTTGTCCAGTGCCTCATCCTGATACAAAGCGCGGCGAATTAGTGCCATGCAGTATCGGGCTCAATGAGAAAGAACAGAAGTGGTACGGCTGGTCACACCGGGCGATTTTCGGATTTGGCATAGGTGATATCGTCGAGGAAGGCGGTTGCTGTGCCAGTAGCGGTTGGACTGACGAATACCTTGCGGAACATCCCGAAGTTGACAAAAGATTGCCGGTCGGATTCAAAGCCGAGACCTTGGAGGATGCAAAGCGCATGGCGATAGCGTTTGCGAATTCAGTCTCATGAATAACCACCAAGCCAAAATTGCAGCGGCGCGACAAAGAAATCGAACGCTTGCAAAAGTTACTAGCCGATAATGAGATTGAGGTAGGTGATGAGTGATTTAATTAATAACCTTCGAAAAAAAGCGCACCAACTTTGTGAGTTTGATCGCACAAGACACAGAGGCCGGACACGAAAACCTAGCGACTATCTAGAAGGGCGCGCCGCCGACGAAATCGAACGCCTGCGGAATGAGGTTGAGCGGTTGCAGTCAAAGGACACAATGCTAGAACGATTGATTGACAAGCAAGACAGCGCCATTTCGGAGCTTACTGAGGAAGTGGAGCTTCTAAGACGTGTTTCGTGGTTATAAACAAGCGCCGCACAGCCTTCATAGAATGCGCTGCTTGTGCGATGGTTGAGCAATGGGCATAACTAAACAGTCATTTGGGGAGCGGCGAGTGCTTTGTCGTGATCCTCGAGCAACTGATCAAAAACCGGGCATAGACCCGGTTTTTTTGTGCCTGAATCCGGCCGGGCAATATCACAAAACAACGTAAAAATCTAGGTTTCTACGCGTAAAGGTACACGTTTGCTCGCAAACGCGTACAGCCGCGCGCTGTGGATAACCTGTGGATAACTTGTGGACAACCTGTGTATGAGCGGTGGATAACCTAGGGGGGGGGCGTACCTGGTACTAGGGGGGGGCGTACCTGGTACTACACATAGAACCAGTAATAGAACCCAATAAAACAAAATCCCTTATTGCTAAATTTAAGGCTGAGTGAACGGAGCGCTAATATCAGGCACACTGTCAAGCGATCGCAGCTCAGAGCCCAGAAAGGGATAAAAGGTGGCAGATCTACGATCTGCGCTCTATCTGTGGTGGCAGAGCTGCGCTCTGCAGTTTGGCAAGGGTTATCTTGGCGATCTGATCGCAAAGTCGAAAATTTACGGGGGTTAGAAAATGGGACCATTTGCGACGAGCGCGCCTGTGCTCGCTTATGAGTTTACTGGCGATCCGGCTTCGTGGAGCGCGAACGATCCCGGTAATTCGACAATCAGCGAGGGCGGTATCGCGCTTAATCCGAGCGGAGAGTCGATCCGGTTTCAGTGGGACGACGGCATCGGGTCTGGTGCGTCGTTTTACTTCGATAGAACCGGGCTCGATATCGATCTGAGCGGAACCGGATCCAACAGCGATCTGATTCACATTCGACTCGGGTTTGAGAGTGGAAGCTTAGGGCAGGATCTCGGCGGCGAGACTGGTTTCAATATTTTATTCAGCTCGAATAATTTCAACGACTATGTAATCGGTCCAGGTCGAGCGTTCCGCGACTGGGCAAGCTATCGCAATCAGTGGCACATATTGACGCTTAGAAAATCAGACTTTACGCCAACCGGATCGATCGACTGGTCGGCGGTCAATCGATTGCGTGTCTATGTATCGAACAATTACGCCGGGCCGATGGATATCACAGTTGATTCGATATGGGTTGGCGGAGCTGCGAGACCGCCTGTCACAATGTCGTTCGATGATAACGAGGAGACTGTTCTCAGTTACGTCGCGCCCGCGCTCGAGCTCGCGGGATTCAGAACGACGATATTTGCAAATAAGGACACGGCCGAGGCCGGAGCTGGTGCGTTTATGTCGACGGCCGAGCTTAAAACGTTGCACGCGGCCGGTCACATGGTGTGCAGTCATTTGACGACGAACAGCGAAACGGTAAACGCGACGGCCGACGGT
>JAAUYB010189330.1_pt1 | contig 22730 bp, 16 predicted proteins | sample 7278071 | NCBI WGS metagenome assembly JAAUYB01 (sample SAMN14350121, study PRJNA611818) | marine sediment metagenome | isolation source: surface marine sediment (1.8m) | place: French Polynesia: Moorea | collected 2018-08 | reverse complement strand
TGATGGCGTACAGCATCGCCACGTCGGTTCATGGGCGGAACTGGAGCATGTGCGTTGCATGCCGCTTCAGACCTAGGCCGCGCGGGACCATGACGATGAGCTGGCCGCCACGCTTAGCAAACTGCTTGAAATAGGTCGCAGCGACCGGGTGATTTTCGATCGGGTTTGCGCCGATGATGATCGCCACATCGGCGTTCTCGATCTCGTTGAAGGTGGCGGTGACCGCGCCCGAGCCGACGTTCTCCATCAAGGCCGCGACCGAGGAGGCGTGGCAGAGCCGGGTGCAGTGGTCGACATTGTTGTGGCCAAAGCCCTGACGAATCAGCTTTTGGAACAGATAGGCCTCTTCGTTGGAGCATTTGGCCGAGCCAAAGCCCGCCACGTAAGTACCCTTTTGGTCGCGCAGGGCGGCGAGGCCCTGGGCGGCGGCATCGAGCGCCTCCTCCCAGCTCGCCTCGCGGAAATGGGTCTGCGGGTCGGCGGGATCGACGTTCAGCCCCTTGGGCGGCGCGTCGGCGCGGCGGATCAGCGGGCGGGTCAGGCGGTGCGGATGCGCCACGTAGTCGAAGCCGAAGCGGCCCTTGACGCAGAGCCGGTTCTCGTTGGCCGGGCCGGGCGCGCCCTCGACATATTTGATCCGGCCGTCCTTGACCTTGAAGGTCAGTTGGCAGCCGACTCCGCAATAGGGGCAGACCGACTGCACCTCGCGGTCGATGTCGCGGCTGTCGCCTCTCTCGGCCTCGTCCAGCACGCTGGCGGGCATCAGCGCGCCGGTGGGGCAGGCCTGGACGCATTCGCCGCAGGCCACGCAGGTCGAGTCGCCCATCGGGTCGTCCTGGTCGAAGACGATCTTTGCGCCCGCGCCGCGGCCGGCCATGCCGATCACGTCGTTGACCTGAACCTCGCGGCAGGCCCGGACGCACAAGTTGCAGTGGATGCAGGCGTCGAGGTTGACGCGCATCGCCACGTGGCTGGCGTCGAGCAGCGGCACCGCCGCGGCCGGCTTGGCCGGAAAGCGGCTGTCGGTGACGCAGGTCACCGCCGCCATGTCGCGGAAATGCGACGAGGCGTCGTGCGGCTCGCTCGGCTGGTCGGCGGCGAGCAGTTCCACCACCAGGCGGCGCGCCTTTTGTGCCCGCTCGGTGTCGGTTTTCACCACCATGCCCGGCGCGACCGGGCGGATGCAGGAGGCGACGAGCGTGCGCTCACCCTCGACCTCGACCATGCACGCGCGGCAATTGCCGTCCGGCCGGTAGCCCGGCGTGGGCTTGTGGCAAAGATGCGGGATCGTCAGGCCGCGGCCATGGGCGGCCTCCCAGATCGTCCAGCCCTCGGGCACGGCGACCTCCTGGCCGTCGAGCGTGAAGGTCACGGTTGCGGGCGCGGCGCCGTCGGGCATCTCAGATCTCCTCGGCGAAATGGGTCATGGTCAGCCGGATCGGGTTCGGCGCGGCCTGGCCGAGGCCGCAGATCGAGGCGTCGGCCATCACCTGGCAGAGGTCCTCCAGCAACTCCCGATCCCAGGTCTCGTCCTGCATCAGCTTGACCGCCTTTTCGCAGCCTGCCCGGCACGGGGTGCATTGGCCGCAGCTTTCGTCCTCGAAGAACCGCAGCATGTTCAGCGCCGCGTCGCGGGCGCTGTCGCTGTCCGACAGCACCACCACGGCGGCTGAGCCGATGAACGACCCGTGTGGCTGCAGCGTGTCGAAATCCAAGGGCACGTCGTCGAGCGTGGCCGGCAACAGCCCGGAGGACGGCCCGCCGGGCTGGTAAGCCTTGAAGACATGCCCCTCGGCCATGCCGCCGGCAGCCGCGATGACATCGTGGATCGTCGAACCGGCGGGCAACAGATACATCCCCGGCGCCGCGACCCGGCCCGAGACGGAATAGCTGCGCAGGCCGGTGCGGCCGTTCTTGGTGGTGGCGTTCAGCACTTCGGGCCCCTCGCGGCAAACCCGCGCGACCCAGTGCAGCGTCTCGACGTTGTGGACCAGCGTGGGCCGGCCGAAGACGCCGACCGCGGCGACGAAGGGCGGGCGGTGACGCGGCAGGCCGCGCTTGCCCTCGATCGATTCGATCATCGCCGATTCCTCGCCGCAGATGTAGGCGCCGGCGCCGCGGCGCAGGTCGATGTCGCCGGGCGCGGCGATGCCGGCGGCCTCCAGCGCGGCGATCTCGCGGCGCAGGATCTCCAGCACGGCGGGGTATTCGTCGCGCATGTAGACAAAGCAGGTCTCGGCCTCGACGGCCCAGGCCGCGATCAGCATGCCTTCGAGCATCAGATGCGGCGTGCGTTCCAGATAGAAGCGGTCCTTGAAGGTGCCGGGCTCGCCCTCGTCGCCGTTGACCGCCAGATAGCGTGGGCCCGGATTGGCGCGCACGAAGCCCCATTTCTTGCCGCTGGGGAAGCCCGCTCCGCCGAGCCCGCGCAGCCCGCTGGCCAGGACCTGGTCCTGCACCGCCTCCCAGTCGCCCTCGGCGCGCAGGCGGGCGAGCGTCTCGTAACCGCCCGTTTCGCGATAGGCCGCCAGCGTCTGATAGTCGGGAATGCGGGCGTGGGTGTCGCCCGCGGCAAGGGCGGTCTGCACCTTGCCGGGGGTGGCGTGGTCGATGTGGTTGTGGCCCAGCTCCAGCACCGGCGCGGTGTCGCAGCGCCCCATGCAGGGCGCGCGGACCACGCGCACGGCGGCGGGGTCGAGGTCGGATTCCAGCGCGCGGCGCAGGGCCTCGGCGCCGGCGAGTTCGCACGACAGCGAATCGCAGACCCGGATCGTCAGCGCCGGCGGCGGGTTGTCGCCCTCGCCGACGACGTCGAAATGGGCATAGAACGTCGCGACCTCGTAGACCTCGGCCTGGGCAAGACGCATCTCGTGCGCCAGCGCGCAAAGATGCGCCGCCGAGAGGTGGCCAAAGCGGTCCTGGATCAGGTGCAGGTGTTCGATCAGCAGGTCACGCCGCCGCGGGCGATCGCCAAGCAGCGCACGCACCTCTTCAAGGGCCGCGTCGTCGAGCTGGCGGCCCTTCGGCGCATAGCGTCCCTTTTTGCCGTCGCGTCCCTTCCAGACACCCGGCCGGTCGTCCAGTGGCGCCATGGTGACCTCCCCAATCGCTCGCGGCGGCGACCGTGCCATTGGCAGGCGATATCGTCAATTCGCGATTTTGGATTGCACGATAGGATACAACTATCGCTCGGTCAGGAGTACTCGCTTCAGCGCCTCGACGACCGGGATGCGGCGGTCCTTGCGCAGTGTGACCAGGCTGACGGACTTTTCGACTGTGGGATCGACCAGCGTCAGGCAGCGCGCCCCGTTGGGGATCAAGCGCGCTTCGACCAGGACCTGCGGGATCACCGTCGCGCCGGCACCCTGGGCGGCCATCGCCATCGCCGCGATCAGCCCGTTGGTCTCGGCCACCACGTCGGGCTGGACCCCGACCTCTTCGAACACCTGGTCGAGGATGCGGCGGTTTTGCATTTCGCGATCCAGCAGGATCAGCGGCATCGCCGCGGCCTCGGCCCAGCCGATCCGGTCCGCGCCCGGCGGGGCGAGCGCCTGCGGCGCCAGAAGGACGTAATGCTCGACATATAGCGCGTCGACGGCCAGAAGGTCGGTCGCGGCGCCCTCGGTATAGGTGATGCCGGCATCGAAACGGCCGTCATCGACGCCTTGCTGGATTGTCAACGAGCTTGCTGTTTCGATCCGGGTGGTGATGCCGGGATACGCCCGCCGCAGCCAATTCGCCACACGGGCGGCATAGGCGCTGGCAGTTGGAATCGTGCCGATGGTCAGCGCGCCGGTGACCTCGCCGTGGGCCGCGCGCACTTCTTGTTCCAACGCGCGAACATGGCCGATGATCGTTCGGGCGCGATCGACGATGACCTCGCCTTCCGCCGTCAGGCCCTGGAACCGGTTGCCGCGCTTGACGATTTGGGTGTCCAGTTGTGCCTCGAGTCCGCGGATGCGCATCGAAAACGCCGGCTGCGACAGGCCGCACGCGTCGGCCGCCCGGGCGAAGTGCTTGTGCCGCGCCAGGGCGACGAGGCATTCCAGATCGCGAAGGGCCAGCACGTCCGGGGGCTCCTATGACCGCCTGCCCCGCTACCCTAATCGACAAGCGGTCTGCCGCTCAATCGGTCCAGGCCGATCGGCAGACCCGCGAGCCGCGGTCCGCCAATCATGCACCGCCGGCGTCAGGCCGCGGTCCGGCTGTTCTGAGCCAGCCGGGCGTCGACGATGGCGGTGATGCGGGTCACTTCGGGGATGTCGATGCCCTTTTGGTCGGCGATCAGCTTGACCAGCACGTCGACGCGCTCGATGGCGTCGGCCCCGGCTTCGATCGCGCGCGCCGCCGAAGACGGTTTCAGAAGCCCGTTGGCGGCGTTGGCGTATTTCTCGAATGGGACGTTGTCGCCGGGATCGGCGCCGAGGTCCTCGACCAGACGCCCGACCTGTTCGTAGACATCGCGCGACAGGCCCAGGTCGCCGTGCACGGCCTCTTTGATCGACTGCGCGCCGCTGGCCAGCACGCAGCGGTAGTTGCCGGTCAGCAGCATGCTCCACTTGGCAAACGGCACGAAGAGCGAGTCGTAGACCCTGAGCTTCACCGGCACGTCCTTGCCGTCGACGCGGACCGCCTCGATCCCCGCTTCGAGGTCTTTCAGCATCGCGGTGTGGGCGGGATCGGCGAAGGGCGCGGCCTTGAAGTTGGTGGGGAGGCCGACATGCAGCACGTTCGGGCCGGCATCGGGCAGCCGGTAGGCCTGCGGGTCGGGGCTGCAGAGCGTCACCAGGCCGGGCTCGAAGGGCTGCCAGACGTCGGGGCGGGTGAAGGCACCGCGCAGGCTGTCGGCGTCGAGCCCGGGGATGCGCCGCAGATAGGGCAGGGGCGGCATGTTCATGATCGACAGGCACGGCAGGCCGGCCTCGGCGATCCGGGCCAGCAGCCCCACGATCTCGTCGCTGGCATATTGCGGCTCGGACATGGCGAGCGCGGCCAGGTCATAGCCGGCCGGGTCGACCTCGTGCGGGGCCAGGGCGTCGAGTGTGCCGGGCAGATCCGCCGAGCGGAAGGCGCGGTGGTCGTCCTCGCCGCGCAGCTTGATGCGGACCTCGGTGCCGTGGGCGTTGATCGTTTCGGCGGTCGCGGTGCGGCAGACCAGCGTCACGTCGTGCCCCGCCATCATCAGTTTGGTGCCGAGAAGCGAGCCGTAGGACGCGCCGAGAATGAGAATTTTGCGGGCCATCACCGCCTCCCTCGCAGAAGTTTTTCTATTGCCGCGCAATATAGTTTCGCGCGGGCCTTTGGCGAGCCTAGACCCCTGCGGCCCAGTGCCGCCGCCGGTCAGGCCGCGCGGCGCTGCGATTGGCGCCGACGCAGGGCGCGCTGGACCAGCGGGTATGAGATCAGCGCCAGTGCCAGCAGCACGCAGGTCAGCGAGATCGGCCGGGTGACGAAGGTGGTCACGTCGCCCTGGCTCGAGATCAGCGACTGCCGCAGCGAGCGTTCCGCCAGCGGGCCCAGCACGATGGCCAGGACGGCGGGCGCCACGGGATAGTTGAGCTTGCGCATCAGATAGCCGCCGACGCCGAGGATCAGCATGATCCAGGTGTCGAACATCCGGTCGGTGGTCGCGAAGACGCCGAGCACGCACAAAACGAAGATGATCGGAGTCAAGAGCGTGAACGGCATCGCCAGGACCCGGATGAAGATCGGGATCATCGCCAGGTTCAGGATCACGGTGGCGACGTTGGCCACATACATCGACCCGATCAGCCCCCAGACGAAATCCGGGCTTTCGGTGAAAAGCAGCGGGCCGGGCCGCAAGCCCCAGATGATCATGCCACCCAAGAGGATGGCCGTGGTGGGCGAGCCAGGGATACCCAGCGTGATCATCGGCAGCATCGAGCCGGTGGAGGCGGCGTTGTTGGCCGCCTCGGGCGCGGCGACGCCGGCGACATTGCCCTTGCCGTAGCTGTCGGGGTCCTTCGAGAAGGTCTTGGACAGCCCGTAGGACATCAGCGAGGCGGGCGTGGCCCCGGCCGCCGGCAGGGTGCCGACGAAGAAGCCCAGAAACGAGCCGAGCCAGGTCGAATTGATGTACTTTTTGACCTCGGCGAAATTCGCCTTCATCCGGGCCCAGGTGATCTGCACCTTGTGCATCGTCACCTGGCCCTTGGTGCTTTCCAGCGTCCACAGCATCTCGCCGATGCCGTAGATGCCGATGGCCAGCACCAGAAAGCCGATGCCGCGCTGGAACTCGACCATGTCGAAGAAGATCATCCGCGGCTGGCCCGAGATGATGTCGAAGCCGATGGCGGCCATCACCAGGCCGAGCAGGATCGAAAAGACGGTCTTGGGAATGTCGTCGCCGCCGAGCCCGATGAAGGTGGCAAACGCCAGCAGCATCAGGGCGAATTCCTCCTGCGGGCCGAATTTCAGCGCAAAGGCGGCCAGCGGCGGGGCGAAGAGGGTGAAGAGGATCACCGACACGGTGCCGCCGATGAACGAGGCGATGGCGGCGGCCATCAGCGCCTTGTCGGCCTTGCCCTGCTGCGCCATCGGCCGTCCGTCGAACACGGTGGCCACCGCGGTCGAGGCGCCGGGGATGCCCAGCGTGATCGAGCTGATCGCGCCGCCGTACATCGCGCCGTAGTAAAGCGCGGCGAGAAAAATGATCGCGGCGGTCGGCGGCACCAGGAAGGTCACCGGCAGCAGGATCGCCACGCCGTTCACCGACCCCAGCCCCGGCATGCAGCCGACGAACAGCCCCGCCAGGCAGCCGGCGAAGATCATGAAGAGGTTGAGCGGCTCGAAGGCCTGCATGAGCCCGGCGCCGAGGGATACGAGGATGGTCTCCATGGGGCCCGCCTCAGTAGAAGTATTCGTAGCGCAGGTTGTCGATCACCAGGAAGCCTTCCTCGAAGATCGGCCAGCCCTTGGGCAGGTATTTGGTCAGCGCCACCTCGAACAAAAGGTAGATGAAAATCGGCGTGCCGACGACGAAGGCCCAGGTCATGGCCCAACTGTGCTTGCCCAAAACGCGCACGTAGAAGAACATGAACAGCATCAGCGAGAGGTAGGTGCCGATGACGGTCATCAAGACCAGCAGCGCCAGAAGCGACACCGCCGACACCGCCACGAGAAACAGCGTCTCCGGCGCGATATAGGGTGCGTCCGAGCGCGATTCCGGGGTCTTGCGCTGGACCCACCGCACCAGCGTCGCCAGGGCCGCCAGCGCCATGCCCGCCGACAGCCAGAACGGCCACATCCCGGCACCAGGGCCGCGGCCCTCGACCCAGCCGATGGTCAGCCCGTCGGCATAGACGTTGAACATCAGCCCCAGCGACAGCGCCAGCGTCGCGATCGCCATCAAGAGTTCCGCGGTTCGGACGGTCATCGGCCCCTCATCGGTTCGGCGGACGGCGCCTGCCGGCAAACTCCGCCCGATCCCCTGCAGCATTTTTGGTGGAGGCAGAGCCGGGACCGGCTCTGCCCGTGCAGCGACTATTCGCCGGTGATCGCGCCGGCGCCGACCTGTTCGATCAGGGCGACATGCGCGTCTTTCTGGGTGGCGTGGAAGTTCGCAAGCTCCGCGCCGTTCATCATCGCGTCGCAGGTCAGGCCGTCGGACACGCAGAAGTCCTGCCATTCCTGGCTGTCGAACAGCGTCTGGAACAGGTTGGTGTACCATTCGACCGCTTCGGGATCCATGCCCGGCGGGCCGTTGACCGACCGCTGCATGTAATACTCGATATCGACGCCGAGTTCCTTGGCCGTAGGCGTGTCGGGGAAGGCGGCCATGCGCTCGCCGGTGAACTGCACCAGCGGCTTGGAATTGCCGGCGCGGTAGAACTCCATCTGCTCAGACGGGTTGTTCACGGTCGAATCGATCTGGTTGCCGATCAGGTTCTTGGCCACGGTGCCGCCGCCGGGGAACGGGATGTAGGTGACCTCGTATTCGAAAGCGGCCTCCATCATCGCGGTCAGCACGCTGTCTTCCTGGCCCGACCCGGTGCCGCCGACCTTCCAGTCGAGCCCCGCGCCCTTGACCGCCGACACATAGCTGTCGAGGTCGGTGATGTCGTTGCGGTCGGTGTTGACCCACAACAGGAACGTGTCCATCGCCATCAGCCCAATCGGGGTGAACTCGGTGACGTCGACGCCCAGGTCTTCCTGGATGATCGGCGTGGTGTAGAAGCTGTTCAGCGTCATCATCACGGTGTGGTTGTCGCCGGCCTTGTCCTGCATGTAGCGCAGCGCCTCGGCGCCCGAGCCGCCGGGTTTGTTGATCGGGATGAAGGGCCGCGGGCTAAGGTCCTTCTTCTCGATCAGGCCCTGCAACAGGCGGGCGATCTGGTCGGCGCCGCCGCCGGTGCCCGCCATGATGATGAACTCGACGGGCTTGCGTGGCGCCCAGTCGGCAAACGCCGCCGGCGCCATCACCGCCAGCGCCGCTGCACTGGCCGCAAGGGTCTTGAGATAAGTCATGTTGGTCTCCTCCAAGGGTTGCCGGCCGCGATGCGGCCGGGAGTGCCGTGATCGGCAGGTCCGCGGGTCTTTCGCCCGCGTTGAATTAATCTTTCGTCCAACAAGTCAACTTTTTGTGTTTGTTGCGTGCCGATTTCCTTCAATGCGCCAGGACCACGGGGATCGTCGCGTCGTCGACCACCGCCTGGCTGTTGCCGCCAAAGATCGTCTCGCGTTCGTAGCTGTCGTGATAGGCGCCCATGACCAGAAGATCGGCGCCGAGATCGTTGCAATGCTTCAGCAGCGTTCGGCCGACAGTGCCCTTGGCCTCGAACCGGTCGACCGTGGCCGCCACGCCGCGCAGCGCCAAGGCGGCCGCGCAGTCCTCGGCCGCCGCACCGGGCGGGGCGGTGCCGGCGGTCAGGATCGTCAAGGTCCGCGCGGCCTCGACCAGCGGCATCGCCAGCGCCAGCGCGCGCGACGCCTCGAGCGAGCCGTTCCAGCCGATCGCCACATGGGTGCCGATGGCGTCGGGCGCGGCGTCGCGCTCGGGGCACATCATCACCGGGCGGCCAGAAGAAAAGATCGCCGATTTCAACGTGTTGGCGCCCAGATCCCGGGCGCGGTCAGGCTGTGGCACGCAGATCAGATCGGCGAGCCGGCCATAGTGCTTGACGGCGTCGACCTGCTTGCCGGTGAATTCGACGAAGCTGGCCGAGGCCCGGCCCGGCGCGGCCGCCGCCTCGGGCAGGCTTAGCTTGGCGGCCTGGGCGCGGAATTCCTCGTGCAGGCTGTCCTCTTCCGAAGCCGCGTTCGCCGCCGCCGCCTCTTCGATTTGCTTGCGCAGGAACCCGGGCACCGCCACGCCGAAGGGCATCAGGTCTTCCGCCGAGAGCCGGCAATGCAGCACCCGGACATGCGCGCCGTGCTGCCGGGCTAGCGCTGCGGCATGGGCGAAGACGTTGTCGCCCTTGCCGTCGCCCCGAACCGGCAGTGTGATGGTATGAAGCCCCGCCATGGCCTAGAACAGCCCCTCGATTTGGCCCGCGTCGTTGATGTGGATCGCCTCGGCCGCCGGGGTCCGGGGCAGGCCGGGCATGGTCATGATCTCGCCGCAGATCGCCACGACGAAGCCCGCCCCGGCGCTCAGCCGCACCTCGCGCACCGGCACCGAGTGGCCGTTCGGCGCGCCGCGGCGGGTGGGATCGGTGGTGAAACTGTACTGCGTCTTGGCCATACAGACCGGCAGGTGGCCGTAGCCTTGCGCCTCCCACTCCTTGAGCTGGTTGCGGATCTTCTGGTCGGCTAGCACCTCGTCGGCGCGGTAGATGCGCTTGGCGATGGTTTCGATCTTCTCGAAAAGCCCCATGTCGTCGGGGTAGAGCGGGGCGTATTGCGTCGCCCCGCTGTCGCAGATCTCGACGACCTTGGCGGCCAGATCGCGGGTGCCGGCCGAGCCCTCGGCCCAATGCCGGCAGAGGATCGCCTCGACCCCCATCGTGGCGCAGTAATCCTTGACCGCCTGCACCTCGGCGTCGGTGTCGGTCACGAAGTGGTTGATGCCGACGACGACCGGCACGCCAAATTCCTTGAGGTTCTCGATATGGCGGCCGAGATTGGCGCAGCCGGCCTGCACCGCGTCGACGTTCTCGGCGCCCAGGTCGTCCTTCTTGACGCCGCCGTTCATCTTCATCGCGCGGATGGTGGCGACCAGCACCACCGCGTCCGGCCGCAGCCCGGCCTTGCGGCATTTGATGTTGAGGAACTTTTCGGCGCCCAGGTCGGCCCCGAACCCGGCCTCGGTGACCACGTAATCGGCGAGTTTCAGCGCGGTCTTGGTGGCGACGACCGAGTTGCAGCCATGCGCGATGTTGGCGAAGGGGCCGCCGTGGACGAAGGCGGGGTTGTTTTCCAAAGTCTGCACCAGGTTCGGCTGCATTGCGTCCTTCAGCAGCACCGTCATCGCGCCGTCGGCCTTGATGTCGCGGCAATAGACCGGCGTGCGATCGCGCCGGTAGGCCACGATCATGTCGCCCAAGCGTTGCTGCAAGTCGCTGAGATCGCTCGCTAAACAGAGGATCGCCATGACCTCGGACGCGACCGTGATGTCGAACCCGCCTTCGCGCGGGAAGCCGTTGGCGACGCCGCCGAGCGACAGGGTGATCTGCCGCAGCGCCCGGTCGTTCATGTCGACCACCCGACGCCAGGCGACGCGGCGCACGTCGATCTCTTCGGCGTTGCCCCAGTAGATGTGGTTGTCGATCATTGCCGCCAGCAGGGAATGAGCCGAGGTGATCGCATGGAAATCGCCGGTGAAGTGCAGGTTCATGTCCTCCATCGGCACCACCTGGGCATAGCCGCCGCCGGCCGCCCCGCCCTTCATCCCGAAATTCGGCCCCAGCGAGGCCTCGCGGATGCAGATCATCGCCTTCTTGCCGATCGCGTTCAGCCCGTCGCCGAGGCCCACCGTCGTCGTGGTCTTGCCCTCGCCCGCCGGCGTGGGGTTGATTGCGGTGACCAGGATCAGCTTGCCGTCGTCCTTGCCCTCCTGCGCCTTGATGAACGCGGCCGAGACTTTGGCCTTGTCGTGGCCGAAGGGCAGCAGGTGTTCGGCCGGGATATCGAGCCGCGCGCCGATCTCCTGGATCGGTTTCTTGCGGGCGGCGCGGGCGATTTCGATGTCGGACATGGGGCTCTTACTCTCGCGGTTCAGGTGCCAAGGACATCACCGACCGACAGCCCGGCCGATGCCGCCCAGTCGGCCGCGGGGATCTTGCCCGCGCCCGCGGGGCGTACCCGCTTGATAAGGATGCGCCCGCCGATCAATTGCACGGTTACGCCATCTTCCGAGACATCCACGACTTTCGACGATACCCCGTCGCCGGGGATGCGCGCGCAGTCGAAGACCTGCACCTCGGCGCCGTCGAGCGTGGTCCAGGCGCCGGGCGCCGGGTTGGTGCCGCGGATGAGGTCGTAGACTTGGCCGACCGGCTTGTTCCAGTCGATATGGGCGTGCTTTTTCAGGCAGCGCCGTTCGTAGGTCGCCTGGGCCTCGTCGGGCACAATGTGCGGCGGGTTGCCGGCGCGGAAGATGTTGCAGATTTCCAGCACGCTGTTGACGGCGGCGGGGTAGATCTTCTTGAAATAGAGGTCGATGACGGTGTCGTCGGGGCCGATTTCGCATTCCCACTGCATCAGGCTGTCGCCCTCGTCGAGCCCGTCATTGGGGTAGAACCAGGAAAAGCCCGACTTGGTGGCGCCCATGATGATCGGCCAGTTCACCGCCGAGGGGCCGCGGTGCAGCGGCAGCAGCGAGGGGTGAAAGCAGATCGAGCCCCGCCGGGGCGTGTCGCGCGCGGCCTCGGGCACGAAGAGGTTGACGAAGGCCATGATCATCAGATCGGCGTCGTGGCCGGCCAGGGTCGCCAGGGTGTCGGCGTCGGTGAAATTGGCCGGCTGATGGACGGCCAGGCCCTTTTCGAGGGCGAATTCCTTGATCGGATCGGCCGGCCTGCCATCGTGGTCGGGCTCGCAATAGACCGCGACGACCTCGTCGGTGCCGGCGTCGAGGAGCTTGGCGAGGCAGTCCTTGCCGAAGGCCTGCTGGCCCATCACGATCAGGCGCATCGGCGCGCTCTCCCTCGTCGTGCTGTCCCGGGCGTGACCCGGGACCTCTTTGCCAACGCTCGACGGGCCGGGATCATTCGGCGGCCACCTTGTCGACCTCGCCCACCGCGCCGCTGTCGATCACCGTGGCCAGGTCGTCGCCGCCGTAGCCCAGGACGTCGGTCAGCACCTCGACCGTGTGTTCGCCCAGAAGCGGCGAGCGCACCACCTCGACGGGCGAGTCCGACAGCTTGACCGGGCAGCCGACGGTGACGTAGCGGCCGCGCTCGGGGTGGTCGACGTCGACGATGGTGCCGGTCTCGCGCAGGCCGTCGTCCTCCATCAGCTCCTTCATCGACAGGATCGGGCCGACGGGGATGTTGAGCGGGTTGCAGATCTCCATCACCTCGAACTTGGTCTTGGTCATGGTCCACTGCTCGATCCGGTCGAACACCTCGTTGAGCTTGTCGAGCCGTTCGGGCGGGGTGGCGTAGCCGGGCTTGGTCTTCCACTCGGGCTCGCCGATGACGTCGCAGATCGCCTCCCACACCGCGGCCTGGGTGATGAAATAGGTGTAGGCGTCGGGGTCGGTTTCCCAGCCCTTGCATTTCAGGATGCGGCCGGGCTGGCCGCCGCCGGAATCGTTGCCGGCGCGCGGGGTAGCCTCGCCGAAGGCGATGCCCTCGCCGAATTGCGAATACTCCTTCAGCGGCCCGGCGGCGAGGCGCTGCTGATCGCGCAGCTTGACCCGGCAGAGGTTCAAGACGCCGTCCTGCATTGCGGCGCTGACCTTCTGGCCGCGCCCCGAGGTCTCGCGCTGGTAAAGCGCCGTGACGATGCCAAGCGCCAGGTGCAGCCCAGTGCCGGAATCGCCGATCTGCGCGCCGGTCACAGTCGGCACGCCGCCCAGGAACCCGGTCGTCGAGGCCGCCCCGCCGGCGCATTGCGCGACGTTTTCGTAGACCTTGCAGTCTTCGTACTTGCCCGGCCCGAAGCCCTTGATCGAGGCCAGGATCATGCGCGGGTTGATTTCCTGGATCCGCTCCCAGGTGAAGCCCATCCGGTCGAGCGCGCCGGGCGCGAAGTTCTCGACCATCACGTCGCAGGTCTCAATCAGCCGGGTCAGAACCTCTTTCCCGGTCTCGTTCTTCGAGTTCAGCTCGATCGACCGCTTGTTGTGGTTCAGCATGGTGAAATAGAGCGAGTCCGCCCCTGGCACGTCGACGAGCTGCTTGCGCGTCGCATCGCCCACGCCGGGTCGTTCGACCTTGATCACGTCGGCGCCGAACCAGGCCAGAAGCTGCGTGCAGGTCGGCCCCGACTGCACATGGGTGAAATCGAGGATCTTGACGCCGTCGAGTGCTTTCATCTGTGTCTCCGCAAAGTCTAGGTCTTCCGCGCCTGCGGATAGCGCGCCTGCGCCACCACCGACTGCGGGTTGAGGTTTCCGATATTGCCGCTTTCCTTGCCCGCAGCGGGGTCGATGGCGGCGTTGATCAGGGTGGCTTTGCCGCTGGCCAGCGCGGCGTCGACTGCCTGGCGCAGCTCGTCGGGGTTCTTCACCCAGACGCCCTTGCCGCCGAAGGCCTGCATCATCAGGTCGTACCGCGCGTCCTTGACGAAGACGGTGGTCGCGGGGTCGTCGCCGCCGCCCCAGTTCTCGCCGTCGCCGCGATAGATGCCGTTGTTGTTGAAGACCACGATGCAGACCGGCAGGTCGTAGCGGCAGACCGTCTCGATCTCCATGCCGCAGAAGCCGAAGGCGCTGTCGCCCTCGATCGCCAGGACCTGTTTGCCGGTCTCGATTGCGGCGGCGACGGCGGCGCCCATGCCGATCCCCATCACGCCCCAGGTGCCGACGTCGATCCGGTTCCGGGGCTTGTGGATGTTGACGATCGAGCGCGCCAGATCGAGCGTATTGGCGCCCTCGTTCACCACGATCGTGTCGGGCCGGTCGTTGATCGCCTGCTTCAGAACGCCGAGCGCGGCGTGATAGTCCATCGGGTCGTTGTTGTTCTGCAGCCGGGTGGCCATGCGCTCCATATTCGCCTCGGCCTTGGCGTGGACCTGGTCGAGCCAGGCCTTGGGCGGGGCGATGGCGTGGTCCTGCATCGCTTCGACCAGCGCCCGTGCGCAAGAGCCCACGTCGCCCACCAAGGGCGCGGCGATCTCGACGTTCGAATCCATCTCTTCAGGGTCGATGTCGATCTGGATGAAGCGTTTCGAGCCCGGCTCGCCCCATTGCCGGCCCTTGCCGTGGCTCAAAAGCCAGTTGATCCGCGCGCCCATCATGATCACTACGTCGCTGTCCTTCAAGACCAGCGAACGGGCGGCGGCGGCGCATTGCGGGTGGGTGTCGGGCAGGATGCCCTTGGCCATCGACATCGGCAGAAAAGGATAGCCGGATGTCTCGACCAGCGCCTTGATCACCTCGTCGGACTGGTCATAGGCCGCGCCCTTGCCGATCACGATCAGCGGCCGTTCGGCCTGTTTCATCACCTCGATGGCGCGCGCGACGGCCTCGTCCGAGGGCCGCGCCCGCGGCGCCGGGTCGATGACCTTGACCAGCGACCGCGCGCCCTTCTCGGCCTCCATCACCTGGCCCAGCATCGCGCCGGGGATGTCCAGGTAGACCCCGCCGGGGCGGCCGCTGACCGCGCTGCGAATGGCGCGTGCGACGGCGATGCCGATGTCTTCGGCATGGTTCAGCCGGTAGGCGGCCTTGCAAAACGGGCGCGCGATGGCGAGCTGGTCCATCTCTTCGTAATCGCCCTGAGCCAGATCGACGATCTCGCGTTCCGATGAGCCCGAGATCAGAATCATCGGCCAGCAATTCGTCGTGGCATTGGCCAGCGCGGTCAGCCCGTTCATGAAACCTGGTGCCGAGACGGTCATGCAGATGCCCGGCATCTTGGTCAGAAACCCCGCGACCGAGGCCGCGAAGCCGGCATGCTGTTCGTGCCGGAACGAGATCACCCGCATCCCCTGGGCCTGGGCGAACCGGCCGAGATCGGTGATCGGAATGCCCGGCACGTTGTAGATCGTCTTGACGCCGTTGAGCTTCAGTGCGTCGATCAGCAGGTGGAATCCGTCGGTGACCTCCTGGCCCGTTTCCAGCGCCTCCGCCGCTTGCCCCTCCATTTTCGCCTCCCTGGTGCCGCCTATTCCGCGGCGGTGTTGCCCTGCGTGTTCTCAAACTCCGCCCAGACCCGCCGGACATGGTCGTGCAGGCGCATCGTGTGCTCGCGCACCAGCCGGGCGGCCAGATCGGCGTCGCGCGCCTCCAGCGCCTCGATGATGCCGGCATGGTCGACGACCGAGCGGCTGGCGCGGTCGTTTTCCTCCAGCGCCCGGCGCCGGACGCCGTGCATGTGCACGAAAAGCCCGTCGGCCATCTGCGCCAAGAGCCTGCATCCCGACATGTCCAGGATCATCTGGTGGAACCGGATGTTGGCCTCGGAATACTCCGACAGATCGGCATGGGCCGAGCTTTCTGAATGGCGCAGTGCGTGGCGCCGCAGCTCGCGGATCTGGTCGTCGCTCGCCGCCTCGGCTGCCAGCCGCGCCGCCATCGATTCCAGCGCCGCCCAGGCGACGATCATCTCGAGGATCTCGTCGAGCGTCTTGCGGATCACGAAGACGCCCTTGCGCGGGCGGATCTCGATGAAACCGTCGCGTTCAAGCCGGGTCAGCGCCTCGCGCAGGGGCGTGCGCGAGACCTGCAGCTGCTCGGCCATCGAGCGTTCGTCGAGCCGCAGATCGGTGCCGCCGTCATAGATATTCATCTCGACGATCGCGTCGCGCAGCCGGTCGTAGACCCGGTCTTTCAGCGTGAAATTGGTGGCGATCGGCTGAAGTTTCATTGCCCCGTCCTGATCGGCGGCGCGCCGCTGCGCGATTCGGTCCGCCATCTGGTATACCGTAGACCAAGATGTGGCATTCGGCAACGCCAAGCCGCGTCTGGGCAGAGCGTTCCTTAGAACTCCCAAAATTTTGTTTGAAATAGCGAGAAATCTGAGAAGTTGAGGTTGCGAGGCTCAGAAAAACCTTGGCAAGTGCGGAGAATCGGCGCACAAATCGACATTAGGTATGTGGCATACCACTGGGTGCAGGGCCTATGGGCCGAACGGATCGGCGCTACATTGGGCCCAGGCGCCGGCCGAGCCAAGGGAGAGAGCGGATGATCCTTTCGGAATACATCTCGAAAGAGCTGATCGCCCAGCATGGCGTGCCGATCCCCGCCGGCCGGGTGGCGGCGACCGCAGCCGAGGCCGAGGAGCGCTGCCGCGAAATCGAGGCCACGAAATACGTGGTCAAGGCGCAGATCGGCGCTGGCGGACGCGGGCTCGCGGGCGGCATCAGATTCGCCGCCACGCCCTCGGCGGTACGCGAGGCGGCGGGGCAGCTTCTGGGCAAGCCGCTAGTTACCGAGCAGACCGATGCGGCGGGCCAGATCGTGGCGCAGGTCTATGTCGAGGCCGCCGTCGTGATCGAGCGCGACTTCTTCGTCGCCATCGTGCTCGACCCCGCCACCGCCGTGCCGACGCTTTTGGCCTCGACCCAGGGCGGCGTCGAGTTCGAACAAGTGGCGCGGACGGATCCAGACGTCGTCTCGAGCCTCGCCTTGGCCGACGGCGCCGACGTTGCCGGATTTCTGGGCGAGCTCGGCTTTCCCGACGGCGCCGCGGCGGCAGAAGTGGTCGCGGCGGCCGCCAAGGCCTTCACCGCCAACGATATGACGCTTCTGGAAATCAATCCGTTCGCGCGGACCGAGGCCGGCGCCTGGATCGCCGTCGACGCCAAGGTGGCGCTCGATGCCAGCGCGCTCTTCCGGCATCCCGAGTTCGAGGCGCTGGCCGGCGATCAGACGCTGACCCAGGCCGAGCAGGTCGCGCAGGAGCACGACATCAACCTGGTCAAACTTGACGGCGACGTTGGCGTGGTGGTCAACGGCGCGGGGCTGGGGCTGGCCACCAACGACATGCTGGTCGATGCCGGCGGCAAGCCTGCGAACTTCATGGACATCCGCACCACCGCCACCAGCATGCAGATCGCCAAGGGCGTCGAGCTGTTGCTCGACGATCCCGCAGTCAAGGCGATCCTGTTGAACGTGCATGGCGGCGGCATGACCGTCTGCGACACAGTCACCGAGGGCGTCGCCTTCGCCTATTCCCGCGCCGCGCGGCGGCTGCCGCTGGCGGTGCGGCTGGCGGGGCAGAACGCGGAATGGGCGACGCAGATGCTGCAGGACCGCCGGCTGCCAGTGAGCCTGTGCGAGACCATTACCGACGCGGTGCAGAAGGCCATCGCGCTCGCCGGCGGGAGGGCTGCGTAATGGCGATTCTCGTGGACGAGACCACCAAGCTTGTGGTGCAGGGCATGACTGGCCGCTCGGGCACCTTCTACACCGACCAGGCGATCCGCTATGGCACCGCCGTCGTTGGCGGGGTGCGCCCCGGCAAGGGCGGCACCAAGCACCTGGGCCTGCCGGTTTTCGACAGCTGCGCCGATGCGGTGCGCGAGACCGGCGCCAACGCCAGCCTGGTCATGGTGCCGGCGCACCACGCCGCCGCGGCGATGGTCGATGCCATCGAGGCCGGGCTGGGCGTGGTCGTCTGCGTGACCGAGCGGGTGCCGCAGCACGACATGACCCGGGTCAAGGCGGCGCTGGCGGGGTCCGACACCGTGCTGATCGGGCCGAACAGCCAGGGCATCCTGACGCCGCAGGCCTGCAAGATCGGCGTGATGCCGACCCGCGACGCCCGGCCCGGACCGGTCGGCATCGCCTCGCGCTCGGCCTCGCTGACCTCGGAAGTGCTGGCGCAGCTCAGCCGGGCCGATCTGGGGCAATCGACGACGGTGGGCGTGGGCGGCGACGCGATCCACGGCATCGGCTTCGTCGATTGCCTGAAGCGGTTCCGCGACGACGCCCAGACCAAAGCGGTGGTACTGATCGGCGAGATCGGCGGCCGCGAGGAGGAGGACGCCGCGGCCTATCTGGCGTCGCTCGATTACGGCAAGCCGGTGGTGGCGCTGGTGGTGGGGCGCAACGCCCCGCGAGAGCGGCGCATGGGCCATGCCGGCACGCTTTCGATCTTCGGCGCCGAGACGGCGGCGGAGAAGATCGAGCGCTTGCGAGCCGCCGGCGCGGTCATCTCCGCGCACACCGACGACGTGGTCCCGCAGGTATCGCGCGCGCTCGGCGGCTGAGGGCGGCGCGGGCTCTGCCATCCGCGACCGGCTGATCGCGCCGGCCGACTGGCAAAGTGAAACCAGGCGGTGGCATTCGTGACGGGCGGTGGCCAGGCGTGGACCGTCTCGACAGGAACCGGCGCGGCCATTGTCTCAGTGGGCGAGGCCCTCTCTAGGGCAGCACTCACCAAAGCCTACATTCGGCCTGGGTGCCACATTACATCCCCACGGCACAGCCATCTTTGCGTGGGTCCGAGCCTGCGGCATAGCCGCCGCCGGGCATCCGGCCGACAAGCTGTGCGCCGCCGAAGCCGAAGGCGGCGTCCGGCGCCTCTAGCACGATCCGGTGGCCGCGCGCCGAAAGCCAATCCAGCGTCGCTGGGTCGATCGCCGTCTCGCAGGCCACGCCCAGTCCCTCGGTCACCCGCCAACGCGGCGCATCCGCGGCCGTCTGCGGGTTCTGCCCCCAAAGCTGGGTGCGCAGCATCATCTGCACATGCCCCTGCGGCTGCATCGGCCCGCCCATCACGCCGAAACTCATCAACGGGCCGTCCGGGCCCATCAGAAATCCCGGGATGATGGTGTGGAACGGCCGCTTGCCCGGGCCCACGACGTTGGGGCTGGCGGGGTCGAGCGAAAACCCCGCGCCGCGGTTCTGCAGGCTGATCCCGGTGCCCGGCACCACCACGCCGGACCCGAAACCGGCGTAGTTCGACTGGATGAACGACACCATCATGCCGGAGGCGTCGGCGGCCGCCAGATAGACCGTGCCGCCCGGCCGCACCGGGCCGGCGCCAAAGTCCTGCGCCCGGTCGGGGTCGATTGCGCGCGCCCGGGCGGCCAGATAGTCGCCGTCCAGTAGATCGGCGGCGCCGACCGCGCTCATATGGTCGGGATCGGCGACATAGGCCTCGGCGGCGCGCAGGGCGCATTTGGTGGCCTCGATCTGCAAGTGCAGCGCGCGCGGGTCGTCGGGGCCGAAGTCGCGGATCGGCGTGTGGTCGAGGATGCCAAGCGCGATCAGCGCGGCGATGCCTTGGCTGTTCGGAGGGATCTCGTGCAGGACGGCGCCGTCGAAGCGCTGCGAAAGCGTGCCGCACCAGTCCGCCCGGTGCGCCGCCAGATCCTCGACCGTCAGCGCGCCGCCATGGGCGCGGGCGCAGCCGGCGATCTCGTCGGCCAGGGCGCCGCGGTAGACCGCCTCGCCCCCGGTTTCGGCGATCAGCCGCAGGCTGCGGGCGTGGCCGGGGCTGGCAAAGCGCTCGCCGGCTTTGGGCGCGCGGCCCTGGGGCAGGAAGGTCTCGGCAAATCCAGGTTGGCCGGCCAAGAGACCCTCGGCCCGGCGCCAGAGCGCGGCGATGACCGGCGACACGAGGAACCCGCGTTCGGCATAGCCGATGGCGGGGGCGAAGAGGTCAGCGAAGGGCAATCGGCCGAAGCGGTCGGAGAGCGCCACCCAGGCCGACACCGCGCCGGGAACGGTCACCGCCTCCCAGCCGCGCTCTGGCATGGTCGCCAGGCCGGCGAAGCGCTCGGGCGTCCAGGCCTGCGGCGCCCGGCCCGAGGCGTTCAGCCCGTGCAAGGCGGCGCCGTCCCAAACGATGGCGAAGGCGTCGCCGCCGATCCCGTTGCCCGTGGGCTCGACCACCGTCAACGCGATGGCTGCGGCGAGCGCGGCGTCGACCGCATTGCCACCGCGTGCCAGCATTGAAAGCCCGGCCTGCGCCGCCAGGGGTTGCGAGGTTGCGACGACGTTGTCGGCCAGAACCGCCGAGCGGCGGGACGGATAATGGCCCGTGCTATCGAGGTCCATGGGCAAGCGTGGTCCTTGGGTGACCGCGGGGCGGCGCGGCCGTGCGACGCGCTCCGTCCGGGGCTACGGACAGGTGTTCGCGCCGCCGTTGAAGATGACCGTTCCGGTATTGCCGCCCTCGTCGTTGCACGAGAAGGACGCATCGACATTGCCGTCGCCGCTGAGCGTCGTGCCCTGAACCGACATCGTGTCGCCGCCGCTGTTGGTCACTCGGACGTTGCTGATCATGACGGTCCCGCCACTGGTGTCGGTGGGGCTGTCGTCGCCGAAATGCATCGCCGCGACGTTGCCGGTGTCGTTGATAGTGCCGCCACCCACGGTCAGCGTGCCGGTGTTGCTCGCCGCCGTGCCGGCAGCGATGCCCTGGTCGTCGGTGCCGTCGATGATCAGTGTGTTGAAGGTCGCATCGGCCGCGAACCCGTCGAGGAAGATGCCGACGCCGCCGCTGTTCTCGATCGTGGTGGTGCCGGTCACCTCGATGCTGCCGCCGCCGATGCTGAACATCGAAATCCCGTCATCGCCATTGCCGATCTGGGTGCTGGTGTTGTTCTGCGAGGTGACGTTCTCGAAGGTCATGTTGATCTGGTTGGTGGTGCCCATCGAGATCGCCACGCCGCCATCGGCGAAGATCGAATTGCTGCCGGTGACATTGAAGATGTTGTTGCCCCCGGCGAGGATGCCCGAGACCTCGTCGCCGGTGCCGGCGCTGTCGGTGGTGATGTCGAGGTTCATGAAGTTGATCGATCCGGAGTTGCCGAAGAGGTCGATCGCACCGTTGCCGGTGCCCTTCTGGTTGGTGATCGTCACATCGTTGAAGGTCCAGGTTCCGGCGCCGTCGGTGCCGAAGATCGCCGAGAAGACCGGCCTTACGAAATTGATCGGGGTGGTGATCGTCAGGTCGCCGTCGACGTCCTGGATGTCGATGACCTGGTCGTTGAGATCGGTCGAGGTCAGCGAACTGCCGGGGTTGGTGAAGTTGATCTGCGATCCGACGGCGGTATTGCGGATGTTCAAAAGCCGCCGGTTGTCGGCCTGGACCGAGCCCTGGTAAGTGACGTTGCCGCCCGCGGCGAGGTTTTGGATGTCGATCGCCGCGCCGGTAAGGTCGGAGCCGTCATTTATGTTCGTCGGATTGATGATCGACGTATTGGCGCCGAAGGTGAAGGTGCCGGCCGAGTCGCTCAGGATGTCGATGCCGGTGTTGGCGCCGACGCCCGAGCCGTCCAGCGTCGTGGTGCCGGTGAAGTTATAGGTGCCATCGGCGTTCGAGAACTGCAGCCCGTCGCCGTTGCTGGCGCTGATGTCGGCGCCCATGTTCAGGTTGCCGGTGTGATTCATCACGCCGACGGTCGAGACGTCGTTGGCGTTGTTGATGTTGCCGGCGCCCACGTTCACCGTGGCATCGCCGCCCATGATGTCGATCGCAGTGTCGCCCGGGTCGGTGATCGTCAGGGTCGAGAAGGTGAAGGTGCCCGAGCTGTCGATGATGTCGATGCCGCTGGCATCGGGGCTGCTGATCGTCGTGGTGCCAGCGGTGAAGCTGCCACCGCCGATATCTTCGAAATGCAGACCGGGCGCGGGCTCTTCCGTCAGCGCCGGCGGGAACGGCGGGAACTGCGTCGCGTTGCTACTGTTGATCGAGTTAAACGTCATGTCGATGGCGTTCACGTTTTCCAGCTGCACCGCGGTGTTGCCGTTCGAGACGATGTTGCTGTTGCCGAAGACGTTGATCGTGTTCGAGTTGATGCCGTGGAAGGCATAGGTCTGCTGACCGACGACGCTGATGTTGAGATTGGTGAAATTCGCCGTGCCGTCGAAGCCGTCGACGACAACCGGGATCGGGTCGGTGTTCGGGTCGTTGACGTTCACCGCGGTGTCGAGGAAATTGACCGTGCCGGTGCCGCCGGCCACAGTGATGCCGCTGTCGGTGTTGTTCAGGACCGTCGGCGTGTTGATGTTCACCGTACCGTCGATGTTGAACAGGAAGATGCCTTCCTGGCTGACGCCGGGCGGGCCGTTTGAGACGATGGTATTGCCGCCGGAATTGTTGAAGTTGACGACAGAGCCGGCCTGCGTGTCGCCGACGAAAATCGCCTCGGCATTCACATCAGTTATGATCGAGCCGTCGAAATTGAAGATGCCGCCGAACTCGGCGACGTCGACCGCGGCGAGCACGGCGAAGTTCTTGTCGATGGCGGTGTTCGGCCCAAAGCTGAAGGTGCCGTCGGAGAACTCGCCGAAACCGTCCACCTGGACACTCGCCTTATTGCTCAGCGTGGTCGTGCCATCGAAGATGTAGGTCCCGTCCGCGTTGCGGAAGCTCAGCCCAAAGCCGGTGGTGGTATTGATTGTGCCGCCGAAATCCAGCCCGCCGCCCATGTGGTTCTGGGCCCGGATGGTCAGGACGTCGTTGGCGGTCTGCGTGATCGAGCTGCCCGCGCCGAAGGTCACGTCGGCGGCGTTGTCTTCGATGTTGAGCCCGATACCGGTCGGATTGGTGATGTCGGTGTTGGTGAAGGTGAAGGTGCCGGCCGAGCCGCCGAGGATGTCGATCCCGGCGTCGCCGCCGCTGAGCGTCACCTGGCCGTTGAAATTATAGGTGCCGTCGGCGTCGTCGAACTGCAGCCCGTCGCCATTGGTTGCGTCGATGGTG
>JAAUYB010080579.1_pt1 | contig 22731 bp, 16 predicted proteins | sample 7278071 | NCBI WGS metagenome assembly JAAUYB01 (sample SAMN14350121, study PRJNA611818) | marine sediment metagenome | isolation source: surface marine sediment (1.8m) | place: French Polynesia: Moorea | collected 2018-08 | reverse complement strand
TCCGGTTCAGGCCACCCGGACGACAAAGAACCCAGACAGGGTCAGGGTCAGGCATGAAAAGGATTAGGTGAGATATTTTGGTCGTTGTTGACATGAAAACCCCGTCGCAGTCACGGCCCAAACGTCCCTTTCCTGATCGGTGCGAGGCCGGCCTCCCGAGGCCTCTCCGGGCCCACCGGGCTCTTTTTGTCCCCGTCTCACCCTGGATCCTTCTCTTGCAGGTCTTGAAAGGCAATAGGGGTCGTTCGCGGCCATCAATCATGTCGGGCGGCGGCGGCTCGGCGGCCCCACACCTCGCCCTAGGCAGCGCCGCCAGGGTCCTCCGGCCCAGGCGCTCCGGCGAGTCTGAGGGCGCCGCCACCTCGTCGGACGAGGAGGTCCGCGAGGCGCCGCCGGAGAGTGCGCCGCGCCGGCGCCCCGGGAGGCCCCCCGGGTCCACGAAAAAGGCCTCCAACCGCAACAGCGAGCGCGAGGGCACTCCGTCCTCGCGCAACAGCACCCCGCCGCCCAAGGGCGCCCGGCTCAGGGCCGCCGCCGGGGCGGACAGGGACAACGGGGGAAGCAACCCCAGCTCCAGGGCTTCCAGCAGGGACTCCTCTGCGCCGCGCCGCCCTTCCAACGGCGCCGCGCCGACGAGGTCGACTCGGCTGCGGGCCAGCCTCGACGACCCCGACAGCAAGGACACCCACAGCAGCAAGAGCAACTCCGGCTCCTCCGAGAACAGCGAAGAGGAAGAGGTCCGGAACGACAGTAGAGAGGAGGAGAAGAACGCTCCCAGCCTGGCCAGGGTCAAGTGCAAGCTGTGCGAGACTGTAGTGGCCGGGAGGACCAAGCTGAGGCGGCATGCCTTTGACAAGCACTTCAAGGAGGAAGTGTGCAGGGACTTTCCCCGGAGCAGGCCCTTCGGGTGCCCGGCTAGCCCCTGCGGATACAAGGGCGATTCATATCAGGGTCTAGTGAGACACTATGGGTCCAAGCACACCAAACTGATGGAGAAGTTCATGCCTCAGGTGGAAGTGCAAAAAGCCGAGTCAAACCCTCTTTTACCAAACAGCTCCGTCTCATCCGCCACCTCCGACGTTGAGATGGTGGAGGTGACGCCTGTGCCGCTCTCCTCCGCGCCCCCCGCAGCTGTGCCTAGAGGGAAGGACGGCGGAGACTCTGCCGGCGACGCCGACTCGGAAGACTCCGAGGAGGAACAGGCGGAAAAGAGCAGGAAGAAGAAGCCTTCCAAAGCGGTGGCCTCCTCCTCCACCCCGGGGAAGGGCCGCCGCCCGGGCCCCAGCAAGCCGACCAACATGGAGGACTTCCGGCGGCAAGTGAGCGAGAACCTGGTGACCCTGGACGGCTGCCGCGCGGTTGCGGTGGACGAGAAGAACATCCGCTGCGTGTGCGGCAAGACGGTCAGGCTCTGCGGGAGGTATTACTGGAGGTACTTCGTGCAGAAGCCCAACGTGAAGGACGGCAAGGTCATACAGAAGGGACACTGGTTCAACTGCGCCGTGGTGAAGGAGAAGGGGTCGCGCATAAAGCCACACGTGGTGACGGAGGAGGAGCTAGAAGCCTCACGGAACTCGTTCCTGGAGGAGCAGAAGAAGAGTCGGATGCTGTCGGGGTCGGACTCTGACGCCTCCGAGAAGGAAGAGCAAACTAGCGGGGGGAGGCACCACAAGAGGCGGTGTCGAACGAAGGCGGCGGCGGCGGAGAGGGAATTGGAGGAGCCGGAGACGAAGAGACCAAAGGAGGAGGAGGACGACGCTCCATCCGCCCCCGCCTTCAGCATGGAGAGACATATCAGGGAGCTGCTGAGCACCCGGGTGCCGGGACAGACCTTTGTGCAGGACGGGCCCTGCTTCGAGATGTCCCACAACATTGTGATGTGCCACATGTGCCGCGCGACGCCGGCGGCAGAGCGCAGAGCCGTCCTCTCCAAGGGAAGGTTCAACGAGGAGCAGTGCGACGACGTCTCATGCTGCTTCTACTCCTTTCGCAAGCTCAGGCTGACGAGGGACACCGGGGACCTGGAGGAGGACGGCTTCCTGGATCCGCACGAGGACCCCAAGGAGGAAGACTTGAGGCTGTGGCGGCCGGACCCAGCCGCGGCGCCGGACGTGCCCGCGGAGATGGTGCGGTACACTCTAGGACTCATTGGTGATCAGGTAAGTGGGCGGAAGGAGGTTGGCATTTCCTTTTTGACAACGATTTGTTTCTTACTTCACAGTTTTGCGACTTGGTGCAGCACGAGCGTTCGCATGTGGCGCTGCACGGGAAGATACCGGTGTGGAGGAAGGCGGTGAAGAGCGTGCGCGAGATGTGCGACGTGTGCCAGACCTCCATTTTCAACACGCACTGGACGTGCAGGACGTGCGGTATTGTCGCATGCCTCGACTGCTTCCAGGTCCGCAAGACTGGCCTCGTCCGCGAGAAGAACAAGCGCGACGAGACGGACGAGTACGACTGGCCCATGTGCAACACCGGGCGGCCGCACGTTACCGAGCAGCTGGTGGCGGCGCAGATCATCCCGGGCGAGGCGCTGGTGGACCTGTCCAGGCTGGTGCACGAGGCGAGGGAGAGGAGAAACATCCAGCAGTTTTGCCACCGCAAGGAGGAGATCCCCTCTCTGTTCACGGAGGAAGGGGTGAGTCATTTCAGTCAAGGCAGGGAACGTTTGTTTATCATTTCAGTCATATCAGCAATCTTTTCCAGCCGTAGGGTTATCTCGTTATGTTCAGTATAATGAACTGTAGTTTTGAAATTTAAATTCAAAGCAAAAAAAACCAAATCAAATTTGCACAAGCATGAAGTTTTTCAGTGTACTATTTTTTTATGTGAATATTGTGGATGTCCGTCTATGCCAACCAACGCGTAGGTGGTCACACATGTTTGACCCTGGGAACCCAAATTTGGCATGGGGCCCTCTTTGGGCATGAACCAGGTCAAGACGATAGTGGCTGGGTCCAACGGGCCCTTTGGAGGGGGCCCTTGGTATGGCCCAAAAGGGCCGTTTGGCTATTTGCGGGTAAGGAGGCTTCCTAGGACAAAAAGTCATGACAGTGAACCCTCAAAGTACCCCTCAAAACCACCAGGAGGATTACCTCAAAAGCGACCTCGAGGGTCGCTGGAGGTCAAAATCGAGGTCGGTACTAAAACAGCATTGGGGAATAGGAGGGAAAATGCCAAGGGGGGATGAAATGCCGAGCGGCGCGAGGCCAGTAGTGTGTCCTTTTGAGGGGTCTATATTTGTTTTGTCTGGGCAAGGCCGGGTAACTTTCTCTAGTTTGACTTGAATTTCGAGTTTGTTTATCGCCATTTCTCAAGGCATTTTTTGCTCTGCTGTACTCTGAATGGAAATGGAAAACTATGCTTCGATTGACCTTTATGTTGATTTGATTTTTTTTCTTTCAGGCCATCAGCAGTATTAACAGGGAACTCCAGTACCCGTGCCACTTCTGCGAGGATGCCAGCTTCAAGAAGTACTTCGACTTCATGAAGCACTGCCTGACCAAGCACTTCCAGGACGCCATCAGGGCCGAGATCCCGGAGGAGTACCCGGCCACGTGCCCGAGGTGCCCCTTCGTCGGGAAGAGCCGGACCCAGTACGCCGTCCACCACGGCATCACCCACCGGGAACTGGAGAAGCACATTGATAGGGCAAGAAAGCAGCCGGAGTTGCTCGTCAAGCGCAGGTCGAAAGCTTCGTGGTTGCTGCCGTCTTCCAAGCAGTCACCGCTTTCCTTCAAGTGCCCCCTCTGCCCGCTGTCTGTTTCCGCGGCGCAGAGGTGTGACCACCTCAGCGTTCACTTCGAGGAGGAGCTCTCCCGCGGCCTCCCCGTCAGCGCCCCGTTCCGCTGCGGGGACTGCCCGTTCGTGGCGAGGGACTGCAGGGGCCTCATTCGCCACCGAGGCAGCTTCCACAAAAGGGCGGCCAAGCTGCTGAAAGAGCGGTTGGGCGCTGGGCGATTGGAGGAGGCCCAACAGTTCCTTCCAGACAAGGAGGATGAGAAGGACGAGCTCCCCTTGCCGGAGACGGCGACGCCCAACTGCTGCCGCCTCTGTGAAAAGTTCCCCGTCTTCCGGAACGGGAATGAATTCCTGCGGCACCTGACGGACACCCACTTCCTCGAGGACATAGCTCGAGACGTCACGCTAGTCAAGACCCTTGGGGAGAAGGAGGGGGCAGGAGGATCCTCACAGCAGCAGCAACACCTGCAATACAGGTGCCACATCTGCGATCAGGGGCGCACCGACAGGACCAACCTGATCATCCACGTCGGCATCGTCCACAGGGAGACGATCAGGTTGTACTTCGAAGTCATGGGTATCACGGACCAGGACTACAAGACCACGGGCATGTTCAAGGAAAAGGGACAGGCGGTGATGCCAGCTAAGCCGTCGACGACATCATCCTTGTCAAAGAATCTCACCGAGCTTACTTCCTCCGGACAAGCTCAAAGAAATCTCACTCAATGCAACCTCTGCGGCTCCTTTTTCCAAGGGCAAGACCTGCTTCTACACCTGGCTGAAGTCCACTTCCCTACGGTGACCAAGGAGCTTCCGAAGAAAATGCCCTTCCAGTGCAACATATGTCCTGAAGTTCTTTCTACCTACATCGAGTTGCTCAGGCACGTCGGCTTCTATCACAAAAAGTTCCATCAGGTGAAGAAAGAGGGATCCCTCGCCTCAAATATCGTCACGGCTGCTCAACCTGCCATCAAGCAAGAGCCGGTCGGAGAGGACGAGAACAGCTGCAGCAGCAGCCTGGCCATGACCGCCTCCATCAAGGAGGAGGCGGCGACTGACGAGGAAACGATGCCCGTCGCCTCCTCACCCAGCGTCGCCTCCTTCTCCGCCGTCGCCGGCACTACCGTCGCCACACCCTCAGAAACCAAAAAGCCCATCCAGTGCCGCCTGTGCCCCGATCTCAAGGTGGTGGGCCACCTCAACTCCGATCTCGTCAAGCACCTCACCTCACTCCACTACATCAAGCAGATCTTGCCCCTGGTGCGCGCCGCCCCGGCTCCCGAGGACAACGAGTCCACCACCTTCTTCTGTCCCCAGTGCCCGTACAAGCAGAACACTCGGAGGAAGGTGGCCCTCCACATGGGAATGAAGCACAAGCTGGCCATGACCTGGTACAAGGAGGGCGTGATCCCAAACTCGGGTCTGGTGTCGTCTTCGGCCGTCGCCGTCGTCAGCTCCACCGACGACGAGTCGGCCAGGTCTTCCCCGCAGGTGGAGCGCCGGGTGCTCTCGCCCGTAAACTCAGCGGAGGCGGCGTCAAGCAATCGTTTCTTCCAGCAGCAGAGGTCCCCTCCTCTGCCGCCGCCTTCGTATCCTTCCACTGGCCTCGCCGACTCTGCTCTTCACCTCCCCCCTCCACAGAGCCTTCCTGGTGCTACAGTTCCTAGGCAGGAACAGCTTTCGCCTCTGTACGGAGGGGGTGGGCCCTTCCAAGAAGGAGGAACCCCGTGTGCTTCTTCACCAGTGCCTCCGACTCAACATAGACAGCAGGACCAGTACCAACAGCAATTTCCAAATCACCAGCCGCCTCAGGCCAGTCCTCTTCCCCAACAAGCGGACGGCGGGCATCAGCTCCAGCAGCAATATACCCCTCACTACCAGCAGCAGCAGCAACCTGCGCTGGCGGTTTCCACATATCACCACCAGCATCCCTCCTACAACCAGGCCTCGCCCCTTTCCTCTCCCCAACACCAGATGCAGGTCCAGCATTCCCCGCAGCCGCAACTGCAGCCGCAGCCTGTTTCATACATGCAGAGCCCTGCTCCTCCTGCTCCAGCTGATCATGCGAATTACTCTTCACACCACCACCAGCAACAACAGCAGTCTCTTCACAGTCCTTACGGACAGTACCACCAACAGCAGCAGCCGTACGGAGGGGGCGGCCACCAGGCCCTGGGTCAGTCGCAACAGCAACTTTACTACCTCGAGCACCAGACTCCGCAGTCGTTCCCCGGCCATTACTCTCCATCAGGGTCGCACCCTCTGACTTCTCCCGGCGGCGGAATACCCGTCCCCGCGTCGGGCGCAGCCGCCGGCGCGTACACCCTGCCGCAGAGTGATGGCCTGCTGAACGACTCCACCACCAGCTCCAACCCAGAACAGATCCCCAAGGAGGAGGAGAGGACTATCGAGGACAACAAGAACATCGTCAAGAAGACTGCCGCGCCGACTGAGGCGTCGACCGCGACAGAGAACAACAAGGAGTCGTCAGAGGAGAGTGAGAGCTGCAGCAAGACCGAACTAAACGAAGCCAACAACTCCGGTGAATCTAACACCACTCAAGCAGAGGTCAAGGAGGAGGTCAAGGAAGAGGCTCCTGCCCCCGACGGCGACGCGAATACTGTTCCTGCCACCGACAACGAGTGCGACGGGAGCTCGGAGACCAACGACGTGAAGAAGGAGGTGGACGGCAACGTCGAAGTCCCCTCGGTACTCTCGGCGGAGGAGTCTCTGCCGGAGGCGAAGACTGACGATGCCAAAGACGAGTTGGCCGCCGGCGGCAGTCAGGAGATACAGGGCAATGACGAAGCTGCTCAAAATTCCAGCTTGCCCGAAAATTCCGTTACAACTGAAGATGCTGCTTCTCTCTCAAATCCGGTGACCTCTGAAGAGTTCAAATGCCAACCCGACGACGTAAAAATGGAGGTGAGCTCCCAGGACAATGGTGATGCGCCAGAGCCCTCGCTGGACGACAGTATTCTGAACGACGGCTCAGAATCTCACAAGCAAGACGACGACGAATCACCTCGGAAAAATTCCCAAGAAGGCGAATCAGGAGAGTCAGGACCCCATTATACGGGTAAGTGCTGGAAATGTGCAAATATTTTTGTAGAGTTTTTTAAAACCTTCTATTTCTCTCCAGCCTCTGAGGAAAGCGGAGCCGAAGAGGTGGAAGCAAGGTGCAAGCTCTGCCAAGAAACCTTCACTGCCCACCGCTATCTCTACCAGCATTTGTCAGACGTTCACTTCCCGGAGGAACTGGACGAAGATCTGCCAAAGAGCTCTCCCTGGAAATGTCCCAAGTGCAATTACGCCGGGAACGACCCAAGGTATAAAGTGAATTAAAGTCAGAAAGATTTAGAAACTAGAGCTTAATTAAATATTCGCTTTTTTCAGGGCCCTTCGAGTTCACTATGGAGTTCGTCACAAAGTTGCCTTGGATCACCTCGCCTCTAAGCTGGGCCTGAACAAGGAAAACCTGAAACGCCAGATGAAGGAAGGGAGGAGGCAAGCCGTGGCCAACCGAGTCGGCCAGCAGGCCGCCGCCGCCGCCGCAAACTCCGGCTCCAGCAGCCCCACCAAGCCTGGAGGCGCTCAGCCGGCCGCGGCCCTCCCGCCCTACAAGGCCATCGCAGAGGACAAGAAGTTTCCTCGTTGTAGGCTGTGCAACTACAGGTACTTCACGCGAATTGACCTCCATCGCCACCTGGTAGACCGGCACCTGAGGGGCAGGATCACTCAGAGCGTGGCCTCCGTCAGGACCACCTGCCCGGCCCCTGACTGCGGCCTCTCCTTCGACAGCTGGCAGGTGTGCGCCCGGCACTACGCCGGGAGGCACCTGGCCCTGGCGCAAGTGGTGGAGCAGGACCTGGGCCTACCTCTGTCAGAGTTCCCCTCTTCGGCTAGGGACGTCGAGATCGAGAAGAACAAGAACGCGCAGGCTGTTTCCGACGCTTCGCCGCCGGCCAAGGCAGAGTTCAAGGAGGTGATGGACCTGGCAGATCTCCCAGTCAAGTCAACGGTGGACGTCAAGTGTAACTTCCCATCTTGCGAGCTCTGTGGAGAAGAATTCACCACTAGTGTGAACAAGGTATGGTATTTTGATAGTCCAGCACGAACTTATTTTAGTATTTTGCAAATGTAAAGGCTTTGAACGTTGAAAATCGTTTTGGCCAACTCTTTCCTTCTTTTCAGGTGAGAGACAAGGGCGTCCACCTACTAAGCCACTTCCGCGACATGGTGCTGCAGGAGATCCCCACCCGGCGCCCCTTCAACTGCCCGAATTGCACCTTCGAGGGCCGCGACGCCATCGACCTGAGCCGCCACTACGGGCTCTCGCACAAGGCCGTCTTTCGACTCATGAGGGACGAGCTGGGCCCCGACGTCTGGGCCATGGACGAGACTGAGACGCACGAGTGCCGCATCTGCGGGCAGGTGCTGCTCAACTCGCGCGCGCTCAACGACCACTACTGCACGCAACACTTTTATCACAAAATCCTGGAGCACGGGCTGGGCGGAAAGACGGACCCGCCCTTTAAGTGCGAGCAATGCCCCAACTTCAACTGCAAGACGCTGGTGGCCCTGGTCAGGCACCACGGCTCAAAGCACCGCATGGTGAAGCAGTACCTCTCGGAGGGCGGATACAACAAAAAGGTGGGAAACAGGCGGCGGTCTTCCGATGTCTCAAACCCAGCCCCCGCTGCAAAGAGAGCCAAAGAGTCGGCTGACGCCAACGCCTCCTCCTCCAACACCAACTTCGCCCCCCAGCCTCAAATGCATGCTCAACAGCAACAGATGCCACCGAATCTTCCACCTCAAGTGCCTCCGCAGCATGCGGCTCATCAGCCGCCGCCGCCGCTCCCTCAGCATCAACAGTGGCTTCAGAGACCCCCAGGCCCTCTTGGACAGAACAATTTTCCCGGCGCGAGGCCCCCCGGCCATCATCACCCGGCTCTGCCCCCGCAGCATATAATGCAACAGAGATTCCCGCAGCAGCAGCCTCTTCCAAGATTCAACAACCAGCAGTATCATCACCAGCAACAGTCTCTCCATCCTGGCTTTCCAAAAGTCTCGGGGCAGGCAGGTCCTGCCCCTCCGGCCCAGCAGCCGCTTCCTCCAGTCCTTCCTCCCAACCCGCCTCCGCAGCATCATGCGCATCCTCCCCATCCCCATCCGCTCGACCCCAACCAGGCCTACCAGACATACCCACAGCAAGGAGGGCCTCAAGGGTATCACCAACCGGGGCAAAATTCAGAAGGACTTCCAAATCAACAATTCGTGCAACAACCTACTCAACAGCAACCGCAGCAACAGTATCCTGGGCAACAACAGGGGCTTCCGGGGCCGCCGCAAAATCAATACCAGAACATGCAGCAAGAGCAGCAACATCAGGTGCAAATTCAGCAACCTCATCAAGGATATCATCACCCACCGCAGCAACAGCCTCCTCCTCCTCCTCAGCAGCAGCAGCCACATCCACATCCTCAGGTGCCGCCTCCGCCACCTCAGCCCCACCACATGTATCCTGGACAACAGGAGCACCAGCTCCCCCCTCAGCCACAGCAACCAATGGAACCCCACTTTGGTGGTCATCAGGTCGCACCTCCTCCTCCTCAGCAGCATCAGCAACAGCCGCAGCAACCGCAACAGCCGCCTCCGCCTCCCAGCAAGGCAAATACCAAAGCCGGGAAGCAGAACCAGCATCCCATGTGCTGCCCGGTGTGCAACGGAACCTTCCTCAACTCCACGCATTTCATTCGCCATTTGGCGGATAAGCACTTCTTCGACGACCTGAGGAACGAGCTGAACTCACAGGTAAGGGACAAAATATGTGCACGACGCTTCACATTGGGTGGACGATGCGGGCAACATTGTGGGCCGCTTTATTTTTCCTCTCTTTTTCCGAACGACAGCCTCGCAGATTTTAAAAGCACCCCCGAGAGCAATTTATTTCTCTCGCACACTCGACTTCTGCCTCCCCCTCTCCCCTTCTTCTTCCTCCATCCTTTCGCTTTCTCTTCCTTTCGCGTTCCTTTCCCTTTCTGCGGCTTTCCCCCCTTCTTCGCTCCTTCCTTTTTACGTTTCATTTCACTCGTGCTTTCTATCCCTTTCCACCATTCTGCAATTGCACGGACGATTTAAATTATTTTTTACTTTGTCTTCACATGAAATCCTTGGCATAAAATACACCGTATTTTTCTCTTCTTTCAGGTGCCTCCCTTCAAATGTCCCCACTGCAACTTCGAGGGCAAGGACTCTAAGCTGCAGGTGCGGCACTACGGCATCAAGCACCACATCGTGATCCGCATTCTGAACGAGCGCGCCGGCCGCGGGCCCAGCTGCTTCGACCACTCTGTGCTGCGACAGCATGAGACGGCGGAGGGACAGCGTGAGTGCTGCCCGCTGTGCAAGAGCAACTTCGGCGGGCGCTATATGCTGCTGCGCCACTTGGCAGACTGCCACTTCAGGGAGAGGCTGTGCCAAGGCCTGCAACAGGGCGACGTCTTCAAGTGTCCAGCCTGCACGCACGAGTCCAAGGACAAGGGCGGCTTCGTCAGGCACTATGGACTAGTCCACAAAATGGTGCAGCGCTACGTGGCCGAGATGGGCATCAACCTCGATGAAGAGGCCAAGAAGCAGCCCGGGGCCGGTGGGGCCGACCAGGAGGGAGGAGGGGAGTCGCTTGAGACCGGTACGGACGCCTCTTCCGATTACCAGATGCACTCGAGGGCCTCGGACACGCTGTCGCAGTCCTCGGCCGAGGTATCTCAAGACTACTCATCGGCCGCGGCACACTTCTCTCCCAGCCAGCAGCCCTTCCGCCCGCTGTCACAGTCGTCCTCTTCCATGGACGGTCAGATATTGAGTCCCACTGGTCATCAGCAGTCTTCTCCGAGGACGATATCGAGGCAAAGCTTCGAAAGCTTCCACCAGCAGCAACAGCAGCAGCAATTCCAGTCACCCCGACCGCATCAAGATCCGTACCTTAGTCAGCAGCAACAGTCCCATCAGCAACAATTCAGCCAGCCCCAGAACACGCCGCTATCGCCTTCATACCAGCAACAGCAGCATAACTTTGCACCCCCGACGCCAACAGGAGGGCCTCCACCTCCCAGCCCGTACTCTCACCATCCAACAGAGAACCATTCAATGTCAGGACCTCCTACGCCTTCCAACGTCTTCAGTCCGGGGCCAATGGCAAGTGGATTTCCGCCGGAGGCGCAGAATTCGTCACAGCAACCCAACATTCCGGCACATCAACAGACGCAGCAGCAGCAGCACGTCCAACCGCAGCAGCAGCAACAAGAGATTCAGCAAACTCAGCCTGGCCAGCAGCAGATGCAACAGCCTCCCCAGGAGCAACAATTTCAGTTCCATGCTGCTCAGCAGCAGCAGCAACAACAACAGCCTCAGCATCAACCACGACAACCGCATCATCAGCCTCTGCAGCGCCCTGTTGTTCTGCAGCAGCAGCCTCAGAGACTGAACATGCCGCAGGGACCTCCGCCACAACAGGTGCATCCTCCTGCACCCCCGCCTCCTCCTCCACCGCAACCCCAAGCTCCTTCGCTTCCGCCCCCGGGCTCGTCCACAAAGGCCAAAGGGACCTTCGCGCCAGAGGACTTCATCGAGAACCCTGACCCTGGAACATCGGGGCCGTACGGCATCCAGTGCAGAAACTGCCACAACATCAGCAAGACCAAGAGCGACTTTTACCGACATCTCTCGGAGCGTCACTACAAGGCCGAGCTGGCTAGGGAGCTCCCGCGGATACCCCCGTACAAGTGTCCCTTTCCCGAGTGTGCCTACGAGACCAAGGACAACTCCGTCGCGCCGCTCATCAAGCACTACGGCATTGTGCACAAGGCAGTTCAGAAGTACCTCGTCGGAAAGTTCGTTGGCAAGTTCGTGCCAAACGAGAGGAAGAACCAAGGGGCCGGACAGAGGATTGCGCAGATGCAGCAGCAACACCCTCAACATCCCGGCTTTAACTCGGAGCAACAGCAGCAGCAACAACAGTTCGGTGGGATGACGACGACCATGTCGAACCAGGCCCTGAACATCAAATGCCCGTTCTGCGAGCTGTTCTTCGCCTCTCGCTACGCCTTTCACCAGCACCTGTGCGACAAGCATTTCAAGGACGCCCTGGCGCAGCAGCTGCCTCTGCAGCCTCCCTTCGCTTGCCCGGTCATGAACTGCGGCTACGTGGCCAAGGACAGTCGCCAGTCGCTGATAAGGCACTACGGGATGACCCACAAGCTGGTGGTGGAACTGCTCAAGAAAAACGCCCCGCCTGGCTACATCGTCACCGAGGCGCCGCAGCAAAATCAGCATCCACAGGCAGCGGCGCAGCCTCATCCGCCGCAACAACATGCTCATCCGCCACAACCGCACGTGCATCAGCAGCCCATACAAATGCAACAACAGCAACAGCATCCCCAGCAGATGCCCCCTGGAGCGAAAGTTCCTCTTCCAGGTATGAACGAGCATGTCCCCGGATACCCACCTCCACCTCAACAGGCTGCTCACTACCACGGGTACCAACCTGTAAATCATCAGCAAGGGATCGGAGCTCAACCGGAGGTTGATTACTACCAGCATCCTCAAGCGACAAACATAGACTATCACCACCAACAGCCTCCTCCACCACAACAGCAGCAGTTTCAACAGCCTCATAATCCTCAAATGCAGGATCACCACCCTGCGGAAAATCATGAAATGTATCACATGCAGCAACAGCAGCAGGCACCACCTCAGCACCATCAATATGGACAGCAGCAGCATATGATGCAGGAGCCGCATCAGGTCCCTCTGCCTCCTCCTAGCATGCAGCACCCTCCTCAGCAAGGAGGCCCTCCAGTGTCGGCTTTTGACCACCAGCAGATCGACGGCACCTTCGATCCCAGCCTGTACAGCGGGGACTCTCTCGACGGCATCAAGAGCCTTCCCAGCACGCCGGCCAAGGACGCCAGCCTCAAGAGCACGTCGCCCCTCTCCAATGCCAGCTCCGGCCCCAACGCCAACGCTGTCGCCACCGCCGTTCCGTCCGTCCCAGGGACGACGGCTCCACCTGCAGCGCCCGGATCAACCGGCAGCGTGGGCAGCAGCAGCTCGAGCGGCAACGGCGAAAGTCCCGCTGACAGCAAGGCCGAGCCAGAGCCCCCGAAGCCCGAATTCACCAAGCCTGCCAAGGCGAAGCCGCCGCCCAAGTTCTGTGAGATGTGCGGGAAGGTGTTCGAGGGAAAGAACAAGGCCATGCTGAAAATCCAGCACCTTGCGCAGCACTTTAAGCACAAGTTGTTCGAGGACCTCCCCAACAAGTCCGCTCCCTTCGCGTGCCCGGTGGAGGGCTGCTCCTACCAGACCAAGCACAAGCCGGACTGGGCCAGACACTACGGGTCGGTGCACAAGTTCATCGACAAGTACCTCAAGGAGTACCTGGCGGAGAACCCGATGGCAAAGCCGATCCTCAAGCAGCCCTCTGAGGCCCCGGCCCCGGCCGCTGCGGACAACAAGGCCAAGGAGAAGGAGGCCAAAAAATCGCCTGAGCAAGCCACCGAGGCGAAGCAGCCCCAAGAACAGCCGCAGCCGCAGCAGTCGACCTCGAAAGTGACAGTGTCAGAATTTCTTCCCAAGGCAGAGCTCTCTCAAATCCTTTCCACAGCTATCTCGCAGCAAAGTCAGACAGACAAGAACTTCGGTGTGGTGACCGTTCAGGGTACCCCCATGCGGGTGCCCCAGGGAGCCCATAACCTTCAGCAGCAACAGCAGCAACAGCAGCGAGCAGAGCAGTCCCTACCACCTCAGCAGGTAAAAGTGGAGCACCAGCCGAGCCAGCTAGACCTCATCGACGAGATGCTTCAGGACCAGGAGGACGTTGGCGAGGTGCTGGACGCATTGGCCGCCGACTGCGACCGCGCCGGGTCGTCCTGCGCCGCTACCGGGGAAGCGGCGACGGCCGGAGAGCCAGGAAACCTAACGTGCTTCATGTGTGACGATGAGGAGGTTTTCGATTCCGAGGACGCCCTCAACGAACACATCAGCGCCAACCACTTCGACCTGACGGAGGAGTTCGAGGCCACGGGAGAGAAACTCACGCTGCTTTCCACGGCCGACGTAGAGGCCACTCTCGTGCCCTCGGCTGTGGCGGCCTCGGCGGCAGGGGAGGTGGCGGAGGCAAATCAAGTCCTCGCTCAAGAAGCAACGCTGCAGCAAACTCATATTCCGCCGCTTTCCCATGCCCTTCCCCAAGAATTGGCTGCTCCTGTTGGGCAGGCTCCCCAAGCCGGTCTTGTCCCGGTTCCTCCCACTGGTCACACAGCGGAGGCTCCCTCGGCATCCGCGACGGCATCCACCGCAGCCGCAACGGCCGTGGACAGGAGGAGCGGGGGCCGGCCGTGTGAGATCTGCGGCTACGAGCCCAAGACGAAGAACAAGTCCCGAGAGCGCAGCGACCACCTGGCGATGAAACACTACAAAGAGAGGATCGAGCGCGACCTGGCCCAGATAGTTGATCAGACTTGTCCCATCTGTGGTTTCCGCGGAAAGGACAAACAGACCATCTACCGACACTACACGGGGAAGCACAGAGTGGTGGAGAAGTACCTGGCCGACGACCTGGCCTCGGGAAAGGTGGTTCCGCTAAACAAGCAACAGATGGTACAAGCCAGAATGACCCAGCAGGTGACAGGAGCGCCCGTTCCACAAGCGCAGGGGCCCAATCAGGTCAACATGACGCCTCTGCCACCCCTCCCAAGCTTTGTCGTGCAAGAAATGCAAGAGAAGAACGGTAAAAAGGCCAAGAAGCAGCGCAGCAACAGCACCGCCGCACCCAAATCTTCAACCTCTACCTCAGGTGCAGCAACAGCAGCAGCACCGAACCAGGCTTCGGGCGGCACCACGGTGGAGATGCAGGTGGTGACTGCCAACGCCAGGCCCGCCGCCAGCACGGACGACATGATCCTGAACCCCGTCACCGGCCTCCTGCAGCCGGCCCCGTCGGCGGCCGGAAGGGTCAAGGCCGGCAGGGACAAGATCATGCAGGTGGACGGCTGCTTTGACGAGGACGAGTTTGAAGACGGGAGCGACGAGGAGTGCCGCTTCGAAGAGTCCTGCTCCGAGGAGGAGAAGGAAGAAGAGGAGAGTATTATGCAGGTGGACGGCAACGAGGAGGACCAAGCAGCGACAACCCAGTCCAACGGGGAATCGCACCAACATCAAAGAGAGGAGAGTGAACAAGAACCGAAACAGTCCTCCAAGAAGGGGAAGAAAAAGAAGGATGAGAACGAGGACTCCATCGACCAGGGCAACAGCAGTGGTAGGTCGGGAGGGCGCCTCTGCCAGCTTTGCGGCAAGCACATGAAGAGCCACGTGACCTACCACTACGCCATCAAGCACTTCAAGGACAGGCTGACGGAGAGGATGCCGGAGACGAGGCCGTACAAGTGCCCTGAGTGCCCGGAGTACGAGGCCAAGACCAAGATCAACATGTGGACGCACTTCCTGGGGAAGCACGGGTACCTCAAGCGGTGGATGGCGGAGGAGCTTGAGAAAAAGGAGAAGAACGGCGACGGAGGGTTTCCTCCTGCCGCTGCTCCGTCCTTCCCTTCCTCCTTCGGCACCGAAGAGCCGCTCTGTCCCGCTCAGGCTCCGCAGCAAGTTCCCGCCTACGACGGGGAGGCTGGCCAGATGTGCCACTCAGCGCTTGCCCCTCCTCAAACTATGGTTGCTGCCCTTCCTGATCTTGGTCCTGCAGCTCTCACTGCGGCGAGCCCTCCCATGCAGCAAGTGACCGTTTCCGAATTCCTTCCCAAAACCGAAGTTGAAGCAATGGAAGTAAAGGAAGAGCCTGCTCCCTCGGTCGTGCTGATCAAGGAGGAGCCCGCCGTTGCAGACACGGAGAACTCTTGCTCCAGCACCATGTTCGCCGAGGCCGTCAGCTCAGTCACCAACGGCGTCGCTCGAACCTCCACCCCGACAAAGCCACCCCCAACGCCACAGGCACCTCCAACTCCACAGCCACCTCCAACACCCCAGGCACCCCCAACGCCACAGCAGCAGGATGCTTCTCCAGCAGCCACCAAGCAGCGCGGAAGAAAGCCCGGTAGCACCTCTGCCTCCTCCTCCTCCTCCTCGGCGGAGGGCCCCTTCTGGTGCGACCTCTGCCAGGCGGTGGTCAGGATCGGCTCGCAGGTGTCTCACTTCGTGGCCGCCCACTTCCAGGAGAGGCTGCGGGAGGCCCGTCTTCCCCAGGAGGCGCCCTTCTGCTGCACGCTTTGCCGATTGGAGGCCAAGACCTACTCCAACCTGTGCGCTCACTACGTGTCGCGACACCCGGGCGGAACCAGCTTCATGCAAAAGTGGCTGCGGGAGGACCTGGAGGTGATGGAGAGGAGGGTCATCGCCGAGGCAGAGGCCCAGAGGAAGAAGGACCGAGATACAGCCGCGCCGACTGAGACCAAGGTGGCATGCCAGGCGGAGAACCCGAGAGCAGGGCTCTTCAGCGACGACGAAGACCTTTCCGAGGTAGAATCCTGCGAAGAAGGCGAGAGCATGCAGTTCATGCACTCTGTTGCCGAGGCCCTGAAGAACGGCCTTCGGAACACGGGAGGGGCAGAGAACTTGCTCAAGAGGAAGAATCAGTCGGGCCCTGAATCGCCCAGGAGTAAGCGGTCCAGGCTCGCCATGGGAACAGACGACGGAGGGGAGATCGGCGAAGCGTCGGAGCGTACCAGCCGAGATCCGGTATGAGCAATATAGTAATTGAATCTGTCAAAATTTTATTGCAGATAGCAGGCAACAAAGAACCATCCAGTTTCCCATTTCCTATTGTCTGAGACCTTAGCGGGTTTTTTTATCCGATCACTTTAAAAGAATCAAACTTTATCATTTTTGTAAATTTTGTGGGATAGCTTTTAATAAATTGTGTATTAGATGGGAGTGGGTCAATTTGGCGAATTTCTAAGCTGTCAATTTGGCGAATAAGCCAAATCAGACAAAGTGGCAAATTTTTTTGAGGGGTGTCAAAGTGGCGACACAACCAAATCAGACAAAGTGGCGAATTTCTTGGAAGGTTGTCACCACCACCAAAGTAATAAGGTTTTTTTCATTTTTTCTGGGGGAGATGGGTGGGGGTAGGCGAGGGTAGATTTCAAAGAGGGATGCGACACATTATTTTTATTTAGCTGGAAAAAAAGTAGTCTTAAGATAAGTTTTTTGTATGTAAGGGTATTAGGAGTACTGTAGAAAAATATTAGCAAGGGGGCGACATAAAAGCATACCAAACTATATATGGACTTGCCGCCAAGACATAACAAAAAAAAGATAAATGTGTCTTCTTTTTATGCACCCCCTTTTTGTGTTTTTGGAAAACCTCCCCACCCCCACCAAGAAGTTTTAAAGTTAGTTTTAAAGGTTCGTCTCATTGAGTTCTTTGATGGATTCAACATATTGACTGCCCTCACAAAAAAATTCGCCAAATTGACTGGGGGTGTTGTCGCCAAATTGACCGACAATTTCGATTCGCCAAATTGACATCTGCCCTATTAGATATTCGAATTTGCCAATCACGAATCCTTCTATTTTTCAGGTCCCCAAGCGCATGATGCTGTCCGAGTCTAGCCGCAGCCACTTCCCGGACATCCCCCACGAGTGGCTGTGCGACGGTCGCCTCCTCGTCCTTAACGACCCCGACTGCGCGCGCAACCACGAGCTCTTCCGCGAGCAGTGGGCGCGCGGCCAGCCCGTCCTGGTGGCCAACGTGCACGGCCGCCTGCAGAAGGAGCGCCTGTGGACGCCCGCCGCCTTCTCCGCCCGCTTCGGCCACCTCAAGCACGACATTGTCAACACGAGGAGCGGGAGGGTGGTGCCGCGCGTCCCACTCAAGAGATTCTGGTCAGGGTTCGTCCGCCTCAAGGACCGCATGAAGGACGAGCAGGGGAACCCCATGCTGATGAAGCTCAAGGACTGGCCGCCGGACAACGACATCGCGGCCGAGATGCCGGAGCACTTCGAGGACCTCATGAAATCGATCCCGCTCAAGGAGTACACCCTCAGGGGCGGTCGCTACAACCTGGCCGGCTACATGCCCCCGTTCTTCGCCCGCCCGGACCTGGGGCCCAAGATGTACATCGCGTACGGCAACGCCCTTCACCCGGGCACGGGCTCCACCAACCTGCACATCGACATGTCTGATGCCTGCAACCTGATGGTGCACGTGGGGCTGCCGGAGAACGAGAGCGCGGAGGAGCACGTGCGCGTGGGGCTGAGGACGGTCGACGAGTCGGACTGCGACCTGCTCACCAGGGACAGGGCAAGGAAAAGGGCAGAGCAGGTGGGGCAGAATTGAAAAACATTCAAGATGCTTTTTTTCAAGTAGTTTATCTTTACTTTTCCTGGTAAACGCACAAAAATTGCCATCATTGCAAATATTTTACTCATTTTTCCTACCCTATATTGACCAGGTTGGCGCCATGTGGCACATCTACCACCCTCGCGACGCCGACAAGATCCGCGACCTGATTAACCGCGTCCAGGTCGAGCGCGGCCGCAAGCTGGAGCCCAACACCGACCCCATCCACGACCAAAAGATCTACCTGGACGGGCCGCTGAGGAGCAGGCTCTACAGGGAGTACGGCGTCAGCGGGTACGCCATTCCGCAGTGCGAGGGGGACGTCGTCTTCATACCGGCCGGGGCGCCGCACCAGGTAAATACAATTTCAAATAATCGTTTTATCACGTCTATCTTTTAAGGGAATCAGAATGAAGTTTACGGATAATTCTCAGTGCATGTTCGTTCTGCATTGCGTGAATGATGGTGATGTATTGGCGACCTTTTTTTACCGATTGCGTTGGCTTGACTGCGTGATCGGAATCTCGCTGCCGCCGTTGTTGCTGCTGCTCCCGGAATAGCTTTTATCGACATCGGCGATGCAAATGCGCCTTTTATATTCGATTTTTTTATGGCGCGCCCTTTTTTTTGGGAAATTGGACCATATACCTACCTTTTTGCATTATTGATTTCCGTTTTTCCCTCTCTCCTCTCGCAGGTGCGCAACGTCCACAACTGCATCAAGATCGCGGAGGACTTTGTCTCCCCTGAGAACCTCGAGTGGTGCTTCTACCAGACCGAGGAGTTCCGCCACCTGAGCGAGTCGCACACCAACCACGAGGACAAGCTACAGATCAAGAACATACTCTTCCACGCAGCAAAGGAGTGCGTGGCCGTGCTGCAGAAGATGGATCAGAAGAAACAGAACGGCACTGAAAACGGCGGAGCTGCTGACGGTGCCGCCGCCAACAAAGGTGCCGTCGACGGCACTATTCAAGGTGCCGCTGCTGCCGTCAAGATGGAGGAGGAGGCCAGTGCGACTGTACAGCCCCTCGCCACCTCAGGAATGCCGCAAGAAATCCAAGCATGAAGACACACATGGGACTGGTGAATTTTCCCTTCCCCTCTCTATCACTTTTTAAGAACATTCGAGGAAGATTGTTTTCCCCGGAGGAAGGAACGAGAAAAAAAATCATGTCCACACCGACGATACCGAAAGGAGAGAAATCTCGCACTGGTTAAAAAGCATCAAGACTACTTTGCCGCCCCTCTTTTCGTTATTATATTGACGTGTGGGAAATTGAGTGAAGTTTGGAAAATAGTATTTATTCGATCAGATAGAAACAAATACTTCGCGCGAGAGAGGCGTACGAAAAACGAAGGACACAAAACGGAAAACACATCAAGACGCACACACCAAAACATACTCCGAAAATCAGACGAAGAAAGGAAAGATACAGATATCTCTTTAATATAGACGAAACTCCTTTCCCCCAACAGATATCATTTTTGCCCCCCGTTCCCCTCAAATCATCGCTACAACTACATTATACTATTACATTGCAAGAGTGCTTCCCCCTCGCGCGCAAGTGAAGGAAAAACGAAATAGGAAGGGGGGCAAAAAAGAGAACAATAATAATGCCACAACTTATTACGATTACGCAGGAAGAAATGCATAGTTGAATTATTTTATAGCAAAACCACGAGCTCCTCCGTCTCTTTATTTCGCGGTCTGTCGTGACGGGCGCAAATTTTAGAAGATGGCAATGCATTGTAGGCGAGAACAATTCGTATGGAATTTCTGGCGAATGTTCCTATCTTTCAGCTATTTTTGAGTAGAGCTATCAGTTCTCCATATCGCGTCTTCACATCAGACAGGGTTGACCCTTCCCCCGTCAAAGTTCCCTATCCCCTGCCATAAGGGTTTGAAGAGAGGGATGGTGCAAGCTGTGCATGGGGAGGCTGAGCACCGGGGCAATAACCAAACCATATCGCGTCTTACACAGTACATCGAAAGCAGTTCTTAGATGGCGCTTGCTTGCCCCTTTTCTCTCCTCTTTCATTCCCCCCCTCCGTCCGTCGCTTTGCTTTTGCGCACATTGAGCGGAGAATCCCATGTGTGCAGGCAGAGCGCTCTCTTAGTAAGTTGTACGGAGTGAGTGCGCTCCCCTCCCCTCCCCCCTTTTCTTTCCCTGAGAGTGATGAAGTCAGTGATTCTCGCGCAGTGAAAGGAGGAGGGAGGGTACTCCCGTTAGTACACCCCGCAAAACAATCGCGCTTCTGTGTGTGCAAAGAAAAAAAAGGTGTTGGGAGGTGTGCATAAGGGAGTGCCTTGTGATGCCCTTAATGGTCTTTTATACTCCGCCGTGTGCAGAGAGATAAGTTGCCCCTGAGGAATTTGTGAAGAATAATCGTGTGTTGTGGGGCGGGGCCGAGAAGAGTGAGAAAACGAGAATTTCCAAGATTCTCTCCCGAGAGAAAAGTGAGGCGATTCTCTTTCGGTCGTCCGCCTCAGTGGTCAAGGAAGGAAGGTGGGGGATGGAGGAGAAGAGGCCGTTCACTACATAAATTTCTTTTCCCGGAAAAGAAAAAGAAGATAGAAATTCCTCCTCCTCCTCCCACCGCTTCGCCCTTTTGAAATCCGTATCTGGGAAGGGAAATCCGAGGAGGAGACCAAGATGCTGAACCCTATGGCGGCGGCCGCGGCGGCCGCGGCGGCCAGGCACAACGTGCGTGAGAAAGAGGCATTCTTGTCCTTTTTTGTGCAATATCGACTCCATTTGCAAAATTCTCGTATTTCCTTTTCTTTTTCATTGTAAAAAAGTTCTTTCCTCCCCTTCCCCCCTTGTAGCGACAACTTGTCTCCATTGTCCTACTCGATATTCCCAGCTATAGAAAAGAAAAGTAGAATGGACATGAAACGCGCTTTTTCTCTCCCCCTTCTCTCCCTCCCGCGGGCAATTCTCCACGTGATTAATGCGGCCACAAAAAAGGAGAAAAGAAAAGAAATCCATTGACAGAAACAAAAAATAAAAGGGAAACCACATGCTTCTTCATCGTCGGCCGTTATTAGAACAGAGTCGGAAATTAGAGCCGCAAACAACCTCGAAAAGACGTCGAACGAAAAAAAGAGAGGGGAATTATTACTCGCTCGATTAATGCCCTCTTATTTGGGAAATTGAGGGGCCTCCCCCCCTCCTCTTTCTTCTTTCTCGAAGCCAGTTTATTACAGGGTTGCCTTGGACTGACTGCGGTCCCCCTTCTCCTTCTCCCTCCTTCTCCAACCGACTAATACCCACTCACTTCACTCTCCCAAACACTTCCTTCGAACTAAGGCTTGGCTTCGGCCGCTGCCTAGGGGCAATAAAAATCCCCCCCTCTCCAACAAATGTTTGTTCAAACGCGCATTCTAGATCCCCTCCTCCCCTTTCCCACAGAACCCCCTAGTAAGGAGGAGTATTGACAGGTCCCCCTCGCACAGATTGAAAAGGCTTGGATTATCGCTTCGCCTTCCCCAAATATGCACGGATAATAATAATGCGTTGGGACGAGAAACGCGGGTCCAGAGGTCAAGTGCGGTTGGGCAAATATTAAGGCCACACATGTCCGTTATTGTCATGGGGCCACTGTTTCCCAGATGTGTTTTGTTATCACTGAAGAGAAATGTGTCCCTCATACTTTGCCGTCAAATTAGGAGGGTAAAAAGGAGTGTGGGAACGGGAGGGGAATGAAGAGGTGCGGACGGGGCAGAAAAATCTTAAGATAAAAAATCACCCATTTTCACTTAAGATTTTTTACACATTGAAAAGAATATTATGTCGTCTTCAAAACTCACTCTTTTCCTCTTTTATCCCACCTTACGACTAGGACGACGAAGTATATTTTTTAAAACATAACAGGTTGGGGCGCAAAAAAAGACTGCTCCTGAAATTCAGGGCCAAGAAGGGGAGAAGAAGAAAACTTTTTTTTTCAAGAAAAGGTTCTTCTTCTTTTTGGGAGATGATGGTGTTGGTTGATGCATTTTCTTGATTGCGCAAATGCTTCTTCTCTCTCTCCTTGATGCACTTATTTCCAGCACTCTCGAAAAAAGGGCTCCCGCAAACTAAAGAGATAACACCGATTTTTTCTCTCTTTCCATCTTTCAATAATCCTCTCCAACGATGATGTTTCCCCTTCCCTTTCACGCTGAGGCGACCAACCATGAACATAGAACAACAACAACCACTACAATACACAGGTGGAAAGGAGAACAAGAGGGAAAATATGACACGCTCCGGTTAACGAAAAAAAAACCGCGCTCCAACAAAATACACACATCCCCCTCTAATTGGCGAAAGACGAAAAAATCTCGATGCTCGATTTTTCGACTTCGATCCGGGAAACCGTTTTTTCATACCAGAGAGAGATCACATTAAAAGTCAATTCTGCTTCCCTCTCCTTTTCCCATTTCCCTGGGGGCAAAATAGGAATAAGAGTTTTTTCCTCCACCCGAATTCTTTAGTAGCCCACACGATTCAACAACACACCGGGAGAAGCATACCAAAACAGGAGGGGCTTTTTCAAATTTGCGGTGAATCTCTGCCCATTCTTTGAAATGTGGGCATCGCATAGAAGCGTGCTGGCTCGCAATTATAAGCCTCCTCCCTCTTCCCTTTTCTTTG
>JAAUYB010107336.1_pt1 | contig 22756 bp, 28 predicted proteins | sample 7278071 | NCBI WGS metagenome assembly JAAUYB01 (sample SAMN14350121, study PRJNA611818) | marine sediment metagenome | isolation source: surface marine sediment (1.8m) | place: French Polynesia: Moorea | collected 2018-08 | reverse complement strand
GAACGGCAATTTCTCCATGCTCTTTACGCATCTCTTTGGCGGCGGCGAGGCGAACCTCGTGATGGTGGAAAGCGACGACCCGCTGGAGGCCGGGCTGGAGATCATGTGCCAGCCGCCGGGCAAGAAACTCTCGACGTTGTCGCTGCTGTCGGGCGGTGAACAGACGCTGACCGCGCTGGCGCTGATCTTTGCGGTGTTCCTTGCGAATCCGGCGCCGATCTGCGTGCTCGACGAGGTCGACGCGCCTTTGGACGATGCCAATGTCACCCGGTTCTGCGACATGCTGGACGAGATGGTGCGCCGCGCAGACACGCGGTTCCTGATCATCACGCACCACGCCGTCACCATGAGCCGGATGGACCGCCTCTTTGGTGTGACGATGGCCGAACAGGGCGTCAGCCAGCTGGTGTCGGTCGATCTGCAGCGGGCGGAAAAGATGGTCGCGTGATCGTGACGCGACCGGAGCGGCGAATGGCTCTAGGTTGCGACACGGAGGTACCGCGATGATCCGAACGGCATTTGTCTTTCTTGTCTGCGCGACAGGCGTCTTGGCCGAGCCCTTTGCCATGCGGTCGGGCGATATCGGCTTTGATCCCGACGCCATGCGCGACCGGCTCAGCGGGCAGATCCTGACCTTCTATGATGACGGCCAGTCGGAATATTATGTCGACGGACGTTACACGTATACCTATGCCAATGACGGCGGCACGGCCTATGGCTATTGGCGGGTGGAAGACACGGGCGCGGTCTGCATCGACTTCGTCAACGGGTTTTCGCGCTGCGATCTCTATGTCCGCAATGGCGACCGGCTGTTGTTGATCGACGAAAACGGCGCGCGCTTTCCGGTGCGTGACTAAACCGCCTCGACAGGCTACGCCTGCGGCATGCGCTTGTTTCTGCTGACCACGCTGACGATGGTGGCCTTCGCCGCCAATTCCGTTCTCAACCGCGCTGCCTTGGCAGGTGGCCATATCGAGGCGGTTGGGTTCGGTACCGTCCGGCTCTGGGCCGGGGCGGCGATGTTGGTGGTTCTGGCGCTGGCCCTGCGGCGGGGCGTGCAGATCGGCGGGCCGGGGCGTGTGGCCGGGGTGTTGGGTCTGCTGCTTTATATCTACGGGTTTTCATTGGCCTATGTCAGCCTCGATGCCGGGCTGGGCGCGCTGATCCTGTTCGGCACGGTCCAGGTGACCATGTTCGCCGGCAGCCTGATCGGGGGAGAGCGTCCACCCGTTCTACGCTGGATCGGCGCGGGGCTGGCCTTTGGCGGTCTGGCCTGGCTGCTTTGGCCCGGGCAGGGCGCGTCCCTGAGCCTTTTTCACGGGTTGGCCATGGCGCTCGCGGGCCTGGGCTGGGGGATCTATTCGCTGGCCGGGCGCAAGGCGCGCGATCCGCTGATGGCGACAGCGGCCAACTTCCTGCTCGCGGCCCCCTTGGGTCTGGCCTTTGGCTTTGCCCTGCCGGTCAACTTCGAAGCGTTGCCCACAACGCCCTCGGGTGTCACTCTTGCTTTAATCTCAGGTGCTATCACGTCCGGGTTGGGCTACGCGCTTTGGTACAGCGTCTTGCCCAAGCTTGCTGGATCGGTGGCGGCGGTGGCGCAGCTGACCGTGCCCGTCATTGCCATGTCCGGGGGTATGGTCTTTCTGGGTGAGGCGTTGACCGCGCAGTTCCTCATCGCCTCGGCTTTGGTACTGGGGGGTGTGGGGCTGTCGCTGCTGAAGCGCTAGCGAACGATGGGTTCCAACGGGTCGTATCCCAGCGCATTGCTCCACGCAATCTCCACCAGCGAGGACGGCTTCAACCGCAATCCCGCCGTCTCATCCCGGGTAAAGAACTGGCGCTGATCCACGACACCTTCGGGATCGCGCCACGCCTCTGACAGGGTGCCGTCGATGATCTGGGCGCGAAAGAACAGCTCTACCTGGTGAAAGCCGCGGTCCGGGTCGTGAAACTCATTCACCAGACAGGGGTCGCCGACCGCGATCCGCAGCCCGGTCTCCTCATGCACCTCGCGGGCGAGGTTGTCGGGCAGGCTCTGGCCGCGCTCGACCCCACCCCCCGGCGCGCACCACAGATCGCTTTGCCCGCCCGGCCAGGCATTGACCAGCAACAGGCGGTCGTGGTGCAGAATGATGGCGCGAACGGCCAGGCGCGGGGTGGGCATGTCGGCCTCCTTTGCCCCTTTCATAGGGGCGGGCAGGGTAGTATGCCAGCACCATGCGCCTGATCCTGCCCCTGATCCTGATGCTCCTGCCCTTCGCTGCGCGGGCGGAGTGCGTGGTCATGCTGCACGGACTGGCGCGCAGCCCCTATTCCTTCACCATCATGTCCCAGGTGCTCGAGCTGGAAGGTTACCGCGTGGTGGTGCCCAGCTATCCCTCGACCGAAGAGCGCGTGCAGCTCTTGGCGCAAGAGCTGTTGCCGCTGGCGGTTGGGCGCTGTGGTCCGCGCAAGGTGCATTTTGTCACCCATTCGATGGGCGGGATCGTGCTGCGGGCCTGGTTGCTGGACAACCGCCCGCCCCGGCTCGGTCGCGTGGTGATGCTGGCCCCGCCCAACCAGGGCAGCGAGGTGGTGGATGAACTAGGCGGGCTCGAGGTCTTTGACTGGCTGCACGGGCCGGCCGGCGGGCAGTTGGGCACCGGGCCGAAGGATCTGCCCCGGCTGCTGCCGCCGGTGGATTTTGAGCTGGGGGTGATTGCCGGGGAACGCTCGCTTAACCCGCTCTTTTCGGCGATTTTGCCGGGGGATGATGACGGCAAGGTGTCAGTGGAATCGACCAAGGTGGCCGGGATGAAGGACCATATCGTGCTGCCGGTCACGCATACGTTTTTGATGCAGTCGCCCATGGTGATCGCTCAGGTTGTGCTGTTCCTGCGGGACGGGGGTTTTGATCCCGAGATCGACTGGACTCGCCTTTTCACCGCGCAAGAGCTGGCCTGCCTGATCGGCATCTGCCCCGAGGATTGACGATGTCGCTGACGCTGACACTGACCGGCGCGCGGGTGCTGCGCCCGGGTGGGTGGGAGGATGGGCCGTTGGCCTTTTCCGGTGGGCGGATCGTCGAGGCGCCGGCTGGGCGTGAGGTTGATCTCAGCGGATATGACGTGCTGCCGGGCATCGTCGATACCCATGGCGACGGGTTCGAACGCCATATGGCGCCGCGGCGCGGGGCGTTGCGTGAACAGGCTTCTGGCGTGGTGGCGACGGCGGCTGAACTGGCAGGTTGCGGCATCACCACGGCCACGCTGGCGCAGTTCTGGAGCTGGGAGGGCGGCATGCGCTCGCCCGAGTTTGCGGCAGAGGTCTTTGCCTCGGTCTGCTCGGTCCGAGACAGCGTGCCCGTCGATCTGCGGCTGCAATTGCGGCTGGAAACCCATCTGATCGACAGCTTTGATGCGGTTGTGGAAGCTGTTGAACAGTTCGGGATCAGCCAGGTCGTGTTCAACGATCACCTGCCGCATGAACGATTGGCGCAAGGGCGGCGGCCAGCGCGACTGACCGGGCAGGCGCTGAAGTCGGGACGCAACCCCGAGGATCACCTCGCGCTGATGCAGCGCCTGCACGCCGCCTCGGATCAGGTACCCGCGGCTTTGGATGCCTTGACCGCGCAACTGGCGGAACGCGGCGTGTTGATGGGCAGCCATGACGATCAGAGCGCCGAGGATCGGGCCATTTGGCGCGCACGCGGCGTACGCGTCTCCGAGTTCCCCGAAACGCTGGAGGCTGCGCGCGCGGCGCATGAGGCTGGGGAGCCCGTTGTTCTGGGTGCGCCAAACGTGGTGCGCGGGGCGAGCCACGCGGGCAATGCCTCGGCGCTCGATCTGATCGCGTCGGGCTATGGTGATGCGCTGGCCTCGGACTACCACTACCCCGCTCCGGGCCGCGCGGCCTGGCGTTGTGTCGAGTTGGGGGTGCTCGAGACGCCTGCGGCCTGGGCGCTGGTATCCTCCGGACCGGCGCGTGTGCTGGGTCTGACGGATCGCGGGGCGCTGGCGCCAGGCCTCAGGGCCGATCTGGTGGTGATGGAGAGGGACACTCGGCGGATCGTGGCGACGATTGCCGGCGGGCAGGTGGCTTGGATGAACGGACCGGTGGCCGAGCGGTTTCTGGGGTGAATTGAGGGCTCTGCCCCCGCGCCTGCGGCGGGAGGCTCAGCCTTTGACGATACGGTTGACGTGGCCCATCTTGCGCCCCGGTTTCACGTCGGCTTTGCCATATAGGTGGATGGCGGTTTCGGGTTCTGAGGCGATGTCCGCAAGGCGGTCCATATCGTCGCCGATCAGGTTTTCCATCTGCACATCCGCATGGCGCGTGCCATCTCCCAAAGGCCAGCCGGCAATGGCGCGGATGTGTTGTTCGAACTGGTCGATGGCGCAGCCATTCTGCGTCCAATGCCCCGAATTGTGCACCCGCGGGGCGATTTCGTTCACCACAAGCCCCTTGGGCGTGACGAACAGCTCAACCCCCATCACGCCGACATAGTCGAGCGCATTGAGGATGCGACCCGCCAGAAGGATCGCATCGGTGCGTTGCCCGGCGGTCAGCTGCGCCGGCACGGTTGTGGTGCGCAGGATGCCGTCGCGATGCACGTTTTCGCCCGGATCAAAGCAGGCCACTGCGCCGTCGAGACCCCGCGCCGCGATCACCGACACCTCATGCGTGAAGGGCACAAAGCCCTCGAGGATCGCCGGTGCGCCATTGAGCGAGGCCAGCGCCTGTTCGGCCTGGCTGATGTCTTCGATCCGGACCTGTCCCTTGCCGTCATAGCCAAAGCGGCGGGTTTTCAGGATCGCCGGCGTGCCGATCACCGCAAGCGCGGCGCGCAGGCTGGCGGCGTCGGTGATGTCGGCAAAGGCGGCCGTGGCGAGGCCCAGATCACGCAGGAATTCCTTTTCAGTCAGCCGGTCCTGCGACACGCGCAGCGCCTCGCGTCCCGGGCGGATCGGGCGCAGGTCTTGCAGGATGTCCAAAGCTGCGGTCGGGATGTTCTCGAACTCATAGGTGATCACGTCGACCGATTGGGCGAAACTCTTGAGCGCCGCTTCATCGTCATACCCCGCCGTTGTCACCGCCTCGGCCACCTGCTCCGCAGGCGGCGCGGCCCCCGGTTCAAAGATGTGGCAGCGCAGGCCCAGGCGGCTGGCGGCAACCGACAGCATCCGGCCCAATTGGCCGCCACCCAGAATGCCGATGGTCGCGCCGGGGGACAGGCGGTCTGCCATGTCAGTTATCCACCGGGCTGTTGGGGATCGAGGCCGACAGCGCCTCCCGCCATTGGTCCAACCGCTGCGCTAGACCCTCGTCCTGCAACGACAGGATCCCGGCGGCCATCAACCCGGCATTGGCCGCCCCGGCAGCACCAATCGCCATGGTGGCCACGGGAAAGCCGCGCGGCATCTGCACGATGGAATAGAGGCTGTCGACACCGCTCAGCGCCTTGGTCTGTACCGGCACACCAATCACCGGCACACGGGTCTTCGAGGCCATCATCCCAGGCAAATGCGCCGCCCCGCCGGCCCCGGCGATGATCACCTGCAAGCCACGATCGACGGCCGTCTTGCCATAATCCCACAGCCGGTCGGGTGTACGGTGGGCCGACACGATCCGCACCTCATACGCAACCCCAAGTGCATCGAGCATATCGGCGGCCTCTTTCATCGTCGGCCAGTCCGATTGACTGCCCATGATAATCCCGATTTTGGGTGCGTCCGGCATCATCGCCTCCGGTGTTGAACGAAGGCGCACTATAGTGAGATCGCAGTCAGGGCCAAGCCCCGATCAGGCAATGATATCGGGCAGCAGGCGGTCTTCGATCAGGGCGATCATGTCCTTCAGGCGCAGCTTTTTCTTTTTCAGCCGCTGCAGGGTCAGCGCGTCAGCCGTGCCACGCTCTTGCAGGGCGCGGATCGCCTCATCGAGGTCGCGATGCTCGCTGCGGAAGACCTCAAGCTCGACGCGCAGGACCTCGTCGGTTTTCATCGAGATGTCTGTCGGCGCGTTCATTTCTTTGGCTTCCCCTGGCTCGTAGGGCCTTAAGATACCGATTCGAAACGCTTTCGCCTAGCCCTTGCGTAAAACCGTAACTGTTCCCATATTTGTCGGGCAGGGTCGCCAAAACGGGGCCTGTGCGTGACGGTCGCTTGCACCAAAGGACGTGTCGATGACGAAAATGACCCTGGGATCCTATCCCCACATGCTCGGCTTTGAACAGCTTGAGCGGCTCTTGGAGCGGACGGCGAAGTCGAGCGAGGGCTACCCGCCGTTCAATATCGAGCAAACTTCGGACCATTCTTATCGGATCACCCTGGCCGTGGCCGGGTTTTCCGAGGCGGATCTGTCGATCACCGTCGAGGATCGGCAGTTGGTGATCCGCGGACGTCAGAGCGATGATGGTGGGGACCGTGTGTTCCTGCATCGCGGGATCGCCGCGCGCCAGTTCCAACGCAGCTTTGTGCTGGCCGATGGTGTTGAGGTGGGTGAGGCGATCATGGAAAACGGATTGCTGCATGTGGACCTGACGCTGAGCCGCCCGGAAAAGGTGGTGCAGACAATCCAGATCCGAAAGGGGTGAGCAGATGAACACGAAATACGACTTCCCCGATTTTGAAGAGGCGCGGATTGTCTATGTCCGCCCGGTGGCCGTGGCCGACCTGCCCAAGGATGTCCAAGGGGAGCTCGACGGTCTGGATGAGGTTTACGCCGTGCACAGCGCCGATGGCGAACGCCTGGCGCTGGTCAAAGATCGGTCGCTGGCCTTTATCCTGGCGCGCCAGAACGATTTTGCGCCGGTGACGGTGCACTAAGCGGGCGCTTCGGCCAAATTCCATAGGTTTCAGACAGGTAGGCCGCGCAGGCGGCGTTGGCCTCGGCGCGTCTGATGCCTTGGGGCATGGCGTCTTGCAGATCATGGCCCAGCCTTTGCGGCGTGCAATAAGCGCGCGCCGTGGGGCAGTCGTGGACAGGCAGGCCCAGCCGCGCGTAGTGTCCTGAGAGCCAAATATCGTCGACGTAGAGGGCCATTTCGGGAATGTCTGAGACTGGAGGGTCCAGTCGATCTGCCTCGATCACCACCCCGGCGAACCCCTGCGCAATCAGGTTCGGACCAGTTCGGCCTAGCCGGTCGGGGCCAAAGCAGGAGGCGGCGGTCACTGTACCGGGACGATGCGCGTCATAGAGCGCCTTGGCCCAGCCCGGCGCATAGAGCACGTCATCGTCGCAATACAGCACCCGCGCGCCGCGGCCGCGGAATTGCTGTGCCGCGCCCAGCAGTTTCGTGGCGGAGCCAAAGTCACGATCCACCCAATGCAGGGTCACGCCCTCCGGCAAAGCGGGTGGCGTCACGTCGCCGGGAAAGCGCCGGTACGCTTTTGGTAGGGACAACACAACCGCCTCCGCCCCCTGCGCCAGCAACGCCTCCAATGTCGGGCCAAGCGCTGCGAACCGCGGCGGGATGGAGGTGAGCGAGATCACACGCATGCCCCCAGCAGAACGCGAAACGGGCCGCCCTGCAAGGCGGCCCGCTTGGTCAGACGTTAGTAAACGCGGATCACTGCCCGGCGATCAGGCCCATGCTTTCCAGCTTGAGGATCACCTGATGCGCGCAGTTGTCGACATCGACATTCTCGGTCTCAACCCGCAGCTCGGGGTCTTGCGGCACGTCATAAGGGTCTGAGATCCCGGTGAATTCCTTGATCTTGCCCTCACGTGCGAGCTTATAGAGCCCCTTACGGTCACGGCGTTCACATTCCTCGATCGAGGTGGCGACATGCACCTCGATGAACGCCCCGAAAGCCTCGATATCCTCGCGGACCGCCCGGCGCGTGGTGGAATAGGGCGCAATCGGCGCGCAGATGGCGATGCCGCCATTCTTGGTGATCTCGGACGCGACATAGCCGATGCGGCGGATGTTGAGATCGCGGTGCTCTTTCGAAAAGCCCAGTTCCGAGCTGAGGTTCTTCCGCACGATATCCCCATCGAGCAGCGTCACCGGACGCCCACCCATCTCCATCAACTTGACCATCAACGCGTTGGCGATGGTTGATTTGCCTGACCCGGAAAAGCCGGTGAAGAACACGGTAAAGCCCTGCTGCGAGCGCGGCGGCTTGGTCCGGCGCAGCTCGGACACCACTTCGGGGAACGAGAACCATTCCGGGATCTCCAGACCTTCCTGCAGACGGCGGCGCAGTTCGGTGCCCGAGATGTTCAGGATGGTGACGTTGTCCTTGTCTTCGATCTCGTCATTGGGTTCGTACTGGGCGCGCTCCTGCACATAGACCATGTGTTTGAAGTCGACCATTTCGATGCCCATCTCCTCCTGATGCTCGCGGAACAGGTCCTGCGCATCATAGGGGCCATAGAAATCCTCACCGGCGGAGTTCTTGCCCGGGCCGGCGTGGTCGCGACCGACGATGAAATGGGTGCAGCCGTGGTTCTTGCGGATCAGCCCGTGCCACACAGCTTCCCGCGGGCCGGCCATGCGCATCGCCAGGTTCAAAAGGCTCATCGTGGTGGTCGAGCCGGGGTACTTGTCCAGCACCGCCTCGTAACAGCGCACGCGGGTGAAGTGATCGACATCGCCGGGCTTGGTCAGGCCCACCACCGGGTGGATCAGCAGGTTGGCCTGCGATTCCCTGGCGGCGCGGAAGGTCAGTTCCTGATGCGCGCGGTGCAGCGGGTTGCGGGTCTGGAAGGCGACAACCTTGCGCCAGCCCAGCTTGCGGAAATAGGCGCGCAGTTCGTTCGGCGTGTCGCGACGGCCGCGGAAATCGTAATGTACCGGCTGCTGGATGCCGGTGATCGGACCACCCAGATAGACGTTGCCCGCGGTGTTGTGCAGGTAGTTGACCGCCGGATGCGCCTGATCGTCGGCGCCAAAGACTTTCTCGGCCTCACGCGCCTTGTTCGGCACCCATTTGTCGGTGATCGTCATGGTGGCGAGGATCACGCCTTCTTGGTCGCGCAGGGCGATGTCCTGGCCGATCTCGATCGTTTCGGCGAATTTCTCGTTCACATCCAGGGTGATCGGCATCGGCCACAGCGTCCCGTCCGCGGTCCGCATGTTTTCGACAACGCCGTTATAATCCGCTTCTGACAGAAAGCCCTTGAGCGGGTTGAACCCGCCATTCATCAGCAGCTCCAGGTCACAGATCTGCCGCGGGGTCAGGTCATGCGACGTCAGCTCGCCCGCCTCGACCTTCAGCTTTTGGGCACTGTCGTAGGAGACGTAAAGCTCCGAGATCGGTGCAAGGTTGTTTTGCATCAGTTTACTCCTGTACTTCAAAGGGACGAGGCCGCTGGCGGTGCCGGTCAGTTCGGCATGCAGGGCGTCATATTCGGCGAATTTGCGGGCAAGAAAGCGGTCGGTCAGCCGGTTCTTTTCCGCCGCGCCCTTGGTGGTCAGCGCATAGGTGAACCGCTGCCGCCGATCGGGGCCGGAACGGTCGGTGATCTTGACAAAGCCAGCCTCGGTCGCCGCCCGCAGATAGGTGTTGAGCCGCCCCAGCGAAATCCCTAATGCCTCGGCGGTGGCACGCTGCGACGCTTCCGGCGCCAGATCAAGCTGGCGCAGAAGGCGAAAGAGTTGGTCCTCTTCCGGGATCGCAGGATGTGTCGAATGCGCGTTCATTGCGGGCGGCTCAAAGTGTGTTCAGCGCTGAACACATGGCACACTTCGCACCTGCAGAAAACCCCTGAACTGCCACATCAGCCGCTTGTTGCCGAAATGCCGCTTTGTGCTGGGTGCATGGGTGCGGGGCCGAAGATAAGGCAGATTCCGATAGCGGGATCGCCTGCGGAGGTTCGCATGAAATTGGCTGCCCAGAACACGAAGAATGGACAATAGTGCAAAACTCACAACCTTTGCCCATTTGGTCAACGCACCCTCAAAATGAAGACATGGGTTGACTCAATCGCATTGAAGTCTTCACATGGGGATGGCGCTGAAATATTTCCAAAAAAGGAAAGTAGGTGGTACCCCAATCTGTATTGAATGCACTTACTCCAGAGGAAGAACCTGAAGTAAGCATACCAGAGTGGCTAGCGATAAGTCTGGATGGAGCGCCCACTTTCCAAAGACGTCTTTCTCTTTGGGCTGAAGCGGGGAGAGTTGGACTCAGAGAGGTTATTTCTGAAGACCGGCAGCTTAACGCAAGACTACAGCATACAACTGGAATTGGTTTTGGGTTTTTTGAAACGGACACTGCAACTTCGACGGAAGAAGGCGGTTTCCCTAGAGTGGGTGGATACCAATTCGGCGTTGGGCTCTTTAGCGCTGCATTTGACAGAGATATGGAGGAAGGTGGGCAGCAATCAGTGCCTTTGTTTGGTGGCCGATATTCGCTGCCAATTCTTGATTTCGAAGTGCAATTCTTGCCGCAGAAGGGCAGCGTGGATGGGTTTCCTGCTATTCACTATCAAGATTTTGGAAAAGCTTGCGCTATCACTGCAGGCCATGTGGTGGGAAACGCAACGCCCCAAAAAGAGGTTCCTCTGGCATGCAAGGACTGTGGAGAACCGGCAGTTTTGTACAGGAGGCCGTTGCCAATGATTGACGCAGTGCAAGTCTGCTTTCCCTGTGGCGGTCCAATTTTTCCTTATGGACCGAGGATAGCGGACGACAGCCTGACAACATGCAGGACTGCGAGAAAAGGTGAAACAGTGGAACTTCATCTAGGAGGTTCTGGGTTGCGACGGGGAACCGTGATGAATGATGTGTCGACGTACTCAGAATTTATCTCAGCTGCTGCTCCAATTATTGTTATGATTGACGAGTTTGGTTGCTATGGTGATAGCGGTTCCCTCGTCTCAAGTGTTTTTTCGGACACACGCAATAGGGATGCTCTAAGCATGTATCTTGGAGAAACAAACGCGCAAGACGACACAGGGCACATGAGACGTTACGGTTTCGCTTTAGATCTTAGGCAATTAATCGTAATCATGGGAATTCAGGGCGACATTTATGGAGAATTCAAATGACTAATTTTCAAGTTGTTATCTTGGATCAATCTCGGAAAGATGAGGAAACGCAGGGTGATTTCTACGTCATACAGCACGGAAAAGGTTCGCAGCGAGTAGTAGCGGCTGTTGATGCGTTGCAAGGAGTTTGGCCCATTGTTGTTGACAAACTCACAGAGATCGCTTCGAAGACCTCTTCATTGGCAGAGAACTCTAGCTTTCAAATGTCTTCCATAGAATTCAATATTGGGGTTGAGGCTGGGTTATCAGTCGGGTTGGTAACAAAAGGTGAAGCTTCGGTCTCAGTGGTATTCGAGCGAAAAGACGATACCGATCAAAACTCTTGAAGTCTATGTGCTGGAGCCGTGGTATCCTGGCGAGGTCTGTGACCTGGCAACGCGTGTGGCCAAGTCGATGCTACTGAACAACTAAAGCAACTATTCCGTCGCATTTATCTGTACGTCGGCGCTTTGTTGGGCCAACCCGCGGTCGGCCTCCAATGCAACCGTCCAGCCCTAGCCGGCTGACGTTGCGGCTTGGTGGTATGATCAGGTTGTAGGCGCCGGTAACAACCTAAAGGTAGTGCATGTTCTGGTCAGGATCGCCTTCGAGGCCATCTACTCTGGCGCCGACGACCAGAGCAACCACGAGCGACAGCACGGCTTTCAATTCCGATCGCACGTTCAAATCCAGCGAACGTTCTGTACCGCGGGGAGGCTAACAAACCTGTCATCTCGCGCCTTGTCCCGGGTCAATACTCAGCAACCGGGCAGGCTTATGAGTGTTCAGATCGTTAGGCGAGTTCTTTGACCATCAAGATGGCTTCCGTCGGCTCTTCTCCAAAGTCCGACAGATCGAACGGACGGCGCGCGCGTTCGGCGTATCCTTCGCGCTGGTAGACGCTGATGGCGTTCTCGTTTGTGGCGGCAACGATCAGTGCGAGGCCGGGACAGCCGGTTGTTCGTGCCTGCGCTTCGGCCTCGCGCAGCAGGGCCGTGCCCACACCCTGCCGTCGGCCTTCGGGTACGGCGGCCATGAAATTGACGTACCAATGGCCGGGCGCCTGCTGGCCGAGCTCTTCGACACCCACAAATGCTTCGGGCACCTCGGGCCCGATTGGCTTTGGGGTGGTTGGTAGGACATAGCCGATCAAGCCGCCCAGTTGCAGGCCATCGCGTTCGGCGACAAAGCCGTTGCGATAGCTGAACTCCCCGCCCTCTGCTGCAACAAGCGCGCGGCCGACATCGGATCTGTCCATCTCCGGAGGGGCCATCTCGGCCCAGAGTGCGGGTACCACGCCGCCGCTTGCCATGTCGATGACGCGCAGCAGCAAAGGCGCATCGTCGGGTATTGCCTTGCGGATCGTCATGGGCATGGGTTGCCCCCGATATCCGCCAGCGTCACACGGCACGTCGGATGCCCTTGGAGATCCGTCAAACGATCAACCTCCACGGCACCTATTCCGCCGCTTCGACCTGCGCGTCGGCGCCTTGTTCGGCCAGCCAGCGTTCGGCCTCCAGGGCGGCCATGCAGCCCATACCCGCCGACGTGACGGCCTGTCGGTATTTGTGGTCGGTCAGGTCGCCTGCCGCAAAGACACCCGGGATCGAGGTCGCCGTGCTGTCGGGTTGGGTGACGACATAGCCGCCCATGTGGGTTTCCAGCACGTCTTTGACCAGCTCATTTGCGGGCGCGTGGCCGATGGCGACGAAGACGCCTTTGCAAGGGATCTCGGTAATCTCACCAGTTTTGACGTTTTTCACCCGCACGCCGGTGACACCCTTGGGCATGTCGTCTCCCACAACCTCTTCCAGCTGGTGGAACCACAGCGGTTCGATCTTGGGGTTCTTGAACAGCCGGTCCTGCAGGATCTTTTCGGCGCGCAGCTCATCCCGGCGGTGGATCAGCGTGACCTTGGAGGCGAAGTTGGTCAGGAACAGCGCCTCTTCGACCGCGGTGTTGCCGCCGCCGATCACCACGATTTCCTGCCCGCGGTAAAAGAACCCGTCGCAGGTGGCACAGGCCGAGACGCCAAAGCCTTTGAATGCGTCTTCACTGGGCAGCCCGAGCCATTTCGCCCGCGCGCCCGTGGCGAGGATCAAGGCATCCGCCGTGTAGACCGTGCCGCTGTCGGATTGCGCCACAAACGGCCGAGCGTTAAAATCGACGCTGCTGATGATGTCGCCGACGATCTCGCAGCCCATGGCGCGGGCATGCGCCTCCATCCGGACCATCAGGTCGGGGCCCTGCACCTCGGTGTCACCGGGCCAGTTTTCGACCTCGGTGGTGGTGGTCAGCTGACCGCCGGGTTCCAGACCCTGCACCAGGATCGGGTCCAACATCGCCCGTGCCGCATAGACGCCCGCGGTATAACCGGCAGGGCCGGACCCGATGATCAGAACCTTGGTATGGCGCGTGTCCGGCATGAGGCGACTCCGTCGATTGGCAGCGTTTCGTTTTGATATAGCCGTGCCCGGAGCGGGGTGAAAGGGGGCGCGACCATCGCCTGGCATTCTCTGGGCCGGGGTGCCGGGAGGAAGGGCAGGCGCCAATGAATCATTGGGAATAATCTTGCGCGGATGCGAAATATTATTGCGCACGCCGGCAATGTTGTTATAACTATTGCCATCGAGGTGAGGGGGCTGGACATGCCGACGCACAGGCTTGATCCGATTGATCGCAAGATCCTGTCAGAGTTGCAGGCGGACGGTCGTATGACAAATGTCGAACTGGCGAAACGCGTCGGGATTTCGGCGCCACCCTGTCTGCGGCGGGTGCGGGCGTTGGAAGAGCAGGGCTTTATCCGCGGCTATCACGCCGATGTCGATCCACGCGAATTGGGGTTCGAGGTGCAGGTCTTTGCCATGGTGGGCTTGCAAAGCCAGGCCGAAACCGACCTGCGCGCCTTTGAGGACCGCTGCCGCGCCTGGCCGCTGGTTCGCGAATGCCATATGCTGAACGGCGAGGTTGATTTCATCCTGAAATGCGTGGCGCCGGACCTCAGCACCTTTCAAACCTTCCTGACCTCGGAACTGCTGACCGCGCCGAATGTCGGCAGCGTCAAGACCTCGCTAGTGATCCGCGGGGCCAAGGACGACCCCGGGGTGCCGTTCGAAGTGCTGGAGGAGCGGCTGAGCCGGTCGGCATAGGCGCAGGATTGGTGGGCCCTGACCCTACCGGTCGATCAGGCTCTCGATGACCTCACGATGGGTGCGGGTCATCGTCAACTGGCCAAAATCCTCAATATTGTCCACATTGTCGAACATCGACATGAAAAGCGCCCGCATGTTCTGGCCGAGATTGGCGCCGGCCGCCTTGCCGGGATGGTAGGTTTCCATTTCGACCCCGCCGATGCGGATGATGCCGTGGCGCGGCAGCATCAGGTGGAAGAGTTGCACTGCGCCACCCGGATGCACGGGCAAGAACCGATCGCCATCGGCGTATTCCGACACAGGCGCCAGCACCGTGTCCTGGCCCAAAAGAGCGCGCAGCTTTTCATGCCGCACCGGCATACGCGCCGCGGGGCCGACGAGCAGATCGACCCCGGGCCGGCCCAGGCCAAACGCATCCGCCGTGATGCGTGTCAATCCGGTCAACGTGGTCGTGTCATCGGCGTGACCTGGCACATAAGTGGTGGAGCCGATCCACATTCTCGGCTCCGACTGCACGCGGGTTTCGCCCTAGTCGCCGGGCAGCAGATCTTCGATCGCAACCGGGCCGCGCACTGTTGGGATAAGCGTGCCACGCGCAAAGGCGGAGGACGTTTCTTCAAAGAGTGGCGACGCGGGCGCCACCAGCTGTTTGGAAGAAACCGAGAGGTCGGGCAAAAGGGCGGCGACCTCGTATCTGCGCATCACAGATAGATTGCGCCGAGGCCGCCCCTCTTGGAGAGCATTCAGATCCTGAGGGACCTGGAGAGAAAAAGCCGTTTCTGCACTGATAGTGTTGTGCCGGAGGCTGGACATGTGATCACCCTAGGGTTGGTCACATCCGTGTTGGCCCCCACCAACAACGACAGAAGGACAGTGTCGTGCGTTTCGTTGAACACGATCTGGCCGCAATCCGCCGCAAAAGTCAAAATAAGTGCACGGTTTACCATATGCGCAAAGAAAATCCCGCCGGGGAGGGCGGGATTGTCAACGCAGGCACAACAAACCTGCCACATTCTGCCGATCCGCCGATGCGAATCGGGGTGGCGCGTGTCAGGCGCGCTTCAGCTCGGCCAGGATGCCCTTGCGGCGCGCCACAAAGGCGGCCCGGCGGGCGCCGCGTTCCCACGGCATCGGAATGCCGTCTTCCATCGCGGTGCGGGTGATCGACTTGATGAATTTCGCCTTGGGGGTCATGCCTGCTCTCCGTTTGCTCTCGATAGGTCCCTTGCTCGGGTTACCCTGAAGATCGCGGTCAAATGAGGCAGGTTTTGGACAATCACGGGACAATACTGGGATTGTTTCCAGATTCACAATCGAATGGCTGAAATCAGCCGCCCATAGTCGGCCTCCTTGGCGTGGGTGGCGCGGCGGTAGGAATAAAACCGTTCGGCATCCGAATAGGTGCAATGCCGCGTCCATTCGGCGTCAACACCGGCCTCGCGCAGGCGGTGCAGGCCGTAAGCGGGCAGGTCAAAATGCAATCGGTCCCCTGCTCCGCCGGCAAAAAAGCGGGCATTGTCCGGGTCGTCCGCCATGAAGTCGTCGAAGAACTCCGGCCCGACCTCATAGGCGCGCTGGCTGATCGACGGGCCGATGCTGGCGTGGATCGCGCTGCGTTCGGCGCCCAGGCCGATCATGGCGTCGATTGTCGCCTCGAGAATACCGTCGCGGGCACCGCGCCAACCGGCATGGGCCGCGCCGATCACGCCGTGGGTGGCGTCGGCAAAGAGCACGGGCTGGCAATCGGCGGTCAGCACCGCGAGCGCAATCCCGGGAGTCGCACTGACCAGCGCGTCGGCCTTGGGGCGCGCGCCATTCAACGGCCCGGTGATCGTCAGCACGTCGGGCGAATGCACCTGATGCACGGTCACCAGGTCTTCGGCGTTGACTCCCATCGCCTCGGCCACACGGGCGCGATTGATGGCGACAATCTCGGATTGATCAGTCGACCCGGGCCCGCAATTGAGGCCGGCAAACACCCCCGAAGACGCGCCGCCCCGGCGGGTAAAGAACCCGTGGCGCAGCGGGGCGAGGCTGGGGGTGGTGATGATCTCCAACGTCATGGATCCAATCCCGGGGGCGGGGTCGCGCCTTTGGGATAAAGGGCGATGCACTTGAACACCGAACCCATTTCCTGAGGGTGCGTCAACCGGGCATGTGCCGCGATATGCGACTCAAGCGCCGCGCCGCTGAGCTTCTGCGCCAGCGCCTGTGCGCGCTGCGTAATCCCCAAGCGTTCGAGAAACACACCTTGTGGGGTGAGCCTTGAGTGCGCGCAGGGCAGGTCGGTCACCAGCGCTTCGAAATCCACATGCGCGGTCAGGTCGGCCTGGCCCGGGTGGGTAAAGGGGTTGGCGGCGCTGTGTTCTGCGATGGCTTGCAAGGTATCGCCCAGCGATCGCCAGTCGCCATAGTCGACGATCAGCGCCGCGCCGCCATGTTGCGCAATCCGCGTTGCCACGCTTTCCGCCACCGCCCGCGCCGGTGTGCAGGTTTCCACCAAATCGCCGTCGTGCGTGTCCTCGAGCCGCTGCTCCAACGCCGCCTGTGGGGCGGCATCGGTCAGGCCGGGAGTCAGCTGGCCGTCCTGCAGCCCCACCACCCGTTCGCGCCAGCCCGCGCCGTCGCGCTGGAACTGCCGGATCGGCAGGGCGTCGAAGAACTCATTGGCAATCAGGAAAAGCGGCGCTTGCGGGAGCGTGTCGACACTGTCATGCCAGTGTGGCGCGTATTCCTGCAACCTCTCGGCCTGGGCCGCGCGCAAGGGTGCGGAGGCCTCGACCAGATGCAAGCTCAGCGCGTTGTGAAAGCCGGGCACGCCGCGTGTGGCGCGTAGCATGTCGGCCATGAGCGTGCCGCGGCCGGGCCCAAGCTCGGCCAGGGTGAAGGGTGCCGGCGCGCCCTGATCCAGCCAGCTTTGCGCCAGCGACAGGCCCAGCAGCTCGCCAAACATCTGCGAGATTTCCGGCGCGGTGGTGAAATCCCCGGCCGCGCCTAGCGGATCCTTGGTGCTGTAATAGCCATGCTTGGGATGCAGTAGGCAGGCCGCCATGTATTCGGCGATGCTCATCGGCCCCTGACGGGCAATCTGGGCGGCAAGAATGTCGTGCAGCGCGGTCATGCCGTGCGGGGTTGTGCGCGGCGCCGGGCCCAGACCATCACCAAGGCACCCAGCACGATCATCGGCAGGGTCAGCACCTGGCCCATGGTCAGGCCATAGCCGCCCGCATGCAGCACCAACCCCAGCGGGTTATCCACCGTCTGAAACTGCGCATCGGGCTGGCGGAAGAACTCGACGATGAACCGCCCCAGCCCGTAGCCCAGACCGAAAAGGCCAGTGACGTAACCGGGGCTTTGCAAGGCGCCGCGGCGCACCACCCACAAGATCACCAGACCGAGGACCAGCCCCTCGAGCCCCGCCTCATAAAGCTGTGACGCATGCCGTGCGCAAAGCTCCCCCGCCAGTTGGCCACAATCCTGCGCCGCTTGGCCTGGGAAGATCACGCCCCAGGGCATGTCCGTGGCGCGGCCCCAAAGCTCGGCATTCACAAAATTCGACAACCGCCCCAGCAGCAGCCCCGGCGGCGTTGCCATCGCCATCATGTCGACCGTCGGCATCAACGGGATGCGGTTTTTCAGACAAAACCCAAGCGTTGCGACCAGCACCCCCAGAAGCCCGCCGTGAAACGACATGCCGCCCTGCCAGATCATCAGGATCTGGCCTGGATTGGCGAGGTAAAAGGCCGGCTGATAGAACAACACAAAGCCCAGTCGCCCGCCCAAGATCACCCCCAGGATCACCCAGGTCAGGAAATCCTCGGTCCGCGCCGGCTCCATCGGCGGGGTGTCGTTCTGCCAGAGCGCCGGGCGCCGCAGCGCCATCACCGCCAGCCGCCAGCCGATCAGGATGCCGGCGATATAGGCCAGCGCGTACCAGCGCAGGGCAAACTCCACGCCGAAGAACGTGATGGAAAACACCTCGGATGAGACGTTGGGAAAGGGGATTGCTGCCACCATGCGTCCTGTTGCCTCTGCTTGGCGGGCGAAGTCAACCTTGAGACCGCAGCCCCCGCGGCCCATATAGGAGACAAACACAAGATCGGAGAGACCCATGCAATCGCGCAACAAGGTGTTTGACGACATTTCGCAGCTGATGACCAACGCTATGGGTGTCGCCCAGGGCGCAAGGGAAGAGGCCGAAACCGCGATGAAATCGATGATCGACCGCTGGCTGGCGGATCGCGATTTTGTCACGCGTGAGGAATTCGACGCGGTCCGCGCGATGGCGCAAAAGGCCCGTGAAGAAAACGAAGCGCTGAAGGCGCGGCTTGATGCGCTGGAAAAGGGCGGCAAGTAACGCCCCGCGCGTACGAAGCAATACGTCCTGAACGCGGCCCGTTCGGGACGTTTTGCTTTTGGTAGGGCGCGGAATTTGGTTAGGCTCTGGTAAGCTTAGTTAACGGAGCCGCCGTGCCCCTACATCGCTACCCCATCAAAACCGCCGCCAAACTGGCCAGAGCGTCCTACAAGGCCGACACCCACAATTCGGTCAAACCGCATCTGGCCCGCAGCCTCGATCAGGGCGACGTGCAGGCGCATCTGCTGACCAATGGCGTGCTGCTGATCCCCGGGTCGAACTCGGCGATGGATTATCTCAAGTTCAACCTGCGGATCTTGAACATCGGCGGCAAGAAATATGCCATCAAAGAAAAGACCACCGAAAAGGGCGCGTCGGGCACGATCTGGCACCAGGGCTTCCTCCGCCACGCCAAGGTGATCTTTGACTGGATCGAAGCGGGTGGGCAGCGCCCCGTTTATATCATCGGCCATTCGCTGGGGGCCGCGGCGACGCAAGTGCTGAGCAAAAGCTGGCACGTGCCCGGGATTGGCTTTGCCGCGCCGCGTCCGCGTTATGCCCGCGGGCGGATTGCCCAAGACGACCTTTGCCTGTGTATCAACCGCGACGACGATCCGGTCTGCCGGTTGCCCGGCAACTTTCACCATATGGGGCGGGTGCACAAATGCCGGTCGCGCCATTCGTCGCTGGGGCTGAACCACAACATGAAGCACTATCGCAAAGTGGTGGCGGAAGAGCAGGCCCGCGGGCGTCTGGGCACGCATTGGCCGGCCTGAGGCTCAGACCACCTCGATCACACCCTTGTCGATCGCCAGCACATACCCACGCCGGGCGATGTTCTTTACCAAAAGCTCGCTCACCATCTGATTGCCCAGACCGTCGCGCAGGCGCTTGATCCGGGTTGCCCCCGCGGCTTCGTCACAATCCGCCTCAGATCGGCCCGAGATCATCGCCTCGATCTGCGCACCGGACAGCATTTCATCATCCATCCGCGCCTCGGCCAGCACGGCGAGCGTTTCCATCATCGCCTCGGTCAGCTTGAAGCCCATGGTGTTGAGGTAAACGGTGTTCTCCTCGCGTGAGATGATCAGCGACGACACCTCAATGCCAGAGCGTTCGATCTGCGCCATGCGGCGATTGAGAATGACCAACATCACCAGAAACACCATCGCCGCCACCAGCATCGCGGCGGCAAAGACCAGCAGCACAAAGATCACGACCCGGTAACTGGCCAAAGTGTCGGAAAACGCGGTGCCGGATTGCGCGAGGATTTCCAAGAGCTGCACTTCGGCTGGGCTGGTCAGGTCATTTTCCACAAAGATCCGTTCCACCCGCGCGTTGAACGCATTGGCATCTGGTAGGGTCAGCATAAGCACCGCGCCCGCAACGGCCAGGATCGCCACGATGGCGGCGATGCCCAATGTCACGATGCGGGTGCCGGAGCGGCGTGTGTCAGTAACGGAGGTAGTAGTCACCTGCATTGGCCCTTGTCTGGTCCGAGGGGGGCTGTTTCGAGAGGCTTGTGACATTCAGCAAGGTCCAGCCGGTGCGCGACAGCCGATCGGCCACCGCCTGCGCGGCGACTCTGCGGCCGGGGCAATCCGCTCCGGGCAGCTGCATGACGCCGAAATGCAGGCGCAGCGGGTTGTCCTTCTTGGCCTTGTATTGCGCGTAACAGGCGGCATGGGCGCCAGCGGGCAACAGCAGGGCCAAGAGGGCGAATGTCGACAAGCGTTTCATGCCCTCAGACTGGGCCGGCGCGGCGTGAAAGACAATAACCACAGGGCTTTCCGGCCCTGTTATCCGATAGCAGGGCGGCGTTATTGCCTCACTTTCCGGGGTCGGGGGAGGATTGCGACACAAGGCGTCACACCGTGCGGCGCTGCCCGCAAACCAACCGAAAGGAACGTCCCATGTCCCGGAAATTCATTGCAGGTGTGCTTGCGCTCAGCTGTTCGATCACGCTCTGGTCCGCTGCCCCGGCCCGCGCCGATAGTGGCGAAGACATCGCCCGGATCGTGGGCACAGTGGCCACCATCTATATCATCGGGCGCCTGATCGAAGAGGCCACGGATGGCGACCGCCGCGTCACGGTCCATACCGGCAACAGAGGGTATGTGAACGCCCATGGCAGGGGGCGCGATGGGTATTACCGGGGCGGTGGGCGGCATGACCGCTATGGCCGCCGGCCGCACCGCCCGGCGATCCCAACCCAGTGCCTGCGCCGAGTCCACGGTCACAATACGCTCTTTGTCGCCCCGGCCCGGTGTCTGCAGCGCCATATGCGTCAGGCCCATCGGCTGCCGCAGGTCTGCAAGATGCGCGCGCGGTTCAGCCATGGCATCCGGTCGGTCTATTCGGTGCGCTGCCTGCGGCACCGAGGATTTCGTATTGCCCGCCACTGACAAGAGGTGAGCAGGCTGCGCCAAACCCCAAGGCGCAGCGGCGCGCAGCAGGTTCTGGTCCGCCTGCTGCGCGCTTTATTGGTTAGGTGCCGATTTCGAAGGCGCAGAACTGATCGTATTGCAGGGTGACGCCAGAGGGGCCGATCTTTAGCACCCCTAGGGCGGGAGCCTCTTTGGCCGGCGCAAAGCTCTCCCAATCCCAGGCCGGTTGCGGCGGTGGCGCCTGATAAAGCACCGACCGCATCGTCGCAAAGGGGATGCCATGGGTTGTGCCGGTGATCGGGCGATGCACATGGCCGCAGCAGAGATAAGTGACGTTGTCGAAGCCCTGCAGCAGCTGCAGGAAGGCCTCCCCGTCTCGCAACCGGTCGGCATCCTGCATTGGCAGGCACAGCGGCAGGGGCGGGTGGTGCATGAAGATGACGGCCGGGGTATCGCCGGCCGCGCTCAACGCAGCACGCAGCCAGCCTTTGCGATCTTCGCAGAACGCGCCTGAATCCTTGCCCGGATCCAGCGTATCAAGGCAAAGGATCGCCGCCCCCTCGGCCGCCACGGCGTATTGCACAAACGCCGCCATCGTGTCGTTGGGGATCGGCAGGTGGGCCCGCACCAGCGCGCGATCATCATGGTTGCCGGCCATGGGCAGGTAGGGGATGGTCAACCCGTCCAGCGCCTGCGCCAGGGTAGCATAGTCCCCCGGCGTGCCCCGATTCACCAAATCCCCAGAAATCACGCAATAAGCGGCATCGTCGTGATGCGCATTGATATGCGAAATCGCAGCCTCAAGCCGGGCACGCGGATCATGCCCCAGCACGTCACCCTCCGCGGTAAAATGCAGGTCGGACATCCAGATCAGCTTGGTCATGCGCGCGCCCTCTGCGTGGCTTTCCCGGTGCGGGGCGGGTGCGAGACGCCCCACCCGACATGGCACGTCAGCTCAGCTGCTTGCGCTCTCCTCTCCGCCCAGCTCTTCCGGCAGGGCGAGGTTGAGAATGATCGCAATCACAGCGGCCGGCAGGATGCCCGAGGTCGCCAGGATCTTGAGCGTGCTGGGCAGGTATTGCAGCGCGTTCGGCTCCAGTTGCAGCCCCAGCCCCAGCGACAGCGCAATGGCAAAGATCACCATGTTGCGCCGGTTCCATGTCACATCCGACAGCATCGAAATCCCGGCCGCGACCACCATGCCGAACATGACGATCACCCCGCCGCCCAGCACTTCGATCGGCACGGTCGAGATGATTGCGCCGACCTTGGGCAGCATGCCACAAAGGATCAGGAACAGCGCGCCGATGGTCACCACGTGGCGGCTCATCACGCCGGTCATGGCGATGAGGCCCACATTCTGGCTGAACGAGGTGTTGGGCAGCGCGCCGAAGAACCCCGAGACCGCAGTCCCAAGCCCGTCGGCAAAGGTCGCACCCTGAATCTCCTTGTCCGTGGCCTCCCGCCCCGCACCGCCCTTGGTGATGCCGCTGACATCGCCGACGGTTTCCACCGCCGAGACAAACGACATCAGGCAAAAGCCGATGATCGCGGCGACGCTGAATTCCAGCCCAAAATGCAGCGGGTTGGGCAGGGCGAAACTGGCGGCCCGGCCGATAGTGCCGAAATTGACCTCGCCCATGAGCAAAGCCAGCACATAGCCCGCGATCAGGCCCAACAGCACGGCCGAAACCGACAGCATACCGCGGGTGAAGAACTTCAGCGCCAAGGTCACCAGGATCACGCAGCCCGCCATGGTCCAGTTGATGAGCGAGCCGTATTCCGGTTGGTCCATCGCCGGCACACCCCCGGCGGCGTATTGCACGCCCACCTTGACCAACGCGAGGCCGATCATCGTGACCACAAGGCCGGTGACCAAAGGCGGCAGAGCAAAGCGCAACCGG
>JAAUYB010038809.1_pt1 | contig 22865 bp, 21 predicted proteins | sample 7278071 | NCBI WGS metagenome assembly JAAUYB01 (sample SAMN14350121, study PRJNA611818) | marine sediment metagenome | isolation source: surface marine sediment (1.8m) | place: French Polynesia: Moorea | collected 2018-08 | reverse complement strand
GTTGGCTATTGCCTGTTGTATATTGCCTGTTAGCGATCACTATTTTCAAGATAACCATTTAATATCGAAACCCTCATCATTATTTTTTTAAGACAATCCTTTAATTAAATTTCTGGTTGGGACATAATATTATTATGTCTTTATTTTTTGCTATTATATTGAGGTTTTATCTGAGTCCACAGAAGCTTTTTACAGGGGGGATAAGTTTATTGATTATCAAAGCTTAGACATTTTAGACGAATATGTTTTAATTAATAGTAAAGTTAAGCGAATTGAGTGTTTTAGAAGAAATGAGCAAGGTCTATGGGTCTTAGAAGTTTATTATGCAGACTGTGAGAATTTTATGCTAAAAAGTATTAATTTTAAAAGTTCCTTAACAGAAATTTATGAAGATGTTAGCTTGAATTAAATTCATGGTTTTTTGGTGCGATCGCATTAAAGAAGAAGCTCAAAAATGCCTAGACAAATATCCTTGACTGTAATTATGATTAATAAGGTCAGTATGATTAACATATAACTCGATGACTCGGTAACTTCCCCCTGACTTATGGAAAATTCGATTATTAATCTCCAAAGCGCGGAAAATCAGCAAATTTTAACCATAACTCCCCCAAAAACCGGACTATCCTTACAAGGAACCCTGAAAATACCTGGGGATAAGTCTATCTCTCATCGTGCCTTAATGTTAGGGGCGATCGCCGCAGGAGAAACCGTCATCGAAGGGTTATTATTAGGGGAAGATCCCCGCAGTACCGCCCAATGTTTTCGTGCTATGGGGGCAGAAATATCTCCCTTAAACAGTCAAAAAGTCACCGTACAAGGTATAGGCTTAGGACAGCTACAAGAACCCCTAGATGTCCTAAATGCGGGGAACTCTGGGACGACTATGCGCTTGATGTTAGGTTTATTAGCATCCCACTCTGATCGTCTATTTTGTGTTACCGGAGATGCTTCCTTGCGATCACGCCCTATGTCCCGTGTCATCAAACCCTTACAAGAGATGGGGGCGCATATTTGGGGACGAAACAATAACACTTTAGCTCCTTTGGCTATTCAAGGACAAGCCCTCAAACCCATTCATTATCATTCTCCCATTGCTTCGGCCCAGGTAAAATCTTGTATCTTATTAGCAGGACTGATGACAGAGGGGAAAACAACGGTGACAGAACCCGCTTTATCCCGCGATCACAGTGAACGGATGTTACAAGCTTTTGGGGCAAGCCTAGAAATTGATTCTAAAACCCATAGTGTTACTATAATAGGCAAACCGAAACTAACAGGTCAAACGGTAATTGTTCCTGGGGATATCAGTTCGGCTGCTTTTTGGTTAGTGGCCGCTTCTATTGTTCGGCGGTCAGAATTATTAATAGAAAATGTGGGCATAAACCCCACAAGAATAGGTATTTTAGAAGCCTTAGAGATGATGAATGCAGATATTTCCTTAGAAAATAAACGGGTGGTAACAGGGGAACCTGTAGCAGATTTACGGGTTAAATCTTGTCAGTTAAAAGGCTGTACTATTGAAGGAAATATTATTCCCCGTCTCATTGATGAAGTGCCTATTTTAGCGGTTGCAGCTATTTTTGCAGAGGGTAAAACGATTATTAAAGATGCAGCAGAATTAAGGGTAAAAGAAAGCGATCGCTTGGCAGTTATTGCCTCAGAATTAACAAAAATGGGGGCAAAAATTACGGAGTTACCTGATGGTTTAGAAATTACCGGAGGAACTCCTTTAAATGGTGCTGAAGTTGATAGTTATACCGATCATCGTATTGCTATGAGTTTAGCGATCGCTGCTTTAACAGCTAAGGGAAAAACAACAATTCATCGCGCAGAAGCGGCGGCTATTTCCTATCCTGAATTTGTGGTAACATTACAACAGGTTTGTGGAGATATCAATTAATATCCGAGCTGTCGTGGAATTTATAACGAAATAAAACGATCAAAAAATGAATTCTAATTTAGAGCAATTTAATATCAAATATCAAAGAGGACAAGAATTATTAGAACGGGGACAATATCGTTTAAGTGTACAGACCTTAGAAGAAGCAAAAGCATTAATTAACCCTTCTTCACGGTTGGGGGGAAACGTTCAAATGTCCTTAGTTACCGCTTATCAAGGAGTAGGGCGTTTAGAAGATGCCATTGCAGTTTGTGAAGAATTAATTCGTCATCCTAACTTAGAAATTCGTCAACAAAGTCAGCAAGTATTATACATTCTTAAAGCACCCCAATTAAAACGTCCTGAAACCTGGATGACTAAAATTCCCACAACTAACCCCCAAGAAACAGAAACTCCTCGTTATTTACAAGGAAAACCCACTGCTAAATTATCAGAAAAACCTTCTCCAGAATTAGAAAAGATTACTAACATAGATACCAGAGACAATGGGTTTATCTGGGTAGCATTAGGATTATTTGTTCTTATTTCAGGGTGGTTAGTTTGGTTGAGTTAGATAATCCTAAAACTAATTTTTCAGCGTATCTAATTCTTCTAATATGTTCAATAACTCTCGTTCAAAAGTAACTTGAGAGCGGTTGGTTTTACCCCCCACATAACAGAGTTTATCTTCTTGTAATACCCAGATTTGGGAATGGGAAACATAACTCATAATAACCCCAATCATCAATAAACCAAAACCAGTATAGACAAAAGGGATACCAGGATCAGCTTTAATTTGTAGTCCCGTACTGCCAATTAATTGATAAATTTTGAGCTTAACCCCATTAATTTCTAAGGACATTCCAGGCCTGACTGCGCTGTAGAGATCACCCTCTTTATTATAAACCATCATGGTTCCTTGTAAGTCTCTTGCTAACAGTGAAACTCCCTCACTTAAATCAGGTTTTGTTGGAATCCAAGTTCCCCAAATTCTCCCGTTTCCGTTAGTATTTAAAGAGGCCATGGGCAACTGAAAAATGGGACTGTTATTCACCTGTGCTTGAACCCCGGAAATTCCCCAATTAGTTTGATAAAATGTCACTCCATGATAACGCAAAGGTTCATTAACAAAAATCTTTTTGTGTTTTAATTCTTCCCCTTCTTCATTAATGACAGATAGATCAGAATAAAACTGATCAATATTACCATCGGGGGTGTAATCAATCCAAAATCGATTGACTCTAATTCCCCAGTCTTTGGGTATTTGAGGTTTTGATAAAGGGCCTGATTCAATAATATTATTAACTTTAAATTCAGAACCACTGGGAACCATTTCTTGAGCCAAAAATCCTGTTAATGCTCCCCAAATTGCCCCTCCTAATATAATTAACATAGCAGCATGAACCACAATCGGTCCAATTTTCCCAATGATTCCTTTGCGGGCATAAATTGTTTGATTTTCGTGAAAAATTTTATAGCCTTTTCTCTCTAAAACAGCAATAATAGAAGAGATATCATTGACTTCTAATTCTGTACTTAAGGCTAACTTTTGAAACTGTCGAGGTTTCTGATAAAATTGCCAACGTTTTGCTGCTTTTAAAGCGGGAAATTGACGAGTAAAGGTACAAGCAGTTAAACTGGTACCGAAAAGAACTAATAAGGATAAAAACCACCAGGTAGTATAAACATGGTTTAAGCCTAAAATCAAGATTAATTTCCAGGTTAAAAAACCAAACAATGCCGGAGACTCTGGATAGTTTTCCTGGTAAAAAGCTAGGGTTTTTCCCTGTTCAATAACAGTTCCACTAATACTAAATAAGGCAATTGCTAACAGTAAAATAATGGCTAGACGTAAATCCGCAACTATTTTAATAACTTGCCTAAGTCCTTGTTTTGGGAGGGATAGATTTTCTGGGGTTTGGGGGGAATCAGATACAGTCATAAATTAGTATAATTCTTATCTTTGATTATAAGCCAAAACATATATAAAATCTGAGGGAACAGGAGACTGAGAGACTAAGCCTCAGAGTTTCACTTCTGACTTGGAGACTTCTCAAAGTGTGATCGCCGTCTTAAAAACTAGCCTGAATTCCCGTCTGTCCTTTATGATTCTAGAGGACGTTTATCTCATCAAATACGGATGCCGTCTAGAGATGCTCAACCTAATGGTATCTCTTTAAGCAAACACGGTAACAAACTAACTTATGGACTTTTCTAGCAATATTGCCAGTCAACTAAATGCTGGAACAATTCTACCCGAAGGAATTGTTATCATTACCCTCATGGTGGTTCTCATTGGGGATCTCATTGGGGGACGCAAGGCCAGATATTGGCTCCCCTACGGGGCGATCGCTGGCTTACTGGCTTCACTATTTGCCCTGTATACCGCTTGGGATAACCCCTCTACTGTCGGCTTTCTAGGCGGGTTTAATGGGGATAATTTGAGCATCGTATTTCGGGGGATCATCGCTTTATCTACCGTTGTCACTATCTTAATGTCTATTCGATATGTGGAACAAACGGGAACCTCCTTAGCAGAATTCATCGCTATCATGTTAACAGCCACTCTGGGGGGAATGTTTCTTTCGGGGGCTAATGAGTTGGTGATGATCTTCATTGCTTTGGAGATGCTGAGTATCTCTTCTTATTTGATGACGGGATATATGAAGCGTGATCCTCGTTCCAATGAAGCGGCGTTAAAATACCTCTTAATTGGGGCTTCTAGTTCGGCTATTTTCTTATACGGAACTTCTCTACTGTATGGCTTATCGGGAGGGGAAACCACCTTAGATGCTATCTCTGATAAGATTATGGCTAGTAATGGTAGTTATTCATTGGGACTGGCCGTCTCTTTAGTCTTCGTTATTGCAGGTATTGCCTTTAAAATTTCGGCGGTTCCTTTTCACCAGTGGACTCCCGATGTTTATGAAGGTTCCCCAACTCCAGTAGTAGCCTTCCTTTCTGTGGGGTCAAAAGCGGCTGGTTTCGCTTTGGCTATTCGGTTATTGGTCACTGCTTTCTCTTCTATTGTGGATGAATGGCATTTAATCTTCATCGCTTTGGCTATTCTTAGTATGGTACTGGGAAATGTGGTGGCTTTAGCCCAAACTAGCATGAAACGGATGTTAGCCTATTCTTCTATTGGCCAAGCAGGGTTTGTGATGATCGGGTTAACCGCAGGAACTGATGCTGGATACTCTAGTATGGTGTTCTATTTGTTAATTTATCTATTTATGAACTTGGGGGCTTTTAGTGGAGTTATTCTCTTTTCCCTGCGAACGGGAACTGACCAAATTAGTGAGTATGCGGGACTTTATCAAAAAGATCCCTTGTTAACTTTAGGATTAAGTCTCTGTTTACTTTCCTTGGGTGGTATTCCCCCATTAGCAGGATTTTTCGGCAAGATTTATCTATTCTGGGCTGGTTGGCAAGCTGAACTTTATGGACTGGTCTTATTAGCATTAGTCACCAGTGTCGTGTCTATTTACTATTACATTCGTGTGGTGAAAATGATGGTAGTAAAAGAACCCCATGAAATGTCTGAATCTGTGAAAAACTATCCCGAAATTAGTTGGAATTTACAGGGAATGCGTCCTTTACAAGTGGGTTTGGTCTTATCAGTTATTGCCACATCTTTAGCAGGTATTTTATCAAATCCACTACTTACTTTAGCTAATGATTCTATTACCAGTACCCCGATTTTACAATCAGCAATTGTGAATACTCGTATTTCCCAATCGGAAATACCATCTACCACAATTAACCCATAATTTTTATTAGGGTGGGCATGGCCCACCCAATCAATTATGATTATACAAACTCCAGAAAGTTTAAAACAACTGTACGAAATTGATGATTATCAGTGGTTAAAAAAAACAGTTCACTTATTAAAGAATAGAAAATTTGATTCTCTTGATTTAGAGAATTTAATTGAGGAATTAGAAGAGTTGGGAAGAGAAAAAAAGAATGCTGTTGCTAGTCTTTTAGAACAAATAATTCGCCATTGTTTAATGTACCAATATTGGACGGACGAATACGAAAGAAATTCTAATCATTGGGAAGCTGAGATTTATAACTTTAAGGTACAATTAAGCAGAATTTTAACAAAAAATCTCAAAGTTTATTTAGAACAGAATCTAGATAAAATTTATCAATCTTCTCGAAAATATGTTGTGAAAAAAACAAAATTGACTAATTTACCGGAAAATAATCCTTATTCCTTAGAAGATTTACTGAATGAAGATGATTTACCCTAAGTGAAGTAATTATTAATCTAGATAATTTATAATAACTACATAAATTCTTTATTTTGAGCATAAATAAAAGTGAATCAGGAAATATCAACCCCCAAGACTCATCTTAAAAAACTAGATGATATTCGTGGTTTTGCTGCAATTTATGTAATTATATATCATATTTTTCAGACGAATAATTTTATACCAGAAAATATTAAAAATCTCTTTTTTTCCTTTGGACAAGAAGCGGTCATTTTGTTCTTTCTCCTGAGTGGTTTTGTCATTTATACCTCTGTTTATAGACAACCAAATATCAGCTTTGGTTACTATTTTATTAAACGGTTTCGACGCATTTATTTTCCATTTATAATTGCCATTCTTCTCTCGTGTTTTCTGGCTATTTTAAATCAAAAATTTTGGCAAGAGTTCTCTTGGTATGAACTCATGGGTAATTTATTAATGTTGCAGGATTTTTCCGCGAAACCAGGGGTTATTGTTAAGCCATTTTTATCTAACTATCCTTTATGGAGTTTATCCTATGAATGGTGGTTTTATATGTTGTTTTTTGTCTTATTTAAAACTGCTTTTTTTCAAAAACCCTATCGCATCTATTGGGTTTTTAGTATTTCTTTTATCTCCTATTTTATTTATATCATATATCCTAACCCTATGGCTTTATATTTAGCTTATTTTATCATTTGGTGGTGTGGCTTAGAGGCAGCAGAAATTTATATAAGAACTAAACGCTTTACTTTGCGGGCAGTTAAACCAATTTTAATTTGTTTATTTTTGATGTCAATTATTAGTTTTATTCCAGTAATATTTTCTGACAAAATTAGGTTGGGTTATTATCCTTTTCTTAATTTTAGACATTTTTCAATGGCTTTCATTGCTATATTATTTGGATTAATTTGGTATCAATATAAACTCCGTTATTTTGATAATATCCTAGGAATATTTTTTAAGGTTGCACCGATTTCTTATGGACTTTATATCTTCCATTATCCTATTTTAACTCAACTAAATTTATCTAGGTACTTTACCAATATATGGCTAGATTATATTGTTAAATTTATTTTGATTTTTTACCTTGCTTATGTGGTAGAAATTAAATTACAACCTTTAGTTAACCGTTGGCTTAAATAATAGAAATGAAATTTAACACCTTAAGAACAAAAATTATTAAGCTGACATCAATTTTAGGATTGTTTATTTTCATCGCTTATATTTTTCTTTAAAGAATCATAGTTTATGTATTTAATTCTTGAGCATCCAAAACCGCAATAGCAGCCATATTAACAATGTTATTAATTTGACACCCTCTTTGTAGAATATGAACTGATTTTTTCATTCCTAATAAAATAGGACCAATTGCTTCTGCACCTCCTAATTCATGAAGTAATTTATAAGCAATATTTCCCGACTGTAAATCAGGAAATATTAGAATATTGGCATCTCCTTTAATCTCACTAAAGGGATAATGTTCTTTAACTAAAATAGGATTAACTGCGCTATCTGCTTGCATTTCTCCATCAATTATTAAATCTGGTTGTCTCATTTTTACTAATTCAATAGCTTGTCTGACGCGATCGCAAAAAGGATGTCTAACACTACCAAAATTAGAAAAAGATAGCATAGCAATACGAGGAATAATATCTAACCGTTTCGCTAAAGTAGCACTTTCAATGGCAATATCGGCTAAAATTTCTGCAGAAGGTTCAATATTGACTGTGGTATCAGTAAAGAAATAAACTCTATTTTTAAACAACATTAAATATACCCCAGAAGCGCGGCTAATATCTGCTTTTGTGCCAATAATTTGTAATGCGGAACGAATTGTGTCAGGATAAGATTGACTCACCCCCGCAAGAAAGCCATCCGCTTCCCCTAAATGTAGCATTAATAAACTAAAAATCGTGGGATTTAAAATACTTTGTTTAGCTTGGTTTAGGGTCATTCCTTTACGTTGACGCAGAGAAAATAATTCTTGAATATAAGTATCAATTCTTGGAAAATTTAAGGGCTCAATGATTGGTATATTCAACAAATCCAGTCCTAATTCTTTTATTTTTGTATTGATTTTTATGGGAGAACCAATGAGAATAGGATTGGCAATATTTTCTTCAATCAAAATCTGACAAGCATTTAAAATTTTAGGATTATCTCCTTCAGGAAAAACGATACGTTTAGGGTTTGTTTTTGCTTTTTGAATACTATGACGAATGATTTCTTTCGACATTCCCATTCGTTGTTCTAGAGACTCTTTATATGTATCTAAATCAATAGTTTTTCTGGCAACTCCTGTTTTCATTGCTGCTTGGGCAACTGCAGGGGCAACCCAAAATAATACTCGATGATCAAATGGTTTAGGTATTAAATAGTCTCGCCCAAAACTCAGCTCTTTTAGTCCATAAGCACGCAAAACAGTATGGGAAACTTCTTCATGAGATAGTTTAACTAATGCCTGAACTGCTGCAATTTTCATGGCTTCATTAATATCTGTTGCCCGTACATCTAAAGCCCCACGAAAGATAAAAGGAAAGCCCAAAACATTATTAACTTGATTCGGATAATCCGATCTTCCTGTGGCAATAATAACATCAGAACGAGCATTAATCGCTGTATTATATTCAATTTCTGGTTCGGGGTTGGCTAAGGCAAAAACAATGGGATTTTTAGCCATTGATTGTAACATCTGAACTGATAAAGCACCCTTTACTGAGAGTCCAATAAAGACATCAGCATCCTTCAATGCTTCTTCAAGAGTCCTTGCTATTGTTGAGGATGCAAATAGGGCTTTATAAGGGTTCATATCTTCTTTTCTTCCCTCATAAATTACGCCTTTTCTATCACACATAATTAAATTGTCAGGATGGACTCCTAATTTTACATGAAGCTTCGCGCAAGCAATGGCAGCAGCACCAGCCCCACAATAGACGATTTTAACAGTTTCAATCGCTTTTTTTGCAACTTTTAAGGCATTTAATAAAGCGGCTCCTGTAATAATAGCTGTTCCATGTTGATCATCATGAAACACAGGAATTTTCATCACCTTCTTCAGATTTTCTTCGATATAAAAACTATCCGGTGCTTTAATATCTTCTAAATTAATTCCCCCAAAGGTTGGCTCTAAGCTTTTAACAGTGGCAATAAATTGATCGGGATCATTAGCATCAATTTCTAAATCAAAAACATCAATATCAGCAAACCTTTTGAATAAAATTGCTTTCCCTTCCATTACAGGTTTACCTGCCAATGGACCAATATTTCCTAACCCTAAAACTGCTGACCCATTAGTAGCTACTGCAACTAAGTTTCCCTTAATAGTATAATCATAAACCTGTTCAGGATCTTGATTAATTTGACGACAAGGTTCAGCAACACCAGGGGTATAAGCTAAGGAGAGATCCCTCTGGGTAATAAATGGTTTTGTACCATTAACCTCCAGTTTACCAGGGCGACCACAACGATGGTACTCCAGGGCGTCTTCGGGTAATGAAGCCATTGTATTTACTCCAAAAATGTTATCCTAAATACTATGTCAGTTTTCCTAGATTCACGAATTAATAAAACAGCAGATAACTAGATAGTTGACTCATGATTTAGGACTTATGATAGGATTATAACTGATAACTTTTAGAAGCAATAATTTTCGGCAATAATATTTAATTATTTTCTCAAAAATATCTTGATTTTCCCCAGGCTGTAACTATCTCAATGAAAAGAGAATTACTGTCAGTGGCCACTATTTTAGTCTTAAACTTGTCCTTATTTAATTTAACTTTAATTAATTCTTAATGTTTTCACTACCAAAAAGAATGTTACAATGGCTACAATGTAGACAGAGGCTTGCACCCAAGTCATAGGGCGAGGGCTGTCGGGCGTTAGTTGTTGTTCCTGCTCGTCTTGTTGTTGTTTTCGTTTTACAAGGTTTATTGAAGTCAAAAGTTAAAATTATAGAGTTAACGCTTAAGGAGGGACTGACTTATGCTACAGATGACAAGGTATTCCATAGAGGACATCAAAGAAGAAGCACGCCATTTAGTTGAACAAGGCAAAGTTGATCGACAACAGCGGATTTATACCTTGTGTCAATATCTTCCTTCCGGAGAGTGGTGTTGTATTGAAACTGAGTTAGAAAGAAATGACTTTTTACTCAGAGATTGCATTGCCGACTTGATTCCCGCGCAAGACTGGAGCAGCGACTAATTCGGCTTACTGAGGTGGTTGTTCTTCTATTATACATAATAGTGGCGAAAAAATCACTAAGTGGCGCGGAGGTTTTTTCCCCAAGTCTAGCCATCTAGTAGCAAAAATTAGTAGCATTTACCCGTTAAATGGAATAAATTAGACTAACAAGGGTATTAGCTTGAGTCTGTTTTGGTGGCTCTGTTTTAGTCGTGACGGGGGGAGACGGTTGCTGATTTTCTTCCTCCGAGTCTTTTTCTGTATCATGGAAATGGTTGCTGTGGATTAGTAATTGGTAATTAATAATTGATAATTAATCGTTAGTTGTTTGTTAGTTATAGGTTTATTGTCCATTTCCGATAAGAATAAAGGGCGACCAAAAGGCAGGATGTCTATTTTTTGGGCTTAATTTTGCTTCTGTTAATGCTTCTGTTTTGTTCATTCCTTGGGCAATATTTGTGTAAAATTGTAGCATAATTTCTTTGGTCGAATCATCTTCAACATTCCATAAACTGGCCATGACAGCTTTGGCTCCAACTCTTTCAAAAAGATAGGCAATACCACTGATTTCTTGTCCATTGGAATCTTGCTGCTTCTAATGCGTTAATAGCTTCTGTTGGCTTACCTATGTTGCGGTAAACTACCCCAATATTATTGAGAGTGGTAGCTTCCCCTGAGCGATGGCCCACTTCCCTCCTGATAGGTAAAGCTTGGTTCAAGTAGTCTAATGCTTCTGTTGGTTTACCTATGTTGTCGTAAACTCCCCCAATATTATTGAGAGTAACAGCTTCTCCTGAGCGATGGCCATCTGAACCCCTAAACTTACGACAATTCCGATAACTATTTTGACAAATTTCTGTATTACTTGCTGGAATCCAAACCCCTTCTTCAAACTCAACTTTTTTAATTTTTGATAAGGGAATAGTTTGAGCCGCTCCTTGAATAGCAATCCGCAAATTTTTATTATTTAAGTCAACAAAATCCCCAGAACGAGAACCCCCTGCATTAATATGAATTAATACAGAATCTGAAAGAGCAACTTGGATAGAATCTCTAATATTTTTAGTATTTTGTTTTTGAGCAATCAGAGAATCAGGTATAATTTTAGTTGCTGAATTTGCCATAGGAATTGTTATAATTTCCAAGATAGTGCCAATCAGTAAAGCTCTAAGAAAAGTTTATTTTCTATGCTTATTAAAATAGTTTATACTCTTAACAATGGAAATCCTTAATTCTGTTCCTTTCATTAGTTAACTCCTGTTAAATGAATGACTAATCAAAACGACACCTATTTTTTCGGTAAATTACTCAGCGTTTTAGCTCTCCTTGCTGCTGCATTGTACTTTACAGGATGGACATATCGTTGGGCATATTTTAGCTTTTTCCGCATTGATATTTCCAGTTTACAATTACCTTTCGAGTCATTTTATTTAGTGGCATTTCATGTATTTTTTGGTAATTATTTAGCCATATTCAGAACAATCTTGACCTTAATTATAACTATAATCTTTTTCCCATTAACCCTGCAAGTGATTCATGTATTTTTCCTAAACCTGAGTCATATCCTACCAAGAAGCTACCAAAGAATACGATTTAACTCCATGCGCTTTCTGCGTTCCTTAGTGGATGAACTGATTATTATTTTATGGGTTTTAACCGCTTTATTTATTTTAGCGCAATGGCAAGGAGATGAGGATGCCAAACTCGATGCCATTAATGAAACCTCTACCCTTCCCACTGTTACCTTTATCAGTCCCGAAACCAATGCACCCTTGGGAAGAAAATTAGATGATCCCTTTAGTAACCCCAACAATTTTCGGATTATTGGAGATATGGAACGCTATAAAAATATTCTCACTCAAGATTATAGCGATCGCAAAAAACAAAGGGTATGGCGACTACTCCATGATGATCCAGGTTCAGTGTATATTTTTCCCGCTTTATCCAGTCAAGAAATAAGCAGTGATCCTAATCTTCGTCCCCCCATTTTAGTCATTTATGAAAGCGGAAATGGGGATCAAATGATGATTATTGCCCCTTCCCTGAAAGAGTAAGAAGTCTCTAAGCCAAAACCCATTGAAAATGCCTTTTAGCAAGGCAAAAGGCAAGAGGGTTGTAGCTTTTTTATTTAATTTAACCAAGAAGCAGTTTAAATGCACAACATCTTAACTTCTACTAACTTCTGACTGGTTGGTGAGCTTGTCGAACCACTGACTTCTAACTTCTGACTTCTTCAATAATGCCGCCACCGAGTACAATTTCCCCATCATATAATACGGCGGCTTGGCCTGGAGTAATACCAAATTGAGGCTCATCAAAAACCAATTTAATACGATGATCTTCAATGGGAATAACAGTTACTGAAACCGCAGAAGAACGATAACGTACTTGAACTTCTGCTTTAATAGGAGAAGAAGGTTCAGTGATAGAAACCCAATTCATACGTCCTACGGTACAATCAGAACGACCCCCACTGGCGCGGTTTCCCACAATAACCCGATTCATCACCGCATCTAGTTTTACAACATATAACGGCTCTGGAGCGGCAATACCTAACCCTTTTCGTTGTCCAATGGTATAGTGATGGACACCTTGATGTTTTCCTAATATTTTGCCCTCAAGATCAACAATCTCACCCTCTTTTGGTTTAATATATTGGTCAAGAAAGGCCGCCATAGAGCCGTGAGCCTCAATAAGACATAAATCTTGGCTTTCCGGTTTACTCGCCGTTTTTAGGTCAAATTTGGCAGCAATGCGTCGGGTTTCCTCCTTGGTTTGTTCACCCAGAGGAAACATAGTTCCGGCCAAGATATCTTGAGACAGATCGTATAAAAAATAAGACTGATCTTTATTGCGATCAACCGCCCGCAATAACTGATAACGTTGCGCCCTCTCATCATAACGAATACGAGCATAATGGCCAGTGGCAATGCGATCGCAGTTTAATTTTTCCCTAGCATGAGCCAACATGGGCCCAAATTTTACCGCACGATTACATTGAGAACAAGGCAAAGGAGTCACCCCGGACTCATACCCTGATACCAAATAATCGATAATATGGGCTTGAAATAAGTCCCTCGTATCAACAATATGATGAGGAATACCTAACTGTTCACAAATAAACGCCGCATCTACCATTCCCTCTGAACAGCATTGTCCCTTCCCCTTCATCAACCAAAGAGTTAAACCGATCACATCATAGCCTTGATGATGTAAACTTGCAGCAGCAACAGAACTATCCACCCCACCCGATAAACCGACAACGACCTTATCCATTGTTAAACGTTTCTTAAAAAACCCCAAAACTAACCATTGACTTCTTCTAGGCTAGCATTTTCGATATTACAATAATAACTATATTGTGTGAGCGACCTGATAACGACAAAAATAATCTTTGTTGTTCAAGGTGTGAGGATGTATTTAACAAGGTCTAATCGTCATGATGTTTACTAAAATCGGTCAGCTAATTCATGGGACTGCCATCAAGAGAACCTGGTTCCCAAGAATTTTAAGAAAGTCTTCAACTTGGTTATATTTCCCTTTCAGTGTGATGTTAATGGTGAGTTTCCCCTCCCTTAGCTCAGGGCAAAGTACCTCTAACCTGAAGTTACCACCCCCTCCCCTACCCAAAACTGTTACGCCTCAGTCTCGTCCCCCCCAAACTATCCCCATTTCCGTTGAAGTGACTCCTGCTACTGCAGAAGCATCAAAACCCTTAAAGGAATATACATTTCAAGCACCCCAAACCCTCCCAGCACAAACCCCCCCTTCTGTTGTTAATACTGTTAATACCCAACCCTTATCAGTTCCCAAACCTACTGGAAACCCTAGTTTTTATCGGGTTGAAGTAACAGGTAAAGAACCATCATTATTATCTCAAGTTAAAGCCATAGAACCCATGGCTTTTATTCGTCAAAGTGAGGGAGTCATTCATGCAGGGATGTTTCAAAATTCCCAACAAGCGCAGCAACGGGTACAACAACTAGAAAAGAAAGGAGTAACAGCGACAGTTGTTCCGGTTTATCAGCAGAAAAAAACGTCCTTATCGGTACAAATGAAGCCTTAAATCAAATGCAGGGTTCCTTAAGAAGTTGTGTTTAGCACCCCACGAGTGAGGCGGCAACGCTCTCAATTAAAAATCCGTATTATCCTAACGATAATATTGGTTTTGAATATCTTTTAAACGGGCTTCTGGAAGTAAAAAGCGATCCATTTGTGACTCAAAAAATTGACGATTCTTCAGTAAATGTTTAGGGTTTGTATCATCTAAAGGATATAACAAAGCCTGACGTAATGCTTGAATAACTGCGGAGGTTACATTATACATTGAACGCTGAAAAGTAATGCCTAATTGAATCAAAATATCCCTTTCCCCTCGACAATGTTTGTGATAATATTCTTGGAGATAAGTGGGCAGAAAATGATACATATCGTCCATTAATAAAGTGGGGGGAATACCAGCAGTTCCCACAGGAAAAACATCGGCGTATAAAATGCCATAATGGAAATTTTTTTGCTCATCAGGAACTTGTTTTGCTTGAGCATTATAAGACTTAGTACCACGGAAAGGGGAAGTGCGATAAAAGATAGCTTCTACATAGGGTAAAGCTGCTTCATAAAGCCAAGTAAAACCTTTAGATTTAGGAATAATTTCATAGCATTCTCCCCCAATATAAACATGATGATAAATGGGACGGCCAGCAACTGCAAAAATGCCATTTACTAAGAAATTCATGGCATCAGGAACCCCTTTAAAACCTCCTTCATCGTAAATATCAGACATTTCAAAAAATACAGGAGCCATCACTTCCCAAAATAGTCCAAGATTGGAATAATAGGAGAGTTGTCTAACCTGTTCAAGAAACATTTCAGGAAAGAGTTTATATAGCCCTAACATGGCAGGATTATATTTAAAATAGGCTTTAATTGCTTTATCCGCATTGGCTTTATATTCCTCAGTATCTAAGTAAGCATCAAACTTACCCCAACCCATATCCCTACCATGCCAAAGCATTGCCCGCATACAAGCTTCAGCAAATTCCATATTAATGCGATCGTGCCAAAGATGATGAAATAGCTTGGGCATTTTACGAGTTTTTCCCTTTTCTATAAACTCTAATAATTCAGGATGGGCTGTTGCTTTGCCTCGCCAAATTTTTAATTCAGCATCATCACCAGCATAATGATTATGTAATTCTAAATATTCTTTGGGTAAAAAATATTTAAAGAAGGGAAGGGGTTCTAAAAAGACTCTTTCAGCAATATATAATAAATCTCGCCAATAGAAGTCCATGGGAACAGCATAAGCTTTATAAATTCCGATAATTTGCATTAAGTTTTCGGGGGTATCAGGTAACATTGATCCCCCCGCTTCTAAGCGATGAATAACATCGGCAAAGGGATGGGTAGAAGGAGGTAGTTGAGTGTTAGTTTGAACTGATGTTTGTATCATGGTTAGTGCTTATCAATTGTATTGATCAGTAGTTGATGAAAGTAATTTATCTGTTATGGGTTGCCAAGCAATGTTTTCTAGGTGATGAACATGAACTACAAATAAATTGGTAGTAGGTTCGATCCATTTGAGTAACCAGTTGGGTTGAATACCGAGAACTAAGATAATAAGAGTTAAAGCTAGGGCGGGAATGGTTTCAGAGGGCAATACTTGGGGATAATAGGCTAGTTTATTATCTAATTTGCCGAAACAAGTGCGATTGAGCAAAATTACAAAGTAAACGGCTGTTAACCCAGAAGCAATGATACAAAGCAAGGTTGCAATGGGAAAAGTTGCAAAACTGCCCTGAAATACGATAAATTCCGCCACAAATCCCACTAAACCAGGAATCCCCGCACTGGCCATTCCTGCGGTGATTAATAAGGCACTGGTGAGGGGTAAACCGCGTATGGGGTTCATTAAGCCGTTAAGCACATCTAAATTACGGGTTCCCACCTTGCGTTCTACAATACCCACAAGATGAAACAATAGGGCTAAAATTAAGCCATGACTGATCATTTGCGCTACTGCGCCAAGAATGCTTAATTGAGTCCCTGCGGCGGCGGCTACTAAAATATAACCCATGTGACCGATGGAACTGTACGCAACCATGCGTTTAATATCCTTTTGAGCGATCGCACTTAAAGCCCCATAAAGGACGCTCACAGTTCCAATAATCCCTAATCCTGGGGCAACAATTGACCAAGAATCAGGAAATAATTGTAAACCAAAGCGAATTAGTCCATAAGTTCCCAATTTTGCTAAGATTCCACCTAGTAGAATGGTAACAGATGGAGATGCTTCTGTATAAGCATCAGGCAACCAGGTATGTAAAGGAACCAAAGGAATTTTGATACCAAACCCGACTAAAAGAAAGGTTAACAAAATTAAGCGAGTATTCAAAGAAAGTTGCTCTAAATGAATAGAAAAATAGTCAAAGTTAGCTGAACCACTTAAAAAAGCCATGCCGAGAAATGCTGCTAAAACTAACAATCCTGAGATAGCAGTATAGATCAAAAATTTAGTAGCAGCATAGCCTCTTTTTTCCCCTCCCCAAACAGCAATCATTAGGTAAAAGGGAATTAACTCTACTTCATAAAAAAGTACAAATAAGAGTAAATTTTGTGCCATTAATGCCCCAGCAATTCCCGCACTACATAACAAGATTAGGGAATAATAAAGGCGAGGTCGCTCTACTTTTTCGCCGATGCTAAAAATAGAAAATCCTGTGAGAAAGCTATTGAGAATAAGTAAAGGTAAGGATAAACCATCAACTCCTACACTGTAACTTAAACCGATGGCATCTACCCAAGGTAAGTATTCTTCAAACTGAAAACCAGGGTTATTCAGATTAAATTGTTGTAGGAGATAAAGACTCCAACCAAAGGAAAAAGCAGTAAAAAATAGGGTTATTTGACGTGATTTTGAGCCATCAGGTGATAGAGGAAAAAATCCAACTATAGCTGCTCCAACCATTGGTATAATTAGTAAAGCACTCAGCATTTTATTATTCCTAAAAAAACTTTGAAACTAAAATTTAAAAGCTAACCAATTAGATTAACTTCTCCCGTATCTAAGTCATAATAAGCCCCGACAATTTTGAGCTTATTTTGACTAATTAATTCAGAAATGATGGGAGATTTTTTTAACAATTTGACTTGATGTAAAACATTAGCTTCTGTTGCTTTCTTGACAGCCATTTTGTCATCTTGTTGCCCCATAAATTCGGTAATTGCGGGCTTAATTTTATCTAAAACACTGCCAATAGAACCGGGTACTTCACCCCCTTTCATTGCCGCAACTACTGCCCCACAACTTTCATGACCAATCACTAATAACACCTTAGCTCCTAATACCAATGTGCCAAATTCCAAGCTACCAATTTCTTCAGTAGTAGCAATATTTCCCGCACCTCGGCAAACAAAAACATCTCCTAATCCTTGATCAAAAATGATCTCGATAGGAACTCTTGAATCAGCACAACTGAGAACAGCAGCAAAAGGATTTTGTGCTTTTGCTACTTCTTGAAGACGTACTAAATTTTGATTAGGATTTTTGCTTTTCATGGTGACAAAACGCTGATTTCCTGCCATTAATTTTGCTAAGGATTGGTCAGGGTTCATATCGTTTTGAGCAGCTACAGGCAAGGATTTTATAACTTCTGACCCAATAGCAGCAGTTAATAATCCTGTTCCGATGAAACCCCCACCATATTTGATGAGATTACGACGAGAAATATCAAATTTAGAAGACTCATATTTCATGGAAAACTCCTAACGGTTTCTGGTATTAAGAAGTAACAAATGGTTAGTAGGCAAGCAAACCTTTAAGACAATAAGGGAAAGCAAAAAATAGACACCAATACTGCCAGTCCCAGAAACATTGTAAAAATATAAAATTGTCCCTGTCCTGAGACATTATATTTTAAACCTTGTCCCCCAAATAACGTTGCAATTCCAACGATATTAACAACCCCATCAACAATAAATTGATCAAACCAGTTAATCATATTAGAAATAATGGCAACCACTGCGACAATTGTTACCCGATAAAGTTGCGGGGTGTACAAATCATAAGCAAAGAAATTTTGTAACCATTGAGGATTAAGTTGGATAGGCTTGGCAATGGGATCACTTAAATAAACAAAGGCTCCTGCAACACTACCAATTAATGTTGATAATACCAGACTTCCTGTTGTCAATAGATTAAGACTTTCCCAGGAAGGTAATAAATGCCATTGTTGCAATAAAATAGGAACGTGCAGAGCAAATCCCATCATCACTGTCATGGGTACGACTAATGCCCATAAACCTTCAGGGGAACGCACCGTCATTGGCTTGGGTTTACCCCCAAAAATGAGGCTAAATTCACGGATAAGACTAAAGGCAGTTAACCCATTAACCACAATTAACACAGCCACTAACTCGGGGTGACTATTCCAGAGATTATTTCCCATTTCCGTTAATGTCCAAAAACAGCCCAAGGGGGGAAAGGCAACCAGTGACGCTGCACCCACTAGAAAACACAGCCCAGAAATGGGACGACGAGACCATAAACCGCCGTATTGAGTCAAATCTTGAGTAATAGTATTTAACACCACTCCCCCAATACTCATCACCAATAATGACATGGCGATCGCATAAGTCAACAATAATTTTAACGCCGTTTCATCCTGTTGAGTTCCCACCGCAATGAAAACTAACCCCATGTAGGCACTAACCGAATAAGAAAGAGAGCGTTTAATATCAATTTGGGCGATCGCAATTAACCCGGCACCGATGGCCGTAACTGCCCCAACAGAAATCATAACGGTAGAAGCAACGGGGGACAAGGCTAACACAGGTTGTAACTTAATTAACACCCATGCCCCCGTAGACACTACAATTGTATTCCGTAAAATGGTTGCCGGCATAGGGCCTTCCATCGCTTCATCCAACCAAAGATGAAGGGGAAATTGAGCGCATTTACCCAAAGGTCCAGCAATTAAGGCTAAACAGAGTAAAGTTGCTATATTCGGGTCAATAGTGGTTGTTTGGGCCCATATAGCTAACTCCCTATAATTCCAGGTTCCCGCTAGGGGTAACAAGGCAACTACGGCCATGAGTAGAATTAAGTCCCCTACCCGTTTCGTTAAAAAAGCATCTCTCGCCCCAGTTACCACCAAAGATTGATTGAACCATAAGCCAATTAATAAATAAGTCCCCAGGGTGAGAATTTCTAAGACTACATAGCTAAAAAATAGGGAATTACATAACACTAAAGTGGACATCCCTGCTTCAAATAAAGCCAACAGAGAATAAAAACGCGCCCATCCCCAGTCCATTTCCATGTAACCAATGGCATAAATTTGGGCTAATAAGTTTAACCCAGTAATTAAAACTAATGCGCCAATAGTAATAGAAGAAATTTCCAGATCGAAAACAATATCTAAATCAGCAGCATGAAGCCAAGGAAAGGATAAATAGGTCGCAGGTTGCTGCCAACTCTCCACCAGCGCCATTAAACTGTGAACCAATGCTATCAGAGTCATTAATATATTGACATAACCCGATGGTCTTGGGCCTGTTTGATGAATAATGCCAGGGGACCAGGGAATGGCAAAGATTGCGCCCAGTAGTGCGTACAAAGGAACTAGCCAGATGGTTTGACTTAAGCCTTCAGTCATTTGTATTTTTCGATGATCAACTTTATATAGATTTGCTTATATCTATTAAAACAGCTTCATAGAATTAAGTCTATGACAAGAACTATAAAATTGTCTTATTATTGAAATAAGCAAGTTAACTCTTCATTTTACACTTCTTTAGTTTGAAAAAATATTTAACTTGTGGAGATCGAACTCATTCTACACAAGTTAAGTATTTTTAAAATTTAATTGACTTGCAATGATAACTTAATTAAAATACAGTAATTTATGTTAGTCTATAAAATTTTTCAAAAAAGTAACATTAAGGATTGTTTATTATGGGCAGTAGGTCTGATTTTGATTATTATTTAGCCTGTGGAAATAGAGATTCTGTTTCAATCAATCCACAGCCAGGTTGTTTATTGATTGGTGGAGCAGAAGGAAATAAATCAGGTGAACATGAAGCCACTCAATGGTTTCTTGAACGAGCTAAAGGAGGTAAATATTTAGTGCTTCGTGTTGGTGGGATTGGCAGTCAAGCAAGGTGGATTTGTGAACATTATCGAGATTGGATTCATTCAGCAGCCGAACTTTCGATTAATAATCATCGAGGAGCAAATCATCCAGATGTGATCGAATATATTCGGGAAGCTGATGCTATATTTATTGCTGGAGGAAATCAAAATGACTATCAAGAATATTGGGAAGGAACTAAGACAGAAGATATTCTTAATTATGTTATTAATGAAAAGAAAATACCTATAGCTGGCACAAGTGCTGGTATGGCTATTTTAGGAGACTATTATTATGCTCCTGACCATCAAGGAATCCTCAGTTCAGAAATTCTTGACGATCCTTTTCATTATAATACGGAGAATATTCATCGAAGTGACTTTCTGCAAGTACCTTACCTAAAACGAGTGCTCACTGATACTCATTTAGATCGAATGAATACAGCCAATCCTGAAACTAGGTATGGAAGATTATTGGGATTATTAGCTAAGGTCATTTATGAGGATAACAATCAACTCAGCAACTATGGAATTGGCTTAGAAGAAGGTGCTTTTGTGGCCATCGATGAAAAAGGCATTGCTAAAGTTTTTGGAAATGGAACTAATATCGGACAAGATGCTTACTTTTTAGAGACAAATGGAGCTTTACCTGAACAAATGGAACCTGGATGGCCATTAATTTGGGATAACTCAGGAAAAGCGGTTAAAGTTTACCGAATACCTGGAACTCCTGAAGGAAGCGGTTATTTTGATTTAAAAGATTGGTCTAGTGCCAAGGGTGGACAATGGGAATATTGGTACACAGTAGGTGGCAAGTCTGGATTAAGAAAAGAACCATTCTCAACCTTTTAACTGTGTTTAAACAATAGTTGAGACAATATTTAAAATTAACCTGAGTATTTGTTGATATAGAATTTACTGGTTTCGTTAAGCAGAACATTTATTGTAGATTGTTATAAAAGCAACAGTTTTTAGGGAGAGAAACCATGAAGCTTTTAGTAGCAGTTGACTGTTCTGAGTCCACAGAAAAAGTTGTCAAAAAAGCTGAAGAAATGGCCAAAGCCTTTTCAGCTAAAATATGGCTTTTACATATTGCACAACCTGAACCAGACTTTGTGGGATTTCAAACCGGACCACAATCAGTCCGAGATTATGTTGCACAAAAATTTCATAGTGAACATTCTCAGATTCAAGCGATCGCAGAGCAACTACGCAACACAGGGATAGATACGACGGCCCTTCTGCTACAAGGTTCAACGGTAGAAACCATTCTCAAAGAAGCAGCAAAATTTGATGTAGACATGATTATAGTGGGTTCTCATGGACGAAATCCGCTCTCTGAACTGTTTTTCGGCAGTGTTAGCAAAGGAGTCGCCTCTAAGTCTCAATATCCGATTCTAATTGTTCCAACACATTAAAGTTGATAAAAGGCGTTGCATCATTGCGGGATGATTTATAGATCAATATCATTAGGACTCAACTGAGATTTTTTTGGTAAGCTGAGCTTATCACTCATAAAAAAAAATTATATTTTAAATGTATTGTTATCTATAAAACTTATAGCTAAACTAGGATTATAGAAGTTAATCGAGAAGCAATTATGTTTTATTTTTCTAGCAATCAACAGCTTTATATGGGAAAAATGGGATTTAATCAGGGTCAATCGAAGGATTACTTATCCACCTTGCGTCAATGGCTTAATAACTTAGAAATACGCCATCAATCCCTGGCACATTTACTCTGTCGCATCATTCCTGTTCAATGTCCTTTTGAGCGTGATATTTATGTATTAGGATGGAAAGTATGCCACATTCCCCCATTGTGCAAGCTTAACCCTCTTTATGAAGAAGTCGCGGCTTTAAGATTTCGTGCTTTGTGCTATCTAGCTGATGAATGTGGACAAGATATTCGTTGCTATTGTTAATAATGTTTGAGAAAAAACCCGCTCCCACCACTTCCGAATTTTTGAATTATCCCATTAAGATGACATTATCAATCACATGAATAACCCCATTATCTGCTTCAATATCTGCCGCAATAACTGTTGCATTTTTGACTTCAAAAGCATCAGAACAATCAATTGAAATAGGTGAACCTTCTAAAGAAATCACCGAATCAACCTTTGCTAAATCAGCTTTCATTAATTTACCTGATACAACATGATAGGTAAGAATGCGAGCTAATTGAGGAATATTCTGCACTAAAGTTTGAATAGTTCCTGGGGGAAGTTTAGCAAAAGCAGCATCATTAGGAGCAAAAACAGTAAAGGGACCAGTCCCTTTTAAAGCGTCAACTAAATTAGCTGTTTTAACCGCAGTTACTAATGTTTCAAATCCGTCTGTATTTACCGCAATGTCAACAATATCAGGCATATTTTTCAAGCTTATTTTCATCGTTGTTTGCTTAATTATAAACCAATTTCATCAATAGC
>JAAUYB010055000.1_pt1 | contig 22893 bp, 21 predicted proteins | sample 7278071 | NCBI WGS metagenome assembly JAAUYB01 (sample SAMN14350121, study PRJNA611818) | marine sediment metagenome | isolation source: surface marine sediment (1.8m) | place: French Polynesia: Moorea | collected 2018-08 | reverse complement strand
TGATCGAACACGCGCAGTTCATTGTTCCGGGTTTCAGCAATCAGCAAGTTCTCTCGAAAGGGGCAAAGTATCAACTGGTTTGCATTGGGCCGAAAGATATACCTGACCTTGTCCAACCATTCAGTACTCCCGTAGGGGATTGAGAAAAACACGTTTTCGACTTCCATCTCCAAGTTCAGCTTGACCACTTCCTGAATGGCCCGGCCACCCGAAACATTCAGAGCATAAAGAGACCTGCCCGACTTGGTTCGGTAGAGGTGAAGGCGAGACAGGTTGGACGGACGGGAAATAGTCCTTTCAAAGTTCCCCGTATCCAGATCGAAGAAATGGATTTTGGAGACCGATTCATCGACCACGATGATTTTCCCTTGGTAGACAATGAGCTCACCCACCGGATAGGTGAACATGAACTCGCCGGGTCCCTCTCCTTTTTGTCCAAAACTTCGCCGGTACTTACCTTGCGCGTCCCAGGTGTGAACCTGCCGCCCCTGGACGTCGAGGGCATAAAGATTTCCCTGAGCGTCCTGGTCAAGATAACGAGGCCTGCCTATCTCGACAATCGCCTCGCCGGCTTCATACGATTGCACCGGCTTGAATATCAGGGCATGGTTATCATTTTTGGCGTGTACCGCCGACGAGATCAGTAGAAAAAGGAATACGGTGGAAAGGCGTAGGCAAGGGGTTCGCATAAGTAGCTATCCTCAAGTATACATGGTGAAAGTTGACGCCGGATTTAAGCCTTGGTCTGGTCTTTGATGATGTTTGCTTGGGGGTAAGCAAATTTCCGGCGTGCTTTATTGTCAGGATGATCTCGGCGGAAAATCCAGGGCACATAACGGAGCACGAAACGAAAATGCTTCGAAACGAGGGTCCACAACCCGCGAGCAACCGCGAGATAAGCTAAAATCCGATACCGTACCAAGATTGACGACGTTCCTGGTTGACGTCCCCTCAGCGCTGCTTTAGTATCAGGCGTATAAAAATGGAGCCCGATCAAAATGCCCCCGAAACCTAAATACCTTGCTCGTCTTGCAGAACTATCCCTGGATGATAACCGGTGTTATACGCATGTGGAGATCGGGCGAATGCTTGCGCCCTCATTTCCTGATTCGACTCAGCGGTCGATTGTCACCGCCCTGGCCAGAGCCGGCGAACGGTGCGGCATGAAAAAGCGCGGCCCGGCATATCCGGCAAGTGAGTGGCGACGTTTGGCCGAATATCGGAGCCATAAGGACGAAACGGTAGACATCCCGGACATCGCCGTCCCCAAACGGCTCCAGCGTGTAGAGGGAAATTGGCAGGCGGCCAGAAAATTCTCCTACATTCAGCGGCTGGTGGTCGCGCTTGAGTCCTGGCGTAGCGTGGTAGCGTTCCATAAGCTGGGAACCTTCCACGGCTGCGTGCTGGATCGTTTTCTTGTCCACGAAAAAACCTGGAAGTTAAAGCGAAGCGATGTTCTGGATGCCGGCAATGATGATGGCTTGATCCTGCACGATATGGCGCATTACCTGGCTATCCTGTTCGACCTCTGCTCAGAACTCTCCGGGGAACCCATCAAACCGATTCTGAGCAGGGATCGCGGCTACTACGATTCAATAACCGGGGAAGGGGCGCTCCCGGAACATCAGCAGGTTTGCAGCCGTTTCCTCGGTGTCCCGGCCTTACTGGTTTCCGAGTTGGAGAAACAGGATCTAGCGGCGATCCCGAAACAATACGAGGTGCGTTGTGTGTTGGAACCTCCCGAACAGGGGGTTTATCGGCTGTTTCACCGAACCTTTGGGCGAACCGTGGTCATGAAGCGTAAGCAGGTTGGTTTCACCCTGGGCAACGCGCCGACGTTGCAACATCCCAACGTGGTCAGGGTCCTTGAAGACTTGCCTGAGCATCTGTTACTTGAAGATGTGCCTGGTTTCCATGCAGGACATGAAAGCCTTCAGGGACTATCGCGAACTTCTAAGTTGGCTCTTTGCCGTGACTGGTTTGCCGGCCTGGATGCGTTGGGCCTTCATGGGAATATTCATTCCGGAAACTGCATTGCCTCCAAATCAACTCGCAAGTCACGCGGGGTATTGATCGGCATTGGCCAAAAGTCCTATGAAGCCCTCCAGGATCAAGGCCGGGATGTATCCGCATTGGCGGATGTTTGCTTCGACCTGCTCGTCAAACAAGTGAAGGCCCCCAAACGATTTATCCAGTTACCGGTTCCCATTGGACGGTTGGTGATGTTAGCTGGTGAGCACCGGTTCTGGAGACGATGCCGAGACTCGGACGCTTCCAAAAGACCTACGGCTGGTGAAATGGTCCAGCGGCTCAACAAGCGGATAGAGAAACCCAGGCGTTTCCGTTGGAAAGTCGGGGCTCTGGGATTTGCCCTGGTGTCTCTCGCAGCTTTTGGCTGGTATGTACAGGAGTCAGACCCGCGGCACATTGCCCAAGAATTGGCTGAGGCAAAAAACTGGTCGGCTTTGCGGGTAATGCTCCAGGAACTACCGAGTGGCATCGGTCAAGATCAAATTGCAACCCTTCTTAAGGGAGCACCTGTAATCCCTTTTAATTATACCGAAGTTAGCGGCTTCGACTTTCAAAGAGGGGTTATTTTCCAAGCAGATAGAGAGATTCCAATCGGCTCTCATGTACACATCAGCCGGAAAACGCCCTTCAAGCGTCGATCCACTATCGGCGTCATTCTCCGACTTTCAGCAAGATATAACGTCCCCCTGGTCACTTTGGCAACTGGCGAGGTGATCCCTTTCCCAATGATGTTCCGCCAGGGATTGCCTTGGGCTCCAGATGAAAGACTAGATAAACGTTTTGACTACGGGGATGAGTGAGGCCGCCATGCTATTAGTGCTATTATGGATGTATGCCGAAATCCCCTTGATACCTCCTCCTGAAGGAAAGATCGTTAAATTCGAGACCTCGGAGCTTGGGCACTTTCTTTATACGCGGGAAGGCAAAAAGCCTATCACTATTCCCTTACCGGCATAAAGATCGCTGAATTTTCCCGCCTTGAGACTCAGGTATGGGTCATCCATCCGGTTGCGGGTGGGTATGCCATGACGTGGCTATCACCGAAAAAACGTCAATACGGTCTCGACTTCGTGGACCCTTTCGGCAGGGTAAAACAGAAAATCGATACCCTATCATGGTGGTTTTTTGAGTTACATGGGAAGCTGTATGGATCGGGCCTCATTTGGGCCCCCGGCGAAACTCAAGTTGTGCCGATCGAGGTGGAGGGCGGGCGTCTTGGATATAGCGAGGTGAGAAAAGATTTTTTCGATCTCGGTGAATGCAAAATCACAATGGATACGGACTTCAAACGAGTTTGGCCGGTTGAAACGCCGGATGGCGTTCTGCTGGCCACGCCGCTAGACCCCGTGATTCATAAATTCAAGGGATTGGGTTTCTCACCCGCCGAATATACCGGAAGTGAAAAACTCCCGTATCCACAATGGAGAAGCTACCCAGGACGTTGGGACCGGAAACAACGCCGGAGAGCTTACTTAAAGAGATTCGATCGCCTTACGTGGTTCGGTGATACCGATAATGGGTTGTGTGCAGCGGTCGAGACATCAGAGCACACCCTGCTTGTTTGGTTCAATGGAAAAAGCCTGGCTGTTGACGCATGGCAGGCTGACCGCCACCTGATTGGTGGAAGCGACGGAGCCAAAATCTGGGTTTTCAAACCCGGGCATAAAGCAATCTACACGCCCTAGTTTCTTCGGAAGTAGTTTGCTTTTGGGGGGGTACAGGTTCCGCTAAGTCCGATGCATTCTTCATCGGGGGTCCATTCTTGACTAAAAACAGATCCGGTGATTTGCGTTGTTGCGGGCGCTGCCCCCAAGGTTATGATGCCAAAGACGAGAATCTTTAATAGTAATTTCATGGTTTTCTCCAAGTGGGTAATCCCCTTATAATATGGTGCCGCGAAGCTGAGTGAAGGTCAAGTCATGCACAAATGAGAAAAGTAAATTGTCTCTCAAATGTCTAAATCTAGGCTTAATTGGTTGACTAGAAAAGATATTTTGAAGATGCCAACGAGTATGTCAGCCTTATGCCTATGTAGAGGTGGCAAAAGGTTAAGCCCAATATTTTCAAGCTATTATATATGGATAAATCCATAAACCACTGTCGGGTAATAGGTTAGGTGAAACCAAATCCCATTAATCAATATGACTTTCATAATATATATGCTATAATTAAGAAATGTCTTAATTTTGCCTGTGCTATGATTGTGAAGTTTAGTAGGTGGTATACATAGATGGATAGAATAAAGTTACCCAAAACATTGAGAGATATAAATACCAAGAACTATAAAGAAATTGATGCTTTTTCTTGGTCTCATAGCTGCGAAAGACTGACTCAGATGCTAATCAACACGCCGGGTCCAATATCCATATCTATCAATGCACCCTGGGGAACTGGTAAAACATTTTTTTTAAATATGGTCCTCGAAGAATTGGATAGAGTTCAAACTAAAAATGATAATGATTTCCACAGGGTTTACTTTAGTGCATGGGAGTTTGATGAATCCACAGACCCTGCACTTCCGTTGCTTAGTAAGGTAAACTCAATATTGAGCCTAGATTCAACCAAAAATAAATCACTTAATGAACTTGTTAGACATGTCCTTAAAAACGCGGCGAAGAAGCATATGTATTTTGATCAAGAAAAATTCTATGATTCATTTTTAGATGACCTGTCTACCTTTAAATCTAAATTCAGGGAAATGTTAGGAAATACGTTAAGACGGAATAAACTTATTATATTGGTTGATGAACTTGACAGGTGTAGACCTGATTGGGCTGTGTCGTTCCTCGAACGAGTTAAGCATCTTTTTTCTTTACCTGAGATAATATTTATCTTTGCCATTGATGACAAACAACTAGCCAGCAGCATTAGTCATTCTTTCGGCGAGCGATTTGATTCTTCCGGGTATTTAAAAAGGTTTTTCGATTACTCTTTTAGGATTCGCCCAAAGCATAGTCCGAATTTATATAAAGGCTTCATTCCAGATAGTTTTGAAGGCTTTCAGGCAATGAATTTCGCACACGTTCTTTCTAGCTATGTTGACATTGGTAAAGTTGCGACAAGAAACGCAATAAAGTTAGCTAAGAAAGTTCAAGCATTTTATTTGTGTGGCTTCAAGTTCCCCTCGCCTTTAATGGTTTTGCTGTCCTTAATGAGGGATGAAAGTATTGTCAAATTCTCATACCAAACGCTTGCACAGGACTTCTCAACAAATCCATCAGACAGGTTTATCGATCTCTTTGATCATTTAAACTCTCAGTCAAACAACAAAAGGTACAATATCTGGGATCCAGGCGAAGCTGAGAGCCTGCCTTTAGTTTTATCTGAGATTTCTTTTTACTCAACGAGATATAGTGATCATAGCTACGCTGGAAGTGTCCTTCAAAGGCATTACAAAGAAAAAAATTCTGCACTAAATAATGCTGATTTTCAGAGAATTATTAAAAGTTTAATCGAGAAAATAGGTTATATATCTATTAAACAACCACTTACTATTCTTGAAAAGGAAGTTAATAGCTTTTTGTCCATAGGTATGGAGTTATAATTTATCGCCTGGAGTTGATCGACCTATGCTTTCGTGTTTCAAAGCTCAACTAAGCTATCAGCTGCTTTTTTATCTCGAACTTTCAGGTCTTTTCAAGACCTGTTAGCAAAAAGCCGCCTTTCCTTTCTCAATCCTAGATGTTCCTCCAATTGTGTGAAGCCACTCTTTGACGGGTAAGATACAATAAAAACACCCGCTTGGGCAGATACCGATTTTTAGCTTTTTGACTGAACTCGATACTACGGTGATGTGTTCCTCAGGTAGGAAGGTTTTGGTGGACTCATCGATGACAAAGCGGAACCATTATTCGGGCTCCTATTGAACTGGTTATCATGTCCACGACCTTTTTGGCTAGTTTGTTTGGAACGTTGCTGATGATCTGTCATCCTGAAAGACCCCCTTTTTGCCTGGCGACTCATGGGGGACTGGGAGCAGGGTATAATAACCCTTCTTGCTTCTGGCAACGATCAAGCTGTCGAGCCTGTAAGGTTTTACATACGGCTACCCCAAGCAAAAGGAATGGTTTTGGCCGCATATGATCTCAAATCGATGACCGGCGGTCAAGAGGTCTCAAGTCTCAAGAATAAAAACGATAACAAAGGAGTTGACCCACGTTGATTAAAACCGCTTTCAGGACAGGCAATGGCAATTGGCCCCGCCTGACCCGCCGCCACCAGACCACAACAGATCAGGCGATGGTTGAAGTCGGAAAAATCAAGAGTCAGTTTACTGCCGGGGGAGAGGCGAACCGGGTTCGCTCTCCCCGGGATCTCGATTTAGTCCAAACTTTGCCAGATGACGTTGGTGATCATCCACTTGCCGTCATACTTGCCCAGGTGGAAATAGTCCTGGCCCCATTCCGCGACCAGTTTGGCGCTGGCGGTTTTGTTCTTGACCTCGAAGATCGTGATTTCCTTGGGCGATTTCGCATTGGCGCGTTTACCGTCCTTATTCCAATTGCCGGCGAGGTTCCTCAGTCGTTCGAAGGTCATGGGGACTTCCTGCCACTCGCCTTTCTCGTTTTTGTAGAAGCCGTGTTTGCGCAGGCTCTTGTGGACGCTGCGATCGATGCGTTCGGGCTGCACGTTGTAGACGCCTTCCACGTAATCCAGGACTGCCGCGCGCACGGCCGCTTCCTCGCTGCTGCTATCCAGGGCGGTTAGGATTCCGGCACAAATCAGGCCGCATGCCAATAAAATCAGCACTTTTTTCATCTCAGACTCCTCGCAATACCAGTGTTCTTCGATTTGGGGCACCATTCTTATATACGTGAGGGAGTGAGGAATGTGTCATGATCCGGCCCGGATGCCTTAGAATAGGGTGGAAAAGGCTTGGAGGGGGCTCTTTTTGGCTGAGCTTCGCTATCGATTGATTTTTGAGGGAAAGGTTCTGCCCGGTCAGGATCCCGAGACGGCTAAAACGGCGTTTGCCCGGCGGTTCGGTGTCAAGGATGCGCAGTTACCCAAGCTTTTTTCCGGCCGGCCCGTGGTGTTGAAAGCCAATTTGGACGGGCCCTCGGTCAAACGATTGGGCCGTGCGCTCACCGATGTCGGGGTGACCTATCGCGTCGAGAATGAGGTCGCACCGGCCGCCTCCGCCGTGGAAGGGAAGCAGCCGCCCGCCCCGGTTCAATTGGAGCATCAACCGCCTGCTTCCTGGGAGGCGGGCAAAACCGGCGAGCCGGTCGATCAAGATCTTGCTCCCTGGGAATCCCCGCCGGATTCGCCGGACCTTGGTAGCGCCGGTCCGCCGGTTCAGCGGCAGCGCTTGGACCATGAGACGAAAACCTTTGCCGAGACGATTGCCGAGCATCAACGGAGTCTGGTGTTGATCGTCGGTTTTGCCGCGGTTTCACTTGTCCTCTTGATCGTGATTCGGACTTTCAGCGACCGGCCGGTCTCACAACCGCCGGGCATTTTGGCGGCCGAAGAACCCGTCCAGGAAATAATCGAGAGCGGACCCGAAATACTTCACCGGGGGCATCGATTGATACCTCGGGCGACCATCCAGTTGAAAGCTCGGGTGCTCGGCGTCAAAACCTATACGAAGGACCGCGCGGCCCTGGTCTGCAACACCGACCTGGCTCTGGGGTGGGGTTATATGTCGGACAGCCGGGTCTTGGAAAAACTGAGCTATTACCAGGAAGGGCGCTTTTTCCTCTGGCACGCCCGGCGGTTACCCGCGCCCAGGGACACCTTGCAGAAAAGCCAGGCGAATATGCACGTCATCCCCGCCGACGATCTGGTCCAACAAGTGCTGGACGTTCTTCGTGAGGGTGAATTGATTCAGTTTGAAGGCCGTTTGGTAGACGTGGTCGGGCCGGAAGGTTGGGAATGGTTTACCTCCCTCGAGCGGGAGGATGAGGGCGCGGGCGCCTGTGAAATCGTTTGGGTGGAAGCCATTAGGATTCTTCCGACTTCCCGGTGAGATCCACGGCCAGATAGTTGCGGTAGTTTGAGGAGGCAGCCCCTATAAGCGCGGTGACCATCAGGGCCAGGGAACAAATCCGCAGCACCAGCAAGACATTTTGGTCCAGGAGATCCGTGATCCACCCGGCGATGCCCATGGAAACGGGCATCAAGGCGCCGAAGAGCGACATGAGCAGGCCCAGCACGCGGCCTCGCATCTCTTCCGGCGTATCCAACTGCAAAAGGGTCATGATGTTCACATTGAAGACGCCGAAGAAGAGACCCACCCCGAACAGCATGGCGCAAGCAAAGGCCGGATGAAGGATCAAGGTGACCAGGCCGAAACAAACGGCGGCTGCCGGAATGACGCCCAGCAGGACCAGCATGCGGCCCTTACCGCCCAGTTTCAACGAGCCGCCGACGGCAAACCCGGCCAGTGAACCCATTGCATAGGCGGCCAGGATGTAACCGTACCAGTCCACGGTGACCCGCAGGACATCTTCCACATAAAAGGGGGCCAGGACCAGGAAGGGCATGGCGGTGAAGTTGATGACGGAGGCGGTCAGGAACAAAGCGCGGACCCCGCGATGGTCCCAGACATAGCGGAAACCCTCCACGGTATCGCGCCAAAAACCCTGGAGGGGGTGGCCGAATTCTTTTTTCCTTTCGAGTCGACGAGGCATGCGGATGAAGGATTCGCTTAAAGCGGAGAGTAGGAAGCTGATTGCATCGATAATAATCAGCAGGGGAGCGCCTAACAATCGAAACAGCACGCCGCCCATGGCCTGGCCAAAGAACATGGCGATCTGAGAGGCAGCCTGATTCAAGCCGTTGGCGCCGTTCACCATTTCCTTGGGCACCAGGTCGGGGATGGCCGCTGTCATGGCAGGCCGAAAAAAGCTGCTCATCACCGCGCTCAGGATGGAGACGGCGAACAGCGCGGTCAGCAGTAACCCGCTTGCCTCGGGGCGAAACCAGAACAAGGCGCCCAGACCCAGCAAGGCGAGCCCTTTGACCAGGTCGGAGACAATCATGATATTGCGTCTGGAGAAGCGATCGGCAAAAGTGCCGCCGATGGGACCAAGAAGAATGCCGGGCAGGTTGGTAACCATCATATAAGTACCCATAAGGGAAGCGGAACCGGTTTGTTGCTTGATCCAAAACATAATCGCGATCATATAGGCCTGACTGCCGATCTGGCTGACGACCTGACCCTGGAGCAACAGAATGAAGTTTCGATTGAATAACTTGACCGGCGCTTCGACCGTGTTGGCTTGCATGTATATCTCCCCCGGCGCAGAGGCAGGGGAATATTAACCGAAATGCGGGGCAGCTTCAATAAATGGTTTGCTTTTGTTTCAGACGGCGGAGGGGTCGGTACCGGCTAATTTAATTCGGGTTTGGAGCCGGGCGATTTCCTTCTCGGCGCTTCTTTTTTCATTCTCAGACTACCTGGCAGACAGACCCTTTGGTTGAGAATAAAGAAAAGTAGTGCTCTAGGTTGTTGAGTAGATCTCCTTCCCGAAAATAAGCAAGTTTTTTACATTAGAGCCCGTTTTCTACCGCTCATTCTGTATCATGGCCCGGGAACAGGTGTACCTGAACCCGGCAAAGGTAGCATCATTCCCGGGAACAGGACCGGTTCCGACCTCGGCAGGTGGTTCCGTTCCCGGGAGTGTGAATTGTAAAGCTGTTTCCAGCGGCAATATCTGGGTATTACCGATAATGCATATAAAATGAGGTGTTTACGGCCGTTTTGTAGCGCTCTAAAATGGACTCAAGAGCCGATTTGACGGGATCGAATTCACGTTTTATCTTGGCTTTTGTAGAGAAAAAGTTTCCAACAGGAGCGCAACGAATGATTAAGTTGAGTAAAACGTCACTTCAAAAGTTGAGAGTCGGTTCCCACAAATTCGGCAGTGTGACCGTGAACCTTTCCGAACGGGGCAATATCACGTTCGTTTTGAACATCCGAGTTTCGGGCGGCAAGCCGGCCAAGTACACCGTGAACCGGAAGCGCTACCCGAAGATGCCGGACCAGCTCCATAAGATCACCACCGATCAGGTCACCGACATCACGGCCATGCTCGAAGCCGCGGCCAAACTGGCCGGCATGGGTCACAACCCGACCAAGGCGGAAGGGTGTATCTTGGAAGCCTACCGGACCGCCTTGACGGAACGCACCGCGGGCGCCGGGGCGGTATCCTTGATCGCGGGCGGCCAGAATGCGGCCCTGGCCTTCGCCCAGGCCCTTGAGGACTCCGTCGAAGACACCCGTACCCTCAGGCAGGTCCTGAAAGAGTACGAAGATGTTGTTCGGCGCAACGGTGGCCGTGGTAGTTCAACCAGAACGATCGAGAATAAGCGATGGACCTTGAATAGAGAATTCGCCGACTGGCTCGACAAACCCGTTACAGAGATCACCGGCCGGGATTGCATCGAACGGTACCGCCATATTGCCGACCGGGACAAATGCTGCGGTAAAGGTCGGCTGAAGCCTTCCACCGTTGGGGGTTATTTCAGGATGGTCGATACATTGTTGAACTTCGCGATCAAAAGACGCTGGCTGAGTGTCAACCCACTCCAAGAAGTCAAGAGCCAGGAGCTACTAGGTGCCAGTTGGCCCAAGTCGGAGAAGAGACTGGAAATGGTCCAGGATCATGAAGTAGGCGCGCTTTATAGAGTATTGATGGCCAACCGCGGGCGGAAACGCCGGGTGCCCACCGCCGAAGCCTGCCTGTTGGCCTGGTTTATGGGTTTGCGGATTTCCGAAGTCGTCCGCCTGGCCTGGGAACCAAGACACCCTGATGCCATTGGATACGTGGACATGGACTGGCCAAGCCGGACAGGTTGCTTGCACTACTATGGGCATCAGAGCAAGAACCGGAAAACCGAAAGACTCCCGCTTTCCTATGCCGCCGTGGACATGATCGAGTTTCTACATGCCCGGAAACGCAATGGCTGGGTCTTTCCCGGAAGCTATGAGTTGAAAACCACCCATGTCCTGAGTGAAACCGTGCGCCGCAACTTCCAAAAATGGGCCGTCGAAGCGGGTATCAAGCAAAAACTCGGGTTGCATGCGCTACGCAAAGCAGCGACGACCATGGCCGCTCGCCACATGAAACCCCATGTGGTCAAGGCCATGACCCGCCACGCGGAGACCGGTATCATGGGCCACTATATCGACATCCCCATGGCGGATATCCGGGAAGGGTTCGACCGCATCGCGGATGCCTTCCTAGAACTCGCGGAGGGGAAGACCCGTCATGTTGCCCGTGCCACGGAGGATCAAATCCTGACCGTGATGCGGGGTGCCGCGCCGGATCAACTGGAAGTCCTGAGGGCCTGGTTCCCGTCCGTTGAGGTCCTGAAGGTTTCGTTCGGTGAGACATCAGAAAACGTTCCCCAAGTCGCATAAGGAGCGCATCATGAAGAACCTGACTTTTCGAATTCAAGGCCAAGAGCATCAGGCCGGTGTCATCAAAGTAGACCGCAAGAAACTGTACGGCTGGATCGACAACAAGGCGGTCGATGCTGAAGGCCGGACCTGCACCCTCGGCTCCCTGTCCGGCGACGGCCTGCATATCTTCGGCTCCGGTTGCTTTGAGCTTTTGTACCAGGATGCCGACGGCAACTGGTTGGAGCGAGGGGCCACCCAGGCCGTTGATGAGACCGGCCGGCTGCTCGAAAAGCAAGCCTCGTCTTTTCAGCAGGTGATCGAGCTGGAGCAAACTGTTTCCATCGATCACTACCTGACGCACACCGTGCGGGCCGTCTACGAATTACAAGCGCAGGCTGACCTGGTGACCCTCGTGACCACGGTAGACGGTTTCTACCGGTTTCCCTTCAACTATACGGCCGGCTACAGTCCCGATGCCGGCTTTCTGGTGGCCAACGATACCGGCTTGTTCCTGGTCGTTGGCGAGGAAAGCGGTTATTCGTTCATCGGTCCGGACCACGTTCCGGTACCGGAAGACATCGAAGAAGATGACGCCGATATCGATTTCGGCATGTTTTAAGGAGGCCGTCATGCAAATCCACATCGCAGACCATCGCGCCCGCAATGCGCGTGTCACCCTCGTTTCCCGGAAACGCGCTCCCCGGACCTGTACCGCGGATGCCCAAGGCCGCCCGGTCACTTCCGCTCGCCTGGTCAAAGGCAGCCTCAAAACCGACCGCGCTTGTGCTCAGATGCCATCTGATGACTTGGCGAAGGCCCTCATCGCCGGCAATCCCGAACTCGACATCGAGCTATTTGGTAAGCAAGTCCGCGAGACCAACCGCATCTACCTGACCGAAGACAGTCGGCCCGCCCAGGCGATCGCTCATCGAGAAGAAGTTTTCGACACGGACGGTCACCTGAAGGAATCACGAGAAAAGCGCAGCCTGGAAGGGAACATCAACACCGCCGTTGCGCTGAAATGGGGTCGCCTGATTCCCAAAAAGAAGGCCGCCGGCATGATGGTATTCACCGGCAGTTACCAGGTCACCCACGGCGACGGCCTCACCTATGATTTTCTCTTCGATATGGCCAAGGAGCTCCAGGACAAAGAGGCGCTCATGATGTTGGGCGCCGGCGAGAACGGCACCGATCCCCTGGTCTTCCGGCGCAACGGTACCCCATACCGTGCCTTCCTGGAAGGGCGGATCCAGGGTGACCAATATCTGTTGGTGGTTCACCTGACTAACTTGGAACTGAAATCCGTAGCGTAAGGAGCATGACCATGTGTAAATTGACGAATGATCTGTTAGAAGCGGCCCGGCAGTACAAGTGGTACGTCGCCTCGCGGTACCGTCTGCTCAAGCCGGAGGACCTTGGCCGGCTGGAAGGTGAGGTGTTTGCCTCCGTGAAACAAGACGGCCAGTTCCATCTATTATATAAGAAGGGCGAGGACTGCTTCCTGTTCAACCCCAAGGGCCGTGTCCTTGATGATCTGCCCCTTTTGGACGATGCCCGTATGGCCTTGGACGGTATGGCCGGTGAGTTGTACTGCCCGAACAGCGACGGCCGCTCCCGGGTTTACGATGTGACCAAGGCGCTTGGGCAGGATGGCAAAAAGACAGGTCTGGTATTTGGTGTCTTCGACGTCTTGCGCCTGAACGATGAAAACCGCATCCGTGAATCGTATGGTGACCTGGTTGCCTGGATCACCGATCACTTACCCAGCTCCGGCCGCTTTCATGGCATCGCTTTTACCAAAATCGCCGGTAACCAGGTGGCCGGCTTGTTCGCTGAGCAGGTCATCGAGCGTGGTCACGAAGGGTTGGTCTGTACCTCGGACACCACCGGCCAGGTCTACAAAATCAAGCCGCGGCACCATGTCGATGCCGTGGTGATCGGCTTCACCCATGAGGCCGGCGCCGTTCGCGTGCTCCTGACCGCGCTGATGCGGCCGGACGGTAGCTTCCAAACCTTTGCCAGGGTCGGTACCGGTTTCGATGAGATGCAGCGCCGTGAACTGTACCGCATGTTGGCGCCGCTCCAAGCGGCCTCCAACTACAACAAGACCGACCGGAACCATACGCTGTTTACCATGGTCCAGCCCAAGCATGTCATCGAGGTGGCTTTTCACGATGTGCTGACCGAAAGCGCCTCCGGCAAGCCGCAAATGAAAGCGGTCCTATGCCTGGAAGACGGTCGCTGGAAAGCCAAGGTGCCCGAGCGCTTCGTGAACGTCCTGTTCCCGGTGTTCGCAAGATTGCGGTCGGACAAATCGGTCAATCCTACCGATCTCCGCCTGACGCAGGTAGCCGCCTTTGTGGACTTGGATAACCTGGAGACCTCCAGCAAATCAGTCCACCTTCCCCAGAGCGAGATCATGGACCAGGAAGTCTATGTGAAGGGAACCAAGGGCGGCACCGCGGTGCGGAAACTGGTCACCTGGAAGACGAACAAAGAGCAGATGGACCCAAATTACCCGGCCTATGTGTTTTGCTATGTGGACTACAGCCCCAACCGTGCTCAGACCTTGAAGCGGACGCTGCGGGCTGCCAATACCATCGAGGGGGCCAAGGCGCATATCGCGCGATTCAGAGAATGCGAAATCAAAAGAGGCTGGGAAGCGGCCCGGCCGGTCAATCCCGGGCTATGACTCAGGCCGCGACCTTTGCCCGCCTTGTTTTGATGCACTTCACGGACCTGACCATCTTCCGAGACCCCGCAAACCACTCCGAAACTACTCATTCTTAATAGTTTATGCGTCCTTGTTGTCAAAAGGAGGATGTTATGCCGTTCCACCCCTCCACGGCCTCGATGGCCCGGAAAACTTCCGCGAAAAGCGGAGGGCAAATAGCATTCCCAAGCGCTACACATTGGTCCAGCCGATCGGGTACCCCATGAAAGCCTCCAGATAGGCCGGGTTGCAGGATAGGTGTGGGTACCCAGTTCGATAGTGGTTCACCTTGAAGCGCCGGCCATGGGCCCGGGCATCCCAGTAATGGGCGTTGAGCACGCTGTTCTGTTTCTTCCGTTCCCGCCACTCCTTGATGTTGTGCTTCACATTGCAGCTTGTAGTGATCGTGGGCCAGAATGATAGTCCTGAATCGTTGGTGAGGTGCACCAACAGCCGCAGCCGGTATTTCGAGCGTTTGCACTGCGTAGCCTTGTCCTTCCAGATCATCAAGCACACTCTGGAGTGCCAGGCCGTCGAGCCCAATAACGTTTTCAGCACAGATCCAAGTGGGCCGCGCACCGGCGATAACGCGGAGCATTTCCGGCCAGAGGTAGCGGTCATCTGCCTGGCCTCGCCGCTGGCCGGCGGAACTGAAGGGTTGACAAGGGAATCCCCCGGTAAGCAAGTCGATTTCGTCATAGTCTTCTCCTTTCATATCGTGAATGTCCGAAACAATGGGCGTCAGGGGCCAGTGCTTGCGCAATACCTTCTGTGCAAACGGATCGATCTCACAGAACGCGGCCACTTGGTGGCAACGCCAGACCATGGCCGCGGCCAGCGCAAACCCACCGATCCCAGAGAACAAGTCGAGGTGATTTACCTGTTTCAATATAGCCTCCACGCAATTACCGTGCGTTGACAAAGATTCGGAACTATGTCATTGTTCCTGGGAGGCTATTCTTTATGATGGCCACACAATGAAGCCCGATTGAGCCCGTAGGTAAAGGTGGAGGTTCAATCGGGCTTTCCTTGTAGTTGGCCCAGGCTTTTTGCCATGTCGCGCAGGGTATCGTTCATCATGTCCAGGCGGGTGGCAATCGTCGCCATTTCGGACTTGTGAATCGCCTGCTGTTGGTTCAAACGACTTTCAAGACGGTTGATTTCACGGATGTAATCGGCTTTCTGGTCAGCTATTTCAGCTTTCAGATCGGCTTGTTGGGATTGAAGGAAGTTGAAGGAAAGGCCACCGAAGAAAGTAAGGATCACCAACAAGATACCCTGCCAGTGGCGAATGGTTTCTCGAAGTCCGTCAGGCATGGGGTCTCCTTGAGACGAGCGGGGGCCTGATCGACCCCCGTCGTGATCAGCGAAGGATGATGTCATGGCCCGAAAACGTGATCAGGGACCATGCCGGCGCACCTTCCACGATGAGCCATTGCTGCCCATCCGGATGACGCAGTTGGGTAAATGCGGACGAATCCGCACGCAAACTGAAGATGGTGGCGGCTTCCTGCCGAGGCCCGTCCGGCCGGGTTGCGTACCAGCACCGTACGGTGGTATCCACATCCGACCAGGCCGACACGTAGAACAGTCGGCCGCTATCTTCAGACAGCGGAATGATCGTGGTTTCCCTATTTACCTGGGTGAAGGCGCTGCGGTTTGTCGTTGCCGTCGAGTACAACCAGCCGGTCAGCCCCAAGGGCTGGCCGTCGTCATGCCAGAAGCGCAGGCTGCCGGCACGATTGAAGAACGGCAGGATCAGGGCATTGTTGCCGGCGCCCGGACCCGGAGACCCGAACCAGACCTCGGCTGTCTGGTCAATGTCCAGTTCACCGTAGACAGGCGGATTCTCGTACTGGATGCCGTCCACTTCGACAGGGTCTTCATAGAAGGCGTAGTGCACCTTGCCGTCACGGGGAATATCGAACTTGGCAATGAACCGTTGCCCGGGCCCGGTTTCCTTGGAACTGACGCGGCCCACGTAAAAGATAGGATCGTCGTCACCGGATGGACAGGGCGCCTCATCAACGCATTCACCCAGTGCAGGCGCGGCCACTTGGACCCAGTCAACCGCAACGATGCCGCCGGCAGTGTCCAGGGTCGTGACCGTCACGTCGTATTGGCCCATCGTGGGCGGTACCAGGAAATGCGCCTCCCGTACCGCGGACGGATATGAGTTATGGAACAGCGATGTTCCGTTGCGGCGTAGGGTGACTTCCGTGACATCGGCCAGTGCTGCATCCTCATCGCTGAACCGCCACGTGATGGTAGTCAGGAAGCCGTCCTCGTCCGTGGTGTACGTTGCCTGGATGCTTTCGTGACTGTTCGCGAAAGCACCCACGGCCAGAAAGAGAGCAAGTAAACGCATGAGCTACCTCCTGTGCCTCAGGCGATGAAACCGAGCGCCAGGTCCAGGTTGACGGACACCGCCTGTTCCAGTTTCTTGGCCTGTGGATCATCGGGGAAGTAAGCCTCCACGATGTCGTTGACCAGTTCCTTGATGAGTTCGCCACCTTCCTGGTAGGTGATGTCGGTGCCGCCGTCGCTGTCCTTGGCTGTTGCCTCGCGCAATTCCTGATGGAAGTCTCCGAGGCCTGCACGCTGGGCGAGCAGTCCGGCGATGTGACCTCTTGCGTATTTCAGAACGTTGGTTGCCATGTTCGGCCTCCTCTATGTGGTTCGGTATGGGCTAAGCCCATCGCTGATGATATCAGATAATATATAGAAATATCTAATTAGATATTTATGATAGCCCGACTCGCTTCCGATGCTGCCGGACCCGTTCCTGCTGACGAGTCTTGAACAAATTGACGGTGCTCTCTCGATCTCGCTTGCGTATCGCTCTTCTTCAAAGCTACTAATAAAAACTCGTCTCTTGTCTTTGCAATACTATTTTAAAGTAACATTATCGCAGTCTCAAAAAGTCCACGTTTGTGGATGCATGCATGCGTAGGCGCGGCTCCGCGTGTGTGCGTGCACACGGGCAGGCATGGATACAATACTATTTAAATGCAGCGAGTTACCCGAAATTTTTTTGATTTTTTTCTTGCTTTTTATGATCGGTCAATACATATTTGATAATCAGAAACGGCAAGGAAAAGCCGGTACAAAAAGCACAGAAAAAAGGAAGTGATATTATGACGAAAAAAGCCACGAAAAAAGATCAAGTTGAAGCCGTAACCGAAGCAACCGAAGCAACCGCAACCGAAACGACCGAAGCGACCGAGACCGAAGCGACCGAGACCGAAGCAACCGCAAAAGCCAAACCGGAACGGTCCCCTGAAGAACAGGCCAAACTGGATAAGAAGATGGCTACGAATCTCCGTTGGGAAGTCAAAAACGGACGGGAAGTCATCCGTCTGGCAACGGCCAAGGGGTTCAGCGGTTCCGTAGCCGATAACGGCAAAATAACGGTCATTTGGGCTCCAGGGGTATCTAGCTCCTATACGAACTTCTCAAGCTTCAGAAAAGCCAAAATTGCTGTCGGTTTCGGTCAGTTCAAGACCGGCCGTGAGCTTATCGAGGAATGGACGGCGCAAGCTAATCAGCCGACGATTGAAGCAGCTGCCGCGATTGCTCATAACGGCCGTCAGTCCGTCATGGATTATCTGGCGGATCATCTCCCCACTTGGGAGGATAAGAGCGAGCAAGATCGGAATCTTTGGCTGATCTGGATTTATGAAGCGCGCTTGGGCCAGATCGGCGAGGAAACCCAGCAAGCCGCCTGATTTCCAACGCGCTACCCGTTCCATCAGAACTAGAAAAACCGAAAGCAAGCCCCGTCAATTCTGGCGGGGCTTTTCTCGTTTCAGCCAGGATTTTTATGTAATCCTGGCTTTTTTTGTGCTTTCGGTCCGCTCCGTAAATACCTGAGGGTATGGGGTTTAGATTTGCCGAGTTTGGCTTATACTGATGGCGGGGGCGCATATACCGCGGCAAAATTCAGAAATTTTTTTTTCGGGATTCACCCAGGCGGCATACGCCCTGAGCCATTGCGGCACAACCGTTTGCGCCGGAAAAACAACCCTGCAAAATTGCGCAAAAACCGTGCAAAAACCGGCTTGATTGGGCGTGGACATGCATAAGCGAGCCAGGCCGCCGGATTTTTATTACTGGCTGGGGTAATATTGATCTAGCAACAATTCCATCTGACATGAGGTATGCCATGGACTTACGCCCCATTCTTGAGCAAAAGAAAGTAGACGAGTTGCGAAAGCTCGCCGGTGACTTTGAAATTGTCGGCCGATCGCGGATGAGGAAAAAACCGCTCATCGACTCGCTTTTAGCCAGGGAATTTTCGGGGGTCCGGGCAATATGGGAGCATGTGTGGCCACCGGAAAAGAAAGCACCAACTTTCATGGTCTGGTTATTCGGGTTTTACACGGCGGTTTTTGGTCTCACATCGGGAATATACGAGAACCGGGCTGACCGCATTGAACTGCGAGCACGAACCATAATAGGTCAAATGGGTAACGATGATGCAAGGCGGGTAGCGTGTGGCCAAATCCATGCCGTGCAAAACATGCCGATACTCGTCAAGCCGGAATTCAGGAATCCTTGGTCGGTAGTCCAATCACTATTTGGTGACAATCGTGATACCCGATATGGACCGGGTGTTGAACTGCTCAGGGACACGGTTGTTGCCTGGAAAAAGAAGCTCCAGGGGGCGGACTTGAGGAAAGCCGATCTCCAGCGGGCGGACCTGGGCGGAGCCGATCTCCAGGGGGCGGATCTGTACGGTGCCGATCTCCAGGGGGCGGACCTGAGGAGGGCCGATCTCCAGCGGGCGTACCTGACAAAAGTCGATCTCCAGCGGGCGAGCCTGCACCTTGCCGATCTCCAGGGGGCGGATCTGTACGGTGCCGATCTCCAGCGGGCGCGCCTGTTGCGAGCCGATCTCCAGGGGGCGGACCTGAGGAAAGCCGATCTCCGGCGGGCTAACCTGACAGAGGCCAATCTCCAGCGGGCGAACCTGGCAGAAGCCAATCTCACCAACAGCGAGAATCTAACGATGTCTCAACTCCAAGACGCCTGCATCTACCAAAGCACCAAACTCCCGCATTACCTATGGGACGAAGAACACGAGAGAGCGATACTCGCCGACCTGATCTTGACTCATTCAGAGTCCGAATGGAGAAGGATTGACGAATGGGAAAATTAGTCATCGGCCGAGATTATTCCCCGATACTCTCTTCCGCTTTTCCTCCAAAAGCCGCTCCATCTGGGTCTTCTTCTCAGAGAACGGTGTATGCGTCCGGGCAAACCCCATGGCCAGGCATTCCGCGGAATCGATCTTCTCATCATCGGACTCTTTGTACATGTAGAGGTGCCCTTTGCCGTTGGAACGGACCCGGACATTGAGCACGCAGAACCGGAGCACCGGATCACCGAGATGCGCGAACGTCCGCTGGTCGAAGTGGGTTTCCATCTTCAAGATCCCGGGGTGTTCATTCTTCGCATGTTGCTGAATAGCCGTGACACTTCTTCTGCCCCATCGCTTATCGAGTTCGGGCACCAGGTCACCCGCAAACATGGGATCGAAGACCCATTCGAGTATCCTGAATTTCTGGTGGTCTCTCAGGATTTGCGCAAGCACATCTTGCTGCCGGATCGTTCTCCCCTCGCACTCGATGATGTGCCCCTTGCGGACCCACTGTTGCCATGTCGCGTTGTTACACCGGTCCCGTTCTTTGGGCAGGAAATGGCGGGCAATGGCAATCCAACGATCCAACGACCACCGGCTTTGGGGTTGTCGGGATTCGTGGGTTTCTCCGGATGGAAGAGATAGACCAAGGCGGACATGTCCCGTGTCTGCGAGAGATCGAAGATGCCGGCGCAACGCTTACCAACCAGGTCCGCTTCGCTCAGGTTGGGGTCATAGCAGGCGTCCCAGTCCGCGGCCTTGAAGTGGCCGGTCTCCTCACTACCCCAGATGTTCAAGTGCTCATTCAGGAAGATCTGTTTCCTGAGCGATGAGTTCTGAGCTTCCTGACAACGCTCCCGAAGCCGCTCGATATCTGTTGAGACATCGATGTTGATGATGCCGAAGATGTGGTCCAAGTCGGCCTTTCTGGTCAAGATGCGAACTATGTCCTCGCGGTACTCCTTGTAGCAGAAGTGCTGCTTGTCTACACCAGCGGTAGTGATTTGCCACCCAAGCGGGTTGCCTCTCGCGGACATGCCACCGATCATGCGTTCGACCAGGTAGGGCGACTTGTGCTCGTGCGTTTCGTCGCCTACATAGAAGTGGGTCTTGTGGCCGCTCGATGTCGTGGCGTCGGAGGAGAGGACTTGATAGAAACCGAAGCGGTAGGTAATCCGCTCCTTGAAGACCTGGTACCCCGCCTTGGCCAGCTCAGTTTCCGGCACCATGTTGGCCGCGGGTTGGAACACCTGACGCGCCCGGTCTTTTTTGGCCGCGATGCTGAAGCAATGTGGACCTAATTCCCCGTCCATACCCAGCATGAACAAGGAAACGCCGGCCATCCAGGTCCACTTAAGCCCGGTCGGGAAAGAGACGGCCTGACCGGGCTTTTTCCATCTATTGAATCGTTGATTTGTCTACCAGCGTATCCCCGTCATATATCTCAACTTCGAGTTCATCAGGTGGCGTTGTCTGGTATTTCAAGACCAATTGGGAATCATCAAACATGTCAATGACAACGGGTATCCCTGCTTTCTTGGCGACATGGCGAAAGTCTGCCAATAGGCGCCCCGGTCGCTCACCGCCGGAAACCTCGAAATAGATCACGGTGCGCCCATGGGTATGGGCCTCATTTTCACCCTGTTCGAGGATGAGGTACAGCCGGTTATACCGACCCGGAGAGAGCTTGGGTACGTATGGCTTGTTTGCTTTGCGGGGTTTTCTTTTCTTACCCATTGGTTCTGTTAATCACTGCCTTTCATCAGACCTGCATCTGGTGGTCATGGTGCGCCTATGATATCATGACGGCCTTATTAGAGCCGAATCGATACAATGAAGGCTTCAGGAGAAAATGTCTATGCGTTCCCTTTGGCTTAAGACCATACTGCTGTATGTGTTCCCACTCTGTGCCTTTGCTTCACCCACCCAGGTCTGTACGACCTGTCCCTACACCACGATCAGGGACGCGTTGGAAGCCGCAACACCCGGCGATGTGATCGAGGTTGCTGACCAGGTTCACACCGAGTCCGGTATCATTGTCAAAAAGGACATCACCCTACAAGGCGCCCCCGGCACCATCATCCAGGCGGCTGCAAGTACTGCCGAGTCCAACGACCGGGTGATCTTTGTACAAGAGGGTTCTCTTACCCTACGCGGCCTGACCATCCGACACGGCAAGCAGGAAAACGGCGGGGCGCTCTATGCGGCCCCAGGCACGACCGTTACCATCGAAGACTGTGTTTTTACCGACAATGAGGCCAAGAATTACGGCGCAGTCGATAATCGCGGGCAGATGACGATCAGCCGTTCCACTCTTACAGGGAACTACGGGTCGAGCACCAATGGTGCCTTAGGTAACCAGCCGTCAGGTAATCTCACCTTGATCGATACGCGGATCACCGATAATAGCTCCCAGTGGTTTAACGGGGGGGTTGCCAATTTCGGGACCATGACGCTTGAGCGCTGCACCCTGGCTCGCAATGCCGACGCGATGGGTGATACGGGCGCGCTGACGAGCAGCAGCGGCAGCATGATTCTGACCAACTGCACGATCAGCAATAACACCGGTTGGGCCGTCCGCTTGATCAGCGGCACGATGACCATGAACCATGTTACGCTTGCCCACAACGGTAAGGGCATCGAGGTGAAATCCGGGCTTACGGTCACCGGCAGCATTTTTGCCGAGAACGGAACCGACATGGTCATTAACGGCGGCACGGTTGCCACCAATGGCATGCCGAATCTGTGTGGGGATGGTTCCTGTCCCGGCTTTACCATCGGCAATGCCGATCTATTGCCGTTGACCCTGGAAGAGGACAACCTGATCCACCCGCTTGGCGACACCAGCGCCGCTGTCGATGCTTACCCCGGTCCCTGCCCCGAGACGGATCAACGCGGACAAGCCCGACCACAAGGTACGGGTTGCGACCTCGGCGCGGTCGAATTCGTTCCCTCCAACGCGCCGCCGGAGATCATCACGGCATCATTGCCGCAAGCCACGCAGTTCGCCCCCTACCAGGTCACATTGGAAGCCATGGACCCAGACGGTGACGCCCTTGTGTTCCAACTGGCGGAAGGCCCGGCCGGTCTGGTGCTCGATGCCGCCACGGGAATGCTGACATGGGTGCCCGATAATCAAGCGGGTTCCCACCCCGTTTCGGTCACCGTAAGTGACGGCGTGGAAACCGTTTCCCGCGAGTGGCTTTTGGAGGTTACCCAGGCCAATCGGCCCCCGACCTTCACATCGACCCCGAACACCACCCATTTGCTCATCCCCGCTGTAGGTGACGCACAACCGCTCATCTATAGTGGATACGGCGCGTCCTGGCAACCCGTTTCCTTTGACGGCTATGTAAGCGGCGGCAGTTGGAGCGGACCCATTGCCGGGGACGGCACCTCTATTACTCAGACCTCTAATGGCAACCCTGGCGTGTGGCTGTCTGCCGATGAGCTTGCCAACGGCCGCTTCGAAGGACAGATCCAGGTCACGGCCGGGAGCGATGACGATTACATCGGCTTGGTCTTCGGTTGGCAGGACGCCCGCAACTTCTACCTGTTTGATTGGAAGCGCGGCAGCCAAAACGAAGCCCTTGCCGGAATGAACCTGCGCCGGGTGCGAAGCAACCCACGGGCCGATACATCGCCGCTCCCCCT